>ERZ1292630.3405-Hain-H41-02um-R3-3405-length-13994-cov-7_pt1 | contig 11779 bp, 8 predicted proteins | sample MGYA00564408_ERZ1292630 | MGnify/ENA primary metagenome ERZ1292630 (study PRJEB36523, sample SAMEA6512641) | groundwater metagenome | collected 2019-01-08 | study: AquaDiva: Metagenomics assemblies of 32 groundwater samples | reverse complement strand
TTTGGCATACGGGTGGGCCGGTTAAAAAATCCGTTTGGTTTTTATAATGACACGCGTGATGTGGCCTTTACAAGGCCCAGTATTCTGCTGCCTCAGTCGATCTACTTCGATCGAACGCGTAATCTTGCTCTTTCTGCCGATTCTGTACAGATATATGGTGAGACTTCTCATGCTACGATGGGAAGCGCTTCTTTCCAATTTGGTGTAATCAGACCCATAGTCGGCGATCTGGATACCAAGCGTGCTTTGGTCGGTCGTGCATCGGGTGATCTGGCGCCGGATGTATCCTATATTGGACGTGGGATGTACGAAAGCAATGATAAGCGATTTCGTCTTGCACTGAGCGGAATATTGTTAAATGTAAATTATAATCCGGCGACAGTAGATGCACTATCTTCGGGCGCAATTCATTTCGCGCCTATTTTTATCTCTGCGCAATATAATACGGAGAAATGGACTTTCACGTCTGAATACGCTATCCGTAAATTTCAGTTTACAGATTTCCATAATGCAACACTGGATAATCAAGATGCCATTGGTGAAAGTTATTACTTTCAAGGTGCTTACCGATTCCATCCAAAATGGGAAGCGGTATTGCGCTATGACGCCCTATATTCCAATAGAAAAGACCGGGATGGCAGCGATTATTTTAGCTCTCAGGTGTTGAATCCTGGACACAGGCCAGCGCATTCTCGATTTGCCAAGGATATAACAGTAGGTTTGCGCTGGAACATTACACCAGAGTTGATGTTACGGGCTGAGTATCATCGAATCAATGGTACCGCCTGGCTTTCCGGACTGGATAATCCGGTTCCTGCACAAACGGAGCAGCATTGGAATCTATTTAGTACCCAGTTATCTTATCGCTTCTAATCAGAATATCAGGTAGTAATAGTATTACAGAGGCTATTATTAAAAATAATATTACCCTAAAAACCAGAGATTCTTCTCCTAAACCCAAGGAGCGGAAGTTTCTCAGTTTCAAGTGGAAAATCACATGGCTGAGCAGTTTGATATTGCTGGCTGTTGTGCTGGCGTTTTGTATGGTCAGTTATTTAGGTTTGATGGCCAATTTTGATAATCAGCGCGATGTGGAATACAGCCGATATCAAAGAGAAATCGATAGCTTGATCAAGAATACATCACAGAAGATGCGTCATATGGCAGACACCATTCCATTTCTGGACGAGATGGCAGCAGTGCTGCAAACAAGCGACAGCAAGAAAATCAGCGATGTATTTGAACACCACTGGGCATTGCTGCAATTCCATAATGGTGTTGAGTTTGTTCGCTTCTATGATCAATCGAGTCAACTGATTGCGAAATGGGGTAGCTTTGAGCCAGGCAGCGATACGGATGAGATCATGCTGAATTGGGTCAATGGCGTCAATCAGCTTGAGCAGCCGATCAGTTCATTACTCTGTCGAGAAAGCTGTATGCAATATACCATTTCTCCTTTGCTGGTAGAGAGCCAGAAGGTGGGAGTGGTTGTGATCGGCATTTCTCTGGCGGATGTATTCCTGGCATTCAAACAGGTTGCCGGTGCTGATATTGGCCTGTTCCTGAATAATCAGGATAGTTTCTTAACACACAGTGATTTTCAGATTCCCCAATGGAAGATCCGGATTACAGCGCTGACAGATAGAGAAAGGAATCATGAAGTTCTGAGTCGGGCTGCTCAGGAATACCCTAATATCAACACACTACGAAATGGTATTCAGATCGGCTGGAATGATCTCCATCAACAAATAAAGTTATTTCCGCTGGTCAGTTCGGTCGATACTGAGAAAGCCTATCTGGTGGTGATTGCGGACGTGACTGCGGCAGTTGATAATATTTATCAGTCGATCTGGAAAATTGCATTGATTGGTTTTCTTGGGCTTGCTTTCTCTGAAATCCTGCTATTTATTATCCTCAACAGATTGCTATCACGGCTGAAAGATGTGGCTTTCACGCTCCCGATGCTGGCCAGCGGGCACTTTGAGGATTTCAGAGCCTCGCTCTCTTCAGCTGAATTAAGGCAACAGTTCAGAGATGAAATCGACATGCTTTATGAAGCGGCTGTGTCGTTGTCATTGCAACTCGAGCGGCTTGAGAATCAAGTATTTTCCCGTACAAAGCTGCTGATCAAACAAAAAGATGAGTTGAGCAAAGAAAGAGATTTTGTTGCAAATTTGCTGGATACCGCTCAGGTCATCGTACTGACGCAGAATTCAAGAGGGCAAATCATTTCACTGAATGCCTATGGGGAAATGTTGACTCGCTATACTGAGAAAGATTTACAGGGGCGATCTTTTCTGGAAAATCTGATTTCAGAGTATGGTGCGCAGGATCTGCGTATCCGCCTGGAAGAAATTCATCACGGTATACGAGACCAGCTCCGGCATGAGGCCATTACGCATTGCAAGGATGGCTCAACCCGGCATGTTGCGTGGTTGCATTCCCGGCTGACCTGGGATTCCAATGATGATCCATCAATACTGTCAGTCGGTCTGGATGTGACCGAATATAAACGGGTGGAAGGTCATCTGGCATGGCTGGCTGATCATGATCCATTAACCAATTTGTTTAATCGGCGTCGATTCAGTGAGGAACTGGAACAGGTATTAAGCTGGTCGGATCGGTATCAGCATCCGGGTGCCCTGCTGTTTTTTGATCTGGATCGCTTCAAGTATATTAATGATACCAGTGGCCATCAAGCGGGTGACGCGTTACTTAGAATGGTTGCAGGTATGTTGTCCCGGACTATCCGCACGGATGACATAACAGGTCGCCTGGGTGGGGATGAGTTTGCGGTGATTCTGCCTGAAATCACGCCACAAGGCGCCATTGAAGTTGCAAAGAAAATACTGATTCATTTAAGTGAAGCACAACTGACCATCAGTAACCGGACGCACAAGATATCAGCAAGTATCGGGATCGCCCTGTTTCCCGAGCATGGACGGAATGTTCATGATTTATTGGCGGCCGCCGATCTGGCCATGTATCAGGCGAAAGAGATAGGGCGTAATGCCTGGCACCTGTTCTCGGATAAGGATCGTAGCCGTGAACGTATGCACACGCTTGTGTACTGGAAAGAAAAAATTGAATATTCTCATTTGCATGATAATTTCATACTGTTTGTTCAACCGATTATGAATCTTCAGGATGGCAGTATTAAGCATTACGAGGTATTGCTGCGCATGCGAGATGAAGATGGCACCATTCTTTCTCCGGCGGAATTTATACCAGCAGCAGAACAGACCGGACTAATCCACGCGATTGATCACATGGTGTTGCGCAAGGCGATCACACAAGCCGCTAAAATCAAACAGGCAGGCTATTCCGCCAGTTTCTCGATTAACCTGTCAGCGCACGCGTTTAATGATCCTGAGTTACTTCTGATACTAAAACAGGAGTTAATGAATTATGAGGTAGATCCTACTTCATTGATGTTTGAGATAACTGAAACAGCGGCTTTGGAAGATATACCCGGTGCGCGCGGGCTCATGACGGAAATCAAGGAACTGGGTTGTGGTTTTGTACTGGATGATTTTGGGGTTGGTTTCTCGTCTTTCTATTATTTGAGGGAATTGCCGGTTGATGCGGTAAAAATCGATGGCTCGTTTATACGGAATTTATCGACCAGCAGTGATGACCTGATTCTGGTCACCGCATTGTGCAGTGTGGCTAGAGGATTTGGTAAAAAGATTACAGCGGAATTCGTGGAAAATGAGAAAATCCTGTCGCTGGTTAAAGATATCGATATCGATTATGCGCAGGGTTATCATATTGGGAAACCTGCACCTTATGGCGATTACTTCCACAAACTGGCTGCAGTGGATAAACAAAAGAAACTGCCCTGATAATTACGGGAAAAATGGGCTGACTAGTTACTGTCCGAGGAAACAGGCGTGTTCAAAGCGTAACGGTCGACAGTTGCCCAGGAATGTGGGTATTCCAGAACAATTGCTGTTTGATGGCAACCGCGAGTGCCGATGCATTGGTCGGTTCGCCGTGAACAATGAAGATATTTTCAGGCATATTCTGAAAGTGCCTTAACCAATTGATCAGATCAGCCTGATCCGCGTGTGCAGAAAGACCACCGATTGTGTGGATAGTTGCTTTTACGCGGATATCCTGACCGAATATCCTGACTTGTTTTGCGCCATCAACCAGACGTCTTCCAAGCGTCCCCGCTGCCTGAAATCCGGTGATCAGAATGCTGCATTCCGATCGGCCAAGATTGTACTTGAGATGATGCTTGATACGTCCCGCATCGCACATTCCGCTGGCTGAGATGATGATTGCACCATGTTTCAGATTATTGAGCTGCATAGATTCTTCAACATCCTGAATAAAATGTATCTGTGGTTTCTTTGTGTTCTTGTTCAACCATTGCAGGATTTCAGCAGCTTCCTTGTCAAGTAATGCAATATGCTTGAATGTAATATCCGTTGCTGCCAGCGCCATGGGCGAGTCAACGTAAATATCCATTTTTGCGAGCCTGCCCTGGCGATAAAGATCAATCAGCAGAAATAATAAATCCTGAGTGCGTCCTACGGTGAATGCCGGAATGATGACGTTGCCGCCTTTATTGATCAATGTATCGTGGATAACGTGAACCAACTCATCCAGCGTGTCAGGCATGTTGCGATGCAGGCGATTGCCGTAGGTTGATTCGATGAGCAGCACATCCGCGTGTTGAACAGGCGTTGGATCTCGCACAATGGGATGGCCGGGTTGTCCCAGATCGCCCGAGAAGACAAATTTCTTGTGGCGATCTTTCTGTTTAACCCATAACTCAATAATGGCGGAACCCAATATGTGCCCGGCATCACGGAATATGCAGCGTACCGCCGGGTGCGGGGTCAATTCAACGTTATATTCAATGCTGCGTAATTGTTTGAGGAAATTTTCCGCCTGGGTGACAGTATAAAGCGGGGCAAAGTCCTGGGTAGATTCCTTGCGGCGCCTTGATTTATTATGCCACTCCATTTCCTTTTCCTGGATATGCGCACTGTCTTTGAGCATGACGTGAAGCAGGTCTATGGTTGCGGGCGTTGCATATACCGGACCTCTGAAACCCCATGCACTCAATCGGGGCAGCAATCCGGAATGATCAATATGTGCATGGGTCAGCAGCACAAAATCAATCGTTTTTGGATCAAAGATAAAAGCCTTGCGATTTTTTCTGTCTGCTTCGCGTCCACCCTGAAACATGCCGCAATCAACCAGAAAACGGACTGTTTCCGTTTCGACCAGATAACTCGATCCGGTGACTTCACCGGCTGCGCCTAAGAATGTCAATTGCATGATGTTATTTCCATAGTGGATTTATATCGAATTGAGTACATGGAATGTTCCATCAACCATGATCTGCATTTCTTCCTCATTGATGACATAGGGTGGCATGAAATAAACTGTTTTTCCTAATGGACGTAGTAGCAGTTTTTGTTTTAAGCCAGCCTGGAAGCAATATGCCGCAAAATTGTGATCATCCGTTTCAACCTCGAAGGCCCAGATCATGCCACAGTTCCGGAAGTTCCTGACTTTGGGATGAAATGAAATGGGTTCTATGATTTTATTCAGATAGTCTGCTTTAATTATGTTCCGGTCAATGACCTGATCCTGTTCAAATATATCCAGGGTTGCGAGCGCCGCACGGCAAGCCAGTGCATTGCCTGTGTGAGAATGTGAATGTAAGAAGGCGTGGGCTGTTTTGTCGTCATAGAATGCCTGGAACACTGTATCAGTGGTCATTGTCACTGAAAGGGGCAAATAGCCGCCACTCAGCCCTTTCGACAGGCACAGGAAATCAGGCGTAATATCTGCCTGATTGCAAGCAAACAAGGTGCCGGTCCGGCCGAATCCGACCGCAATTTCATCAGCGATCAAGTGCACCTGATACCGATTACAGATTTCCCGTGCGCGTTTCAGATAAACAGGATGATACATGCCCATGCCCGTGGCACCCTGTACAAGCGGTTCAATGATAAGTGCTGCAGTTTCCGCATGATTCTCGGCCAGATGCGCTTCAAGTGCCTGTGCGGCACGGATTGCATAGGCTTCCGGGGATTCGCCGTTTTCAGCATAGCGCCAATCAGGTGTCGGAACATGGGTGCAAGGGCGCAGTAATGGGGCATAGGTTTGTCTAAAGATGGCGACATCGGTCACGGATAACGCACCAAGCGTTTCGCCATGGTAATCATTCTGCAGGCTGATAAAGTTGATTTTCCGGGGTTGTTTGCACAACTGCCAGTAATGGAAACTCATCTTGAGCGCGATTTCGATCGCAGAAGCCCCATCACTCGCATAAAAACAGTGCCCCAATCCATCAGGCACTAGCTTCTTGAGCCGTTCGGATAATGTCACGACTGGCTCATGGGTGAATCCTGCCAGCATGACATGTTCTATTTTTTCAAGCTGATCGTGGATCGCCGCATTGATATAAGGATTCGTGTGGCCAAATAAATTGACCCACCAGGAACTGATCACATCCAGATAACCCTTTCCTTCTGCGTCATACAGCCAGACTCCATGCCCCCGTACGATCGGAACAAGCGGGTAGCGTTCATGCTGTTTCATCTGTGTGCAGGGATGCCAGACTGATTGCAAGCTACGTTTGTGCAGTGAAGATGAAAGTTCTGGAATGATGGGGGATATGTTATGCATAAAATATAAAATAAGTTAGTGAACTGACTGATCAGGGAATATCTTTCTGAAATGATCGTGCCAGAAGTCTGTCAGCCCTTGGTCAACATTGCTACGCTCTGATATGGCAGATCAGTATTCATCGGATCAGCAGATGTGATGGAAGCATCATTTTAGTCTATTTGGTTGGACAATTCAGTTATTACATTCGCCTGAACGGGGGTTTCTTGTATAAGATGGATAAATGGATATAATGAGATTTTCTACCTTTCAGGAAGCTATTCATGTCTAAACTTACTGATGTAACAGGGATTGGTCCTGTCGCCGCCAAGATATTGTCTGACCATGGTATTAAAACAGTTGAAACACTTGCAGCAATCAGTCTGGCAGAATTACTGAAAATCCCAGGGTTTGGTGATATACGTGCCCGTGCTGTTAAGAAGGCAGCAACTGACAGTTTGCGGAGTAAAACAAGTCAGAAACCGACCACGACAACCGGTAATCACTCGATAACGGGAAAGAAGGTGGAAAATAAAAAGGCTGCTGCCAGCAAAGCTGTGGTTCAGTCTAAAGAAGAGATTGTGAAAGAAAAGAAGAAAAACAAGAAGGAAGATAAGAAAGAAAAAAAAGGAAAAGATAAAGATAAAAAGAAAGAAAAGAAGGGAAAAAGTAAGAGTAAGAAACAAAAGAAATAGTAATCTTTGAATCTGGAATTTGTTATTCTGTGAACAAGCAGGGTAAATGCAGTTATACCTGTAACGCCTCTGGCCTGATCAATTTTTGCAAGCGAGCCTGATGTGGGTTGGTCGTGATTGGTGTGTTGCCATAATCAAGGATTGCCAATGCAGCGGTTGTTAACAGCTTGCCGGACGTAGTGATGGGTGGTGGGGTTTTTGACAGATAACAAAGTAATTGATCCAGGCCGGGATTATGGCCTATTAACAGGAGGGTGCGGACATCTTTGCTATGTTGACTGATGATGGCAAGCAAATGATCCAGTGATGCCTCATAAATTTCTGATTCCAAATATACATTATTCCCGGCAATACCCAGTTCTTTTATTATCCGGTGGCAGGTCTGTTTGGCTCGCAAAGCCGGCGAACATATTATTCGCTCAATCTCATGATAATTTTTCTTTAACCACTTGCCCATTAATCGGGCAGCTTTTTCCCCTCGAATTGACAAAGGACGTTCAAAATCCGTGTTAGATTCAACAGACCAATCCGATTTTGCGTGACGCATTATGATTAATTTATATTCTTTCATATATTTTTTAGTATGGCATTCAATCAGGACGAATCTTACGCTGCGGTAGACCTGGGTTCCAATAGTTTTCACATGATTGTGGCAAATCTTGTGAATGGACGCTTACAGGTCATTGACCGGATTAAAGAGATGGTCAGGCTGGCTTCAGGGCTTAATGACCGGCAGGAATTATCAGGCGAATCGATGCAGCGTGCGCTGGAATGTCTCAGCCGATTTGGCCAGCGCGTCAGAAAAATTCCTCAAATCAATGTCCGCGCGGTGGGAACGAATACCTTACGCCAGGCTAAAAATAGCGGATTCTTTTTATCTCAGGCGCATATTGCCCTGGGTCATCCGATCGAGGTGATAGCCGGGCGGGAAGAGGCGCGGTTGATCTACCTGGGTGTTGCGCACAGCCTGTACGATGAAGTAAACCAACGGCTAGTCATTGATATTGGTGGCGGCAGCACCGAATTGATTATCGGGCGCGGCTTTGATGCATATTATACGGAAAGTCTGTATATGGGCTGCGTGAACGTGGGTCACCGTTTTTTTGGCGACGGCAAGATAAAAGCCAAAAGAATGCGCAAGGCCATCCTGTTTGCAAGGCAGGAACTGGAATCGATTGAAGCAACCTATAAAAATATAGGGTGGGATCATGTCCTGGGTTCTTCCGGCACGATTACTTCAATCCGTGATGTACTGCAAGCCCAGGGCTGGTGTGAGACAGGTATTACCGCTTCAGCGCTGACCCGGGTACGGGATGAACTCATTGCAGTGGGTGACAGTGAGGCAATCTGTTTTGAGGGTTTGCCGGAGCGCAGGAAACCCGTGTTTGCAAGCGGTGTGGCCGTGTTATGTGGTATTTTCGAGGCGCTGAATCTGGACAGAATCAATGTATCAGAAGGTGCGCTGCGTGAAGGATTGCTCCATGATCTGATTGGCCGGATGCATGATGAAGATATTCGCGACAAGACTATCATGGATGTTTCGCATCGATATGGTGTTGATATCGGACAGGCGAGGCGGGTTAAGGAAACTGCCGGGATATTCTTTCATCAGGTCAGCAGGGACTGGGATCTGGATGAGAAGCTGGACTTGAAACTGTTGCAGTGGGGGGCTCTGGTTCATGAAATTGGCCTGTCGGTTGCGCATAATCAATACCACCGGCATGGCGCTTATCTGATCACTTACTCTGACATGGCTGGTTTTTCGCGCCAGGAGCAAATCAAGCTGGCCAAGCTTGTACGAGGCCACCGCAGAACGTTTCCGATGGAAGAATTTGAGTCAATTGCCGAGTCGATGCGAGTTTCTATTCTCCGGCTGTGTGTCCTGTTAAGACTGGCAGTTGTGATACACCGAAGCCGGTCTTACAGTCACCTGCCGGAAATTCAAATCGATGTGAATGAAAATAGAATTAACCTGACTTTTCCACGGGGATGGCTGGATGACCATCCTTTAACACTGGTCGACCTGCACACAGAGAGCAACTATCTTCAGGCGGTCGATATCGGGCTGACATTTCAGTGAGATATATCGCAATAATGCTCCAGATTAATCTGTTGCGCGGAACGCGGCTTATTGGCGCCGGTTCTGCTGATACGTCGATAGGAACCATCGCTTTGCAATGACCAGGCTTGCGTATTATCAGCGAGATAATTCAGTAAGCCGAACTCGATGACCGAATCACTGGTGCGCTTTTCTTCGATAGGGAAGCAGACTTCTACCCGGTGATGCAGATTTCGTGTCATCCAATCGGCACTCGAACAAAATACCAGTTCTTCTCCATCGTGAAAGAAATAATAGATACGCGTGTGTTCGAGGAAACGGCCGACGATTGAACGCACATTAATATTTTCGGAAACGCCCTTAATACCGGGTCGCAGGCAACATACGCCCCGGATGATCAAATCGATTTTGACACCGGCCTGCGAAGCTTTATATAAGGCGGCAATGATTTCCGGATCAACCAGTGCATTCATCTTGGCGATAATCCGCGCCTTCTTTCCTTCAATGGCTGCACGTATTTCATATTCTATGTAATTCAGCATTCCCTTGTGGAGGGTGAACGGTGACTGCAGCAGCTTTTTCAGTTTGCCCGCACGACCCAAGCCGGTCAGTTGATGAAACAGTTTGTTGACATCCTCACCAACCGCCTTGTCGCAGGTCAGTAATCCATAATCAGTGTAAAGGCGAGCTGTGCGTGCATGATAGTTACCTGTTCCGAGATGAACATACCGGCGTAAAGCCCGGCCTTCCCGGCGAACGACCAATATCATCTTGGCGTGGGTCTTATAGCCAACCACACCGTACACAACATGGGCGCCTGCTTTCTGTAATTCGCTGGCCAGTTCGATGTTCGCTTCTTCATCAAAGCGCGCCCGCAACTCGATAACGACAGTCACTTCCTTGTCGGCGCGGGCGGCTTCTTTTAGCGCTTCGACAACGGCTGAATCAGCGCCAGTCCGGTAGAGTGTCTGTTTGATTGACAACACGCTGGGGTCGGTCGAAGCCTGGCGCAGAAAATCAATGACCGGTGCGAAGGATTGAAACGGGTGGTGCAACAATATATCGCCGTTATGCAGGACATCAAAAATATTCATATTCTTGAGCAGGCGTTTCGGGATCTCCGGGGTAAAACCGGGAAATTTCAGTTCAGGGCGATCCACCAGATCACAGATGGCAAGCAGCCGGCCCAGATTCACCGGACCGGATACCTGATAGAGATCATTCCTTTTTAATTCAAATTTCTGCAGCAGGAAGCTGCTCAGATTGTCCGGGCAATTGTCTGCAACCTCGAGCCGCACCGCGTCGCTGAATCGGCGGGAAGGCAATTCACCTTCCAGCGCACGCAAGAGATCATCAATTTCCTCATCATCAATAAACAAGTCACTGTCACGGGTCACCTTAAATTGATAACAGCCTGTTACAGCCATGCCGGGAAAGAGATCACCAACGTGAGTGTGGATAATCGAAGAAAGCATGACAAAATCATGACTTCCATTACTGTGTTGGGGAGGAATATGGACAACTCTGGGTAGCGAACGGGGTGCCTGTACGATAGCCAGTCCGGAATCACGTCCAAACGCATCCTTGCCTTCCAGAGAAATAATAAAATACAGATTTTTATTCAGTACCTTGGGGAAGGGGTGGGCGGGATCGAGACCAATCGGGCTGAGAACAGGCAGCACTTCATCGTTAAAGTAACGATGAAGCCAGCGACCCAGCTTGGGTTTCCACTGAGCGCGGCGCAGCAGCCTTATTTTATTATTGGCCAGGGCGGGTACAATCAGATCATTCCAGACTTTGTATTGCTCCTCGACGAACTGGTGTGCCGTTTCGCTGATGCGTGCCAGCACTTCAGCGGGGGATAAGTTATCTGCACCGGTTTGCACAGAACCATACTTAACCTGCTGTTTCAATCCGGCAACGCGTATCTCGAAGAATTCATCGAGGTTGGTACTGGCAATACAGAGGAACCGTAATCGCTCCAGCAGCGGCAGATTTTCATCTTTCGCCTGTTCAATAACGCGCCGGTTGAATTCAAGCAAACTCAGTTCGCGGTTGATATAGAGGGTGGGATTCTTGAGATCAGTCGGTTCCATCGATTATTGCCAAGTTGGTAGGGGTCTATAAAAGCATAATGTATACGGCTGTTCAAGCTGTTTATAACACATTAACCGATTGGCAGGATTCTGTGTAAGGATTTTTTATAGGAAAGGCATTTGTTGTTATTTGTATAATAGGCATTAATTACATAGGGTTGTGTCGTAATTCCTGTCCTTGTACTTCAGTCCAATAGTTGTCACTTCCCTGCTTCTCTAGAATGCGTTCCATGGTTACAACAAATGTGACCTGTGAAGTAAGACCTGTTATCACAGAAAATTTAAATCAACAGATA
>ERZ1292630.4497-Hain-H41-02um-R3-4497-length-11783-cov-26_pt1 | contig 11783 bp, 10 predicted proteins | sample MGYA00564408_ERZ1292630 | MGnify/ENA primary metagenome ERZ1292630 (study PRJEB36523, sample SAMEA6512641) | groundwater metagenome | collected 2019-01-08 | study: AquaDiva: Metagenomics assemblies of 32 groundwater samples | reverse complement strand
CAGGCGACTATAAAAAGGCCATAGAATGTTATGAAGAGGCGATTTATATTGACCCTGAAATGGCCTTAGCCCACTATAACCTCGGCGTGGCCTATGAGGCCACAGGCGATAACCAAAAAGCGATGGAGTGTTTCAAAGAAGCGCTTCGGATTCAGCCCGATTACCCCGAAGCACGCGCTAAACTTGATAAATTAGAGAATAGGCCAAGGATTTCCTGAAGATAGTTAAATAAGGATTTCCGCCGAAGGCGGATCCGCCTCAGGCGGAAACCACAAAGAACACGAAGGATAAAACTATGCCAAATGAACTTGATGGTTTAGGGGACGTCAGGAAAATCAATCTGGTTGATATCGTAACCCGAACCGACTTCCTGAGCGAGTTATATAAAGCCGCGAGAATGTCCCGGACAAAGCATAAGGAATCCGGTTTTGCCGCTTATACTAACGATGGCTTTTCTGAAATATCCGTCAACCGCGCCGTTCTGGGCCGGGTGGAAAAAGACAAGGTATTACATATGATACAGCACTCTATGTCTTCCGAGTTTGCCACATCCTCCAAAGACAAAGAAGGACAGGGAATGCGTGTCCCGGTTGACCATTATACCCTGCTTTTCTTGCATTTCCATCCGGGGAAAGACACTTTAATCCCTTCAGGTGTTGATATTGCCTATCTTTTGTATCTCAGGAAATTCAACGAGACGCTCCTGGATTCAAGCGAGACGGAAAGAACGGTGTATAAAAGCAAGAAAGAGCCGATTTTAATAGGTTATGACATTGATTATGTCAATCCGGCAGCGATAGTTTGCTCGGTCGGGAAACGCCAAAAAGACATAGATTTGATATTTATTCAGGGGATTACCAAAGGGGCTATAGACCCGGATAAGTTTCTGCAATATGCGGCCAGATACTGTAATAAATTGAATGGCCAGCGCACCAGGGATTTGGATGGCGACCTTATTGCAGCATTGGGGTATTTTCACCGGTTCAAGTCCAGGAGCCAAGTTCTGGAGTTTCTTAACGGCTCAAAATATCTCCGGGCCGTGGATGTGAAAATCAGGGACGGGAAAATAAAGGATAGCGACTTAAAGAAACTCAGGGCCTTTGAATTGGTGCAAACCAGATTCTACAAGGAAAGTGATTATAGAAACGACCAGTCTGATTCGGACGACGAATAGAAATTCGCTTCGCGGTCTCTGCGGAGTTCGTATGTGTCCCCGGATTACCGGAGCGAGGGTATTGCTACGGCTAATCCCAAGGCGGTGACGTGTAACCCGAATGGCGCTGAAGGCGACATGACCGTTGTCCTCGCAGGTCAGATAAAATCTGACAGAGAGGGCTACGGCGGGTTATCCCGCCACAACCCGCTATGAATAGAGCGGGGCAAGAAATGCCGGGGTGTTATCAGAAGAATCGGAAATAAATAAGGAGTTTTAAAATGGGATTATTAACAGCGCTTGATTTCCATCAAAAATTACAATTAGATAATAATAAAAAGAGTGCAGAGATAGAATATCAACTTTATAGTTGGGGTGAAATTTGTAAGCCCTTTCTGGGCAATCCTGAACACTCATTAGGCGCTCGCCATATTCTTAACGACTTCCCCTTTAAATTATTTAGTTCTTCTACTCCTACTGGTCCATTGCCACAGAAACTATGCCTAATCTTTAGGCCTCCAGAGGAGACAAGAATAAAAGGACAATCAACAATACAGGGGATATTCCCAAACGAAATAGTAAAGGAGTTCGTTGCATTTCTTTCACTAGTTACCCGTCGCAGGGTTTTTGTTAACAAACAAACCCGTTACAATGGATTACCGATTGAAAAAAAAGCGGAGATATACCAACGTTCGCACTTCCAAGAGGCACAAAAAAGCAAAGAAATAGACCCAAAGAAAATATATCAACTCCTTGAAAATATCCGATTATTAGACAGACCCGTTGCTAATAGTTTTATTCTGGCTATGCGCTTATATCATACCGCAGTTGAAATGATGTATACAGAGCCTGAGTTTTCCTATCTTCTTTTGGTCACTTGTTTAGAAGCCATTTCTTCGCTTGTTAACACGAATTATTCCCTGGATAATAAGGATAGTTTTTTGGACTCAAAATTTCCCGGATGGAAGGATATAGATAAGCATCTTAAGGAAGAAAAAGATAAGGATAAGTTAAAGGATGTATTATTAAAAAATGAACATTGTATTTTTCGGAAGCTATGCAAGTTTGTTCTGGATAATGTTCCTGATAATTTTTATAACGAGGATAAAGATGATACAAAACCAGATTACTATACAAACAGTCCCCTTCAAGAATACGAAAAGATAAAAAAAGAAGATTTATCAAAGGCGCTTCATAATATCTACGATGCACGGTCTGCTTTGGTGCACAAAGGTGTTCGTCTACCACAAAGTATCGTATTAGGACATTTTGGAATGCTAACAACCGAGGTAGTTGCTGAAATGATTGATCCGGGGTGGAAACCAGAAATACCCTCGCTCTTAACATTTGAAAGGTTAGTTAGTTATACAATGACGGAGTTTCTAAATAAACAAAACCCCGATAACGCAATACATAGTCCTAAACAGAAATAAGTATTATGTCTCTTAACGACAACATTGATAATAATTGCCTGCACGAACTCATTCGGAAGGTGGACCATCTAACCGGTATGTTTGAGCAGTTCCTGTCCGGGTTCAAGGGTTCGGCCCCGGCCCTGTCCGCTACCCGCGCCCCCAAATTCCCCTTGCCTGCGGGCGTTTCCTGGCCGGATATTGTCATTAAATTGACCGCCACATACGCCTTGATTTCCATCCGTCAGGTGATGCCCCCGCCTACCACTCGGGATTCCAGATGGCGGGCAGGCAAGCCCCGCAAGGTCAATTTCGTGGAACTGGATTGCTACGATAAACTGCGCAAGAGCCGGCTTTCCCCGGACCGGCACTGGCGGCTTCTGCAACGTTTAGCCGTCTATGACGGCGAATTGCCCTGGCGCAAGGCCGGACGAATCAAGGCCCGCTGGAGCGCAGACGGCGAAGGCGATGACTCGGAATCCACGGAAATGATAGGCAAATCCAGCATCGTTCATACCGATAAATACTCAGCCAAGGAAATTTCGCGGGTCAAGAAGACCATCCAGGGTTTACGGCAGAAACTCAAGACGTTTTTCGGCCTGGCAGACGACCCGTTCTGTTCCTACGAAGAAGCCCATACCTACAAGACCAAATTCCAGTTAAAGGCCTATAACCCGGATGAATGGAAACACAATCTGGAGGACGATATAGACGAAGACAACTCTGACCTCCCTCCAATGCCCTAACCCCCTTGGCTTATCTCCATCCATTATTTGTCATTCTGAGCGTAGCGAAGAATCTCATTCCAAGCACAAATTGAGACCCTTCGCTTTGCTCAGGGTGACACTACGGAGATTATTACCCCCCTACCCCTACTGGCAGGGGATACCCCATGTATTATAAGAAGACGGTCAGTGTATTGCATAAGGACGGTCAGCATATCGCATAAGGACGGTCAGTATATCGTATAATGACGGTCAGTATATCGCATAAGGACGGTCAGTACATCGTATAATGACGGTCAGCATATCGCATAAGGACGGTCAGTATATCGCATAAGGACGGTCAGCATATCGCATAAGGACGGTCAGTATATCGCATAAGGACGGTCAGCATATCGCATAATGACGGTCAGCATATCGCATAAAGACGGTCAGTATATCGCATAAGGACAGTCAGCATATCGCATAATGACAGTCAGTATATTACAAGAGGATACCCATCCTATCACGTCCGAAAAACCGTATAGAATAGTTCACATAGTGAACTGTTACGCTACCCTCATAAAGACATTCTAAAAATCGTTAAAAGATTTTATCGGTATAATTCCTTATAAATTCTGAAGTTACGGCAAATTTCACAAATCGTGCAAAATAATCTCAGCCCACCTGCGACAATTCACCTTATGTATTTTGGAAACCTGAGAGACGAATCAGGTTGCCCTGTAAGGTTTATGACCTACTGAAAACAATAATCGTCGTTGCCCCGATGTTCGCTACGCTCATCGGGGTCTAACTGCCCGTAATTCGCTTCACTCAAACGGGCAGTAAGAGAGGACAAGAATATGTTAGAAGAAATTATCAGGGCCGGGGTGGTAATGCCCGCACCGGAACCCGAACCGGCTTTCCCGCCGGTTGTGCCGCCAGAGAATAAGGAACTCTGGAATTATATGGGCTCGCCTTTACTGCTTGACGCAGTAGAAGACAAGGCCGTCAGCCAAATAGAGGCAGAAGTAGTTATGGAAATTGCCTCTTACAGGCGCTCGGTTAATTATACCGCCCTGGCTGTAGGGATTAGTCCCGAGAGAGTCATAGAACTCTATCAGAACGGGATAATCAAACTGAGACGCTGGCTAAACAAGTAAACCACAGATAAAAAAAGTGTTGGTTTGCCAGGTGAGTATCTGCACTTCTCACCGGTGCGGATAGGCAAGCCAATACCTATTAAAACGTAGCACTAACTTTAGTATGTCCCGATGTTCGCTACGCTCATCGGGATAACTGGCTGTAACGCTTCTTCGTCGCTAACAGCCAGTAAGGAGCGAAAAAACATGTCAACAATCATAAGCAAAGTCAGGTTGTTCGTGCCGCTGGATTTGACCACAATCCCGGAACATATGAGCAACGACTGGCGTGATTCGCTGAAGAACAAGGCCGAGGTAATAGATAAGAAACGGAAACTTATCATACCGGACGAGATGGCTTATAAACTCAAACTGGCCGGGCCGGCCAGCGAGGGTTACTCGCCGTTCCCGTCTCCGACCTTCAGGTCCAAAAGCGGTAAATCCCGTGACGCTATTGTCGGCGCACACGCCGAAAACGTCCTGAACACCTTCAATAACTACGAAACCAAATTGCTTCGGGCATTTGAGGAGATTGAAGGCGAGGTCGGCAAACGGTTCAAGGAAAGCGTTGATAATGCGGTTGACCTGTATGTCAGCAGAGTGGCAAAACGGACCCTGCCCTTTACCGGTGAGAAGACCATCGGTATATCGGTATCCGGCATTGCCCCGTTCTGGCTGACTGATAACCCGACAACCGAAGGACGTATCCGCGGGGCGGACCAGGTCATAGCAGGCGGACCGGTGCAGGTTGCCTTGGTAAGCGGCGGCGTAGATAACCGAACCGCTCTCAAGACGGCTCTGGCACAGCAACTGACCAAATGCGGCGTGATTATCGTAACCAACAAGTTTCTGCCGGCCATCACGGCTGCAGAAAATGACGGTATCAATGCGATAATCAAGGGCCTGCAGGATTCCACGACCTATGTGCCGTTTGCCACGGGTGGCGCAAGCCATTGCGATTACATCGTGATAGACAGCAAGATGTTCCTGGAAATCCAGGTGTCAATACCGTAAAGACGGTAACCACAGATGACCCCATACGGGGATAACTGGCTGGTAACGAGTAAACTCTAACAGCCAGTAAACACAGATGGACACGGAGCGCGTACGACTCTGTGTTCTCTGTGCCTCTGTGGCAAAAGATTAATTAACCACGAATGAACACGAATACACACCAACTTCTTCGTGTCTTGGTGTCTTCTCCCGCCGAAGCGGGATCCCGCTAATAGGGAGTGGCAAAGATTGGAGAATTTTATGTCATTAAAACCAAATGAGGTCAAAACGCCGAATATCGCCAGTTACGCGGTAACCGAAAGTAAACTGGCTGATAATTCGGTTACGACCAGCAAAATCAAGGATGGGGCAGTCAAGACCGATAAAATCGGAGACAAGGCCGTAACCCTGGACAAGATGGCGGACCGGTCAATATCCACAGCCAAGATTATTGACGGGGCCATTACCGGCATCAAGATTGCGGACGGTACAATAACACGCGATAAGATAAGCGATGGGGTTTTGGGTAGGCCTTTGACCCCGCCCGTGGCCACGGTGGAGATTGCCGATAGTTCGGTCAGCGAGGCCAAGTTGCAGAACAATTCTGTGACCAGGGATAAAATCAAGGACGAGGCGATTACCGGAGCCAAGATAGCGTCCAATACCATAACCGGTGCAAAGATTGCCGCCAATGCGGTCGGGTCAAGCGAGATTGCGGCTGGAGCGGTAGGAGTTTCAGAGTTACAGGGTTTAAGTGTTACAACGGAAAAGATAGCTGCGAACGCCGTGACTACTGACAAGATACAGGATGCCAGTATAACGCAGGCCAAACTGGCGCCCGGGGTGGGCGGCGGAAGCCGGATTGTCTTCCTGCCGACCCGGCTCCAGTTGACCAGTTTAATCGTCAGCGGCAATCAGGATTGGACACCCTCGGCCCCGAATCCGGGTATTCCGGCTGAGGCCGTGGCCTTAATCCTGCAGGTGGAGCTGGTCCAACAGAGTATTCCACCGCCTCCGCCAGGCGGGTGGATAAACTGCCGATTAAGACGCGATGCAGGACAACCTGAATGTTACGCGATAGGCGTAGAGGCGCGCAATGTCGGTCAGATTTACGGCGGACAGGTGATTGTGCCGATAACCGCCGGGTCTTTCCAGTATGCGTTTACGGATGCTTATGGGTTGTTTAATGTAACATTCAACCCGTACATTATAGGATATATAGTGTAACCTTTAATCCGCCCTAGCAACGGGCGGGCGTAGGCCCGTATGTGATAGGGTACATTGTGTAGGTTACAGAATGTTACAAAGGTTACAAGAGTTACACGAGGTTGCAAAAATCCCCCTTAATCCCTCCGTACGGAGGGACGAAAGGGGGATTTAATTCGTTCTGTCAGAGATGTGTTGTTTGACGAACTTTACTATCTGCGGTTTGTTGTTGTTCGCAATCAAGTAGATGCCCCGGAAGGCCTCCAGGCGCGAGCGGTCCTTGAACGGGCTTAAGAGGATGCCGTTGCCGTCTTCATAGTAACTGCTGAAATAGTCCCAGCGCTTCTTTTTGGTCGTGCCTGAGAATCGAACTTCTACCCCCTCTGCATTCAGGGTATAAATCGTGGGCATAAAGAATTGCCTCATAGAAAAACCCAGTAACGCCAGGGCAACCAAGGTATATCCGATGCTCCCGGTGGTGAGCAGGGTCAGGAGGCAGATGAGCAGGATGATGATGACCAGGAACACGGATTTTTTGGGGTCGGCCTTAAAAGGGTGCGCGGTCCATTCCATACAAGAATAAAAGATTAGCCACGAAGGCACAAAGACACTAAGAACTCCGCAGAGACCGCGATAGATAATTCTTCGTGCCTTAGTGGCAAATTATAAATACGTTTATTTTGCTCCGGTTTCCTTAAAACTATTGACTACCGATTCCAGAATGGGCTTGTTTTTCTGGTATTTGGACGGCATAGTCCAGGCCAGGATTTGGTAGAATTTGTCCTCGCCGTCAGCCGTAGTATGGAGATAGACGACTTTGATGCCGCTGACCACGCCGCGCAGTTCGTATTGGACAGCCGGCCGGCCGTTTATGGTCAACATTATCGGACCGGCGGTCTGCTGGCCGTCCTTGATGCTTTCCAGTATGGTTGACCGGGTAAGGTCGGAGTGGCTTTCTACGGTCATTTCGTCATCGAGGTCTGCCTTGTTGTCCGGTATGACCACGATGTAATTTTCTTCTATAGCATTAGCGGCCTGGAGCATGCCGTCCTCGTGCAGGTCGGTTCTCTTTTTCCAGTTGCCCGGCGTGGTTGCCTGCACCTTGCCGTCATCTGAGGTAATCGTAACCGGGTTCTTCGACTGGGATAATCCCTCGACTATTTTGTCGCAGCCGGCGGTTGACAGGACAAAGCACACGATTGCCATCAGCGCCAATGCGCTTATTTTTCTCATAACAATTCCTTTCTTGCCGGGGAACACATCAAATCAGACACTAAGACAACCCCCTTTAGTCCCCCTTTATTAAGGGGGAATTTATTAACCACTCCCCCTTAGCAAAGGGGTTTGGGGGTTGTATCCTCTGTGGCAAATTACAGATAAAATTCTTTTACCAATGCCAAAACAATGGTGCCGAAGAATCCGGCCAGCGTCCCTAATTCGGCCAGCAATACCCGGCTCCAGGGGAATTCCGGCCTGATTTCGTGCGGCTGAGCCCCGGATAATTTCGGGCCCCAGCGCGGCACAACCTTGCAGTATTCCTCATAGACCGGGCCGTATTTCTCGCGCATCCGGTTTTCTTCATACCAGGTAATCAACAGATGGTGTAGTAAGAAGATGATGCCCACGGCTATCGGGATATACCAGAGCAGTCCGAACATCACCGCCGAGCCGCCGAATCCGATAATATTACCCCAGTAGAGCGGGTTGCGGGTAATCCGGTACGGACCGTCCGTGGTCAGGATTCTTTTCATCGGGTCTTCGGGCTTGGCTTTCCAGCCGATGTAGCGGGCCGCGTAGACTCGGGTCCAGGAGCCCAGGAAGACCAGGAACCCGCCGATGGGCCATATCAGCCAGTGCCGGGTCTCGTGCCAGCGGATAAAAACCATGGGCACAAAGGTGGCAATGTAGAGTATCCAGCGCCAGCGGAAGATGAACCGGCCGATATAATAAGTTGTTTTCATACAAATTTCGTAAGCGGATTAAGCAGATTAAACGGATAACACACCCCTAAATCCCCTCTTATTAGAGGGGACTTTAGGCATCTGTGTCTATATCTGTGTTTACTCGCAGTTAAACTTCAGTTGTTACTGCGAGTTATCCCCGTATGGGGTAATCTGTGGTTACGAATATCTCCTCTCTTATTTCTTATCAAACTCCATCTGCCCTAATCCCATATTGCCGAATTCGTCATAGGCCCGGACGGCAATGTTATGGAATCCATTGGCAGTTACAGCTAAAGTAAACTTAAAGTCCTCGGAGCGGGAATCCATAATGCCGTCCAGCGGAAATACCGCTTCCCATTTCCCGCCGTCCAGAGAATATTCTATCCTGCGGACCTGGGACAGGGTATCGGCTGCCTGGCCGGAACACGCTAACTGCTTGTCTACAGCCAGGTCTTTTATCTCCGGCTTGGTGTTGTCTATGATAATGGCCTCGGATATCTTTTCGTCCTTGAGTTCGGTGCCGTTGGGATTGACCTTTTCGTCCGTGGCCTCAAGTTTGATGAAATACCGGCCGTCGGCCAGCGAATCGGTCATCCAATTAAATTCCGGCTGGAATATCAGGCCGCCCGGGAATTCCTGGTTGAGCAGAATCCAGGTCTTCTGGTTCTCGGCCCGGTAAGAGATGCGATAAGAAATCGCGTCGTTGTCCGGGTCACGGACCTGGTAATTCATCTTCTTGAACGGTAAGCGCTGGGGAATGCCGGTGGGCGGCAGGGGCTGAACCGGCGCAATATTAAACGCCATGATTTTTGGCTGCTGGTTATGGACCAGGTAGTTCTGGGTGATTTCCTTGATGACCGTGTCCTTGCTGTCCCAAGCCAGTTTGGCCCTGAAATAGCGGGCCGTCGGGGCATTGGGCTTGATTGATTCATCTGCCTTTACCGGCAGTGGGTCGGACCAGTCAGACCAGGTCTCGTCCGGCTTGGCGGTGTTGCCGCTCTGGACCTGGAGCGTGAGCGCGCCCTGCCCTTTGAATGAGAAATTGCCCCACTTGGACGGGAACCGGGCATCCCAGACCTCGGCCGTGAATTCGGCCTTGATTGACAGGTCGGTCCGGGCCAGATAGACCGCGGCCTTTTTGCCTGAGCCGATGGCATAGAGCTGGTTATCCTTATCCATGACCAGGGTCAGGGCCTGTCCGGCGTCCAGGTCATAGGGAATAAAGAATTTTCCGCCTTGGAAGACATAATAAATCCGGCCGCTGTTGTCCGTTCCAATGACTAAGACGCCGTCGGCGTTGAGTTTCATCTCGGTGATATAGCAATCGTTGAAGGCGGCGATTTCTTTGATGAGTCCGCTGGCCAGTTTGTAGATGACGCAATGGACCGGCGGCCTGGGCATTTCCGGCGGCGGCTGGGCCCCGATGTTCATTGGATTCATATTGGCCGGAGCCGCGGCATCAGGCATCGGCATTGGTTGAGGAGGCGGCATGGGCGGCGGTTCATCATCGCCTTCATCCTGCATCGGAACCATCTCTTTAATCTTTTTCAGTATTTCGTCCGGCGTTACGTTATCCTGTGATTTCTCCTCTTTGGGCAGGGTAGAGCCGCCGGGCGCAGAGTGATGGTCTGGGGGTGGAGCAGCCGGCGGGTGATGCTCGGGGGTATCGGCTGGCGGAGGCGTCTCGTGCAGTGTCTCATGCTTAGGCGTTTCTTTGGGAGACGTGGGCTTGGTGTCGCCCGGGGTTACGTCTTTGGGGGTCTGGCCCGGGACCGGAGGAACAGCCGCGGCCTTTCTGGCTGACTGCTGTATCAGTCCCAGGAATTCCTGGGGCGCGACCTTGATGCCCTTATTAGCGCCGATAAACAGTTCGTTCTTGGCCGGGGAATAAACCAGCGACCTGATTTCCATATCTCCGAAGTCAGCCACGATTTCCGGCCGGCCTTTGAGCGAGATGCGGTAGACAATGCCCGGGTCATCAGTGCCGGCATAGAAATAGTCCTTACCATTAAATATCAGGGACAGGACATTCTTTTTCTTGGTGTCATAGAAAACCTCGGCCTTACCGGTATTGTCAATCTTGTATATCTTGCCTTCGGGACCGGTGGCTGCATAGAGATTATTGTTGTTTTCCAGGCAGAGTTGCCAGACGTATGTTTGTCCCGCCTTAGCGGTATCGCTTTTGGCTGGACCGGCAGAAATGGTGCAGAATAGGGTGCCCTTGCCGGATTTGTCTATCTTGAAGATTTTGCCGTTGGGGATGGTGCCAGCATAGAGTTCGCCATTGTTAGCAATCAGCGTGGTGACCAGCATTTCGCCGGTATTAAAGGACTCTTCTAATTTATTATCCTTTTGGTTAAGGGAATAGATGATGCCCTTGGCCGAGCCGAAATAGACGCGGTCGTTTATGGTAGCGTTGCACCAGAGCCCTGTATCCTCGTCCGTGATGGGCTGGCTGGGCAGGGCGATTTTGGTGTAGGTGGCGCCCATAGTCAGCGAGCCGTCCGCGGCCAGGATGGCGCCCTGTATCTCGCCTTTGCGCCAGCCGTCCGGATTATTTATCTCCCAGGATGAGGATTGGACCGCATATAGGTTGGCGCCGAGCAGAAAGATGATGGCGATGGTTAAACCCCCACACCAATACATTAGTGTGTGGGATAGGTTGGTGTGCATGGTGCATTGGTATGGGGGTAAAATGGTCTTTTTCATACTAATATCCTTTCTTAAAAGAGTAACACGCACTAAGCGAAGCGTGACCGCGATAGCGAATATCACGAATGGGACGAATAATGTGCTATGCGCTGTTCCTTCGGATTCGTGTAATTCGCTTTATTTTCCGTGCGCGCGCCTTTGGCGTGCTCCGTTTCACGCTTCGCTTAGTTCGTGTGATTCGTGTTCCTTCTTTTATTTGGTTTTATATTTCACCAGGTTAACGGCCACGCTCCGGCTTCCGTAAACAATATGCTGCATCGGTTCAATGGCCAATATGTAGTCCTGGCCCAATTCCAGCGGCTTTTCAAAGGTCGGGGAACGCCGGAAGGTGTCGTAGCCGGGCGCGCCGTAGACCGTGCCGGGCCACTGGTTTATCAGGCCGCTCAGGAACGACCTGGGCAGGTTTTTATAATTATTTCCGTTGAACTTCAGGTCAATATCCGGCAAGGACATGATAGCCACCAGGTTGCCGCCGTCATAGAATGATTTCAGGTAATTTATCAGTTCCGGCACATTGGTGG
>ERZ1292630.4495-Hain-H41-02um-R3-4495-length-11788-cov-6_pt1 | contig 11788 bp, 8 predicted proteins | sample MGYA00564408_ERZ1292630 | MGnify/ENA primary metagenome ERZ1292630 (study PRJEB36523, sample SAMEA6512641) | groundwater metagenome | collected 2019-01-08 | study: AquaDiva: Metagenomics assemblies of 32 groundwater samples | reverse complement strand
CCCCCCCCCCCCCCCCCCCCCCCCCCCCCCCCGATGAGCACGGGACGTGTCGTGCCTCTGAAGGGGTAAGGCACAACGTCACGCCGTCGCCAGTGTCACGGCTAAGGACAAGGCGGTGGAGCCAGCGATGACCCAGTGAAGCCAGTCGATGCCAGCGATCGCTGCTGGGATGGCGGCGTCCACGAGGTCCATCGACGCCGAAGGCCGGACGCCGCCTCCTCTTGACGACGCCGACGCCACCGCAGGCGGCTCCGCGGCGCACTGAAGCGGGAAAGCGGCGCTCGCTAACGCTGGCGCCGAGGAGGGCGTCAGTTGTCCGACGAGCCGGTACGAGTCCGTGCGCAGTGCGGCACCCCGTACCGATGGCGACGGCAACCCGGCCGCGGGTGACGACGAACCACTCCGATCGCGGATCGTTCCATTAACGATGATGCCGAGGACGCCCAGTGGTGACGACGATGAAGAAGAAAGAGACGCAGCGTTGTCGGTGGGGGACGCAGGCGTGGCGTCCGCCCCGTTCACGATCACTTCGCGCGTCCACCACGACCCCCCTAGAGACACGGAAAACGCGGCGACAAAACGGCCCTTCGCGGTCGGCGGGGTGGCGGCATTGAACAGTGAGCTCCAAACCATGGATCTTGCCATCGCGAGCGGGCGCGTCGTTTGGCTCGTCGGCAAAGTCACTGTGGCCAATGCCATGGTTGGTGCGGGAGGCAGAACGAAACTCAGCGGACGGCGCCAATCGAAGGCTGGGAGTAGCGTAGGCAGGGCCGCTGGCGCTGCTGAGGTGGATGCCGCAGGGGCCGTCGTGTCACTGAGAGATGCATCACCGCGACGAGTGAAATTGAGCGTCGTGCCAATGAACACGAGGGTCTGGGATGAGGGCGGAAGCTGCGCGACGGAGACCGCAGGAGTTGAAGAAGAAGAAGAAGGCGGGGACTGAGTCGTCGGATTTGCCGGCGACGGTGCCGCAGCGGCGGTTGTGGTGCCACTATTGTTGCGAGGAAGGGATGTGGCAATGTTTGTGAAAAAATCGATGGCGGACACGCCCCCGTCGATGACCGGGACCAGTTCGTTGCTTTCCCCGGCCCTGGCGACGTACAGCGCCGGATAGAGCCACTGGCTGCTGTCGGCGGCGGTGGGGCCTGGCGATTGGCGGATCTGCGAGAGCAACTCTTCGATGGTAACGAGATCGCCGGCCGTGTCCATTTTTGACGCGTCGTCGGAAAACAAGAAGTCAACGTCCAGGCGATGAATCCAGTTGGTCGGCAGTTGCAGCCCGCGAACGAAACGATTCTCCGCGGACTCGTTGGAAGTGCTCGTGGCACTTCCGGCCACCGCAGCCGCACTCGTCATGAACACCAGTTGTTGAGCTGTTTGGGTTGACGCCGTCGCGTTTCCGCTCGCGGCAAGACAGGCGGCTTCGACAGCGCTCTCCGTTTCCGCAGCGGCGGTTGCGGCATCGGCCGGACCGCAGCTCAACAGCAACATGCCAGAACACGTCGACAGCGCCCCAGCATCGTGCAGCTTCCAAACGACAGCGATGGAGCGGCTTGCCGGTTGAGCCGTTGGTGGAAGCGCGGTAAGGGTCGTCGCCACGGCGGCCGTTGTGGTCGACGGCAACGCGGATGGCTGCTGAGCGGTCGTCGTGGAGAGAGCGGTCGTGGATGATAAAGAGGCACCTGACGTGGTCGCGGGGGCGGGTGCGGCCGGCAGTGGCGCAGGCGGCGGCGTCGGTAGCGGCGTACGTGTGCGGCTCTGCGAGACGGAGGGACGCACGGAGACCGAGACCGTCGCCGTCGTGGACGGGGTCAGCGACATCGTATTGGTCGTCTGACACGCGTTTCCGCGGTAGCCGTGCTGACACTGACAGATCCCTTGCTGGCCGGCCGTGAACTCATTCACGCAGGTGCCCTTACTGTTGCACTTATTGCCCTTGTGCTTAGGGCATGTGTACTGGCAGTTGGGTCCCCAGTAGTCGGCGGTGCAGAGGCATTCCCCGTTAATGCCGCAGGCGACGTAGGCTGTGTACTGGACGCCACAAACGCACGGCTGGTCGCAATTGTACCCTGTTTTGTCTGGAAGTAGAACGGACGCGCAGGAACAGCCGATTTCGGAGTAGCAGAGGTTGCCGTGATTCGGACAGTAGTCGAAGGTGGGAACGAACTGAACGTCGCAGACGCCTGCGCACGCTGGGGGGCCGTATGTCCCTGGAAGACATTGTCCGAGACATATCGGGGCGAGGTGCGACCACACCACAGCGACGGAGAGAAGCACGATGTTGAATTCGCGGCGAGGTCGCATTTTGTGTGAAGAGTCGCAGCGGTTGATACGGTGCGCAGACGGATGAGATTGAAACAAAGCGATGTGAACAAAGAAAACTGGCGGGAGGGAAACCCAGGGGATGCCCGTCAAGAGGAGTCCGGCGAGCACACAATGCGCCTGGTGGCGTGCGAATCCATCGGGGCTGACGGTGAGCGGGAAACGATCGAGGGTTTTTTTTTATCAAAACTCGAGGAGGATGACTTTATCTGGAACTTCGTACTGACATTTGTCTGGTGGCAGTCTGTCGCAGCCGTTCGAACGCGTTCTCTAAGCGCGTGATGCCCTCACCGTCGTAGCCATCGTCGCGGACGATGGATCGACGCGGCTTCGTAGGGGAGGAATCGATGCCGGACCAAAGAGCATTCCCGACCGCGGCGCGGTTGTGGAGGCCGATGGCTACATCGTCGCTGCTCCCTCCGCTAGGGGGGAATCCTTCGTCGTCCGTGTGACGAGGGCTCACCGAGGGAGCAGCACCAAGCTCGGATGACGGCAACGACAAGGCAGGTTCGCTTGCGACACTGGGGACACAGGCATCGTCGAGCCGATGACGGCCCCTGCCTTGGGCTCCGGTTGGGGGTGCCTGTCCCAGCGGCTGTGCAGGATGGGTGGCGGCATCCCACCTTCGCGTGCCTGGGCGCATCGCATATCGCGGCAACATTGAGCCGTCGCGGAGCTCGACGTCGCCGTCGTCGCTATCACCACAGGATGAGCTCACATCGGAAGCCGAAACGCCCGCGGCCACCTCGTTTTCGGAATCGGGGTCGGCCGAGGGTTGACGCGGCCTGAGCGGCGACGAGGACGGCGACAAGGTGGGACGGCCCTCGGTCGCCACCTGGGATCGCTCTGCATCGACAGGGGTGGTGACGTACTCGCTCGAGGCAGCGGCGCAGCGAGAGCGGTTTTGTGGCGATAGCTGCCACGCGTCGTACAACCGGTAGTAGTAGTCAAACAGCAGCCGTGCGGGACTCATCGCTGCGTCGGTCGATGCCGTCCGACCGGCAACCTCTTTCTCCGCGTGTCGTCGTCCAGGTGACGGCACCGCATTCGTCGAACGAATCCCGGCAGTTTCGGCAGTCGATGCGCCCTGGCCGTTCCTCAGCGCCATATTGAGCCCAGAAAGCAGCCGTTGTCGGCGCCCTCCCTTAGCGGTGCCTCTACGGTCCTCCTCGTCCGCTGACGAGCTATCGGAGCTGTAGCGGGAGAGTGCAGATCCAGCCACGCGGAGGTGCCACCGAGAGGGGTCGCCGCCTCCTACCTCCCGAGTCGGATGCCCCCCAGGACCCGCATCTACTGATATCAAGGGTGGAGCGGTCGCTATTAAATGAATCTCAGAAGAAGACGGCGACAGCGACGTGACTAACCGGACGTGCGACGCAGGAGGCGGTGACGGGGCCTGCCGAGAGGGCAACCGAGGAGCGGCCCCGGACTGCAGCGCGGCGACATCCCGACTGGCCGATGCGCTGCTCTCTGGAAGAAGTGCGAATGCTCCTCCGGCGTCCACGACGCACGACGGGTCGAAATGCGTCCACGAGAGGGTTTGGCGACGTGAAGCGGACACGCGGGGTGACCGCCGCATATCGACCGATTTTTGCTGCTGTTTCAAGGCTGGGTCCTGCGGTGTCGGAGATGCCGCGGTGAAATCCACTTCCTGGTCGATTTCGTTCTCGTCGTTAGCAGACCGGAGGTGCGATGACTCCGATGGACCTTGCCCGTGCGGGGAGGAGACGGCGAGATTTCGCACCGGCCCTGTTGTGACCAGGGGGCTGGGATGGCAACTGGACTCTTCGTTTGAAGCAACGTCGTTGGTTCCATCGTCGCCACACGCCGCGGCCGCAGCAACACGGCCCGCAGCCATTTCTCCTCCGCGGGCCGTGGTGCGTTGACGCAACGGAGATGACTCGGCGCACGAGTTCGCCCTCGAGCGAGCCACACTATCGAGTACATCGGGCGTCGCGACGAGTCCCTCTCCTCTGAGGTTGTACACGACAGATGGCTGGCGTGGCCGCGTCTGCGGCGGCACGGGCTTCGAGCTGACCGACGCCGCCCGGACGCGCGACGAAAGGTCGCCAGAGATGTCGCTGGTCACCGGATGCTCGAGGATGGACCCATTGCTCATTTCCTCCACGGCGGCGGGGGGAACGTCCTGTGGGAGGGCGCAGCGGAGGAGCACAACCCCGTTGCGTGCCTGGGCGGCCAACACACACTATTCTGTCGTTGGAACGAGAGGACCGTCCGATTCACACAAGGCTGATCGCTGAAGCTCAGGAGAGAGAACAATATAGAGACCTAGATACCTGTGAGAATGTGCACAGCACGCCCGCCGGTCCCGAGGTGACAGGTGCTTCAGCTTCCGGCTGGTAGAAAGGCAGAGAAAACGCACCCCCCTCCGTCGCCTCTTACGGCGGGTGACCGGGCTGGTGGACGCGAGGTCGCGCACTTCCTTCCCACACCGCCGACATCACACGTACACACACATCAACGAAGGGAGCAAATTTAGCGAGACAGGTCTCAGGGGTTCTTCCTTCGTACCGGTGGCTCTTCGCTGCTTCTCCGCGGGGTAGCGGGGCTGGGCGGGTGTGCGCACCAGTCAAGCGAGAAAGAGAGAGAGAGAGAGAGAGAGCGAGAGAGTAAGAGAGGGCGAGTGAGAGAAAGAGCGAAAAGAGGGAGAGAGAGCGACAAAGAGGGAGAGAGAGAGACAAGTAGAGAGAGTTAGGGAGGAAACGGAAAGAGCCTCATTTCTTAGCGCGCAGAGGTCCGAGTGCCGTGCTGGCCGTCAAACTCCACCCATAGGTCAATCCACAGTGCACCACCACAAAGCAGCCGAAGCCCAGCAGGTCTCCGCCGACCGAAACACTATCGAGAAACCGTTTTTGCAGTCCGACGACGGTGGTCGAAAGGAGGAGCGTTTCGTACAAGATGGATTGGAGGTTGAGCCCGAACGTGAGCCTCGAGGGATAGTGGGGCTGGTCCTTCTCTGGAAAACTCGCCGCCGCCTTCAAATGGAAGTAGGTGTACACCCCAGCCAGGGTCACCTGGCACAGCAGCAACGCGCTTTGCGCTCGCACGGTTTTGGAAAATGCTTCTCGTCTCAAAAACCGGTGGCCTTCTTCGTGCTGATCGTCCCCATGGACGGGGGCGTCGACGTCGTCGTCGTCGTCGTCGGCTTGGAGACGTCCGTCAAGATGAAAACGACGGCGGTTACCATGCGAGGAGCGATGCCAGTTCGTCCAGCGCCAATCCAACTCCAGAAAGTTATCCACGGCGGTCATCGCGGCGCAAGTGACCATTCCGATGCCATGCGCTTGGGAGTGATGTTTGTTCCCTTTCGACGTGTGATACGAAAACACCGTCGCGATCGCGATCGCCTTGATGCAGGTGACGATGATCCGGGCGGTGAAGTGGCGGCGCTCCGTGAGCGCTTGTCGCACGGTGACGCTGCGTACGACGGTCCCCGTCGCCGGGGGATGGAAGCCCGTCATGTACGGGGACAAAGGCAGGTCGATGAAGGACATGTCTCGGTTAAGAATTTCCGCGATGAGGCTGATCAAGGCGTAGACGATCGGCAGGCCATACTTGTCTCTTCGGAATACAAACGAAATGTGCGGCGTGTAGGTGGTGCCTTGGCGGCCGCCAGCGTACGTCCATACGTATCCGAGCACGAAGAGCACGACGGCCAAGTGGGGCAGGACCCCCTCCACGACCGACTCGAAGTCGTCGCCCCAGGCGTCGGTCATGACCCGGAAGCGATGCACGATGCGACGCAAGCCGACGACGACGTGGGAATCGCGGTCCACGGAGACGGCTAAATGGAGCGCGCAGATGGCGACGAACCCCACGGCCGAAGCGACCGCCACGGGGGTGGGTGGTCCGGATGGGCTGCGAAAACCATCTTGCGACCGAGGCCCAAGCACGGGGCAGGCTTGCCGGAGCTCGACGCCGTGAAAGGACAATGCGTACCGCATTAAACCAGGGACGTTCAATCCGAGGGCAAGGATCGCCGGCCAAGAGAGGAGACGCCGCATGCCGAACGCGTCGCGAAGCGCAAAGAAGGCGAATCCGCCCATCACGTGAAAAGCGTTTTCGGAGAGGCTGCGGCACATGTAGGGAGAGAGGGCGAGGCCCACGGAGCATCCCAGGACGGCCTTCCTAGCCATCGCGGCCAGCCCATTGACTGGGACGTCGTGACGATGATGATGTGGATGCGGGTGGTGATGCGGCGGCTGATCTTTCGGCGGCATCGGATCGCAAAACAACAAAATTCCTTCAATTACAAAGTTGGGAGGACAATACAATGACTGTTGGGGAAGAAGAGGGAAAGAATCCGACGAACGAACGACGAATCACACAATTTGCGACGCCCACGCTGCCGTTTCCATCCGAATGGGTGTCCAACAAAAATGGGTGACGGAACGCACACCATTACAGAGACAGGCAAGAGGGGGGTGTGATTCGGAATCAGTTGGAAGCCTTTCCGGTAGCGTTTTGCTGCTGCCGCCCCAACGCGGCGGCGACGGCTTGGAAACGTGCCTTCAGGGAAACAGATGATGCCGCCGTTCCATCCCCGGCAGGGGGCACCCCTCCCACATCGGATGGACCTCCGGTCGCGCCGGTCGTTGAGTGGTGTCCTCCTCCTCCTCCTCCTGCACTCGTCTGGCCGTTGTGGTTGGCGCCGACCCCGAGTGCGGCAAGGATATTCTTTCCGACCCCGCTGTTGGCGGCTTGGGCAGATGTGGCACCATGGGAGGCATCCGTCGACGACGAGGTTCGAGGGGCCGACCCTGCTGCCCCGTCCAGACGGCCAAAGTCAGGGACACCTAGTCGCTTCAGGATGGCCACCAAGCCTCGCATATCCTCAGGCCGCACACCCTTCAACTCCAACAGCTTTGTGCACTGAGCAACGCTTCGATCCTCGGTCGGTGTGAGTTCATGATAGAGTTGTGGTAAGACGCGAACATCACACTCAAGAACCTTGAAGAGGTTCAGCAGTTTATGGAACTCGCGTTTGGTGCCTTTAGTGAACAAGTTTTCAAAACCGGAGACTTGACCACCGTCGCGCCTCTGTGGAAGGCCGCCGCCTTCGTCGCCGCCAAACGCAGCGGTGACGACCACCGGTAACGTGGTCACTCGCAACACCACTTGCTCCACCTCGGCGAAGTCGGCACGCAGTTGCGTCATTCCAGCGTCCCTCACCTTACCACGAAACTCTTTGCGCGACATCAGACATTTCGAGATCAGCTGGCATATGGAGGCAGGCACGCGACGCAGCACCACTAAGAGGTGCTCTGGTTGAAGCGACTCTGCCCATAGGGTGACTTGGTGGCTGATCACCTTCCATAGGCTGGCGCGAAAAGCGTCTCCCAGCTGTTGCAACCCTGCGGTGGATTGCACACCGTGGCCCATTCCCAAGGGTGCCCCTGCCGGCCCGTCGGCTGATTCCGTGGCGGCTTGCGCCGCCGCGTCTTTCAGTGCTGCAGACATGTACTCGGACGACAGGAGCGCGATGACGTTGCAAAGCGGTTCGATGATCAACGAAATGGTGCCCAGAAAGACGCGCGTAAAGTGGTCCGAGACATCTCCGAATGGGAGGAGCGACATGGCTTGGTCGACGGTGGACGCCGTAGAGGCGGCGGATTGCGAGGACGCTGTTGGCCCGATTGGACCCTCGTGATGACCCCCTCCGCCCCGGTGATGACTGTGCGCACCGTGGCGACCGCCTGACTGGGATGATGAGGAAGCGAACATTCGTTTCAGCCGATCCTCGACGTTTTCGGACAGCTCTGTCGTACCTTTTGCGCAAAAGTCACATGTGTTCAGGATGGACGCGGCATGCAGCAATGCAAATTGAATCTGCGACGACGTCGTAAGAAGCGTCACCTGCGCCAAGATGACGGCGGTTGTGGGTGCTCCCGACAACACGGACACGGCGGCGGCTTGCCCAGAAGCCGCGGCCGACGTGCCTACACCCCCTGACCCTGCGCTCGTCAGTGCACTTAGAATCGAAGATGCGGCTTGACCGATGGCCCCGCCGCTGCTGCTGTTCATTGGACCAGGGGCGTGCAGCAGCGCATTTCCCGACGTCGCTGCCGGAGACGGAAGCGGCGCACTCCCTCCAATCATTTGATGGGTCTGCACGAGACCGCTCGCAGCGGTGCATTGCGCCACCACTTTGACCAGCTGCTCCAAGTACGCGGCGTACGTTTCCAGGTTTTTCAACCACACGTCGGATAAGTCCAAGAAAGTAGACCGGTGGTCAAACAGCAAGACGCGCCGCAACGACTCTTGCACGAAGAGGAACAGCTCTTGTGCCACGACCAATATGCGAAGGTCCTCGACCGTCTTGGGCGGCTGGGTGGTAATGTGCGTGATCAGCGCATTTCCGGCAGTGGCGGCGACTCCCGATGAAGCGGGGGGGAGCGCCAGCTGACGTAGAATTTGTTGCATAGTGTAGTGCTCGTGGGAGACCAGCACGACCATGTAGGGCTCGAACACGCGCGCAATCAATCCGAGGTATTTATAGTTGCTGCTGGTTCGAAGCATGGTGGTGGCGGCTGCTTTGCTCCCTACCTCTCTCCCGTCGACGGTCGAAGGCGGTGGCGAACTGGACGAGGCTGTCGCTTCGTCAAGACTGAGCATCCGCATCGTAAGGTCTTTTTCGGCATCGATCGTTTTCGGTACCACCACGCTCAGCAAGAAGGGATCGACCTTCGCTGCCTGATCGCTCAGAAGCGACGCCAGTTCCTTTTGTGTCCGCAAGCAAAACTCGAGGCACATCTCATGCGGCACGAACCAGTTCGCGGGAAACGTGTGTGTGAAAACGTCGTCGCTGGCGTCCAACAAGGCGCGAAATCTGGCGTAGCGTCGCTCCACTCGCTCGAGCTTCGCATCCTCGGTGCCGCGGGCGAACATGGCATCGAGCTGAGTCAGCTGTCCGTCGATGTACTGCTGTCGGATCTTAGCCACCGAGTCGCTCCCGAGCGCGTCGACGACGAGGCATGCCTGGCGAAGCTTCTCGGTCTCCGCGGCAGTGAGATTTTTAATGGAAAGGTGGCCCGGGCGGCGGCTGAGGTCGTTGATAACACTGTTCTTGATCACGAACTCCACGCGCGTGCAAATACCTTGCGCTTTATCTCGGAGCTCGCGAATCTTCGGCACCGAGTCTTTCAGACGTTCAAACTTGGCGAGATACAAATGAATTTGGCGAATGTGACTGTCCATATCGTTGAATTTGACTTGCTCGAGCTGCTGATGGACCATCTGAAGCGACACAATGAGCAACTGCAAGTGCTTCATTTGTTTGATCGACGCCGCCAAATTGGAACGCGCGACGTCCAGCCGGCGAATGTCTCGACACACATCGCCCATCATGTCGTCCGTCTCTGATGCCTTCTGCTGTATGCTTTTCACGCGCAGCTGAAGTTGGGCGACGGTTTGCCGAGCACTGTCCATGAATGTGTCCGCCCCCATGGCGTGGTTCACCGCGGCCCGGTTGGTTGGCCGCCTTTTCCGACGGCCATGCCGTAGCGCCGCATGGGATGGGTCCGTGCCACCGCCGATGCGATCCTCATGGTCCCATCGCAACACGTTGTCGTCGACGTCATCGTCTTCTCCATTGCCGTGGCCATCCGCGTCGTCGTCGGCATCGTCGCTGCAAGAAGTAGTGCTCTCGTCGTCGGCGCCCGCGGGTGCTGGCACGGCTTGCTGTCGCACGGCTGACACAAGGTTCGCCTCCGTGGTCGAAAGCTCCGATTCTAATTCCGACACGAATGCGGGAAGTTGCTTCAGAGACCCCTCCGACGGGAAGCGCGCGTTCATGTATTCCACAGCGTCGAAGTTCGGATCGTCGAAGCTGTCCTTTGCGGGGCACACCGCGCTCATCGCGGCTTCCACGGCATCCGAATACCGCAATGGCGCGGCGGTTTTCTTTGACATTTTTTTGCTCCCTTCGGTGGAAGGAAAGAGTGTGAGAAGGGAGAAACTGCAGGGTGACCAAAAGAGCAACCTGTTTGAACCGTGCAGCGGTGGCAGCAATGTTTTGACGCTTTGTGTTCTGCGCATGAAATGCGATCGCACAAACCACACTTTTTTGACCGGCTTGTCTCTCGGGGAGCGCATTCTTTAATTAAGACCACACCGTGACGTTGTTCCAGTAAAAATTGGTCCATGCGGTGATCTCGTAGTACCCGGGAGATGCCCGGCGCATCTGCAGGACGCTCGCACTACGCATAATCGCCTTTTGATTCCCGCCGGTGGACGCCCCGTTGGACAGTTGCAACAAATTCGTGTAGTCAGTCACGAGGAACTCACACGTGGAGAAAAGGACCGTCGTGTGGAAAACGTCGTATTGTTGATACTTAAATTGATGGAGGACACTATCAATCACATCGGCGAAGCCGCCATGAGTCGCTGGGTAGGACTGTCCCTCGGGATAGGCCGCGTACTGAAGATCCGCGGAGAGTCGATTTTCGAAAACGGTAATATCCCTGGCGATGTCGGCACGCACAAGGTCGTCATAGACATCCTTGAAGTCGGCGTTTTGCGTTGCCGCAGGGGCGTAGTAGTGAAACGTTTTCATCAACGACTTGTCGGCGGTCAGTTCGATCCAAAAGAACACGTTGGCTGAAAACGAACTCCAGGACGAGGAGGAGGAGGAGGACGGCGGCTCACTGTTCCCGGCGCTCACTCCTCGCGCCTCGGCCCGTGTCGCAGAAGTTGATGTCGTGAAAGCTGCAGCCTGCGCCCAAAACGCTCCGCTGTTGTTCGACACGATGTGGTACGTTGGAATGAAAGAAAGAACATCCACATCGCTTGTTAACGACCGCAGGGCCGCCAACAGGTCCGATTTATTGACGAGCGATGAACAGCGATACGGCGTGACGTACCCCGTGGCATCGTTCGTCAGCATCGAAGCAACCGAGGCCATGTCTTGGCTCGTGACGGCGTAGATGAAATTTTGAAAGAAGTGGTTCACTTCTCCACCAGGACTGACAGAAAGCAGCGTAGCGCGTTGGGGCGTCTTCCAGGCGGCCTTCGACAACGACGAAGGCCAAGCGTCGACAACCGACGAAAGGGACATGAATAAGCCGCAGAGCACGAAGAGAACGACGGCGGGCAACAACGGCGATCTCATTTTGACACAAACCCACACAACGGAAAAGCAACGAAAGGGTAATGTGCGATACTATTGTACTGTGTCGAGTGTTTCCAGTCAGGGGAGGAGAGGACATTCCCAGGCGATAGCCGTCTGCAGTCCTGCAGGCCGCTGAGCGAACTCAGGCCACGAATGGTCGCCACGTCCCACATGCGCTGTCGTCCCATGATTCCTTCAACGTCCGCACCTTGCGGCCCGTTCGGAAGTCCCACATGCATACACTTTGTTGTCCCATGATCCCGACACGACGTGGCGGCCGTCCGGGGTCACGCAGACGGCCACCACCCAGTTCGTGTGTCCCTCCAGCTTGCGCAG
>ERZ1292630.4493-Hain-H41-02um-R3-4493-length-11794-cov-6_pt1 | contig 11794 bp, 13 predicted proteins | sample MGYA00564408_ERZ1292630 | MGnify/ENA primary metagenome ERZ1292630 (study PRJEB36523, sample SAMEA6512641) | groundwater metagenome | collected 2019-01-08 | study: AquaDiva: Metagenomics assemblies of 32 groundwater samples | reverse complement strand
ATATTATAGTTGATTTATGCATACCATAATAGTATGGTATGCATGCAATGCAAGCGCAATGGCCCGTAACCAGAAAAGAAGCCCTAGCCCTCTACCGCTGCGGCCGCCAGATCACCGTTCGCGTCCTATTGTCCCAGCCAATTTGCAGAAGAGAGCCCTTCGGCTAATAAGTCGAAGGGCTTTCTGTATGTATACTCGATCTTTTTCCCTCTCAGAAAAAGGTTCGAGCAGACGAAGTTGACGAGTTCACGCTTCTCGTCGGCGGTCGCGGAAAAGTATAAGTTTTCAAGACGTTTTGAGAGTTCGAGCACTTTCCGAACCGTCGGCAGGTACGAGTCGGGGCCGGACTCGGACATCGCGCGCGCCGTCTCCGTCAGGCGCACCTTCTCCGCCTGCCATTCCTTGTTGAAGCCGCGCCAGTCGTCGTCGGTGATGACGCCGTCGACCTTGTCCCGGTAGGCGTTCTTGATCCTTCCATCGAGCCTGCCGATCTCCTGCTTGATCAGCGTCTGCTGCGTGACCTTGGCGGTGGCCTCGGCCCCGGAGTCCATCGCCATCTCGGCGAGGATCATCTTCGCTTCGTCGGCGCTGATCCGTGCGCCGCGCATGATGCCCAGGACCTCGGCTTCGATGATTTCGTTGCGGACGTTTTCTGAGTCGGGACACAGCCCTGGTTTTCTGACCCCCGTACAGTGCCCGTAGAGGTACTTCCCCTTCTTCAACTCGAAGACGACGCTGCGCTGCTCAGGGCAATGGGCACAGTGGATCATGCTCGACAAGGGGTAGTTGTGCTTCTGCTGGTGCGGCCTGTTCAGGCGTCCGAGACCCCGGACGGCGGCGAGATGCAAATCCCACGAGACGATCGCCTCGTGCTTGCCCTTGATCAACGTGCCGCTGCCCTCGGGCCACTCAAAGTATCCCCCGTAGATTGGGCGGTCGATGACCCGCTCGATCAGATTCCGATGAAGTCGATGACTCTTGATCGGGTAGCCCTCGCCGATGAGGATGTCCCTGATCGTGTCCAACGAGTAGAGCGCGACAGCGGATAGTTCTTTCATGCGCCGTGCCCAGGGTGCCCATGTCGAGTTAACATCGAGCAGCTTCGTCGCCTTGTTGTTCGTGTAGCCATACGGTGCGCGCCCAGGCCACTCGCCCTGGAGCGCTTTCTCGTTCAGACCCTTGATCGTCTTATCCCGCTGGTCGTAGGTGTTGCCGGTGGCGACGACCGTCATGAACCCCAGCCGGTAGTAGTCGCTGGTGGGTGATTTCTTGTGGAAGACCCAGTTCTCGTGGAAGAAATGCACCTCGATGTCGTTGAGTGTCACGAGGCCGATGATCGTCTGCACGTCGCCGAAGTTCCGAACGAGCCGGTCGACCTTCTCGACAAGGATGGCCCTCACATCGGGATTGCTCTTAATGAACTCGACCATCTCGTTGAAGGCTTTTCGGCCCTCGTCTTTGGCGGACTCTTGGACCGACCAGAACCGTCGAAGACTCATGCCTTTCTTTTCCACATACTGGTCTCGCTCGCGGCCCTGGGCGTCGAGAGAATAGCCCTCTGCCTGCTCACGGCTGGAGACCCGCCCGTAGCCGACGGCGATCAGCTTATCGCTGGTGCTCATGGGTGGTGTACGAGTTGGCGGCCCCGTTCACTTCTTGGCGACCTCGCAGCGGCTGGAGTGGTTGTGCTTCTTCTTACACACCGTCGCCATCCGGGCGGCTCTGGCCTTCAGCCTTTGCAGCGTCTTCTCTCTGAGGTCCTGGCTCTCCCAGTCTGCGAGGCACTGAGCCAGTATCTGTCCCCACATCCTCGATTCGTTCATTGTGTTTCTCCTTTTTTGTCTGTGCAAAGCGGTTGCGGTTGTCGATCTTGATCATCAGCTTGATGAGCCCCGACAGGTTGCTCCGAATTTCGTAAAGCTCCACGGTCGTGATCGCGCGTCCGTACTTGTTCGACCAGAAGGCGAGGGCCGCTTGATCACGGGCATCGAGGCCAACGGGGCGCTGTTGTTTAGCGTGGTGGGGGCGGCTGTCCCCGTTGGGCTCTGATCGATTGTCGCTCGAACCGGTCATAAAGTCAAATCGAACCGGGGCCTCTGCCCGTGAGGCTGTCGACGACGCGGCGCAGGTCGGCGAGTTCCTGCTCGACCGTGGCTTTCCAGGTCAGCAGTTCGGGAATGGACTGCGGCTCGACGATCGCGGCGTCGGCGGCTCCGGCGGCGTGCAGGCGGTCGACGGCGACCTGGCACCAGTGGGCGTCGTTCTCGATGGCGACCCACTTGTGACAGAGACCGTGCGCGGCAACCGAGGCCGTGGCGACTCCGGCGAAGAGGTCGAGGACGAGGCCGCCAGGCGGGCAGGACGCCTTGATCAGCCGTTGCGGCAACCAAAGCGGTTTCTGACATGGGTGGCCCAAGCTCTCGCGTGCGCCGACCTTGCCGCTCAGGCCGGGGCCGTGAAGCACATCGCGCGGCATAGCCCCGGCGGCGTCCGAGTAGATGCTGGCCTTGTTCCCAAAGCGGCCTGGCGTCGGCGGGCGGCGGTGTCCACGTTTGCGCTCGGAGTCGGGGCTATATGGCTCGCGGACGGCGTCCAGATCGAAAAAGGGCGCGCGGCCCTTCGTGAGCATCACGATCGACTCGCTCGTCGGCTGCCAGCTTCGGCATCTGGGCGAGACGCGGTTGGTCACCGCCCACGTCAGCAGGCGCTTCGGCTCGGGGAACGCCGCCCAGTGCCGCGCGATCGTCTCAGGCGGCCCGAAGATGTAGGCGGTGCCCTCGGGCTTAAGCACGCGCCGGACCTCGGTGAGCCATGAGTGGTCGAAGTCGGCAGCCACGTCCCAGTCGGCCTTATTCAGGCCATAGGCCGGGTCGGCGATGGCGAGGTTGGCGCAGGCGTCGGGCCACGATGCCAGTACCTGACGGACATCCCCGCGCACGACGCGGTTGATTGGGAGGCTCATGGATACCACGCAGCCACCGGCGCGCATGATCCGCACCAGCCGGAGGGGACGCTCGCCCCGCAGCCAGGACAGCCACGGTCAGCGTCGCCGAACGCGGCCTCAGCGGCCCACGCGGCCTCTGCGGCTTGGTGTGCGTTTTGGGAACCGGGTTGAAACGCTCGGGAACCGGCTTCAGAGCGATTGGTGGCCCACTTATACACCAAGACGCCCCGGACCTTCCCATCCGGGGTCTCGCGTCGATCTGGAGCGGTTTCGATGTTGCCAGCGAGTCGCAGGCTCGCCAGTGCGATGAAGAAGTCTGCGGCCCGAGTGTGCGCGGCTCGCCGGAGATCGCTGAGGCTCAGTCCGGTCGGGGCTGCCATCAGCGCCTGCTCGATGCGGGTGGTCGCGGACGACGTGGGCGACGTGGTCGACTTGGTCATCACGCGCCCACCGTGGCCCGGCGGCGACCGTGCGACTTGTTGAACGTGCCCGAGGCGCGGATCATGGTGAAGCCCCGCGTTGCCGTGAAGAACTGCCAGACCAACTGGGAGTCGAGCGGCAGATCGGGCCGACGTGCGCCGTAGGCCACCACCGCGTGCTGCGTGTCGCGGGAGATGATGTCGAAGCCGACCGACCAGCCGCCGCCCAATGTGGTCCACGCTTCCTTCAACCAGTTCTTCGACAGGCCGCCGCGATGGTCGACGACGATGTGCATGTGGACGAGCCAACCGCTCGCGCCGTACTCGACCTGGATGTTGACGATGGCCCCGGCGACTGATTGCTTGAATCGCCTCTGTCGCCGGAGGAGGTTGTACTTGTGCGCCAGGGCCTGGAGTGCCCGGCGGGTCAGCCGGTCACAGGCTCGGGTCGTCAGCGTGACGTGCGCGAGTTCGGCGGGACGAAGCAGGCGTGTGGAGTAGTCGCGGACCAGCTTGGCCTCGCGCAGTGGGGAGCAGAAAGCGCAGTACCGCCATTTCTGACACCGGTATCGACCTGGGCGACAGGATCGGATGCGCTCGGCGAGGTCTCGGTCCACGCGGAGGAGGATGACGGCGAGGTCCTCGTTGGCCTTGATGGCCTCTTGGTATTTAAGAGTGCGCGATGATTTCCAGTTGACCCAAGAGGGCGGGACAGCAGGAGCATGTGTATAACGTATAACGGAATTGAAGGGGGATGCGGGCGAGGGCGTTTTCGGCGTGTGGTCCATGCCAAAAATTATGCCACGAGCCGCCGTGAGCCCCAGGATTGCCCATTACCCCGGACTCAAGAGTAATGGAAATAGAAAGAGAAATTGCCATCTCGGGCAATCTGCGGCAATTTCGAGGGCAATCTGGAAGCTACTTCTTGTCGCGGTCGGAGATGATTTGGATGGGTATGTCGATACGGAACGTCTTCGGTGGGAAGATGTCGTCCGCGATCGCCGCTGCCAGATGAGCAGCCTTCAGGGTTTCTTCGGCTGCGCTCCTTAGATCAAAGAGCAAATTGCTTTCCTGTTTACGAACTTTGCGATCGCGTGCAGGAGGTAGAGCTTTATCAAGGAAACCTTTTTTCTGGAGGTTAGCGTGATATTGAAGTAGTTCGAGGTGTTTGAGGTTGAAATCTCTCGGGCCTTTTTTGCCGGGCCGCTCGGGAATCATCATTTTGATCGGCTCTCCGGCGATCTCCAGGGAGATGATCGCCGTGCCGGGCTTCTCGTCTTCCGACAGATCGAACTTGCGCGCGATCAGCTTCATCCGTGGACGAGCCGAGTTGTCGACAACGTCAATGAAGAGATTGCCTTGGAAAAGAGTTTTGGCGAGATCGACAATACTTTTCAGCCAGTCCAGCGACTCCAGGTCGGCAGCGGGCACGAATCCCACAATACTTCTGCCGACTTGGCACGCTCCGGCGACGGTGTGCCCAGCGCCTCTGTCGGAGAGTTCCGCGATCGGGAGGTATCTCATACCAGCGGGCGGCGGGAGCAACGTGTTGACGAAACGGAAAGCTGTCGCCTTCGTCATCCAGCGATCGAGTAACTTTCTATTCCGTACAGGGAGATCGGGAAGTATCCGATAGCGTTGTGCTAAATCGCAGCCGAGATTGGCGGAATCAAACGGCACCAGGTTCATGGGTAGAAGATCGTAGTTATCCGTAACCCGTGATTTCGGCAAGGCCAGTCCGGCGAGCAGCGTCAGACCACGCAGCAATGTGTTATTTGCGGAGTACGGCGATTCCTCGGTGGTCTTGGCCTGAACGAAGACGATAGTGAGCGCGGCGGTTGCGGCGATGTCCCGCCACAGTGCCGGGGTCTGGTAGTTTCCCTCTCTGCTGAGGCCCGTCACGAGTTCTGCGACACGAAGAGCGGCATCATCGTTAAGATCGAAATCGAGGTCGAAGATGATGGTCTCGTAAAGTTTGAGGTCGAGGCCATGGGCGTCGGCTGGGTCTGCGAGGTGGACTCCTTCTCCGAGGACTATCTTTTCAAGCGTGATGGACCGACGATCTATCTCGGGAAGCCGCCGCAGTTTCTCGGCGGAAGCAGTGCTTTCTTTCGGGCCAATTTGACGACGATGAAGCACGATGTCGCATGGTTCGGGAACTCTGCTGATAGTTTCACGCCCGATCCTGGTCTTCATCTTGGTGCCAAACCTGCCGAGAAGTGTTCGGTAAAGATTCCTGGAGTAGATGATCGTCTTGGGCGTCGCCATGGGAGCGATCGCAATTCTATCGAATTGTTTGAGGGAGTGGCTGTTGCGGGTGCCGCGTCCATGATCAGCGTTTGGGCCTGGCGCGGCGGCGACCCGGCTGTTATACTCTCGTTGCAGTATTTCTCGATGGTCTTGCCGCATCGGACCAACGAGACGGCGGGTTTAGTTGCTTACTTACCGGGCCGCGACGCATCCGGTTAAAGGGCGCGCCAGTGCGCTCGCACTGGTTTTTTTGTCCCTACCTGCGGCCCAAACCCACCGGATCAATGTAGTACGGGGGTTCCATGGGCAGCGTCAGTCTGATTGCGCCGCTGGTCCGTCTTCTGGCTACTCGGCGTGTGCGACGTGAAGACGCCGTTCGTCAGCGTCGTCATCGACGCCATGCCGAAGAGTCCAAGCGGAAAGAAGATTCCGTGGCCTTCGAGCAGGCGCACGTCGCCGAGCGTCTTAATTCTGCGTGGCAGTTGTTGATCTGGGCGTGGAAGTTCGCCCAGACCCCGGAGGCTGAGTGGGCGTTCGCGCATCACGGGCGCTGGCCCATCCTTGGCTGGCTCGAACTTCGGCGAGGCGGTGGGCTTTGGAAGTGCGGCGAAGCTCACTGGTTTGGGCGGATCGCCGACAAGCCGATGAAGACGCCCGAGGACCTGGCGTCGAACTTCACGACCATCCAGCTTCAGCGCGCTGTTCTGCATATTGAACGTGCGAACTTTTGGGGCAGCGCGCTCCAATTAGAAATCCTACATCGCCTTGGCCTGATGGGCCGTGTGGTTTGATGATGAACGACCGCATGACGGCGTGGCTGAAGCTGATCAGAGACTGGCGATTTCTGCGCGCCGGTATGCTCGGGGTCCGGGACACGGATAGCGCCCAGTGCCTGCGCGCCATGACCGAGTACGCGGCGACTCGTCTATGCGAAACCGAGCAAGGGACGATGAAGATGGCGCTCATGCTTCTCCAGTGCGCGGCTAAGTTGCCAGAAAAAAATTTCTGGCGACGAGGGTGCATTGGCCCTGAAATTTTCCAAAATCCGTCGATCGATAAGGGGGCAGGCAGCAAGCCTCAACGAAGCATTTTGCACCGATCGACGCTGACGGGCCGGAGGTGTAGATGAAGAACCTTGTGCTTTCCGAATGGTTCCTGACGATCAAGGCCCCTATCAAGAGGCGGCTCGGTCGGATCACGGTGACGGTCACCAACGTGGGGCGTGCGGATCAAGCGTTCGCCAGCGCTATGGCCCGGCTCATCGAGGTCCATCTCAACGCCACTGTGCGGAGGCACGCATGAAATCCGATCAAGAGCCCGACGATCATTCCCACCGGCTTATTTCAGACGGATTGATCACTCGCCCGCGCGACAAGGCCGCCGCCTTGGTTCAGGCGTTTCTTTCGGGGCGCAACGCGTTGACGATCCGCGCCTATCGCCAGGACCTTCGGGGCTTTGCCGCGTTCGCGGGTGCCGAAGGGATCGACGCTGCCGCTCGCCGCCTCCTCGGTCTCGCGCCGGGCGACGCCAATGCCCTCGCGCTGGCCTACCGCACGCAGATGGTCGAGCGCGGACTCCAGGCCGCGACGATCAACAGGAGGTTGAGCGCCTTGCGCGCGCTGGTGCGTCTGGCCCGCGTGCTCGGGCTCGTGACCTGGACTCTGGAAATTTCCAATCTGAAGACGGAGTCCTACCGTGATCTGCGCGGTCCAGGGATCGGTGCGCTGCGGCGTGTGCTTGCCGGGTTGGTGCAACGCCAGGACCCGAAGGCGAAGCGAGACAGGGCGCTCCTGCGTGTTCTCCATGATTTGGCGCTGCGCCGGGCCGAAGTCGTGGGCCTCGATCTTGAACACTGCGATCTCGGTGCCGGGACGTTATCCATCTTGGGCAAGGGACGCAGCCAGCGCGTGTTCCTGACTTTACCGCCGCAGACGAAGATCGCCCTCAGCGACTGGCTGGCGGCACGCGGGACGATGGCTGGGCCGTTGTTCCGTAATTTCGATAGGGCCGGGCAGGGCAGACGCTTGACTGGCAACGGGCTCTACAGACTTGTTCGGAGCTACGGTTTAGGGCGCGTGCATGGTCAGAGACATCTCAGCCTGACCACTGCATTGAATGTGACCGGCGGCGATGTGCGGCGGGTTCAGCGGTTCAGTCGGCACAAGGACGTGCGCGTCCTTGGCGCGTATGACGACAACCGCCAGGACCTGGCGGGTGAGGTCGCGCGGCTGGTCGCCGACGACTTGTAGTCCAGGATGGTCACTTCAATGAGCGTTCTCGTGACCAAAATAACGTGGCTGGCTGGAGCCTGAGATGAAGCTCTGTCTGCACCAACTCACGAACAGATCAGTCCGCGAACGAGCGCGGTCATGAACCTGGCTTCACCTTCCCGTTGTGTCCCAAAGAGGTTGGGCCTCCGGGCAAATCGTTCGTCGCGTCAGATGCGCCCTTGGCACGCGCCTGCGCCATTATCCGATCAACGCCGATCAGCATCACCCTCGCCAGTTCGCCCTGTTCTTCAGAGTTCAAGACGGCCTTAAGCTCCGCGCACATCTGGGAGGCCGCAGCTTTTCGCAGCGCCACCTCGTCGACCGCGCCCTCTGGAATCTCGGCTTCGACACGCCGGGCGTGTAGCAGCGACTTCGACAAGTTGTCGATCGTGACTTGCAAGGATTCCCAGGATCGGGGCGGGGTCTTCGTCGCGATCAGGATGTTTAAGCGGCAGAACTTGCGCTGGATTTTTGACAGGTCAGAGTGGGTGGACATGATCCTGGCTTCGGACTGGATGTCGCTAAGGGCCTCAGCGATCTCGGAGTCCTTCGCCGGGTCCAGCGTGTCGGGGTTCACCGACGTGCCCATGACTTGGCCTTCGACCGCCGCCGACTCCTTGACCGCGTCGACCATACCGGCGGCGGCACTCAGGATCGACCGAGCCTTGGCGGCCTGCTTCAGCGCCTCGGGCCGGGGGCTCAGGCCGAAGTCCTTGCGCCAATCTTGGATCGTGCGCTCGGCGCAATGGTAGTGCTGGGCGATCTGGGCCAGCGAGTAGGCCGCATCAGACCAGCGCGCCATAAAATCCCTGATTTGCATCGAGGTCTGGGGCTTCATTGCATGGGGCCGACCAGGATTGGGCCTGGTCGGGGCCGCACCCGGCTGACCGACCGCCGGGCTCTGATCATGATCACGCTCTGAGCTTCCTCCATTTTGGGGGTTGATGTGAGCGCCGGTGGATAATTCAGCCGAACCGGACACGGGCGCGCTTATCGCAGCGGCGAGCGCGGGCGGCGCACCGGGCGTGGCGGTCTGATCTGAGATCACCGGCGCGGGGGTGACCTGCGGCTCGGGCGCGGCGGCTGCGGGGGGTGGGGCCTCTGCCCTCGCACATACCCCGCGAAGCCAAAAAGGATCGTTATAACCCGTCTGCTCGGTCTTGACCTGCGGGTCATGTCGTTGCGGGTCGGGCGCGGACTGCGTATTGCACGCGGCGGGGGGCACAGTGGGGGCGACCTGATTATCAGCGGGCGACGGCGACACCGGCGCGGACGACTGCGCCGCGCGGTCGGCTCCGGGCATGGAAGACAGGCTCTCCGGGCGCGAGAGAAGTTCGTCGGGTTGGTCAGACATTGCGGTCCACCTCCTTTAACATCGGTGGGCACCGCTTCAGCGGAGCTTCAGGCTGGGAACGACTTGGGTGAGAGCCGTCGGCGGCTTTAGCCGGAGACGACGATATGATAGCAGGGGAGCCGAAAATTATCAACGCGCGCGCACGTACTGTTGGCTGTCGATTTCGTTGCCCTCAGCCAGTAATCCTCAAGGCACGTGACCCCGCGTTTGCTGGGCCTTAAGGAATCATTGCGGCTGGGGGGCCTTCGGCGTGGCCGCCGCCAGCGTCAACTTCTGTGTAATCAAGTCGAACTCCGGCAAGACGATGGCGAACGCATCGCCAATTCCTTCAAGTTTCAGCACGTAATACGCCGAGTTGTCCACAGGCAGGATCACGTAGACCTCTTGCAGCGGTCCTGTCAGGCGTCGCCCATACGAACCAGTAAGCGCGACGGTCTCAGTCAGGGCCAGACGGTGGACCTTGTGGCCCGCGAAGTCGATTGATGTCTGGCTATCAAGCCTCTTGAGCGTCCCGACCTGAGCCAGAAGCTCCTTCTCAAAATCCTCAGGCTTGACTGGAGTACCCTTGCCAAGTGGATAGCGTCCCAGTGAGACCTTGGCTTTCTTGCCATCGAGGCCGGGTGGGCGCAGCGACACCGTCTGAAGGCCGTAGGACTTCTTCCAGTTGGATGGGTATTCGATCACATAGTCGCCTTTCGGATGGGCAAAACGCGTGTAGGCGATGGCCCCTCGGGCGGCGGAAGCCAATGGTAGGACGGCCATGGCGAGCAGAAGGTGCCTCATGGGATCACATAGTCCTTGTCAACGGGCAGGTCCAGGTCGAAAGGCTCGTCGGGAGCCCCCTTCTTCCGGGTCTTCTTGTTCATCCAATCCACCTCGGACTGCATCCGCCGCAAGCGAATCTCCTTGAGCGTAGACTCTGAGTCATAGCGGGTATACTGACTACGCGCTCCCGCGAGGTCCTTGGTTACTTTTTCAAGTTCCTTATCGAGGTCACGGGAAGGTGCGGCTTCACGTCTTTTACGAATGTCTTCCTGCTTCTTCTCTAACTCGGCTGTTTTAATTTTTGCTTGCTCACGGAGGACGCGTATGCTGCCCAGTTCCCGAGCAGCGCCAAGATCGGGGTCGACGGCTTCCCTAAGCGGGACTCGGCCCTGGAAGACACCCTGCTCCCAGGAACTGTAATTGTGCCCGAAGGCCACGGCCTGGAAGAAGGGCTGAGGGCCTTGATCAAGGGCTTTGGAGTACTGCTCGGCATCGACTATGATACTGCGAGTCTGGTCGTCATCGCTGTTGAGCAGTTCCGAATACTTGGCCGGTGCTGTCTGCTTAAGTACTCTGAAGTAGAGAACGGCCGTCTTGAAGCCGCGCATCTCGGAGTCGATCGTGTAGTAGCGGCCCGTATACATGTCGTAAATATGCTGAAACTCGTGGGCGATGGTCTTACCGGCGATGATCGGATCGGTCGTGCGGAGGGCCGACGTGATACCGACGCGCTCAGGTTTGTCATATTCGCCAGGCACCGCGAAGCCAAGCGCGCCTGGCATATCCTCGTTGACTATCTTCTTACGATCGTTGAGGAAACGAACCACCGTTGGTAGGATGTGCGCGATTTCCGTCTTCTCGGGTTCCTTGGCCTGCAAAAATATGTCGTATATCGCGGCCAACGGGGGTAATGCGTCAGCCGGGACACCCTTCTTCTTAAGAAACGAGACGAAGGTCGCCTTGCTTGCGAGCGGAGCACGCACCTCCTTGGAGTCCAACGAGTCAAGAAATCCGATCTCCTTCTTGAGCTTGAGGGGGTCGGGGAGGTCTGGTGCGGAGATGACACCGGGCGCTTCGCCGTCGAAAATGGCAGCCCAATCCACGGAGGCACCGCCGATGTTATTGACGAGGCCCTGCACCTTCTGCCTTGCCATGCGAATCTGTTCGGGATCGCCGAGCGTCAGTGCCTTGCCCACAGCCGCTGTAGCCGACGCAACGTCCTTTCCCCAGATGGCGGCGAGCAACGCGGAGTCATCGCCATTCAGATTTTGCGCGTTCATTAGCACGCTGAACTTATTCTTGAGCCAGTCCTCACCGGCCTTGATCTTTGCGGCGCGCTCACCCTCGCCGAGCTTCTTCCACGCTTCGGCATCGAGCCCGGCGTGGTCGTTCTTCCGCAGGTAAGCCTGGTAGCGGAAAAAGTGGATGTGCTCCGGGTCGTCGAAGCCCTCGGCGGTCTTGGCTCCGAGCTTGAGTGGAGATTCGATCGTGTCTGGGGAAACTTTTGTATTGGCCGTTTTCCCCGCAGTCGCGGAAGAGGCTGCCGGTACGGCAAGAAGGAGGGTCAGCAAAAGAGTCGGGGTTTTCATGGGGTTCCTCTTGAGTGGCAGTATAGACCGAGAACACCGGAAATTCAAGGGTTCGAGCCCTGCACCATTCGGGTCGCTGCTACCCGACCACAACCGCCACTTTGGGCCATTTTATGGTATTTTCTCCCTGCGCCCAGGTTCGAGCCTTGCTAGTTGCTCCTGAAAAAGTCATTTCGAAATCTGACCCCGCTCTCAACGGGTGC
>ERZ1292630.3450-Hain-H41-02um-R3-3450-length-13888-cov-5_pt1 | contig 11796 bp, 8 predicted proteins | sample MGYA00564408_ERZ1292630 | MGnify/ENA primary metagenome ERZ1292630 (study PRJEB36523, sample SAMEA6512641) | groundwater metagenome | collected 2019-01-08 | study: AquaDiva: Metagenomics assemblies of 32 groundwater samples | reverse complement strand
GGCGCGAGCGCACTGGTGGTGGTGTCAGCGATTGGCGAATAGGCGCTGAGATTGCCAACGGCATCCTGTGCCCGCACGCGATAACGGTACAACGTGGCCGGGGTGAGGCCGGTGTTGCTGGTGCTGGTCGTGGTCGGAACGGCGATGAGCACAAAGGCGGTGCAGCCGGCGCCTTGGCAGCGTTCCAGCTGATAGCCGGTCACGCCGATGTTGTCGGTGGCCGCCGGCCAGCTCAGGGTGATCTGGGTGCCGCTCACGGGGGTGGCCGTGAGACTGCTCGGCGCCGTTGGTACGGTTGTGTCTGCGGAAAGGCTATATGAGGCTGTAATTGTAGCAGATGTGTTTCCCATGATTTGGTGAGACTGGTTGCCTCCATCCGACCAGGAAACAAAGTGGTAGATTGTGCTTGCCACGGTTTGCGGGGTCACCGCACTGACGGAGTTCAGCGATCCTTGAATGACCGTTCTTGCGAAGGGGGTGATGGAATCACTCGCGCCTACGACTAACTGCAGGCCCGAGGGGTTTGAGCTAAAGTTCAGCGTGACCGTTTTGGGATCAAGAAAGACACTCTTGCTGTCCGTCAAGCCCCACGCATCCGTCACCGTCAGTTTGATTTCAATGTACGAATAATATTCATGATCAGGAGCCGTAAAAGATGCTGATGCGACGCCAGGGAAAGATTGAATGAAGTGCGTGTGACAGTTCGAGGGACAATGGTGCATGATCACTTGCCATGACAACGCAGAGGCGGGGAGCGCGCCCTGATCTGGATCGGTGGCGTGACCGGAAAATGCCAGAGATTGGCCGACCTGCCATTGGGTGCTTGCAGCCGGAGCATCAATAAACGCCGTGGGCGGAGAGTTTCCCGCAGAGATCAATACCCGGGTTACGTTAAAGGCCCCTTGATTGTCCGTCACTTTGAGCTGCACGTTGTAGAGTTTCGTTTGCGTGTAATTGAAGGAGGTCTGGGCAGTCAAGGCATCACCGAAGATTCCGTCGCCATTCAGATCCCATGAATAGGTCAGAGTATCTCCTGCATCCGGATCGCTTGAGGCATTCCCGTCAAAAGTCACGTTCAGGGGTAGCGGGCCAGATAACGGCGTGGCCTGAATGACAGCGATCGGTGCCTGGTTGCCGCTAGTGTACTGGATGCGTCGGATAGTTCCCCCGTCGATATCCACGTAGAACAAGTCTCCCCCTGGACCAATTTTCAGTTCGACTGGATTTGCGGCATCGGACGCAAATGTCGCTCTGGTCGACGGATTGGGCAAGCCATTCGCTCCTTTGAACATGGTCCAGATACAATCGCGTGAATAATCGGAGAAGAACAGCGCATCTTGATACGAGGCCGGGTAGGTTCCGCCCTGGTTGAACGCCAGTCCCGAGATTGAGGAACCGTTGGCGGTGGGGCATGTTTCTCCGGCCACTACTTGTACTCCATGTTGGTAAGTAAAGTAGGGAGGCGCCGCATTCCCAGCAGTGTAGAGGTTTTGGCAGATGTATAGACCAAGTGATTCGTAGCTTGAGTTTCGTCCTGCTCCTTCGTAACAGGGCCAGCCGAAATTGCTCACGGTGGGATTTAGGACATTAGAGATTCTGTTAATTTCCTCCCAGTTGGACCAACCCACATCACCGATCCAGAACTCATTGGTTCCTGGTCTGGATGTGAACCGAAAGGGATTGCGGAATCCGTAGCCTACGATCCGACGGGCGTTAAGGTCTGTGCTAGAGAAGAGTGGGTTGTCGGGTAGGCCTTCGCCAGTGAATGGATCAACCCGGATGAGGGTGCCGTTTAATACGGCTGGTCCGCTTAACCTGCGCAGACTCTGTGCCCTGGTCGCGCCACCTTCCGCCGTTGGCGGCGTCTCAACTCCACCGATTCCTGCTGGAGGATCGCCTAGTGGATTGAGCGGACTACCTGCCTGTCCGTAATCGGCAAAGGTAAAGCTGGCGCCATCCCCTGCGCCAGCGTAGAGGGCGCCGTCGAAGCCAAACATCACAGTTCCAATTCCGTGACTCGGAAACTGTTGCCCCCAACCCTCTACCAAAACGGTTTCGGTCCCAGTGGAGACATTGCTGTCGGGAGAGAGTTCGAGCCGGGAGAGTCGGCCGCTCACGACGCACCCATTTGTGGTCGGCCCTGGAGGTGTGGGGCAAGGGTCGGAGCTGGTATTAGGTATTCCCCATCGTGGCACTTGGGCGTTGCTGGGGTCTTTGTCATAGGTATAGAGCACGTAAATGTAAGGAACTGCGGGAAAGTTGGGATGCAGTTCCAACCCAAGCAATCCCCTGTCCCAAAAATTGTGCACATTCGTTCGCAGATCATGGAAAACGGTCGGCGACGTGGCCGACAGATCTGCGAAGACTTTAATAAGCCCGCTCTTTTCTGCGACAAAAACACGGCCGTCCGGTGAGAAACGAACAGATAAAGGACTGTTTAGCCCTGTGAACACGATAGATTCAGTAAATCCTGGTGGCAGGGTCACTGCCTGAGCAACCGGTAAGTGTGACCCGAAGAGGCAGGCGAGGATTGGGAAGACCCAACTCAGAATAAGAAGACGACGCTTACACATTTTTAGCGCACTCCTGAATGAGACGGAAGGGTGTCATCGAAGACTGTGTGCGATGCGACGATTGTTCTTGGTTTGACGAGGAAGCTGGTGTACTCGGCGTGCTCATGGTCGAATTCCTTTTGCGACGTCGTGAAACAGCAAGTTGTTCGGGTTAATTGGGATGGGAATAGAGTCTTTTGCCGTATAGCTTTCGCCCCAGAATAAATTCATAGATCCAAATGAAGAGATGCTGATAGCGCACTGCAATAATCACATGCATCGCAAGGTAGACGAACTGTCCGCTCATGCACAATTCACTAAAGGTTGGGGAAGGACACTCTTACGTAGGGTTGCTGGCGCACGAAGGTGGTGAGAGTGGAGCACGACGGTGTGCAAGGGAAGCGATAATGTATGACCGATGAGATTTATCGGAAATGTACTCGGGAGCTGTTCACAGTGAAGTTGTAGGAGTTGCTCTTTAGAATAGCGGTAATTCAGCACCTTCCTGCATTCTCGATTCTGTGTGCATCCTCAAAATGCATAGAAACGTACGCCCCTCGAATGGGGGGCACTAGTGCCTTGATATGGTCGGCTATAGCGGAAACCCGCGTAAAGCAAAGGGGACAGCTGAAACTAGATGGTCCAAGGGAATAGTTAGTTTGTAGGGATTGCTGCCCACTTCGATGCAACGTACAAAGTAACCTCAATGGTCACGGCTAGCATGATGGGTGGGCTGAGATGTGTTTCCAGATTCCGGATGAATGAATGTGAATGGCCAATTGATTGGTGAGCTGTGTGGCGAAGTACTGCGATCTGTTTGGATTGCGCGATGCACGAAGTCGGACAGAACAATTGTAGTTTATACCTTCGATGCAGCCGGATCTGTACGTTTCTGATGCGGCGAGATCGAGATCTGGAGTTCTGCGTAGGGATGTTCGGTGGCACGTGGCGAGTGGTTCAAGCTCTAGCCTGGATGGCTAACGTGCTTATACGCGGGAGAGACTGGCTGATTATGAAGACAGTGATGAGAAAGCTGTTCTCTGAATATTCATGTCTCTGGGGTTGGAAAAGGCCTGCTGGTACTTCCTGGGTTGGGAGTGTCCTTCTTGCTTTGACAGTGGGATGTGGCACTACGGATGTGCATATCGCGGAGCAGTTGAGTGCTCAAGGTGATTGGGATGCCGCGGTTGAGGCCTATCGGGCGGCGGTCAAGCGGCTGCCTTTTGACATGGAGTTGCAGGGGAAGCTGGATGCCGCAAAGTCTGCAGCGGCGCAGGGGCACTATGCGGTGTGTCAGCGGAGTGCCGACAGTCAGCAATGGGAAGAGGCATTGACGGAGTTCAGAGCTGCTCTCAGTCTGGATCCAGGACCGAGAGAATATCATCTGGCCTTGGCCGATGTAGTACGCGTGAAGGAAGCACGTGAACTTCTGCAGACGGCGGACAAATTGAAAGGTATCGGACGACTCGATGAGGCGGCCGCCGCGTATGAGCGGGCCGTTCAACTCGATCCTTCCTTGACCGCCGCGCTTGACGGCGTCAGCCGAGTGACGGCGCAACAACGCCAGGCGAAGGGATTTGGGGGAAGTATGCAGCCCCTCACTTTGCGTTTTCAAAATGCGAAGTTGCGGGAAGTATTTGAAGTGCTGACAAAGACCGCAGGACTGAATGTAGTCTTTGATAAGGAAGTTCGAGACGATCCGATCACGATTTTCATTAAGGAAATGGCTCCTGACGATGCGCTCAATCTGCTGCTCAATACGAATGGATTAACGGCTCAGCGTGTAGGGGGAGATACGCTTCTGATTATTCCAAATACGAAGCAGAAACTGGCTCAATACCAGGATCTGATGATCAGGACGTTCTATCTGTCGAACGCCAAGGCGAAGGACGCCGTGAATCTCATCCGGACCCTCTTTGAGAGCAAGCACATCTATGTGGACGAAAAAGTTAATGCGATCGTTGTGCGCGATGAGCCAGCCAAGTTGATCCTTGCCGAGCGAGTGCTTCAGTCGATCGACCACCGAGATGCAGAAGTGCAACTGGATGTGGAGGTGCTCGAAGTCGATCGGACCAAGAGCCTGAAGTATGGGGTGAATTTTGCGAAGGCCGCGGGGGCTGGGATTGTTCCTCCTGGATTCACAGGGGGCTTATCGACCGCCCCGACCCCGTTTACCTATCAGCAATTGGCCGCACTGGGGACTGGGAGTTATCTGTTCACGTTGCCTGGTACGCTTCTGCTTGATTTCTTCAAGAATGACACCAATGCCAAGACACTAGCGGCCCCCAAGCTGCGGGTTCTTAACAACAAGCAGGCGAGCATTCAGGTAGGCGACAAGCAGCCGATCCTCTTGTCGACGACCAACGTGTTGCCGGGGCAGGCTGCGACCGGGGCGATTCCCACTACATCGACGGTCACGTCGATTGAGTTCAAGGACGTCGGTGTCAAGTTGACCGTGGAACCTTCAATGAATTTAACCGACGAATTGACCTTGAAAGTGAAAATCGAAGTAACTCGATTGGGCGATCAAGTCACACTGCAGGCGAGTCCTGAAATCAAGCAGTTTAAATTTGGTACGCGCACGGCTGAAACGGTTTTGATGTTGCGAGACCATGAGAGCATCGTGCTTGGAGGACTCATTCAGGATGACGCGCGAAAAACACGAGTCACAGTGCCGGTGTTGGGAGATATCCCATGGATCGGTAATCTGTTCAGTACCTGGACTGAGGATATGGTGACGACGGAGGTCGTTCTTACGATTACACCACACCTGGTACGATCATTGTTGCCGCCCAGCGTCGAAGCTCAAGCCTATTGGTCCGGAACGGAGTCCGTGTTTGCCACGGCACCTCTCTTCTCACCGCAGGTGATGCCGGTGTCGATGAGACCTGCGCCAGCGGTTGATCATGGGAAAGTGCTTCCCAGGGCGGCCGACCCGGTGGCGGCAAATCTTCCACCCTCTCGGGATCCGGCGGTTCCTTCTCGCCCGCTCTCTCCACCATCGGCTACGAATCCTGTTCTGTCCTCACAACTCGGAACGCCACGTTTGGCTGGCGATTCTGGGGGAGATGGGCCGATGGCCGGGTTGGTGGCCATCAGACCAGAAAGTGTGAATGCCTCTGTCGGGTCTGAGGTGCAGCTGGATATGACGATGGTGGGCATTGCGACCGGAGTCGAATCGCAGATGACGGTCACATATGATCCGAAGATTTTAGAGTTTGTTCGGGTTCTTGAGGGAGATGCATCGGCCCAGTCTTACTCTGGAGCGAGTCTGCTGGTGGTGCCCTTGGCCACGCCCGGTGTGCTGATGTTAACGGTGCGACAACCAGAGGCCGGCCAACTCGCCAGTCAGAGGGTGTTGGCAAAACTCGTGTTTGCATCCAAAGCCACGGGGAGTTCATCGGTTATGGTTCAATCGGCCCAGGTTAGGGGGACAGGAGGAGAAACATTACCGGTGAGTTTTCACTCTAGCTTGGTGATGATCCGATGAAACGCGAAATCGGAGAGGGGCGGAAGTGGCCTAGAGCCAGTTGTTTGTGCACAGTGGCGGATTGGCTGAGGCAGTTGGTGTTTTCGGGACTATGCTTTGTTGTGGTCGTTGCCCTTATCGGAATCGCTGGTGGATGCGCTTCGGTGAATAAGGCAGAAAGGGTTTCTCCTCAGCCGAGTCTTTCTGTACGCGCGGATGCGGCGCTTCGGAGTGTGACGGCAGAATTAGCGGCGGTGCGTGCTGAGCTTGGGGCTGCCCGCATTTATGTGGCAAAGAAGGACGTGGAATTGGAAGAGGCGCGGCGAGACTTCTCCCAGATGCGTCAAACGATCGCCGAACTGTCCCGTGCCCGCGGAGAACTGCAGGGGAGTTACGAGGGGCAGCGGCAGTCGCTGGATGTTGCTTTGTCGGAGGGGGAGCATCTTCGCCGTGAGAGACAGGAATGGCAGCGCGATGCTGTAGAGTTCTTGAGGTTGCGGCAGGAGAAAGGCTTGCTCGAGGAGACGGTCGTGTCTTTGAGGGCGAAAGTCGCCGCACTTGAGCCAATGCGGGATGCGCTGCTGCTTAGCCGTGAGAAAGAGTCTGCAGATCATGCCCATCTCAACGCGTTGAAAGACGAGCCTCGGACTGTCACGAAAGAAGCGGCACAGGAAAAACTGCGTGCGAAGACCACCCCAACTTCGGTGCCGAGGGCTGTCAAGAAACTCCCGGCCGGGTGGGCCGAGAATGCCAACCTGTCGGGCGCGGTGCCGGTTTCGAGTATTTCTGCTCATGCCGGGGCAGCGGACAGGTTCAGGGTAGAGGCAACAGGTGAAACCTGGCCGGTGAAGACGATTGTCGTAGAATCGGGAGACACATTGTCCACACTAGCATCGCGTCATGGAACAACGGTTGCGCAAATGAGGACGATGAACAATCTACTCTCCGATCTCATAAGGGTCGGACTACGGTTGACGGTTCCGTCCAGCCCGTCAGAGTGATCTATGACAACACTGTACAAACGCGATACCCTGTCCGACATTCTGTTTCGTCGAGGATTGCTTCAGGCGCAGCAGTGCGAGGCCCTCGCCACACGAGGGTTTCCATCCCAACGCGCACTGCAGACGGTCTTGGTGAATGAAGGTCTGGTGTCGGAAGAAGAGCTTGCGGAGGCATTGGCTGAGCAGTTCGGTCTCCCCTTCGAGAAACTCTCAGAGTTTCGCGTCGACTTCGAAGCCTATCCTGATCTTCAACCGGAGCTGATGACCCGTCTCTGCTTTGCCCCATTGGGCCAACGGGACGGGATATTGGCGATTGCTGTTCCAGCCCCAAACGACTTTGCCGTCATCGACCGCCTCGAGTTGATATTGAATCGCCAACTTCAGCTAGTGGTTGCACCTCGCGCGGCCATTCTCGATGCTGTGCAGGAAAGCCAACGGAACGGACATGTTGTTGCGCGGGTGAAGGAAGAGTTTCGTCCTATCCTGGTTCAGGAAAATGAGCAAGGCGAGGAGGTATTGTCTCAGGACAGGATCGCCCGGGACCACAGTCCCGTCGTTCAGTTGGTCGATACCATCGTACTGGGAGCTTTGCAGAAACGGGCGAGCGATATTCACATCGAGCCGGCTGATGGGGTGACGGAGGTCAAATATCGCATCGACGGGGTGCTTTATTTGGCCATGGAGGCATTGGATCTTCGTTTTCACAATGCGCTGGTCTCCCGAATCAAGGTCATGTCCGAACTCGACATTGCGGAGCGGAGGGTCCCGCAGGATGGGCGATTCAAGCTTCGGATCGAGAGTCGAACCATCGATTTTCGCGTTTCGATCATTCCCAGCGTGTTTGGGGAGTCTGTGGTTATTCGGATTCTTGCCCGCGAGGAATTCCGGGCATCACAGAAGGGGTTGCATCTGGAGTCCCTTGGACTCAAGACGGAGGATCTCTCCAAGTTTCGCAGGGCCATCGCGGCTTCCTACGGCATGGTTCTGGTGACGGGGCCGACTGGCAGTGGGAAAACAACGACGCTCTACGCGGCCTTGAATGAGGTCAATACGCAGGAAGACAAGGTTATTACCATTGAAGACCCTGTTGAGTATCAGTTGAAAGGGATCGTGCAGATTCCCGTCAATGAAAAAAAGGGGCTGACGTTTGCCCGAGGTTTGCGATCGATCCTGCGCCACGACCCCGACAAGATCATGGTGGGGGAAATTCGTGATGCGGAGACGGCGCAGATTGCGATCCAATCAGCTCTCACGGGACATCTGGTATTCTCAACCGTGCATGCCAACAACGCATTTGATGTGATCGGGCGGTTCGTCAATATGGGGATCGAGCCATATAATTTCGTGGCCTCTTTGCACTGCATTATGGCGCAGCGGCTGGTCCGTGCTTTGTGTCCTGCCTGCAAGGTGCCGGTGTCGGTCAGTGCGGGGGAATGCCAGCGGTTGGGGTATGATCCTGCAACCTTTGTCGGCCAGATGCTGTACGAAGGAAAGGGTTGCCCGGAGTGTCACCAACTTGGCTATCGAGGCCGGATGGCGATCACGGAGTTTGTCTCTGTATCCGAGCACTTGCGGGATCTTATCCTGGAGAAACGCCCCCCGTCAGAACTCCGTCGGGTTGCGGAAGCGACAGGCATGACGACGCTTCGGCAATCAGGGATCGAAAAGATTCTTGCGGGGGTTACCAGTCTTAAAGAAGTCAACCGAATGACGTTTGTTGGGTAGAGGGCAATGGGAATCTTTCTCCCTTTCCAGCGACCGACTCTTGGGATGAGCTTTCAGTCCACGGCCTTACGGTTGGTGGCGATTCAGCGCCGCCCATTTTGCTTGCCCAGAATACGACATTCTGACGAACGGGAGATTTCTGCAGGCGCATTCCCATCGTCTTCAACGGCTCCCAATCTTAAGGATGTTGAGGCAGTAGCCGGCGTGGCTAAGGAGATGCTTGGCTCTGGAAAGGAGCGGACGGTGGCTGTCAGTCTGCCGGACGACGTGGCTATGACAGTGAGTCTACGGTTTGACAGTTTGCCGTCGAATGAAGCGGAGCGGGTCGCTTTGATCCGGTGGAGAATCCATCAAGAAACACAATGCCCACAAGGCCCTTCGCAGCTGGTCTATCGTGTGTTTCCGCAGGGGGCAAGCACCTGCGTGCTGGTTGCTGTGGTGGATCAGGCTATTCTCGACCAATATGTCGAGATGTTTGCATTTCTTGATCTGTTGCCGGTGTCAATGAGTGTGGAGTCGCTGGCTCTCTTTGATTGGTTCCGTCCCGCCATGCATTCAGAAGGGGATGTCTTTTTTGCTCATCGAAGTCGGTCATTACTTAGGGTTATTGCAGTGCACCAGGGCTGCCCTGTGTACGTCCGTACCAAGAGTCTGCAGAGTGGGGAAGTCAACTTGCTCGAAGAGTTGATCGGCACGATTCAATATTGCCATGAGTATGTCGGTGCCGCCTCGGTGTCTGTAGCGAGCAGATCACAGCTCTATTTCATAGATACGAGGGGGGGAAGTCTTGCTGATGGAGTGTTTGGCACGGTGCGCACCCGTTTCGTTGTTCCTGCTTTGACGACAAATCAGGAAGTGGAACTGATTCCGCTGGGATGGGAGGCCGCCTCGGTTCAAGTTCTAAAGGACCTTGATCCTTGCTATTTGCCCGCATTAGCCTCAGTCGGTGTGATGTGACATGAGGAGACACTTCATGACTGAACGAGCGGACTGTCGTACGTCGGAGAGCGAGTTGCCGCAAGTCGCTCTTAGTTTCGATGTCCCCGGCGTTCGCCAATTGCGGTGGTTGCAGGTCGGGCTCTGCGGGAGCGTCCTTCTGGCTGGTGGCCTCGGGCTCTGGTGGTGGAATACAAGTGAGCAGATCCTTGCCACAGCGAGCCACATAGAAGAGGCTACGGCTCGTGTCGCCAATGCAAATCAACGGTTGGCACAAGAAATGGCTCGCCAAGGTTTGTCTCTGACATCGACTCGCATCGCACAGGTGAACCAAGAGCTTGAGTTTGCCAAGATGTTGGCTGCCAGACGGGGAGTTTCTTGGACCAAGTTGCTCACTGATCTCGAACAAGGGGTCCCGAAAACAGTGGCCCTTCGTGCTGTAGAGATGAATCATGTGGATTCAGTAGTCACAATTGAGGGGACGGCTAAGGATCTGCAAGATGTCAACTTGCTCGTGACCAGGTTAGAGGCACATTCAAATTTTCATGCCGTAAGGTTAAACAATCATCAGGTTGACGTTGCACAAGGCGGCATGCTGCGCAAAGGGGGCGAGCAGGTCAGCGATCCATCTAGGACAGGGGAATCCAAAGGGCGTCGAATAGTTTTTCGATTGAGTGCGATGTATCGACAGCCCTTGTAAGCGTCAGAGGGGAGGGGCCGGTTTGTGACGAAGGTTTCAGGTAGGGGGAAAGCCTCGGTGAGCTTCTTAAGCAGGATCGGTGTGCTGAGCCCCTTAGCGCTCGCGTGTAGTCTGATATGGGGATGGGCCGCTTGGGTCTGTGTGGGAGTCCTGGGGGATTCCACGCAACGCTTGGTTGAAGCAGAGAACCAGTATCAAGCAGCCAAAAATGAGCGATTGCGTCTGGAGGAGCAGAGAAGTCAGTCCAAGCAGGTCAAGCAGGCACTGCAAGACCTGGATTTCGTATGGCGAGCTTTACCGATGGAGAACGAGTTTTCGTCGCTGGCGCTTGCCGTGTCTGAGTTAGGTCGAGCGGAGGGTGTCACCATCCCCGGTATGACCTATGCCCTCAAGTCAAGGCACGAGGGGCAGGAGGCTGTGGAAGCCACTTTGTCGTTTCAGGCGAGTGGACCCTATCTGGGGATCTACAGGTTTATCCGCCAGCTTGAGCGTAGCGAATCTTACATGGTTATTGAGCGGTTGAATGTGCGCAGTGAATCGTCTTCTCTGGCATCGAGTTCTGGAACAGTGCTTTTCGATGTCATGCTCACTACGTTCTTGAAGCCTTCGGGGCTAAAGCCGGGGATGTCATGACGCGACGAGATCAGCTGTTCTTGCTTGGGGGGCTTGCTGTCGTATGGATTGGTGTGGCGGTCATTCAACTCGGATCACCTACAGAAGCAAAGCGGGTCCCGCTGGTGAATACGGGAAAGTCGGGCCATGCGGTTGCAACGACGGCCGATGGAGCGTGGCATGTCGCATCGTGGAAACAGTCGGTTTCCGATAGTCCGGCTACGCCAACTCGAAATATCTTTGCTGCGCAGGGAGCATTGACGGAAGCTCGGAGTCCGTCCCGTCAGGTCCAGCGAGTCAGTGTAAACCCGATTCAGTCGGATCCCTCTTTGATCAGTTCACCGGTTGTTGCTGTTGTGCCAGATCCTCAGAAGTTGGGTGTCGGCGTAGTACAGCTGTCACCGGAAGAGCTCGCCATGCGCGAGATTGCCCGGGATAAGGCAAAACGGCTTAGCCGGATTCGCGAGGATATTGCGCAGTATCGCGTAGTCGGATTTACTGAACAGGGCGGAATAGAGCAGGTAATTCTCGGGAGGGGAGCGGATATCTATGTTCTTCGATCTGGAGGTACTTTAGAAGGGCGATTTCTTGTGTCTTTTGGTGGGGGGAGAGTTGTTACCCTTCGTGATCCCCTAAGTCAAATTGAGCGTGTATTATCTCTGGATGAGCCTTTCATTGGGCGGTCATAGATATGTGGCCGTATCGCGTGAGATCTCATCTCAGGATCCCGGTTCTTTCTTCGCTCTAAAGAAGTCCCCGCCTTTGACGAACTCGTCGTCACTCCCCCAGGCGATGTGCTTA
>ERZ1292630.4490-Hain-H41-02um-R3-4490-length-11799-cov-7_pt1 | contig 11799 bp, 7 predicted proteins | sample MGYA00564408_ERZ1292630 | MGnify/ENA primary metagenome ERZ1292630 (study PRJEB36523, sample SAMEA6512641) | groundwater metagenome | collected 2019-01-08 | study: AquaDiva: Metagenomics assemblies of 32 groundwater samples | reverse complement strand
GTCGTCTTGCCCTGGTCCAGCGTGAGAGCCAAACCCAACCAGTGCGCCAACGCTCTTTCGCCTACCGGACTTCACTGCTTGAGGGGATGATTCAAGCAGCGGCGAGGCGACCATCGGCGCGGCTGGGAGCGCGACAGAGAGCCGTTTGTCTCGCTGCTCCTCAAACTCCCGACCGACGTTCGGGTTGATCTGAGACTGGCGCCCGGTGCCTTGCCGCGCCGGGTTGACGACAATTTGACCGAAGCACGCCATCTGTGACGCGATCGACATTTCCACCCAGGAGCAGTTTTTGGGGAAAAACGTGAACTCCTTCAAGAATTCTCGGATTTCCTCAAGTTCCATGAACTGGTCAAGCACGATCGCCTGTTCGAGGGTCAGCTCCCGGTTGCCGTGCGTATCCATATTGCGATAGCGCTTGAACATGCGGTCGAATACGGCGTCGTACACGTACAACACGGCGTCAACGTCCGCCATCTCCAGAAACCCTTCGTCCGGCGCAGCCGCGGGATCCACGGCATTGCTCGTGTGTACCTTCGCCGTCCACGCCACGAGCACCTTCAAGACGGCGTCGAGCGCCACGAGGTGATCCCCAGTGCGGAACTTCTCGCAGCCGATGCGGAACAGAATGCGCAGGAAGGGGACCAAGTCTAGGCCGGTAACAGGAGGGGGTCCCGCGGGGGCGCCTACGGCGGCTATGGAAAGGGCACGCGGCCGGCCTTCTCCCCCACCTCCAGCACCGCCTCCGCCGCCACTGCCTCCTGCGGTGGTCTGCAAAATATCGTCGAAGTGTGACATATGGGAGTTGAACTCCTTCTCGTTAGCGGAGAGGCCACTCCGCTTCAGCATCGCGCGGAACTCCAGGACCGTGCACGTTTCGTGGTACAGAGCCAAACCGGATGACAAGACCGCGAACCATAATCGCTCGATGTCATGAAACCGCTTCGGGTCGCTTAGCGCGACTTGCGCCGACGCCAGCTCCGCGCGTTCAACCTCAGGGTTGAGCGAGACTCGTTGAACAAAGGTCTGACTTTGTCGACGTTGCCGGCTGGCCATGTGTACTGTTCTCTGCTTCTTAACTTTCTTTGTGCTTTTCGCTCACCAAAGCTCCTTTCCCCCCCCACCATGAGTCACATCGATGCTAAACAGGACAGTCACACACTCTTGTCGAATCAGCAACGGACATCACCAACGCAGCAACCGGGTGCCCCGCGACTCATGACAAGCCAGGCACAAACGTCACAGGACGCAAACTCCGTGTGATGTTAGGCAGTGCCAAAAAGAAGGAAAATAACAAAGGAAAAAAACAACGAACAGAGAGTGTGCGCAACGGTAACACCAGCGACGGGGACCGATGTCGCTTTACGGAGCGGCTGCGACAGGGGCGGCTCCGAATTGCGCAGGGGCCTTTGTCAAGTAGAGGTCTCGATCGGCGTCCAAGAATACGTTGAAGATGACGCGGAACGGTGTCGCGCTCCCGGTCGCTGGCGGCGGGAGGGACGAGATGGCTCGACCCTCAAAGAAGTCGCGTACCGCTCCGCAAGCCACGCCGACGGCTTCGTCCTGGGGGTAGCCAAAAATGCCAGTTGAAATGCAACAGAATGCGATCGACGAAAGCCCCATCTTCCACGCCTCTTCGAGACACGCCACGTAACAGCTTCTCAATTCTGCGCGATCGGAGATTGAAGGGAGGCGAGTGAAAGCGTGGCGGCCGTGACCGGTTACGAGGCAAGGACCGACTGTATGAAAAACGTGCGACGAGGGCAAGTTGTAAGCCGGGGTGGGCCGGCACATACCGTTGACGTCCTCGTCAATGTTCAGTTTTCGCAACATTTGGTCGCACGCGATCCGAAGTCGAATGCCCGATTGGGCGTGAAGAATGTTATCCAGGCATTTGTGCGTTGGCAAGAAGCAGCCTAGCAGGGCATTATTACCTGGATTGACAACGGCATCGCATTTCAGCTTGGACATGTCCCCCTGCCACACGCACACATCGTAGCCCGCGGGCGAAATCGGGCACGCGAGTGTCGGGACCAACGTCGGCAGCGTCATGCCGTCGACGACCAGCGCGGCGTCCCGTTGTAGTTCTGCCTGCAGAACGTCATCATGCGCGCTGACGAGGGTCCCAGGGAGCGTCGCCGCCACATGGGCCGGCATCGCGATGAAAAAGTCGCGGAGCAGTTGACGCTGCTGCGTCACGATGGTGTCGCAATCCTCTCCGTCGCCCTCCGCTCCGCTAGCCGCCCCTTGCCCTCTGCCAGGGCGGTCTGGGAAGCGCTTGTTGAACGCGTTCACCTCGCGGCAGACGATCGTGAACAGCTTGTCCATCTTGGCACGATGCTTGTCTGGGGTGAACGACGTCGCCACCGGCAGTACCGCCGAGAAGCAAGAACGAACCGCAAGGGCAACCGAACTGCTGATCACTCCGGGAACCGCTGCCGCCGCTGACATTAGGATAAAAAATAAGGAGTGAAATCTAAACGCCGTCGGCAGGCCAGCTGGGAAGGGAATCCGAAAAAGAAACGAAAAAGTTATTTGAGTTACGTGAGCATTCGCAATCGAAGTGGACCGGACCGCGCGCGGGGGAGTATCGGCGAACACGGAAGAGCGGAGCATGTGTTCCCCCCCGCCGCGGCGGTGTTGTGGTTCCCCCTTCGACCCCTCGACGTAAGCTAGACGACTAGACGGCATACCCCGTGGCGTTGACGCGCCTTTTTTTGAAAAATCCTCCGCCGTTTTGAAGGGGAGGACTCAATGGTAGCGTCGACGACGACGATGACCCGGCCATCGAGGCGGTCGGACTGTCGCGGTAGCTTATGCCCCGCTTCATGGGCAACGATCGCAGGGCTAAAAACGCCACAATGATGCAACAGGCGCCGAGCGCCAGCAACGTGACAAAGAATTGCCATACGGTCCAACCCGCCGCCTCCGAGAAACCACGAACTTCGGCCACCCGATCACCTCCGCCGTTCCGCTTGGCCCCGCCTTCCTCACCTCGGTCGTCGCGACCGTCCGAGTTCGGAGTCCCATTGGAGCCGCGGCTCCCCGTCGTGGCGCCGAGCCGAAGCAACGCGGCGGCCTTCGTCCCTCCCTTTCGCTGCGCGGAGGAGGCACCAGTTCCATCTTTCTTCCCCACTGGCACTTGGTGCTGCAGCAACGAGACGACGCCTTCGGCCCTGGCCAACGTTGGCGCTTGATGGGTGGCCCCTCCTGGTCGGTCGGCCACCGTCGGCTCCCCGGGAGATGCAGGCCGCATACCGCTCCCTTGCTCTCCGCTGCCGCGGCCTTCAGCTGCGAAGGAAGGACCTTGACGCGCGGACGATCCGGCATGATGGTCCCCGCGACGCAGCTCCACGTTGCTTCGCGTTTCAGCACTGCGCACGGCTTGCTCTCCCTTGCTGAGCGTCGCGCCTTGATCGTCGGCTTCTGTGATTTGCGGCGCGAATTTGTGATATCGCTCGCGCAGGTACCGCAGCACCTCGTCTTCGTTGAATGCCACGGCGGCTCCACTGACGTGGTGATCTTGGGAAGGTTGGTTGCCGGAAAGGGCTGAATCCTTTTTGCTACTGGTCGTCGCGCTGGAGCATTCCTCGCAAAGGCCCTTGGGAGGAAAGGCCACTTTGGGCACGAACGGATCACGGGACGGGGCGTCCTTTAAACGTTCGTTGACAGCGTTGTGTGCCCGCCACAGCCACAGCACACTTTTTCGGTCGTCGGTTTCGTCTTCAGGAATCGCCAACACAAACTTTGAAAAGTGCATTCGACACTCCCCGCACAGGAAAAAGTGCAACACATACTCTCGAATCGCCCCGAGCGCGCGCCGCGCCGTGCCCTTGGGCGCGTTGCTCAGCGTCGCGTGATACAAATGCCACATGCCACACGTGAACCCGCGCAACACGGGCCGGCTTCCCTTGCACGCGTGGTACTCTGGTGTTATCACCGAGGTGCCCTCGTAAGGGATGTGCGCGTACTGCGTCACCGCGCGTTCCCATTGCTCTGGGGAGATTTGCGCATCATCTTGCAAGATCCGTTTGAGCTTCGACGCGTGCAAACTCGGGATGCTGGCGTGGATGACGTCGAGGAATCGCAGCAGCGCTTGCCGCGACCGCGCTGTCAGCGGCGTCATGGCCACCTCGTGCGCCATAGTGATGGCGAAGGCCCCTGCGAGGTCGGCGAGTTTCACGGAATGCTGCTGCACAAACGGCGCGACGGGCGGCGCATTCTTGGCCGCCTCCGCCAGCTGCTGCGCTTCGTCTGCGATCTGCCGTTGTCTCGCAGCCACGAGGAACTGCTTGAGGGACACACACGCGCTCCTCACTTGACCGCTAATGGTTAGCTGCGAGTGGATGGTTGTGAGCACCGCGGGAAGGTCCTCGCGGCTGAGTCGCTGCAAGCGAGACAGGAGGAGCGCCTCGTCGAAGGTACGCGCGGAAGTTCGCAGTCCGGTGGCGCGCTTCGCATCGTGCCCCGTGGTGGTCGTTGAGGAGGCGATGGCGCGACTTCCCCCTCGTGCGTTGGTGGCCGGCGCCGCGGCGGTGCCGTTGGTGGAAGGCACACCGAGGCTCGTAGTCGCAGCAGCAGACGACTGCGGTGCCTCTGTCGCAGGAGGCCGTTTAAGGGAATTCTGAAGCGCACCGAAAATATTGGCGGCCACGCCGCCGACGTTCGCCGCAACGGTGGGTGGAGGAAGCCAGGCGCGCATTTGGGGCACCAGTGTGGTTGAGGGTGTAGGCAAAGGCTTTCTCAGGAAATCGCCTAAAAGCTGATCGACGGACCGACCCGCAGGCTGCATCCACGCCAGCACCGGCACCGATGTGACGTTAGCGCGGTAACACAGCGCGGAGTTGGCGGCGCAGCTGATGCCCGCAAAGAGCAGCGGCGACGCCATTGCCGCCGATGAGGCCGCGAACCTCGAAGCCAGGGGGGCGAATCCCTGGCAGTGCCCACACATAGGGTCGTAGAAGATGAACGCGGCCGGGCATAGCGCAGCGGTGGGGTGCAAGAGGCTCATGTCGAGCGACGACACATCCGGAATGGTTTCGCTCTGCGAGAACAAGTGCAGCCGGCTATCGCTGAAGCCACCTACATGCACCGCGCACTCGCAAATCGCCAATAGGACGGCCGCATTCGCGACACACCGCCACATGATCAGCTGCCCGAGGGGAATGAGGGTCAAAAAGAAGAAAAATCGAAGTAAAAAAGGAAAATAACGAGGCGCCCTATGTGACGCGCGTGTGGGGGGACGCTTTGCTCCGGTCAATTCAATTCGACACACCGTCAAATATGGGACATGATAACAGTCAAAACTAAAGAACCCCACACGATACGACGAACAAAGGAGCAGCGACCAGTGACCACCGGTGAAGCGGTCACCGGGCGCGCGGCGTCGCATGTGTACCGGCCTTCCGGCTGCCTCATGGCGCATAGCTTGGAGCTGGGGAAGTCAGTGGTGTTCGACGTGTATTGAACCCAAACCCTCCTGTGCAGAAGAGGTATCCTATCTAGGAATTCCTGACACATGACTGAGGAGGAGCGTTGCTTGCGCGACCGGCAAACTCGACGGCTGTTGCGGCTGTCGGATCCGATCATCAATCATTGAGCCCCGTGAAGCCGAGCGGAACGTCACCGTTTCCGACGCGCTGCTGCCGCCGGCTGCTTGACGTGGCGCAAGCCGGTTCGCTTGACGGGCACTTTTGTCTTCCCCTTTGCCTTGGGCGATTTGTTAGCCTTTTTCGCGGGCCGTTTCGATGAGGTACGTTCCCCACGGCCATTGTCAGGGTCGTCCGGCATCGCTGCTGCGGCAGGTGGCGCCCCTTGCGAGATCGGTGGTGTCGTGTCGCCACCGCCGTCGATGAGCTGCGCAAGTCGCTCAACCGCCGCCCCCATTTCGGCGACCGACGGTTGCATATCGACGAGGGGCGTTTGCTTCCCCGACGCGGTGACGAAAACGGACTGAGGGACAATGCCCTCCTTTACAAGCTCGTCAAACTCCGAGGCGGCGGCCGGACGGAAGTGGTGCAACGCGACCGACATCGCGGCCGCCACGTTGAGATTCGCGACTTCACTGCTGTTTTCCATGGGTATGGTGGCCAGCTTGACGGGCAGCGCCGCATGGTTCCACTCCGCGAGTAGTTGGGCCACGCCCGTGCCCTCGGCGCCTGCCATCACCATGGCCCCTAAGGATCCCCGTGACGAACCCCCTTGGTTGGAGGACGCCGCCCTGTTGCGGTCGTTTTGCCTGGCCGCCGCTGAGCGTGCGTTGATGTAGTGAAATCGCTGCGCGACCGAAAAGATCGGCTCCGCCTCTTGGTTGGCGACCGTCACGATAGGCAGCAAGTGGTGCGCGATGGCGACACGCTGAATGAGCGCGGAAGCGCCTCCGGCAGGGGCAGCGGCTCCCCCACGCGCCCCCACTTGGGCGATGTCACGGTTAAACTGAACAATATTCAGAGCGGGATTGAAGACTTCCCCGTGGCTCGCCCGAATCACTTTCTCGCCGAACGCGTCGCAGCACGTGTCCAGAATTACGGTTCGAAAACCGTTGTGCGACGCCGAGAGGATCATTTGTCCAACGTTGCCCGGAATGTGCACGCGATGCAGGACGGCGATTCGCTGAAACAATGATCCTCCATCGGCTTTGGTCACGCCAGGCACGGCGGCGGCCCCCTCCGCATCATCTCGAGCAGGAGGAGTGGGCTCGTGAGGCAGCTCCAATCCAAGCTGTACCTCGGGGGCGACACTTCGGGGCAAGGGCATGTCAAATTGCGCCGCGACGGGGTCGTTCGTCGGCGACGTCGATAGCAGAACGTCACGGATCTGATGCGCACTACACCGCACCACGAACGGCATGCACCCCCCGGCCGAAGTGCCGGCGTCGACACACCACCTGGGAAGCACCATGCCGCCCGCGCCATCATCTGGAACGAAAACGACGGATGGTCGCATCCCAAACTCCTTCCATAACCGAACGATGTGCCTGCTCCCACCCACGATGACCGCACCCAATCGTTGACGAGACGCCGCACTCTGACGGAGAAGCCGCGCAGCCGACCAAAGGCCAATGGTATCGATCGTCGTCGTCGTTCCGCCCGCCGCCAACACCGGAATCACATCGCCCAGATTGGCGACTACAGCGGCCGCGGGTGGACAGCTCCGGCACGCGTTCAGAATCCGCGCGGCATCCTCATTGTGTGTCTGCACGCGGGAGGAGGAGGAGTTGGTAATGATCCGACACGCGAGGGTCCGGAAAAACATGTCTCTCTCTCTCTCTCTCTCGCCTCTTCTCAAACAGATAAGATTGCTATATAGAGGATCATAGAGAGTTGCGCGAAAAAAAAGTCACAGCAACAACAACACGGGTAATATCATCAGGGCAACATCGCGGGAAGCCACAAGTAGGGGGTGTTCCATCGTCGTGACGGTCAACTCATCGCGTTCAGTAGAGGTTAGCACGGAGTAGAAGGAGGCTGACGACACTTTTTTTAAATAGGGGACAACGAAAATCAAAAACTCGTGGGTGATGAACCCAATCCCCTGTCTCGCCGAGTTGGAAGCGATGGACGCGCGACAAGAGGACAAGCGTTGCGGACTCGAAGGATCCCCTCGGCTCCCTCTCTCTGCCGTTCACACTGATTGCTTCCAACCCAATGTGGAAGACAACATTGCACGAAGCTGCGAGGAGAGAACGACGTGTCCACAACCGACGAAAACCGACCCAGCGGGACCCCGTCAAAACGACGACAACGGACAGGGCGATGTACGAAAGGGATTGGGTGAACCGAAAGGACGAGGAAAAGGGGGACGAAGGGGACACTGACTTCAATCGAATGCGATTTTCTTGTTGAGCCCATTGCGAAAAAGGAAAAACGGAGATCGACTCGGAAGTGTTACGGGATTGGAGAATGCGGCGCGCGGCGGCGAGGGGGTGGCGAGGGAGCGGCGAGGGGGGCGCATCACTTCGCGAGGGACGAGTCGCGCCCGCCGCCCCATCGTTCACGCACTTGTTAAAAATAAAATTCATGTTTAAGCGGAACAAGGGGGGTGGGGGCTTGACTACTTCTTGGGCTTCTTGACGACGTATTCCTCGGCCCTTTTCCGAGCGTCGAGATGTGACTCATAGAAGATGAGTTCACGCTGAGGGCATTCCGTCAGGCCGTTTCGCACATCGTCGCGAAAGTCGTGCGTCAAGTCCTCAGCCGTCCACACTTGCAGCGTGGTGAACTTGTCCCGCACTTTGACCAGCACACCGTTGACCCGTTCTCTGTATTCATCTTTGCTCCAGCATTCACCCACGCACCGGCTGCAAAGGCGCAACCACGCGTCGTCGAGAAGCGCAAAACTAGCCGTTTCGTATCCCTTGAACTTTAGACTGTAGGCACCTCCCTGCTTGTTATTCGGGTCCTCCCACTTCGGTATGATGTGCTCACGGAACAGCAAGTAGCTGCACCCTGGCGAACTCATCGAAGGAGTGGGAATGTTGTTGAGGGTTCTCCAGAAGGATTCGACGCTGTCGATCTCAAAGACAAGATACGGCTCAAAGCTATCTGACGGTTTGTCGATGAAATAGAGGCACCATCGGTCGAGCAATGGAAGTCGGGTGGCTAGCTGCGTGATCACGGGCTGCGGAGGGGGCGTGATTACGACAGGAGCGGGCCGGGGAACCGGATGATGATCCACGCGGTCATCGACCACGGGCGGCCGAATCGGGGGGTCGATCGGATCACCTCCTGCCGCCTTTCTTGTCGCCGCGGCAACTTGCGCCTTGGTCGCTCCTTGCTTGGTGACACCAGTCGTCGTGGCCGCAGCAGCCTTGCCGCCTTTGACGGTCACCCCCTTTCTCTCCTCGGATGGCTTCTTGCTCGCGGCTCCGTGCTTGGGCACGTAAGGTGCCGCCTCGAAGTTGAAGCTCCCCGCGGCGTGATGCGCTGCCGATGAGCTGTTGTCCTGGCCAGCGAGGTCACCCTTCGGTCCTTTCCATGGAATGTCGGGCACCGAAGGATGCCTATCGCGGGGTACGAACTCGGTGGCCGTCGGTGACATTTTTGAAGCCGCCGCCTTCTGAGGTGATCCATCGTGGACGGCAGCTCGTCCCTCCGCACTGACCGGCCCCTTCGGGATCTTCGGAGTGGGCGTGGACAAGTCGACAGACGGCGTCGTCGTCGAATCCGGCCGCTCAGAGACGGCTGGAGGCTTCGGCGGCGGCGACGGCGCAGGGGGTGTGGTTGCCTTCACCATCCAGCTGGGCCGAAACTCGGCGGCCGAAAAATTGAACGCACTGCTCATATGCAACTACGACACAACACCGCCCAGTTTTCCTCGCAAAATGTTTGTTTTCTGCCCTTTTGACGCCGCTGATGTAGCAGAGCCCCAACCGGGGGAGTCGACGAAGGTAGCTGCGTGAGAGACTTTGGCTCTTTTGATAGCTAAACCGATAAGCACCACGACGACGAGAATCAAAAACAGCCGAAGAAGCGGAATTTAAATGAAACACTGAAATATCAGGAGAGGAAGCAAACGTCGCATCTCTCCCCATCCACCACGCGCACTCGCTTCAGCGGTCACGACCAACCCCCCAAACAATAAAGAGGAAGTGCCAAAATCAGTTGAGACGACGCGACCACCGCCGAAACACCTGATGTGAACGTAGAGGAGACACACGCACGCACACACACAGCTTCAGTCGCCGCCGCCCAGCGCAGTGTCCGCAGTCTCTCTCTCCCACGTACGGAGGGGGCGTGCCGTTGTGAGGTGTAAAAAAAAAATCAAAAAACGAAAAAATCGGGTGGCCCCCCCTACTTCTTATGGAGTGGATCGCACGGGGTCACGCGGGAACATCGACGCCAAGCGGATGTTCCGCAGGCCAAGGTAGAGCATCGCCACGCGCTCGAGGCCAACGCCAAACCCGCCGTGTGGCCACGCGCCGAGACGGAACGAGTCGATGTAGTCCTTCAGAGTGCTCGGGTTGATGCCCTTCGATATGGCCCGCTGCTCCAACATCGCAGGGTCGTGGACGCGCTGTGCGCCCGAAACGATTTCCTCCCCCCTGAGGAACATGTCGTACGAATTGCTGAACCGCTCGTCGTCGGGGCAGAGCATCGTGTAGAAGGGTCGCGCGCTGGTCGGGTAGCGGTCCACGATGTAGAAGTCCACCCCGTACCGCTGCTTTATGATGACTCCCAACTTCTTCTCCGACTCTGTGTCGATGTCCTCGTGCTCGCTGACGTGCTTCGACTCCTCGAGCGTGCTATTGAGCAGCGCGATCGCTCCCGGAAAAGGAAGACGCAGGGAACGCACGTGCCGGTTGCGAATGCGCCCGCCGTACTGGTCCTTCGTGGGAATCTCTTCCTCGATCACGCCGATGCCCAAGCGCGTGACGAGTTCATCGGTGACCTGAAACACCAGTGGGTCGAAGGGATACTGCTCATTGACGGCGTTTAGCTCGTGCTGGTGATGCCGCACCAAACTGATGAAGATGTGCGCGAAGAGCTCTTCGGCGAGATCGAGCACTTCGTAGTAGTGGTCGTCGATGCACATTTCAATGTCCAATCCGACGAATTCTGTCAAATGGCGATGCGTGAAGGAATTCTCGGCACGGAATACCGGCGCCACTTCGAACACGCGACGCAAGTCACCCTGCAGCGCCATCTGCTTGTACAACTGCGGGCTCTGGGCGAGGAACGCTGGCTTGCCAAAGTAGTCCAACTTGAAGACGTTTGCACCCCCCTCGGAGGCGGCTCCGATCATTTTGGGACTGTGAATTTCCGTGAAGTCGTTTCGCAACAGATACTCACGGAAGTACTGACCGACAGCGCTCTGTAACTTGAAGACGGCGTTGGACGCCTTGGTGCGCAGGTCCATCCAGCGGCAGTTCAGGCGGGTGTCCAGTTGCACCGTAGGAAGGGGTTGGCCGTCGGGGCCCAGGGTGCCGGGCTTGCGCGATCCATCCTCAAACTGAAAAGGCAATATCGCGGGTGCTTCGCTCACGATGAACAGCTTCTTCACCACGAGCTCAAAGCCGCTCCGCGTCGTCGAGACGACGGGCTTGTCGGCGGCAGTGACAGTCGCAGTGCAGTCCACGATCGTTTCACAATTCAGTCCGCCGGCAAAAGCGACCATCTCGGCAGGGAGGCCGTTGGCGGTGGCAAGGACGCCTTGGATGGAGTGCCCGAAGCTGCGGAACACGATGAACGCCATATTCTTGCCCTGCTTGCGGCAGTTGTGAATGCGCGAGCGGATCGTGATGTCGCGCCCGACGAGGGGCGTGTCGACGTCCGCGACCTGTGTGAACACCACCTTCTTGTATTGTGTGGAACGGATCATGGCAGCCTTGCCAAAAAGGTGCGCAAAGGTCGCGGCGGCGGCCGCCGCGGCTTCGGCCTTTGTTCGGAGGCGGGCCTCCTCCTCCGCCTGGCGGGCGGCGAGCCGCGCGGCCTTTGCGTCCACTTTCGTGGCTCCCTTGGCGCCCTTCTCGTCGCCGCCGCTGGCTGCGGTCTCCGCCGTCGAAGGCGTTGTGGGCGTGACCGGATCGGCGTGCGCTGCGGCTGCGGGTTGGGCTGACATTTCGTTAGTCGACACCAACAAGGGAGAGAAAAGAGACAGAGAGATGGAGTGGGGAATCGAGAGCGCTGACAGCCAACTGACGACACCGACACACAGAGAGTGATGCCACAGCAGCCGCCTCACGATAGGTTCACGGTTACCCCCCGCGGGCGCAGGCGGAGGGTCTAGCGGTCGCCCACCCCTCTTCCACCCCCTTTGGGTGTTAATACGTTATCGAAATGATGACATGGTGGGGGGGGGGTT
>ERZ1292630.4489-Hain-H41-02um-R3-4489-length-11800-cov-6_pt1 | contig 11800 bp, 9 predicted proteins | sample MGYA00564408_ERZ1292630 | MGnify/ENA primary metagenome ERZ1292630 (study PRJEB36523, sample SAMEA6512641) | groundwater metagenome | collected 2019-01-08 | study: AquaDiva: Metagenomics assemblies of 32 groundwater samples | reverse complement strand
GCAGCGCGGTGTAGTGCAGGTGGTGCGGGCCGGCCCACATGTAGGTGAAGATCAGGGCCCAGAAGTGCACCACCGACAGGCGGTACGAGTAGATGGGACGACCGGCCTGCTTGGGAATGAAGTAGTACATCATCCCGAGAAAACCGGCGGTGAGGAAAAAGCCCACTGCGTTATGTCCGTACCACCATTGCACCATGGCATCCTGCACGCCGGCGTAGGCGGAGTAGGATTTCCACAAGCTCACCGGCACCGCGGCGCTGTTGACCAGATGCAGCACGGCCACGGTGAGAATGAAAGCGCCGAAGAACCAGTTCGCGACATAGATGTGCGGCGTCTTGCGCCTGGCGATGGTGCCGAAGAACACGACGGCGTAAGAGACCCACACCAGCGTGATCAGAATGTCGATCGGCCACTCGAGCTCGGCGTATTCCTTGCCGGAAGTGATGCCCAGAGGCAGCGTCACCGCCGCCAGCACGATCACCGCCTGCCAGCCCCAGAAGGTGAAGGCGGCAAGACCGCCGGCAAACAGCCGCGCGTGGCAGGTGCGCTGAACCACATAGTACGAGGTGGCGAACAGCGACGAGCCGCCGAACGCGAATATGACCGCATTGGTATGCAGCGGTCGCAGACGCCCATAGCTCAGCCAGGGAATGTCGAAATTGAGCTCGGGCCAGCACAGCTGCGCCGCGATGATTACCCCTACCAGCATCCCGACTATGCCCCACACCACCGTCATCAGGGCAAACTGCCTGACTACCGTGTAATTGTATGTATTCGTGTTGTCCATGCGCATCTCGCTGTAATCGATTAACAGAAGCCCACGTGCGGTACGGTGCCGGTCGTTTCCGACATAATTCTAACGACGACTTAACCTAGTCTCTTGACCTGGATCATACCGGCTGTTGCCTCGGTCGCGACCTGGCCCGTGCCAACGTGGCACAGGGACAAGACGGAAAGACACAAGAGAACTCCAATATCCACGATCATAGTAGTGTTATTTGGAATTGAAAACCCTGACCTGCGTCAACTTCTGCGGCGCAGCCCCACGCAGTCGCTAACAGCCTGATGCAAGTCAGCTTTCCTCTCCCTTGTGCCAGTCTTGCCTGCCGGCGGAAACGCCAAACCGACAGGAAATGTCGATGCGGTGCGCATTTTCGCTGTACGGGCATGGCTGCCGCTGTTGCAGTCTGCTTATGACCAAGCACTCAACCGTTTGATCTCATTCATTCAGGTGCCATAGCGCTCAGCCGTTTGATGTCATTCAGCCGAATATGCCTTCTGTGCGTGGTGATCAGTTTTTCTGCGCGAAAACGCCCCATGATCCGACACACGGTCTCTTCCGCAATACCCAGATAATTGCCGATATCGCCGCGCGACATACTCAGGTGAAATTCAGTGGCGAAGTAATCGCGGCTGGCGTAGCGCTTGGACAAGCCGATCAGGTATCCTGCCAATTTTTCCTCGGCACTTCTCTTGCCCAGCAGCAGCATCAGTTCCTCGTCGTGGCGAATCTGCTGGCTCATGATCGTGAGCATTTGATACTGGAGCGAAGGAATCTCCCGGGCCAATCCGTCGAACTGAGCGGCGTCGACCATGCAAACCGACGTCGTTTCCAGAGCCCTGGCCTCGCACGTGTACTGGCGGGACGCGAGCGCGCTCAGGCCCAGAAGCTCGCCTGCGATATGAAATCCGGTAATCTGTGTACGGCCGTCCCCGGTGCAGATATAGCTTTTCACCGATCCGCTCCGGATTGCATAAATGTAGTCGAAGCGTTTCCCTGGCCGGAAAAACAGCTGGCCACGCTTGAATACCGCCTTGCGCCTGACGATGCTGTCCAGCAGTGACATGTCGGCACGCTCCAGCCCCAGCGGCAGGCACAAGTTATAGATGCCGCAATGCCTGCATGCGACAGGCTCACACGTCTGCTGCACTGGCGGGTGAGGCCGCGGCGGCTCGGAACGATCATGCACCTCGCAAATCGTGATTTCGCTCATGCGCAGCTCCAGCTTCCCTGCGACTCGAGCACCTTGCCTTCGCCCTTCAGCTTGACGAGATGCGCGAGCAGCGACCGGCTCGCCACCGGATACAGCCGCGGCTGCACGTCGTCGTACACCATGGGCAGCAGCGCGTCCAGCGTTGCCGTGCCGGCCTGCCGCGCCGCATTCAGCACCTTGTTCTCGCGCGTGAGGCGGTGAATCAGCAGTCGTTCCAGCACTTCCTGGGTTTTGTCCATGAGGAACCCATGCCCAGGCGCGAACCAGGCGATGTCCTCCCCCTGCAACTGGCGCAATGAATCGAGATAGATACGCATGTCGCCATCGGGCGGATTGATGACCACGGTCGAGCCCTGCATCACGTGATCGCCGGTAAAAAGCAGTTTTTCCTGTTCCAGCAGAAAACAAAGTTGGTTCGAGGCATGCCCCGGCGCGTGGATCACGCGCAGCTTGCAGCCGGCCAGCTCGAGGCGCTCGCCATGCACCAGCACCCGGTCGGGGCGAAAGCTCTGGTCCTGGCTGCCAAACGGCGGAGGCGGCATGCCCATGAGCTCCGCGCCGGTTTTCGCCTGCAGCAGCGCGGCCGCGGGCGAATGGTCCAGGTGGGTGTGGGTGACGAGAATCCAGCGGACGCGGGCGCCGGCCGCCGCGAGCACCGCTTCGACGTGGGCGTCTATTGCCGGACCGGGGTCGATCACGGCGATATCCCCGCCTGCCCCCAGAAGATAGGTGTTGGTGCCGGGACCGGTCATGAAGCCGGGATTCGGGGCGGTGATGCGCCTCACGTTTTCGGATAGCCGCACTACGGTGCCGGGAATGATTTCACAGGCCGCCGTGCCGCGGCCCTCCGGATCAAGCCGGCCGACCTCGGCGTAGGCGTAATCGCCGGGGACCAGCATTTTTTTTCCTTCGCTGTTGCTCGCAGTGCGCGGCGCCATGGTGGGCATTTTCCGCGGCGAGCGCGCAAACTCCATCAGCGCCGCGGCGGTATCGAAACGGGCAATGCTCTCCAGCGTCTTGATGGTGGGGAACACCAGATGCAATTCACCGCGCCGGTGACGCTCCAGCGCTTCGGCCGGCTGGATCCAGACATGATCCACGGTCTCGCTGTTATCGTGCGAGGGCGTCTGCGCCAAAGGCGCTTCGGCGACGAAAAAGCGCGTGTCGTAGCGGCGCGCTCGCCCCGGCTGGGTGATCCAGTGGCTATAATAGGCCATGCGTCCTGCCGCCAGGCGCAGCTGCTGTTCACGGCACAGGTCGGCAAGCGTCGAGCGTCCGGCACGCACCGACTCGCGCCATTGCGCGAAAACCTGCGCGCGCTGCGCCTGGTTCAAGTCGGCATACTCGCCATCGGCCTCGTGCGCAAGCAGCAGCCCGGCTTCCTCGAAACACTCCCGCATCGCCGCGGCCCAATAGGCGAGCCCGCCCTGCTCCAAGCCGAGCAAGCGGCTCGCCTCGGCATCATCCAGACCCTCGCAATGCACCGCCAGTTCGGCCGAGGCATCGCTGGCATCGACCCCGCCTCCCGGAAAAACATGGGCGCCGCCCATGAACGCGGCCGATTGTGTGCGCCGGATCATGAAAACTTCCATGCCGGCACCGGCGTCGCGCACCAGGATCAGGGTCGCGGCGGGGCGCGGAATCATGCTCATCGCATCACGAACGGATTGCCGGTCACCGCGCCGGTGTTGATCCATACGCTTTTTACCTGCAGGTATTCGCGCATTGCGTCCAGCCCGTTCTCGCGTCCCAGGCCCGAATCCTTGTAGCCGCCGAACGGGGAAAGATAGCTCACCGCGCGGTAAGTATTGATCCAGACCGTGCCGGCCTGGATGCGCTCGGACATGCGAAGCGCGCGGCCGATGTCGCTGGTCCATACGCCCGAACCCAGACCGAAGCGCACGTCGTTGGCGATGGCCAATGCCTCCTCTTCGTCCTTGAACTTGATCACCGACAGCACCGGCCCGAACACTTCCTCCTGCGCGATGCGCATCTTGTTGTTCACACCCGCGAATACGGTCGGCTCGACGAACCAGCCCTTGCCGCATTCGGGCCGCGTCGCCACCCCGCCGCCCAGCAGCAGCTTCGCGCCCTCCTTCTTGGCGATGTCGATGTAGCCCAGCACCTTCTCATACTGCGGCCGCGTGGTCACCGGACCGACCTGCGTGTCCAGGCTCATCGGGTCGCCCATGCGCGCGGTCTGCGCCAGAGCCAGAAGCTTTTCCATGAATGCGTCGTGAATGCTCTCCTGCAGCAACAGGCGCGAGCCGGCGATGCAGGTCTGGCCGGTGGCGGCGAAAATCCCCGACACCGCGCCGTTCACTGCGTCCTCGATCTTGGCGTCGGCGAACACGATGTTGGGGGATTTCCCGCCCAGCTCCAGGCTGACGCGCTTGAACGTCTTCGCCGCGAGCTCATTGATGGCGCGGCCGGTCGCATCCGAGCCGGTGAAGGTGATCTTCTTTACGAGCGGGTGCTCGACCAGCGGCGTGCCCACGTCCTTGCCGAAGCCGGTGACCACGTTGACCACGCCGGGCGGAAAGCCCGCTTCCTCGAACAGCTTCACGAATTCCAGGGTGGAAGCCGAAGTGAACTCGGACGGCTTGATCACCACCGTGTTGCCGGCGGCCAGCGCCGGGGCGAGCTTCCATGCGGCGAGCAGCAGCGGCGAATTCCAGGGCGTGATTGCGCACACGACTCCTAGCGGCTCGTGGCGGGTGAAGTTGAAAAACCCCTTCTTGTCCAGCGGGATGACCGCGCCCTGGATCTTGTCGGCCAGGCCGCCGAAGTAGTAGTACCACTGCGGGATGTAGTTGAGCTGGCCCTGCATCTCGGCGATCAGCTTGCCGTTGTCGCGCACCTCGGTCTCGGCCAGCTTTCTCGCGTCGCGCGCCACCAGGTCGCCCAGTTTGTGCAGCAGCAGGCCGCGCTGGCTCGGCGTGAGCTGCGGCCACGGCCCTTCGGTGAAAGCCTTGTGCGCCGCGCGCACGGCCCGATCCGCATCCTCGGCATTGCCCTGGGCGATCTGTGCCCAGGGCTCGCCGGTATAGGGGTTGTAGCTGTCGAACCACTTGCCCGAAGCCGAGGCTACGTATTTGCCGTCCATGTACATCTGATATTTCCGCATTGCAATCTCCTATCTCTGAACTGCTGCAAATCTTAGCGCAAAGCCGTCCCCTGCGCCTTGGCGCTATGGGCGCGAGAACTGGCGCATGCGGAAATCGCGCAACTCCGGCACGCGCCAGAACGGCAGGACGGCGATGAGCAAGGCGCAGATCGAGAACACGAAACTGGGCCGGTAGCTGCCGGCAACATCGTGCAGCAGCCCGGCCATCAGGGAGCCCAGCGCCGCGCCCACGGCATTGCTTGCATAAATGACGCCGTAGATACCCGCGACATGGTTTCCGGCAAACAATCGCGTGCTGATCGAGGATACGATCGGGCCGCGCGCACCCTGGCAGATCCCGAATATGAGCACGAAAGCGGCGAGCAAGCCCTCGCGCGGGAACCAGGACATCGCGAGCAGGATGGACACGCCGGTGATACTGCCGGCGAAGGTGAGGCTGACGATGTTGCGCGGGCCGACGCGGTCGGCGATGGCGCCCGTGCCGAGCACGCCGAATACCGACATCATCGAACAAAAGCCGAATGCGGTAGCCGCAACGAGGGGGGAAAAACCCCGCTCCACCAGATAGACGACGGTCTGCACCATGATGCTGAACATGCCGGCCGAAGTAAAAAAGAACACCCAGACCAGACCCCAGAATGCGCTTGTCTTCATCGCCGCGCGCACGGTCCAGTCGCGGCCGACGACGGTGCTGCTCTTTTTCGGCTGGGGATATTCCGGGTGGCCTTGGGCATAGCGTTTCCAGGGCAGGAAAAACACGACCGGCACCAGAACCAGCAGCACCGTGCCCATGATCTGATAGGTTTCGCGCCAGCCGTGAATTTGCAGCAGATATTGCACGCCCGGAACGATGAGCAGCGCCCCCAGGCCGAGGCTGGCGAAAGCCACTGAGATCGCCGTGGACAGACGCTCGCGGAACCAGCGGCTGATCAGGCTGGATGAGGGCACCAGGCCCAGGGCCGCGGCTGAAATTCCCGTCATCGCGCCGACGGTGGCATAGAACTGCCACGGTGTTTGCACCTGCGGCGCGAGCAGATAGGCGCCTGAGAGAGCGGCCATGCCGCAGGTGTACAAGGCGCGCGGCCCAAAGCGGTCGAACAGCATGCCCACGATGGGCGAGCTCAGTCCCGTGACCAGCAGGTAAATGGAATACACGCTGGTCATTTCCGAACGCGTCCAGCCCAGGTCCTGCTCCAGCGGCAACAGAAACACGACGTAGGTGTCGGCGGTGCCGCGACCGATCAGGTTCAGCAGCACGCAGATGCCCAGTACCGTCAGCGCGGTGCGCGTGTGCGGGGATCGAGTTTGCGACTCCGCTTGCAATCTAGTCCCCTCTGCGTCGACGCGGCGAGAGGGAGTTGTCTGCGGCTTCGTTCACCTTCATCCGCATCAATACGACTTCGGCAGGCCGAGAACCTTCTCGGCAATAAAGCACAGGATCAACTGTGGACTGATCGGAGCGATGCGCCCGACCAGGCTTTCGCGCAGATAGCGCTCCACGTGGTATTCCTTGGCGTAGCCGAAGCCGCCGTGGGTCATCAAGGCCTGCTGGCAGGTCTTGAAGCAGGCTTCGCCGGCGAGATACTTGGCGGCGTTCGCCTCGGCGCCGCAGGGTTGGCCGCGATCGTAAAGGCTCGCCGCCTTGAACACCATCAGGTTGGCCGCCTCCAACTCCATCCAGCATTCGGCCAGCGGATGCTGGATGCCCTGATTCTGGCCTATGGGCCGGTCGAACACGATGCGCTCCTTGGCATATTGCGCGGCGCGGGCAAGCGCAGCCCGCCCCAGCCCCACCGATTCCGCCGCGATCAGGATGCGCTCCGGATTCATGCCGTGCAGGATGCAATCAAAACCCTTCCCTTCCTCGCCCAGGCGGTCTTCCGCCGGGACCGGCAGGCCGTCGATGAACACCTGGTTGGAATCGACCGCCGCGCGGCCCATCTTGTCGATTTCGTGCACTTGCACGTAATGCCGGTCCAGGTCGGTGTAGAACAGCGACAGTCCCTCGGCGGGTTTGCGGCATTCCTCGATCGGCGTGGTGCGCGCCAGAATGAGCATTTTTTCGGCCACCTGTGCGGTGGAAATCCACACTTTCTGCCCCGACAGAATGTAACGCCCGCCTTCGCGCACCGCTCGGGTCTTGAGCCGGGTGGTGTCGAGGCCGGTGTTGGGCTCGGTCACGGCGAAACAGGCCTTCTCCTTGCCCGCGATGAGCGGCGGCAGCATGCGCCGCTTCTGCTCGTCGGTGCCGAACACGACCACCGGATTGAGGCCGAAGATGTTCATGTGCACGGCGGAAGCGCCGGAGAAGCCCGCGCCCGACTCGGAAATCGTCTGCAGCATCACCGCCGCTTCGGTGATGCCCAAGCCCGCGCCGCCGAATTCTTCCGGCATGGCGATGCCGAGCCAGCCGTCGCGCGCCAAAGCCTGATGCAGTTCGTGCGGGAATTCGCCCGCGCGGTCTTTTGCGAGCCAGAAGTCATCGCTGAATTGGGCGCAGATCCTGGCGATCGCCTCGCGTATCGCCTGCTGCTCCTCGGACAAAGAGAAATCCATGTCTACCCCTTTGCTCCGGCTGCGCCGCGTGCCGCGGCCGAACGCAGGATGCGCTCGACGTCGGCGTGCGCAAATCCCAGTTCCTGCAATACCGCCCGGCCGTCTGCATTGAGAGCGGGCGTGCCGCGCCTGATTTCGCCGGCGCGGCGGCCGTTGGCCCAGAGCGGGAACAGGATATGGCGCTCACCGTCCACCTCGGCCACGGTTTCGCGCGCCCGCGCATACTCGGTGCGGCTCGCCTCGGCCGGCGTCAGCGGCAGTTCGACCGGAACATCCTGCGGCTCGAGCAACTCATGCCATTGCTGCGCGGTCTTTTTCAGAAATAGTTGTTTCAGCAGGCGCGACAATTCGTCGCCGTGCTTGCGCCGGCTGGGGTCGGTATCGAATTTCGGATCCGCCAGCGCGGGAACAAGGTCTCTGACCGCATTGCGGAAACTTTCCCAGAAGTGCTGCTCGACGATGCCCAGGATGAGAACGCTGCCGTCGGCGGTTTCGAACAGATCATTCACCGGCCAGATGTGGGCGCGCGGATCGGTGTGCTCGGAGATCCCATGGCGCAGCGCGGCGCAGAACAAACCTGCTTCGTACAGGCTCAGGTCGAGTTCCGTACCCTTGCCGGTCCGGCCGCGCTGGTGCAGCGCCGCCAGGATGGCGATGGCACCGAAGCTGCCGCCCTGCATGTCGGCGATGGGAATGCTCGAGCGCGCCGGCTTCCCGAGCCAGGAGCCGGGGTAGGAAAGCCCGCCGCTCGCGCCGACATAGCCGATGTCGTGCCCGGGCTTGTTGCGCCAGGGACCGTTCTGGCCGAAACCCGAAAGCGAACAGTAGATGAGTCTCGGGTTCAGTGCGGACAGGCTGGCGTAATCGATCCCCAGGCGCGCCGTCACGCCCGGACGATTGGATTCGATGACGATATCGGTCCAGCGCGCGAGGCGCTCGATCACGGGTTTCGCATCCGGGTGCTTCAGATCGAGCGCAATCGAGCGTTTGTTGCGGTTGGCCGCATGGAACACCGCCGGCAACAGGCTTCTCCCCGAATCGCCCCCGGGGGGTTCGACCTTGATCACGTCGGCGCCGAGGTCGGACAGAATCGCCGTCGCAAAAGGTCCGGGTATCAGCGCGGAGAAATCCACGACCTTGATGCCCTCCAGTGGCAGCCAGCTCACGCCTCGCGCTCCAGCGCGACACGCAACTCGGTGAGCAGCTTCGCGTGACGCTTCAATGCGGCGTCCATGCGGTGCATCGGCCCCGCCAGGGCGACGCTGTAGATTTCCCCATTCACCGCCACCGGCACCGCCACCGCCATCAGGTCGGCCACGGTTTCGCCGCGCGTCACGTACCAGCCGCGCGCGCGACCTTGCTCCAGATCGGCTTCCAGGGCGGTGCGCGAGGTGATGGTTCTGGAGGTCACGCGCGGCAGCTTCATGCCGGTGAGCAGATCGTTGCGCACCGCCGGCGCGAGGCCGCCCAGCAGTGCCTTGCCGCTCGCGCTCGCATGCAGCGGCCTGAACTCGCCCACCTTCGGGCTGTAGCGGATGCTGTGCGGGCTTTCCAGCACTTCCAGGTACACCGCCTGGCGATCGAGGCGCTTGCTCAGCAGCACGGTTTCGCCGGTCTGGTCGCGCAGTTTTTCCAGCAGCGGCACGAAGCGTTCGGCCAGCGGATCATGGCTGGCGATGACGCGGGCGTGCTCGAACAGCAATTTGCTCGGATAAAAGCCGCCCCGCGCTTTGACTTCATACAAATAGCCGCGCGCCTCCAGGGTGCGCACGATGCCGAAGCAGGAGGACACCGGCGCGCCGATGGCCCGCGCCAGTTGCGACAGCGACAGCGGCTTACGTTCGCGCGCGAACGCCTCGAACAGGTCCAGGGTGCGACCGGCTGTTTTCACATTCATGAAAATATTTTAGCATATGTGAAACCGATGTTGCGCGGACAAAAGAGGATGCCTCGAACTACGGTGCTCGAGCTTGCGCGGACGGCTGCCCGTCCGCGCGGATCGCCGATTACGCGCGGATGAAAAACACATCCGCGCGCAATCGACGATCTTGTATAAAACCCCCGCACTGTTGTTGATTTTATCCATAACCGTGTTTTCTGTGCGGATGCGCTTTTCATCCGCGCGGAAAACACGGTTGGCGCGCGCAGCGCGCAGGTCTGTTCGTGGCATGCGACGGTATTTGAGATGCCGAAGATTATCCGGATGTCCCCGCTATCGGACAGGCTACGGCCGGATGCCAAACGCGGTCGTACCGGGCGTGCGCAGCGGCGCCGCCAGATCGGCGAATTCGCACAACAACCGCCGCGTATCGCGCGGATCGATAATCTCCTCGACGATGAAAGACTCGGCGCTGCGAAAGGGCGAGGTGAGCGCCCTGAGGCGCGTCTCGATCTTGGCCATTTTTGCCGCCGGATCGGCTGCAGCCTCGATGTCGGCTTTGTACGCGGCTTCCAGGCCGCCCGCGATCGGCAGCGAGCCCCACTCGCCCGAAGGCCAGACGTAGCGCACGTTGTAGCGCCCCGAATTCTGGTGCGCGGCGCCGGCAACGCCGAATACCTTGCGCACGATGATCGAGCACCAGGGCACGCTAGCCTGGCACACCGCGGCCATGGCGCGCACGCCGTAGCGTATGGTCGCGCTGCGTTCGGCCTCGAGACCGATGAGAAAGCCCGGGATATCCACCAGGTGGACCACCGGCAGATGAAAGGTCTCGGCCAGATCGACGAACCGGGTGACTTTCTCCGACGCACGGGCCGTCCACGCGCCGCCATAAAAATACGGGTCGCTCGCGAGGAGCGCTACCGGCCAGCCGTTCAGGCGCGCGAAGCCGGTGATCACGGAGCGCCCCCACAACCGGCCGATTTCGAAAAACGAACCGCGATCGACGAGCGACTCGATAATTCGACGCATTTTATAGACCTTGCGCGCATCCCTGGGCACGGCCTCTATCAACCAGGGGTCGCTGCGTCCACCACCAAGAACATTAGGCTGCTGAAAGCCATTGAGCAGACTGTAGACTGGCTTGAATGGGTACAAAATCGCGCAAAGGCTGATGCGGCGTTTGCCTCAAAAGCGGCTGATCATCTGAAAAAATGCGAACGCGTAAAACCAATTGATGAAGACGGAACACTTTGCGCTCTCTTTGAAGAAGTTGAAAGTGGCCTTCAAGGTCTTCACCAGCTTCTAATTGATAAGCGCGACGTCGCTCGTAGAGCGCCAGAATTAAAGGGTGACCACAAAACATCTGTAGTAGACGAATACACTGCCGCAATCGCATCTGTTGCTGATTTGCATAACTTGATGATGGATCTGCGGTGGGCCTTTGGCGAGCATGACGCTGACTTGGAACAACCAGTCGGACCCGCTATTTCTTCTTCAGAAGACGTGAAGGCTTATCTAGAAACGTTGTGACGCTGCGATTATGCCGCAGCCCAAGCCTTTTTCTTCTGTCAATCCAACTCTTCCTGGTTTTCAACGCAGTCTAAGGAAACTTTCACCTGAAGCGCGTTCTCTGGCGGATCAGGCTATTTTGGATTTGATGTTACCCGAGATACCGGGAAAGTACGGTTTCAAGAAGCTTGGTGGCTATCGCAACCCAAACGTCTTTACCATCATGTTGGGCGGCAACCACGCATACAAAATGTCGATGGAAATCGACAAGGGGGGTAGCAATCTTGCGTCGCGTTGGCACGCATAGAGAACTAGATGAACATCCATGACCCGCTTCGGCGGGTTTTTTGTTTCTGATGTGGGGGGACGGATGAATGCGCGTGTTACCGGTTCATAACACCCGCCGGAAATGATCGTTACATTTAAAACTGAGACACTACCCGCCCAGGAATTCCCGCGACGCGCGGGTCGTACCTGGGAGATAATTGCAGGCTCAACAATGCAACTGGCCGCAGGTTCCTGAAACAACACGCGGCTCTCCGCGCGCTTCTGCTTCACCCGCGAGCTTGCACCAGGTGGCGGCGACCGTGTCGTCAATCGCGAGCAGGCGCTCGCGGAATCGATCTGCGAGGTCGCTTCTCACCCAGGTCTCAAGCTTGGTGCGGCGCGATGACACCGGCAGCTTGGCGATGCCCTTTTCCAGTTCGCCGATGGTGAGCACGCTCAGGTAGA
>ERZ1292630.4488-Hain-H41-02um-R3-4488-length-11801-cov-7_pt1 | contig 11801 bp, 7 predicted proteins | sample MGYA00564408_ERZ1292630 | MGnify/ENA primary metagenome ERZ1292630 (study PRJEB36523, sample SAMEA6512641) | groundwater metagenome | collected 2019-01-08 | study: AquaDiva: Metagenomics assemblies of 32 groundwater samples | reverse complement strand
AGTGCGCTACCCACTGCTGAATGTAAGTGTTAATTGAGTCCTAAGTGTTCAAGTAACGCGTGCAGTTAAAATTCAAAATGAATACCAACCGGTACGATTTCAAGCGGTGGCAAGCTGGTCGTATGTACATTGTGGCCAATGCAAGAGACGATCTGTGCTGGGCGACCGCGTTGTTTGGAATTTATGTCTCCATTGGATGTTTGGTTGCCTGGCGCAACCCGCGGCAATGGATTGGTGTTCCCGCAGCATTGGTCATATTTGGCACTCCAACGTTGTTCTTGTATGACTTGGGCTTCGCTGACATGAACAAACGCGTTGCAAGTTACGGAGATGTGGCCATTCGGCGGGAACGAGCTCGAGTTGCTGTGCAAGCTCCGTGATGTTCCTTCCTTTCGTGATGTTTATCTCTTTCTCATTCACACAATGTGCGCTGACTAATGATTTTCTTGGCCTTCTTTCACCAACAAGCAAATGCACATTCGAGTTCACACGATCATCGATGGCCTCGTTGTGGCAACTTCAGTTACCCTGGCGTGCGTGGCAACTCCAACCATAATTGCAAACACCGACTTTGTCGGCTCTTCTGTTGTTGGTGTTGCAATCGCTCTTTCGTCCGCCGCCACTTTGCGGCTCATTGCGAGGCGAATCGTCAACCGAGTACTGCCGGTCCCAAGAATGAGAGGCTTCGAATTGCAAGAGAGGAAACTGAAACACACGTTTGAATGCTTCTCCAACCGGACAACCCGGAAGGAAGAAACTCAAACAACTCGACGCCACCCCTGGAATGTAGGTGCCACATTCGCTCGAATCGACAATTCGCTTCCGGCTTTGACCGTGTTCTACCCATGCAAAGCCGCCACAGCTGATGTGTGCGGCGCACCTTGGTTGCCGTTCACGGATGTGCGTTACGCTCACGAAATAGCCAGGTACGGCGGTTTTCCGGCGTGGCTCGCTAATCATCAGCTTGATGTGACGATGCCGAACGTTTTCAAATGTTCTGTCCCCTTCGTCAGCCCAAAATGTGAAACCATGCACGTCGTTATTTTCAGTCATGGACTCGCTGGACATCGGCATATGTATTCCTCTTTGCTACAATCCGTTGTTTCAAATTTTGGGGACGCCAATGTGGCTGCGTTCGCACTTGAACATCGCGACGGAACTGCATGCTTTGCGCGCTGTGACGAACAAGACAAGACCGGCATCGTGTACAAACGCCCTCCTCGGGATGAACCAGAGAAGGGCGTCGAGGACCCGTGTCTGGTATTTCGACGAAATCAAATGGAAACTCGCCTTCGAGATATCGACCAGGTCATTCAGTGGATTGAAACAGGCGGATTGCTGCAATTTATGGATTCCAAGTGTGCGTACGATCAAATAAAACTGCATTTGATTGGTCACAGTTTCGGTGCAGCGACCGTCTTAGAAGCAGGACTTCGATTGTTGTCCCCCAAAACCTTCCATCGGCAATGCTTTTTGGGATCGATCATTTGCTTTGATCTTTGGGCATGGCCCGTTAAAGAAGAAGTCGCCAAATTGATTGACAATTGCCGTGCGATCAACAACGAGGTTAGGTTCGTATTTTGTGACTCTGAACAATGGATGCGGTGGAAAGAGCATCAGCAATACATGATTGGCGACTTACTTCCTGCCCTGGTGAAAATCGGTTCCAAGGTTCAATATTTTCACACACCTGGAACGGACCATATTTCCGCATCCGACATGGCGCTTTTGACACCTCGCTTCGGTCGAAAGAAATACGTTGACCAAAACTCTTTTGATGACCGTGCCGCGATGAGGGAATGGTGCACCGTTGTCTTGGCCACGATCACGTAGTTGCTTCTCCACTCTAATTCCTCGCATCCAACTTTTCGCCGCTTGTGAACACAGTTCATTGATTTGTGTCCCGTGGCTTTAAGAAACGCGCAGCCAGATCTCGCCATATTTTGCTTTATGAGAGGTAGTGGCGGAAGTCGCGGTGGTGGCCGTTCTACGGAACAAACGATATCTGGAGGAGAAACACGGTATCCAAATTACCTTCGAGACAGAGAAGTGTTTACAAGGTTTTTGGCGGAATTTGACGGGGGCATTGCTGGATCACGACCGTATCATGTGTCGTGCGCCGAGATTGCCCATCGGAGGTCTCAAACTTTTTCACTGCGACTCGACGACTTAGTACGGTACGGCAACGCAGACGTTGCAGACAGAATCACTCGAAACATTTTGGGGTACATCGAGGAACTCAGCCGTTGCGTCGATTCTGTTGTCGCTGACGTCGTTCACCGGGAATCATTGGTGTTTGCCGACGATTCCATCGATGTCGTGGCAAATGAGGCTCACGCTGCGGGACACGTTCTACCTGCTGGATTGACTCGTCGTTACGACTTCGTTGTGCTGCCGGTCAGCATATCAGCAGGAATCAAAGCAATTGGTTTACCTCTATCATTGCGTGGCCTGAAAGCGAGTGCCATCGGTACGCTGTGCATAATCAAAGGAGTCGTGGTGTCCGCCACGAACGTTCGACCAAAGGTTCAAATCTTCACGTCTGTATGTGACGTTTGTTCGGAAGCCACGTTCCAAAACGTGTCCGGTGACCGCGTGCTGCCGCAGTTGGTTTGCAGTTCCCAAAGGTGCCGCATGACAAACGCCGTTGGTCGCTTGACGGCTCAATATCGCGCTTGCAAGTTCGTTAAATACCAGGAGTTGCGTATTCAGGAACTTCCCGGCGATGTCCCCAAAGGAGCCATTCCTAGATCCGTTCGCGTTGTCTGCGAAGGGGAACAAACACGTGTCGCAACTCCGGGGCAAACCGTCAAGATTACGGGAGTGCACGTGACCGACCCCTCCACAGGAAGCGGCCGAGAAGCCCTGAAAGCGTCGACGATGGTCAAGACAATGTTTCGAGCGCTGCACATCGAATTGGACAAGAACAGCTACCACAACGCAGCAGCAGCAATGAAGGACGTTCTGGACGATGTCCGTCGGTTGCCTGATCGTGATGCGGTAATCGATAAGTTGGCTCGGTCTGTCGCGCCGGAAATCTGGGGAAACGAAGACGTGAAAAAAGTTCTCCTCTGCTTGCTGGTAGGAGGTTCCGCAAACACAGCGAGCAATGAGTCGCCACACGGTAAAGTCGAGTCGCACTTGTCGCATGCCTCGGAACCCACGCCCACGGCAAACCCAGAAGATGCATCGGTTGATAGCGGCATGTCCATTCGTCCCGATATCAACATTTGTTTGATGGGCGATCCCGGAGTCGCGAAAAGTCAACTTCTCAAGTGGGTTTCAACAGTGGCTCCACGGAGCATTTTTACCACCGGCAAAGGGAGCTCAGGAGTCGGACTCACAGCATCGGTTGCCAAGGATCCTCATACCGGCGAAGCAGTTCTCGAGGGTGGAGCTCTCGTCCTCGCCGATAACGGTGTGTGTTGTATCGATGAATTTGACAAGATGGATGAAGGTGATCGAACCGCGCTGCACGAAGTAATGGAACAACAAACGGTGTCCATTGCCAAGGCTGGAATCATCACGACGCTCAATGCCCGCACTTCCATCCTCGCGGCATCGAATCCAAAATACGGTCGTTGGAGGAGGAATTGCACTCCCAGTGACAACGTCAATTTGCCACCGGCGTTGCTGAGTCGCTTCGATGTGCTTTGGCTGCTTTTAGACGAACCCGAACGCGAAAAAGATACGGCTTTGAGCATGCATGTGACATACTTGCATGTTCACGGAGTGGCACCCGGACGACTGAACGGCGAGGGTGATCCGCGTCTGAACACAGCGGCTTCTGAACTGGACAACGACTTCTTTTCGAAAGATTTCCTTCGCGCTTACGTTGGAGAGGCGAAAAGACTTATTCCCCACATCGATCGAACTGCGGCTCAGACGATTACAGAGTTGTTTTGCGAAATGCGGCGACTGCGCCAACGGGGTGCGAATGTGGTCACGGCTCGCACGCTTCTCAGTTTAATTAGACTGAGTCAAGCGATAGCACGGCTCCGTTGGTCCGATCGTGTCACGGATCTCGACGTGAAAGAAGCCGCACGACTCATCGAGGCGAGTAAAGCGTCGTTGCAAGAGCGTTCCGACAGGACCATGTTTCGTAGTGGGGGGTTGACGAATGCCGTAGGAATATTTTCTGCCATAAAGGAAATTGCCAAGGGGCGGGGTCACGTTCAAATACAGGAGCTTCGTTCCGTATTAACCCTTCGGGGTGTGGGAGAAGCAGCGTTGCGGGATTGTTTGGCTACCTACGCCGATCTGGCGGTCGTTTTCGTCGATGCCGCACAAACGACGGTCAGTTTCGCCGGTGTGGGATAGACTGAAATGCGAATTCAAAGGCACACGTTCTTTAGATTTCGTGGTGTCATCATTTCGTTTGCCTTTGTAATTCACACCGCGAACCGACACAATAGAAATTTACCAATGCTTTCAGAAGTAAACGACTTTCGCCAATCGTTCCACCTTGTCGGTGATTTGCTCTACGGCAGCGTCGAAAGTAGCCGTCAGTTGCCACCACCATGGTCTGCGACGACATGCCAACGCAGCGAATCACTTTCTACGCCCATGCATGCCTTTCTTCCGTTGCTGGACTTGGGTTGCCGCCAATCACGCGAATTATTCACAGCCGTCGCAGCTCCGACTGCTGCGACGGCGACCGTCACGCCATCCATGTCTGCTTCCCAACTGGACCCTTCTGACGGATGTGACCTGCCGTTCGCAGCAGATGAGGCGTCGAGATGGTGGCACCCAGAGAGTGACCAACGACGTCGCCGACTACACAGTTTTTGGTTCCCGTCATGCTCGTCGCTCCCGACCTTGGACGAGTCATCAATGCACCCTGGTTTGCACCGAAAATGCTTTCTTCAGTGGCTTTCCAACGTCAGAGCGACTGCAAGCACTGATGCCGCATGCAAAGCGTCCGACGTGAGCGAAGCTCTTCACGTGATCGTGACGGACGCGTCGCTGGTGGCGTCCTCCTATGAATGCTATGCCGGGGTGTGTACGTTTGAGTTAATTTCGACGGCAATGCAACACGCGACGACGACCACAATGCAAGAAGCAGAATTCGCCAGTGCCGTTGGAACGGCTGGTGCTGCCAGTGCTGGGAATCGTATTCGGTTAAATGCAAGTGTGATGGAATCGTTGTATTCATCCATCCGAGGCGACGGGTCGCCACGGCTTACTGTGGAGCTCAAATGGACTTCGACGGCGGCCTCCAATGAACAGCGCACACCCTACTTGTGCGTCCCGTGGGTGCTTCCTCGGTTGCCAGGGCACGGTCGCCGTCGCATTGTTTCTCACCTGCGCATTCCATTAAGAGCCATCTCACCGCCGCTTCACTCAGACGGTGCATCACCCAACGCCACGTCATCCTCAAGGGCGGTTGATGGTGAAGGACGGCGCAACAAGAACGTCCTGACAGCCGCCCTCCTTGATGCCTGCGCGACGGCGCACGCCGGGCAAGGTGCGCTACTTTCTGTGGAACGGCGACGGTGTCAAGCGTTGGCAACGCGCGTCACACAGTTGGAACGCGACGTGGCTCGCCTTGAAACGGACGGAAACCGTCGCGCGCCTCGCTCCCACTGGCGGTTGGCCGACGTCGAATTCAACCCCTGGTTCAGAAACCGCTCTAGGCGGGCTGCCGCGGCACGGCAGCCACGTGGATGGCCCGCCGCCGGTCGCGGCTCCTGCATCGTTCATCAATCCCAGCTCCAGGCTCGGTACGAAACGCCCACGGGGCGTCAAGTTGGGGGCTGCAAGCGACGTCGGCGAATAAGATCTCGCACGGTCGTAACCCCTCTTCTGAAGCACTTGCGAGAACCGAAAATCCACGTGGTTTTTTTGGCGTGTTTGACGCAGTTAACAAAAGAAACCCAATGTCCACTTTCGAACTTCGAACGCTCGTCTGCGAGGCAGCGACAGCCATCCAAGACGCTTCAAATGGCCTTGGACAAAGCGTTCATAAGTTCCCGTGCCCCGACGTGCCATACGAAGTCATTCTAGCCGTCCTGAATGACAACGTGGCTCATCTCGACGAGACGGTCATCCCCTACGAGGATTTTGCAGCGTTGTCGGTACGTGTACGCGCTGCATTTTTTCAGAGTGTGTCATTGCTAAATTTTTCCGTTCGTTCTTTGTGTTCAATTTTGCATACCACGAGTGGTCCAGTGCAACTGCCCGCGATTGCGAATCAGCCCGAATCGCAAGAACGCAGGTTGAGCCGCCGGTGGATCGGTGTGGCACGACACGCCGTCGATGCTTGCCACCGCCTGCGCCAATGGTGTGAACCGAATCAGCTCGGTGACGACTCGGCTCGTTCCCCCTCACACCTTCCAAATGACAGTTCAGCACAAACCTCGCTACGCCGATTTCGTGCAGCACGCACACCGAGCGGTCTCGTATCCGACGAACAGCAGTTCCTGCGAGTCATTTTCCCAAACCCCGAAAATCGCCGCTTTTGGTGGAAACACTGGGGAACGTCACTTTCCATTCCGGTGGATGAGCTCGTAAGCGCGTTGCTAGGTGACATTTGCGGCGAGACCAGGAATGGACACGCGAACTTGCCGGACGATGAGCGAGCAGGCGAACGACGCAGTATTCTTGAGGCGGCGACGGTGCTCGTCTTGCACCATGTCGACACGAATGGTGACGGGACCATCGACGCCATCGAGCTGTCTTGCACCCTTCCGGGAGGCATTCTGACCGCAGTCGAGGACACCGCTTTGGATGGTTGGAGAGTGGGACTAGGCGGAGATGGAGGCACGGACGACGGCATCCCACCTTCAGTGAGCTGCACGCTGACGAAAACGCCCCGAAGACGGTTGCACCACCTTCAGGAAGATGTGGAGGAGAGTCGCGCACAAAACCAACAGTCCACGCACCGTCCGACGGCGGAACGGAAAGCCGCATTCGCTGGTGGCTGGAGAGAAGAATTGGACGCTGAGCAATTGAACGGGACCCAGCCTGTGTCGTGCCAGCACTGTCGCCTCCTCGACGCACGAATGACACTGCTGATGCGAGACAACGAAAGTTTGCGCCGACGGGTCCCCAGAACAACGCCCGATCGAGGCAAGCGACAGACTAGCGCTAACGTCAGCAACCATGGCGACGTGGAAGCAAGAGACGATGCATCGTCTCCCTCGCTCTCTTCGCGACACTTCACAACCATGACGACGCCACATTACGAACAGGTTTCGATCCTCCCGATGGGGGCCATTGAACAGTCGCCGGCACATCATGGCCGCCCCTCCAACCGATTGGGTCATTCCCCCACCCACGCGAAGAGCCAAGGTTCACCCGTCTCGAGCGAATTTGTGCGTGGGTTGGCGGCAGCCGAAGCTGCTCGGTATCGTGTGATCGACTCTGCGTTTTCATCTCGTCGCGGTGACCGAAGATAAGTGTACGCGCCGTCGCCCGGTCCATCGACATACCTGTAGTATACTTTTTGAATTTCGAGTATAGTTTGGGTGACGACGGATTCTACTTTCCCTTATGTCTTCCGAGACTGTGGCATGAAAGCCGACGATTATTGTTTTCACGAAAACACGCAAGAAAAACAAGACACCACACGTTCCCCCGGAGATCTCGGCTCCAGGAAGAAATGAGTGGCTTCGAAAACATGACGTCGCCGTTCACGGCATTGCTGCACCCTCGAATTGACCCGACGGACACGTACGACCCGACTTTCACGGGAATCACCAGAAAGCGGCGTTTACCCTCGCCAAGGCGGAAGGATCCCGATGCCGACCAGAGGCACTGTCAAGGGAAGACCATTCATCATGCGATGCTGAAGCACAATGCGGAGGCCTTCGCCCAAGTTGCTGAACCGCAGGGAATGAATGGAAAACAAGACGGATCCGTCGTGGTGGCTCACCCGGACGTCGAGGGACACCGCTTTGGCCGTGGTTTCCACCGCCGACACGTGACAACCATCGGCACGTTGGCGCAGCGCGAACTAGAAACCCAGCGAGATACCGCCCGGAAAGCGGTGCTACTCGAGAAGCGTCGAGAGCTGCAGTGCAAGACCGCTGCAAAGATGAATCCACTGACTGGCGGACCTCCCATCGTCGGCTCGTTTCTCCCTCCGCCTCCGCCTGCGGTCAGCGCTTCGCGTGCGAAGGCCATTGCGAATGCCAGGAGCGACATTTTTAGTGCTCCGACTTCAAATCCCACACCGGCACAGCTTCGCCGGAGGGAAAGGCTGCAGAACGAAGGCCTGACGCACACAAAGAAAGACTGGAGCGTGAAGAACCAGCTCCAGTGCTGGGATGGATTTGTCCTGCCAAAACTTGAAGGAGCGCCTCAACCTTCTCGAGATCACGTGGTTTCTGCATGTATGTCTACGAGGCCCTGGTGATATTCTCCCCGTTTCTTTGGTGGGGAAACACGCACTTTTTGTCTCTCGTGTCTGAACAACGTCAAAAATGATTGTAGCTGACCACAGCTACAGCCGCCCTGTATAGTCTGTCGAGCTCAATCTCCATTTCCACTACGCTGCCCTTGGGTTGGGCTGGGTTGAGTGACAATGACTTTTGCCTTTTCCAGCTTGGTACCTGAGCGGGACAGAATTTGGAAATCACCCAGTAACAATATGATTGGCACGCATCGTGTGGATTGGCTTAACAGCGACGTGACCTTTTTCTCAGTGACGAACGACTCGAGCAACCCGATGTGGGGTCCCGAAACGGGTCAGGAAGAACGGCGGGATGCGTTTTGTACAGGTGTGTGGCAACTGATTCAATGGCGTGGCGACCCATTCACACCTTTGCAGACGTCGTCGTCCGCATCGCAACTCGTTGCGCCGCTCCCCGGAATCGGCTGCCCTGTCGCTTACGCGACCTGCCAGCAAGTACTGGCGACCATCGGGCGGTCTACTGACCTGCGAACTCTTCACATGTATGCGCGACAGGAGGCGTCTGTATCGTTCGGGAATGGAACAGCGCGCACAGTCAAGCTGCTACCCTGGGAGCTACGGTACATCGCGGGATGTGCAGCGTTTTGCGAACGACGGTTCGTGCTGGCGATGCACCACGCGTGCGAAAACATTCGGCACAATCCATTCGATGCGCTCAGTGCCCGGCTCGCGCTCTTGTCTTGGTTCTTTTGGCCGGACGGCGCCGCCGAGATGACGGCCGCATTGCTTCACGCTGCGTTGGCCCGCGTCCCGCATCCATCGAAATCGCAGTCCGCCCAATCCCAGTCCACCACCACCACCAGCCTCGTCGATATCGTTGCGGCAGCAGCCGCCTCCAGTGACGCCATGAATGCCAATCAAGATGCGAGAAGGTACGACGACGCTCCATTGACGGCCGTTTGCTGTTTCGTGCTTTCGCTGTTAGCCTTCGGGTTAGAGGAAACAACCGAGAGGAATCCGGACCGCAACGTGACCCTGGCAACAGAGGGTGATGACATGCGGCTCGACCTCCTGACGGGGACGCTGGATAGGACGGTGTCGTTGGTGGACTGGCTGGAGGCCAATTTTCCATCAAGCAGCGATCCGCTGTCGCCGCAAATCTGCAACAGTCTGAAAATGTCTTTTCTTGTGATCTCCGCTTGCGACCGACTGAATGAATGTGTGGCAACATCCAACGGGGGGCGCGACCAGAAGGGATCCCTGGCGCACTCCGTGACGTCATCCTGGCTCAACGACGGCAGGCCCTGCTTCACGGTGCCGTATGCGGTCCACGCCGTCTGCCACTGCTTCGAGGTACTGCAGGTGCCAACGGTGGCTCTGCGGTGTTTTGAGGGCACTGATGATGGTCGCATCGCCTGCGAACGTCGTGTATCCTCCTCCTCCTCCTCGTCAACGGTGGCCATCGTCGGAAGGCGCATTCCGCCGGCGGTATGGGAGTCATGTGTCCACTTGCGAACCCACATCCATTGGCACGTCGCGCTGTTTCATTGGATGTCGATCGACCGATGCCTCCTTCTCCTGATTCGTCCGCCAGCCGTTCAGGGGAGGGATGGGCAAGATGACCGCCTGTCTTCCTCCACTTCGGTAATAGAGTCACAACAACTACGGCAGCTGCGACATGCGTGGGTCGGCGTCGGCAACGTGTATGATGCTCACCTGGCGGCAAACATCATTGGACACTCTGACCCTTTCCAACTTTGCGACACAGTGTCGTTGTTGGCTCGATTGTGGATCACAGCCTGCTCCACGGCGTCGACGATGAATACATCCGAAACAACAACGACCAGCGAACATTGGCAGGCGTGCGAATTCGTGGGTCTGGCCAAACGGTTTGTGGCTCTCCGGGTGCCTCCTCTCCTCGCGTGCTGGACACGATGTGGGGAAGCGACGGGATGGCCGGCCGATGCCATGAGGTTGACGATGGGACAGTTGTGTGGTCGCGATCCTTCACAAATGTCGTCTGGTCCGATCACGGCCGCTACTGAGGCGCCGGCGGACCTCCTCGTGTCATCACCTTTTCATCTGTTTTTCATGATACATTGGCTCATCTGCGGTGCGCTGTTTCTCTCCTCCGGTGCGGCTGACATCCATCGTCGTGGTCACGAGGAGGCAGAGGCCCAAAATGCCCTGGAAATCCTTTTCCGCCAAAGTTTGGAAAACTTGGATTCGTTAAATATCCCCACTGAGACACCCACGAAGCGTCGTAGTGCGACCGCTTTCCGCAGCATCGCCACCGTCATCGCTTGGACTTTGGGCGACCATCCAGTCACTCACATCACAGCTGGGCAATCGTACTCGGCAATGGAATTGGCTGCTATCGGAGGGTCTCTGGCTCAGCGAGACCTCTTCGTCCGACTTCAGTTGCCTCGGAAGGCACTCGCGGTTGAGAAATGACCGCTCGCGTGCAAATTTAAGCTAGTCTCGGGGGTTCGAGGAAGTATCTGGGTGGGTCAATTCTTTGCTCAGATGCCTCCATTGGTTTCTCTTTCCCTCTGAAAAGAAAAACATTTTGAATTAACATTCTCAACCTTCTCATCATAATGAGGTTACGCGACGCTCTCCTGCTTGTAGTCTGCGCGATGGCGGCGGCGCTCATATGGATGCAGGAAGGATCCGTGTCGATGCACACCGGTTTCTTTGCCAAACGGTCGCGCGGGACGAGCACCCGGATTCCACCTCGTCCCGTGGTCGATGACTTCAGTGGTAACGGAAATCCGCAGCTGTTGTTTTCTCCTGATGAGGGTGTCGTGTCCCTCTTACCGACATATTTAATCCCCACGCGAAATCCGGCGGAATTTTTCACGAAAATCGAACCTTCTGCCTCGTCGCCGCAGCTGAATGGGGCCATAATCGGCCTCGGTGCTGGGTTCTTGTCATTTCCAGGAAACCGAACATCGGCCGATGTTGCCGGCAGCGGGTCGACCGCTGCGTTGATCCCGGGAGCGCCAGCAACTTCACTCGCGCCACAAGGCTACCAGGCCCACCTCCCTCCTTCGTGGCGTCGAGGTCATCCGCAGCACATTGTGGCCGTCACGGATGACTACTACGTGCACCTGCTCGACCACAAACTGAGCCTCGTTTGGTCCAAGGCCATCGTCGAGCCGAACTACGCGACCATGGTGCCGCGGTCAGCTACGGTCACCGTCCTTCCCGATCGTATCTACACGGGCGACGTGGGTTGCATAGTCGTGGCAGTGAAGACCAAGTCCGTCGATGACGCCGAGAAACTCACCATCAGCGCCTTCGAAGGGCTTACAGGCGAACTCCGCTGGCGTCATTCGTTGGACGATGTCGCCAAATCGATTGATTCGACGTTACTGCGTCCGGAACAGTTTAAATTTTCCGAAGGAGACCTGCAATCCGCGAGTGAGAATCTAGACTGGAC
>ERZ1292630.4487-Hain-H41-02um-R3-4487-length-11804-cov-5_pt1 | contig 11804 bp, 12 predicted proteins | sample MGYA00564408_ERZ1292630 | MGnify/ENA primary metagenome ERZ1292630 (study PRJEB36523, sample SAMEA6512641) | groundwater metagenome | collected 2019-01-08 | study: AquaDiva: Metagenomics assemblies of 32 groundwater samples | reverse complement strand
GGCGTGAGGAAATTAAACCATCGTCTGACACAGCTAAAAGAACAAATCTGTAATGATTCAACAAAAATTGTCAAAACAAAGGCTGATACAACCCAAATTGGCCAAAACATGCCCATACCTGTAATCAGCCAAATTAATGCTGAAAAAATGCTCATAAATCCGAATATCACACACCGCGTATAAAGCGATCGTTTGCGACAGACATCCATTCGGACACAATATTCTCTGTCTTCCATTTCTTATCCTTTCGTTCCTTACCTGTTTTTATTATACTATAATTTATATTAAAATATAACACTATTGAAAACAATGTAAATATCAAATAGAATTTAATTAAGAAACACGAATAATAATCTGTATGCTCGTCAATGACTACGCCCTTATCGGCGCATTAATTACAGGATCTTTTATAAGCTTTTGGATAGATAAAATCCCTTTATGGGGAACAAAAATTCCTTTATACGGATACTGTTCAACCGTCGTATTTACCGAACATAATCATGAAACAAGTGTTTTAGCCAATTATATGACGCTACTTCTAATTAAAGGAGTCGTTTATTTGAGCCTATTTTTATTACTCAGTAAAATAGTCGAACCAAAAAGTAAGCGCTTGCATTTTGGAACAACACTCTAATTTCCTCATCATATATTAATATATAACTAAAATTTGTTTATTAAATCACTTCGTTTTTTTTGATAATACAATGTATATTATTGCACGTGAAAATGTTAATATTAATTATATTTAATGAGTAAAATTAAAATAAATGTCTACTGATTATTCAAACATATCGCAAGGCCTTAACAATAGCACTACTTCTGCTTCTCCTCCACAGGGTGATTCGGGAACAACGATTCAACATATGGTTTTGTGTGATAAATCTGTCAATATTGTAGGCATAAAAATTCCAGCTTTAATTGTTGCAGTTATCGGCGGCATATTAATTGGTTCCATTCTCTCTTATTTAATCACCCATATTTTTGGAACCGTCTCAACAGTAATTGATTTTTTTATAGGGTTACTCCGCATTGCTGGTATTTTACTCGTTTCCTACGCGATTCAAAAATTTGCGTACATTCGTAATATGTATCCAGGCATGTGGCCTTGTGGGCTTAAACCAACGCAAACAGATCCTACCGCACAAGCTGTAAATCAAGTGCTTTGTAAATTAGGTGGCATTAAAGAAGCTGCCTGTAAATTAGGTGGCTTATCGAATTTAGCACAAAGCGTGGGAGGCTTACCTGTTTTAATTAAATCAAGCGGAGGCCTTGCCTGCCTTATCAATGAATACGGAACATTTCCAGATTTCGTCTGCGCGATGGGCGGTGCCTCTGCATTAGCTGCACAGCTTCCAAATTCATCTGATATTTATCAAGCTATGGGCGGCGGCCGTAGCGGTTGTAGCATTTCCATGCCGATGGACAATGGCTAGGCTGCGTATACATCCGTATACAGCTCCGCCACATCCGGCAACGGCGCTTCTAAAGCAAAATCTGCCACAACTTTCATCTCTGCCTTAATTTTATCATCCATTGCAGTTAAGAGATCTAAAGTTGCCAATTTTCGATCGATAAGCACTTTTTGTAGATTCAAAATTGGATCTTTATTAGTTTTAAAATCTTCAACTTCATCTTTCGATCTGTATAATCCAGGATCGCTCATCGAATGGCCACGGTAACGATAAGTTTTAACATGCATCAAAATGGGACGATTTTCTGTGCGCACGACATTCAAAGCCCACTCTGCTGCTTCACGCACAACCAAAACATCTTGTCCATCCACAACACACCCTTCGATACCGTAAGGTTCCCCACGTTGTGAAAAATCCCCCGCCGCATGTCGCCCGATGGCCGTACCCATAGAATATCCATTGTCTTCAATCACGTATAAAACTGGAAGGCCCCATATGGCCGCCATGTTAAACGATTCATATACTTGTCCCTGATTGGCTGCACCATCACCCATATAAGTTACACAAACACCTTGATCTTTTTTGTATTTGTGTCCCATAGCCATTCCCGTGCCTATGGATACTTGCCCTCCAACGATACCATGCCCCCCATAAAAATTCTTTTCCCGAGAAAACATATGCATAGAGCCGCCCTTGCCTTTAGAGCAACCGGCGGAGCGCCCTGTTAATTCGGCCATAATGGGATTGGGATCAATACCACACGCCAACATATGAGCATGATCACGATAAGCGGTTATAACAGTGTCTTGAGGTTTTTGCGCCATTTGAATGCCCGTTACAACCGCTTCTTGCCCAATATACAAATGGCAGTAACCACCAATCGATCTCTGTGTATACAAAGCACCCGCACGTTCTTCAAAACGCCGCATTTTCAGCATGAGCTTATAAGCATCTAGCAAACTATCTTTTGAAAAAAACTGATCCCATGCACTTGAAGTTTCAAATGTTTTCACCATAGACCTCTCCATACCGTCATCCTCGAAAAGTGGCAAAGCCACACGATCTAGGACCACATTTACCATCGCAACCTACAAATCAATGGATCCTCGATCTAGAGCTCCTAAAGTCGATCTGTCGAGGATGACCGATACTAAGCCGCCGTCTCAGACAAAGTAATTTCCGATGGAGCAACTGGTTCAAAGCCAATAAATTGAACAATCGCCATAGGTGCATTATCCCCATAACGATAACCCGCTTTTACAATACGCACATAGCCTCCCGGCCGAGTCGCAAAATGCGTAATCGCAAGATCAATCAAAGTCTGTGTCAATTCTGGCTTGTCTCCCAAACGTGAAATAAGCAACCGACGATTAGCGAGTGTTCCTGTACGCGCCATTGTCACCAATTTCTCAACAAAACGTCTTAGCTCTTTTGCTTTTGGCACCGTTGTTTTAATCGTCTTATGTTCAATCAATGCCGCCGCCAAATTACGTAGCAAGGCAATACGATGACCGCTTGTCCTATTTAACTTGCGTCCGGCCATTCCATGTCTCATAACTCATCTCCTTATTTTAAATTGGTACGTTGATGCACCCTAGCGCTTAATTTGTCTATGTTTTCTGGGGGCCAATAAGGCACATTCATACCAAAATACAAATTCATAGAACGAAGGACCTGTTTGATTTCATCCAAAGATTTTCTGCCGAAATTCGGAGTCTTCATCATCTCATCTTCCGAAAACTGAACTAAATCACCAACATACACAATGTTTTCATTTTTTAGACAATTCATAGAACGCACAGATAATTCTAATTCATCGATACGACGAAGCAAATTTGGATCCCACTCTAGTGAAGACGCAGCATCTTTAAAGCCTTCAGTCGCGTCGTCAAAATTGATGAAGATTGAAAATTGTTCTTGCAAGATTTTTGACGCTAAAGCAACAGCATCATCAGGGCGCACAGTACCATTAGTTTCAACGGTCAATGTTAACTTGTCATACCCTAGTGACTGCCCAACACGGGTCGCACCTACTGTATAAAACACACGTTTAACAGGTGTAAAAATCGAATCAACAGGAATCACACCAAGCGGCATTTCATCACGATTATGATCTGTTGCAGGAACATATCCGCGTCCTTTTTCAATGGTTAACACCATTTCAAAAGCATGCCCATCACCTAAGGTGCAAATATGTTGATCAGGATTCAAAAGTCTTACACCTGCAGGCAATTGCAAATCAGCACCTGTCACAATTTTCGGACCACTTACAGAAACTCTAACTGTTTTCGCAAGCTCTGCTTCTATCGAGAACACCAAGGATTTGATGTTCATGTAAACATCTATATAGTCCTCTTTTACACCAGGAATAATTGCAAATTCATGGGACACACCCGTGATTTGCATAGACGTCACGGCTGCACCTGTCAAAGATGACAGCAACACACGACGTAACGCATTGCCAAGCGTAAAACCAAAACCACGCTCTAGTGGCTCAATGACCAATTCGGCATGCCTTAAATCTTCGGAAAGATAATTCACCTTCACTTCTGAAGGTCTCACAAGGGTTCTTCTGCTTGCTTCACTCACTGTTTCATCCCCTAACTAAGATTACACAAAAGACTATACGCGGCGACGTTTCGGTGGCTTACACCCATTATGCGGCAAACGCGTCACATCGCGAATAGCGGTCAGCACGATACCTGAAGACATCAACGCTCGAATCGCCGTTTCACGACCAGACCCAGGTCCAGAAACCCGGACACTACAGGTTCTTACACCATGCTCTTTCGCTTTCACAGCGACCTGCTCTGCCGCCACCTGAGCTGCAAAAGGTGTCGACTTTTTCGACCCTTTAAACCCGCAAGCACCAGAAGATGACCACGCCAAGGTATCACCCTTTTCAGTCGTGATCGTAATAATGGTGTTATTAAACGTTGCAGTAATTGTCGCAATCGCTTTTTCTATATTTTTTCTTGCCTTCTTCTTCTGTGGAACTGCTGACATCATCTACCCCTTATTTCTTCGCAATTTTCTTGCCCGCAATGGCAATCGCTTTACCTTTTCGTGTCCGCGCATTTGTACGTGTACGCTGACCACGAACAGGCAAACGCTTACGGTGACGCAAGCCACGATAACACCCCAAATCGTTTAAGCGCTTAATATCTAAAGACACTTTCTTACGCAACTCACCTTCTACCGCGTAATTATCTTGCAATTCATCACGGATAGCACTGACCTGTTCATCCGTTAAATCTTTTGCCTTTGTCAGTGGGCTTATACCACACTTCGCCACAATCTTGTTGGCCGTTGTAATACCCACACCATGGATATAACACAGTGCATAAGGCACATTTTTATTGTCTGGTAAATTTACCCCGCTAATACGCGCCATGAGACTCCCTACTCATTATTGAAAGCACCTGCTCTGTAACAGTGCTTATATCTTCTGAAGCATCTACCTTACATAATAAACCACGTGCTTCAAAAAATGCAACCACAGGCTTACTTTTCGTCATGTCTTGCTGCAAACGTTGTTTGAAAACTTTCGCGTCATCATCAGCGCGCATTTTGAATTCTGCACTGCCGCACACATCGCAAATACCGCTTTGTTTTGGCGGATTTGTTTTTATATTGTATATGGCACCACACTGCGCGCACATCGTTCTATGTAAAATACGCTCAAGCAGAATAGTTGCGTCGATGTCAAAGTAGACGGCACTTACAGACGACTTGGCCCATTCTAAAAGCAGCTCTGCTTGCCCTATAGTCCGAGGGAATCCATCAAGAATAATATCTTGATCCTTATAAGGATTGACATGAAGACACACCAAATCCCAGATCAACTGGTCAGAAACATAATGCCCCTGTTCAATCACAGACTTTACCTGCAAGCCAATAGCTGTTTGTGCTTCGATTTCTTGCCGCAGCAAATCCCCCGCAGAAAAGGCTTTTATATTCAGCTTCTCTGATAAAATCTGCGCCTGAGACCCCTTCCCACATCCAGGAGGTCCAAGAAAAATATAAATCATTCAATAAAAATTACGCCAATATAACAAGATACTATAGCAAGCCTAAAACTTGCAGACCAGAGGCAATGACGCTATTTTTGCAGCAGCTGTTCTTTAGATAACCCAGTTTTTCCAACAATTAGATCAATTCGGATCGTTATACAAGTTACCGTCTAAATATGCAAATCACGAATTACTCAACAATTGCTGTTGCGCAACAATGATCAATCAGCAACTGTGCTAAGGATTGGTCATCTACGTACACTTCAGCCACGATTTGTCCACGGCCCATATCCCATTTAGGATTCAGATATAACGTTCTGGCGCTTTTTAAGAGAATACTTTTAATCAACGCTGTTGCTTGTTTTTCTGTCTTGGACAGATCAACACCTCTAATACGCACACGTAATATTTTAACAAGAGGATGAATAGCCTCTGTTTGATAAATAATAATGATCCCATTAACGACGCGCACAATGTGGCAAGGGAACAAAGCTTGTGATACAAACTCTGTTGGCACATCAACCGTATAAAATCCTGTTAGTTTTTTATTGGTGTTGCTTAGATTCTGCAATGCTTGGACCAAAGTACACAATAGAAAAAACAAAACGTCACTAAGAATTTATCGTCTTTATATATATTATAACAAATATTAATTAAATAATAAGATGTTTATAGAACAATTTGTACTTCTATGCCTGGTGTTTGTGGAATAATTGTCAATGTCCCCTTATGAAACTCTACAATTTTCTTACACAAAGCCAATCCAATGCCAGAACCTGAAAATTTTCCTTTGTCATTAAGGCGCGTAAACAAATTGAAGGCTTTACGTACCAGATGCTCGGGTATACCTATACCAAAATCACGAATGATAAAAAGGTGCCTTCCATTTTGAGTACGATGTGTAATATGAATAATAGGCAAATCAATTGAAAACTTGATCGCATTATCAATAATGTTTTGAAAAACCTGAATCAATTGAGCCTTGTTACCTCTAAGATGAATAGGCGTATGCGGATCCCATTTGATAATAGCCTGTTTTTCATCAATTTTTTCTTGCAGATAAATTAGTGCCGTGTCAATAATATCATTCATATTCAACAATTTCGGCTCTATAGTATCTGCTTCACACGTCGAATAGGCCAGAATACCGTCAATCAAATCTTTCAACGAGTTACAACTGTTTACAATAAACCCTGCATACTGTTCTTGCTTTTCAGGTTTGCGCAATAACAACTGCACATAGCTACTAATTGTACGCAAAGGCTCCTTTAAATCATGCGCGCACAAATGAGCGAACTGTTTTAATAGTAAGTTATGTTCTTCAAGCGATTGCATATGCTGCAAGGTACACGTTTGTGACTTCTGGACAATGCCTGTCAAAAGAAATTTATGACCAAAAGGATGCATATTCCAATCCATAACAACATCAGGGGCAAAACGCAATGTAGCCTGAAAAGTAAATGGTTTGCGATCAAAGGTCTGTTCGAATTTAAACATATTCGATTTAGGAATAAAGGTGCGCAAACTTAAGCACGTCCGTTGCAAAATATCATGCCATGGCCGATTGACAGCATGTATTAAAAATTGATGATCAATAATAGCTGTGGGATAAGGTAAGGACGCTAAAAAGGAAAGATCATGAGCATCTTTCATCTCAAGCCCATAGATTTTTTTGCCATCAGCACTTTGTGCAATGGTGACATTGATCACAATCTTTATCGTGTTATCTGACGCCACTTTTAAAACGGAATGACACAAGCTGAACTGCTCAAACGGCATCCCAATTTGGCGTCGTATATTTTGAATCTCATGATCATCCTTCCATATAATCGCATCATGCAAATCAAAAATATTCAGCAAATAATCAGGGATATCGTTGTACTTGAAAATTTGCTGCTCTAGGGCATAAATCTCAAGAAACAAACCTTGGTCTTGAAAAGCCGCAGTTTCATAAAGACGCTGGAACCGGATTGTAGCAAAAATATCCTCTTCAATGTCTGATTTTGGTTCAAAAAAAAACAAAAAAGAAGAGCCATCTTGCAAGGGCAAATCGAACATTTTAAAGGGTTTGTCTTTATAAACAGTGTCGGTGAATTGTGGTCCATAATGATCTTGAGATTGCGCTATGCCTGTAATCAGAGTCGTATTGCACCCAAAAGACCACGTCGTGTTGTCTTTACCGTGATAAGTAAAACCAAATAATTTCGCATTATGAAACGTGGATTGCACCAAATGCAACAGGTTCGCTAATAAAGAAGACCGAGCTTCTGGCTGTTTCGTCTGTTGATACACCGGATATTTTATACTTTATAAACTCGCTTGCTACCGTAGTCTACCATTATTACTGACGTCGCGTGCAAGTTTATGTGGATTCTGGCTCAGGCGCAGGCACACGCCTGAAATGCATAATTTTTTGCTGACCGTCTGAAATATAAAAATCATCTGGCCCGATTTGCTGCAAACAAGCTTCCAACCCGCTATTTTTAAATGTACTTTCAGAAACATGCCCAGTCTCAAGATTAACTTTCCAAAGCGTGCTTTGATGTTCGCTGAATCCAAAAACGTAAACATCCTGACCTTCTACCTTGAGTGATTGCACCGATAAATCACTCAAGAGGTATGGGAATTCGAATGTTTTCTTAACGCCTGTGACTAAATCAGTTACACGCAAAACAACGGGGCAATGTCCTCTTGCTGTTCCTATGTCTCCTCTTCCACCTATACCATTGACAATAATATACCGGTTAGAAATAGCAAGATGCGAACTCCAATCATTTGCATTATCTACATTACGATAAATCATTCCATCACTCCCCAGCACATGTCGCACAGCTCCAGCTCCTTGATGGAATAATATACCTAAATTTGTTCCATCTGTTGCCACATCTTTTACGTAATTGACTTGCCTTGTGCCTAACACCGATAACAATATCTTTTTTTGCTTAGCGGCAGATAATGATGAACGCGGGTCAATTTCAAAATAATCGTCAACAGATGTGGCATATACAATTTTGCCATTAATCTCAAAAAGCTTCCTCTGTGTAAAATTGCCTTGATCTTCTGTTGGCTTAAATACGACGACATCTTCTAAAACCACACCACTCTCTTGGTTAACACTTTTTATTTTATAAGACCTTGTGCTAGATTTTTGTTCTGAAGCCCCACCACGTCTAGAACCAGAGGCTTCAATAGGTATCGTTTTCTCCTGATGCTCCCTATAAAGCACAAATATTTTTCCACCTGATAATATGAAGTCTTCTGGGGTTTGGGCAGTCGTCACTGTTGCAGCCCCGTCCATAGAAGTGCCATTCTGTAAAACTTGAACTGATCGAACTAAACCATTTACAAGATCTTGGATGTATAAATGATCATCGGATATATATAACAACGTTGTGCCAAATATTTTCCAATGCAGAACTGGTTGCTGAGCAGCAGTCATGGGATATTCTGCGATTTGTGTCAAAGGCAGAGCTGTGGGTGTTATAGACACACTTGTTGCTCGTGTGAATGTCTCATTTCTGTCTATAATTGATACTTCTGCTTCATGTTGATAACGATACAAACCTTTCAGCAAAGTCTCCCAAGATCTAAGCAAGGCATCGGCTGAGACTGAAAAGCCTCCACTAGACCATTCTCGCTTTGTCGAATCATAGGTGACCGCAATATTTCCATCATTGCTTGGATTGGCACCTAATGCATTAGAGACGAAAAGCAAATAACTCACCGCAGTTCCAACATCACCTCGTGGTTGGCTTGGTTTGCCAGCAAATTGTGGTAGAGTTCCTGCCATGGATGTTACAGTCGTGATCCATTGAAATAGAATATTTGGATTGTCGGCAATTGCAGCTATGTTATGAATGTCACCCCCACCAATAGTATAGCGAGCAGGGGGAGTAAGCCCACGCAAAACGCCATTGATTCGCTCCATATAAGTCCGTTGGGCTTCAGTTACCCCCCCCACCCCACGAAGACTCAAATCTATCTGGAATATGGTGGGATCGGCAGAAAGAGCATATTGAGGCTTAGCCAACGACTTCCCAGCTGCTGCTGATGTTGCTGGCTGCGCAGCACAGAAAAGCTGCGCCATAGATAATAGAAAAAACACATCAAACCTTTCAAAACCAAGTATCACGTGTTTAGATAGTACACCTTTCTTAAAATATGATTAAGATAAAAAAATCAGGGCATAGCATGTTCATTGCTAAATAGCACCCCCATTGCTACACTGCTCCTATGTTCCCGTAGCTCAGCAGGATAGAGCGTAGGATTCCTAATCCTGAGGCCGTGCGTTCGAATCGCGCCGGGAACGCCAATCACATTTTCTCAAGCGCACACCCTACTGAATGTCGTCCTCCAGCATAAGTCAGAACAATACCACGCTTTGCATTCGTGGTCATTAATTGGTGATATAAATGGACAACGTGCATCAAACTTGCAGCGCCCATAGGCCAACCCAACGTTAAACTGCCACCCATTGGATTGATACGATCAAAATCATAGTCATAAATTTGGGCAATTTGCACAGGGAATGCCGCTTTAAAGTCACTGATTTCAAGAATATCAACATCTTGTTCTTTCCATCCAATCTTCTGACAAATTTTACACAGTAATCCTGGCAATACTTGCGTTAACTGCTCATCGTAGTGATGCTCAATTCCCATAAGCTTAATGTTATCGGGCTCATTTGACAGCATTACACCACAAGCACCATCAGCCCAGACTGCAATATGTGCATCAGTCAAAGTACCTTCAACACCAAAAATTGGTTTCATCCCTTCGACAAGCATAGGTCGCAAATCATCAAACATTACATCATATTCAAGAGGATCAAGAGGCACAATACATTGCTTAAGTACCGGCAAATTTTTTAATGTATGCTCGTATACTTCTAACACGTACTGATCTAAATGTTCACGCTCCATATTTTGATAACGACAAAAACTTTCAATCACTTCACTTAATCGACGTTGACTATCATGTTCGGTTAGCAAATCAGTAATAATATGATCACTGACCAAGCACATACCCTTGGCAATACCTTGACGCAACCCCGCAATTAAATGTGGCGAATGTGACAGACTTTCCGCTCCAATAGCTAACACATTCTGTACATTACCAGCTTGAATAGAATTGTAAGCTTGCTCTAGAGCAAACAACCCCGTAGATTGTCCATAAGATACAACACCGCCTGATAACTGTGGATTTTTTTTGGCACGCAACAAAGCATGATGCAACGGCATTTGCCCAACATAGGCTGTCAAAGCACAACCCAGTACGGCCAAATCAAAATCCCATTGTGCATGGTGAATAATATGGGCCACTAAATCAATAAGACGGTATTCTGCATAATCCTGAACAAATCGCCCGAAAGGTGTGCGGTAAGCTTGGGTAATAAAAACATCCGTCATGATTTATGTTGTTATAGCTCATTGGTATAAAATAAAATGTAAAAGTTAAAATTAGATTTAAGAATCTATCTGGCAGCATTTCCTCTACCACAATTTTCCGCTAAAGGGGTTCGCAGCGGTTTTGGCAGAGGACATCTGGAATCACTTATTGCCCTAATCAGCTGATTAACTGTTGTTGCAAGCAGCTCAAGACACCTACCTTGCCGCTTAAACTCTTGGTTTACTTGTAAAACTACTTGTTCGTATGAGTCCTGAACCTGACGAGTCGTCTGCACCGATAGTCTTGCAGCCGTACTTGCTAGATCCGCCGCTGTCCGATCTTGTCTTCTTTGCAATTCTTCCAATACTTCAATCACTCGATCATGCGCGCTAGCAGTTACCGAGACGTGCGCATCATCATCCGCTAATGGCAACTGTCCTAAGCTCGTCCCCTCTTCCATTGTTGCTTGAGACCGTGGCTCCACTACCGAACGATCTTCTCCAGACATTGTTGCTGCTTCGGCTGATCTCCCCCCTCCTTGCTGTTGTCGTAATGCCTCCATATTGCCAGACCATAGCGCCATCTGCTCGCTAATCCGTTGAATCTGTTCTGATAACGCTTGCGATTGTTGAACAATCGCTTGCTCAACAGAACGGCGCATGCATGCTTGGACGTTGCTTAGATCATATCTTGTCACAAGACAAACTGATTGATCCACGCTTGCTGCGGCTTGCTCTGTATCGAGACTCACAGTTGCCACACCTGGCGCTGGCATTCTTGCATGCAAACCATCAACTGCCCGCCTTAGATCTGCAAGCTCTTTTCTCAATGGCGTTTCGATAATCTCTCTGGTACCTTTTAATCCTTCGTTCAGCTGGTCTAGTGTTGCAAGCTGAGAAAGATCAGCTGCTATTTTTCTTTGAATATCGGCAGCTTCTGCCGCGGGGGGGGGGGGGGGGGGGGGGGGGGGGGGGGGGGGGGGGGGGGGGGG
>ERZ1292630.4486-Hain-H41-02um-R3-4486-length-11805-cov-5_pt1 | contig 11805 bp, 10 predicted proteins | sample MGYA00564408_ERZ1292630 | MGnify/ENA primary metagenome ERZ1292630 (study PRJEB36523, sample SAMEA6512641) | groundwater metagenome | collected 2019-01-08 | study: AquaDiva: Metagenomics assemblies of 32 groundwater samples | reverse complement strand
GATTGCCCTGTGGGGTGGTCCCCGGCCCGCATGTCACCACCGGCGCCATTTTCTCCGTCTCCGGCGCACAACTGCCGCAGCCCGTCAAAGACAACGCGCCGGCTGTCGCGGCAAACGCGAGAATCACGGAAAGACCTTTTGACAAACTCATATCGAAACCTCCAAGGGCGTCGGAAACAGTGTAAACCAGCCCGCCGGAAGTGTCAAGACATCTCGACATTTTTTATCGAATTTTTACCTCTCGTTGAGAGCCCTCGCCAAGCGCCAGGACACCCAACGGGGGAGCCAAAGCACGTGCACGATCGCGCTGTAATGGCCCAGGGGCAGCCAGATCTGACTCGAGTCGGGAAACGCCTCTTTAAGGAAGAGGGCATTGGCGCGGGGAATGACCGTGTCCGAGCGCGCGTTGACCAGCAGGGCTTTCTTGCCCTTATTCTCGGACTTATGCTCCAAGGGGTCTAGGCCCCTCCAGGCCCGAGCCAAATCATCAGGCTCCAGACCCATCTTCCGGGCGAAAGGGCCGCTGAGGGACCCGTTGAGAACGAGGCTTGGAAAATCGGCTCCCCCCAGCAGAAAAACTCCGGCGCGCGGGCGCTCGTCCACCGACCATGTCGCCGAAGCGACGATGGCGCCCAAGCTGATCCCAAAGAGGGCCATGCGCCCTCCATCGACCTCCGGGCGAGCCGCCAGCACGCCCAGCGCGCGCCGCGCGTCCGCCACGGATTGACGGAAGTTCCGCGCCAACGTCTTGGGCGTGCGCGCTAGAAAAACCTGCCCGCTGGGAATCGACGGATGCGGGCGGCGATGGAATTGCGTGGGCATTTCCAGCCACATGGTGACGAACCCGTCGCGCACGAACCGGTCGACGAAGCGAGACTCGATCCAAACATTCGGCGCGGCCATCACCGGCAGCACCAAGACCGCGGGAGCGCGGCCGGCCCCCCGCGCGCGCGGCACGGACAAATGAGCCCACACCGTATCGTTGGCCGCCCAAGGGCTTTTGCGCGGAGACGGAAAACGGAGCAGGTATTCGGTCCGATCCTCGCGGGCGCGGGTTTCGACGACCTCCGTTATGAAATCTCCGGACTGCGGCTCGCCGCTCGCCGCTCCCGCGCAGGCGGCGAACGCGCCCCACAGCACCACGGCCCACATCAGAAGCCCATCACCAAGGAGAAAGCCCCTTGGTAGATGTCGTTAACGCCCAAAGAGGTCGGACTTCGAATGGTCGACTTGCCCATCACCCAATAAGAATATTCGAATTTGGCCGAGAAATTCCGAGAGAGCTGCCAGTGCAGCGCCGAAGTCAATTTACGGATGCGCCGAGTCACGTAGGGCGCGGCGCTGCGATAGGCGGTCATGGACTCGAAAGTCCGGGACCCGTCGTTGTAGTTGAGGAGGAAATCTAGAATCGGGCCGCGGCGGTGCAACTCGTTGAAAACCAGGATCGCGCTGAGGCGCTCGCCGTAGGGGGGACGGCGCATCAGGGGAAAAGCTGCCTGCACGAAATAGCCGTAGATGTTTTCGAGCTGCCGCGTCTGGATCGTCGGAGATTCGAGCTGAGGGGATCCCGCCGTCGAGGTGGACAGCAGCAACGGCGTCAAGAATTGATTGGAGCTGTACATCGCCTCTCCCGATAAGCTGACGCCTTTATAGTCGAACGCCCAGTCCGCGCTCCACATTTGGTAGGTCAGGTAACCCTCCAAATCATACTGCCCCCCCATCCCGGACAGGCCCAAATGAGTGCCGGTCAAATCCGCCGCGCTTTCGGGAAAGGGCCACGGCAGGCGCAAGTCCCCCAAGGCGAAAACGATTCGCCCGCCGACCGACTTCGCGTTGTTATTGTCGGCCAAATTATTGTTTTCATGTCCGAAGTCGGGAGACACTCCGTTGGTGGACGGACCCGGAATGCCGAGGTTCGAGGGATTGGGGAATGTCCGCAAGCGATTGGTGGACTCGCCGATGCCGTTGACGACGAAAAGCGTGGTCTCGACCGGGACCAGAGGATGCACGCGCACCGGATACCAGCTCCAACGAAGTCCGATGTCGCTGTAGCCGTAGCTGAGGGGAGGACGCGGCGAATTAGGACGGACGACGAGATCAAGGCTGTCCGGAGACGCGTAGAGCAGCGGCCGGGTCACGGCCAGGTATTGATCGGAGCGATACAACTCGTTGTAGCGCCCGAAGGGGACCATGAATTTTCCCAGCTGGAACTTGATGCGGCGAATGCGGTTGTATTCCACGTAGGCCTGACTGAGACGCAAAGCCCCTTTCCCGGCGGTCGGAAGATTCCATTCCAGGCGCAGGGGAACGTCGTCGATCACCGGACCTTCTCCCCCGAAATACATATCGGAAATGTAAGCCTGGTTCTGGATTTGGGTTTCGAAACCGGGCTCCCGCGGGCCGACATTGCGCCAGTTCAGCGACCCCGAACCGAAAAACCTCACCCAACCCAGGCCGTTGAGAACTCTCGACCCCAGGACGGGCCGCGGCGCGGCGGAAGGCGCCGGTTCTTGGGCGCGGGCCAACGCCCCGGCCGCGACGACGGCCAAAACGAGCGAAATTTGACAACAAACGACCGAAGATGTACGATGGACCACGGCGCTAGTATAACGCGTTTTTTAACCGCGCGCCACAGGTTCAAAAGGGGGAAGCTCAATGTCTCATGTGATCGTCGAGGGGTGTCTGGGAGAAGTCTACGCCGCGTGCGTGGATGTCTGTCCGGTGGAGTGCATTCACCCCGGTCAATACAAGGGTGAGTCGTTCATGATCATCAATCCCGAGGTCTGCATCGACTGCGGAGTCTGCCTGCCCGAATGCCCCATCGGCGCCATCAAGGGCTCGGTCGACGAGGACCCGGCCTGGGCCAAGATCAACGCCGAACTCACGCCGACGTTCAAGGACAATCCTAAAGTCACGCCGCGCCCCCCCAACGACCCTCCGCGCAAGCCGACCAACAAGCTCGTCAAGTAACTCGCTCTTGATGCAAAAGACCGGGCGGCCGCCGTGGTCGCCCGGTCCTTTTGTTTTGTCGTCGGGCGAAACGCTTCCATGAACTACACCGTCTTGCACCGCACGCCGCTTGACGTCGCTGCGTCTCGCCTTTCGGGACTTGATCGCCTTCCTCTCGCTCAAGGGCTGTTTCGCACCAAGGCGGCGCAGGCCGTGTTGGAGTCGCGGGAGCTTCCGTCTCCGATGCCCTTCGACGACCTCGTGGCGTCTTTCGTCGCCGACCTCCCCTTGGCGGGACAGATCCAGCTTTCGATTAAAGCGCGCGTCGAGACCGGCTGGACGGACTGGCTCGACATGGGAACGTTGAGCCCGGACGGCTGGAACAGCCCCGCGCCCGCGTCCAGCGACGGCGCGAACGTGGACGTCGACACCCTCAAGCTCAAGAAGACGGCCGACGCCTTTCGCTACCGCCTCAAGTTCAAAGCCCCCAAGCAGGCCCTGCTGCTGCGTTCGGTCGCGGTCACGGTGTCGGACTCCAACGCCCCCGCCGCCCCGGCTCCCTTCGTGCACGGCCCCTGGGTCAAAGACTTAGGGATTTTCCCCCGCTCCCAGATGCAGACGCAAGAGACGTATCGCGACGACATCTGCTCTCCCACGTCCCTGGCCATGGTCTTGGAATTTTGGGGAGTCAAACGAGCGACCGAGGAAGTCGCCCTGGCCGTGAGAGATCGGAGCTCGCAACTCTTCGGCAACTGGCCCGCCAACGTGGCCTACGCCGGCGCCCAAGGACTCGAAGGACACGTCGCCAGGCTCGAGTCGCTGACCGACCTGGAGCAGGAAATCGCTCAAGGCCGACCCGTCATCGTCAGCGTCACTTTCGGACCCAACGAGCTTCCCTCGGCCCCGATCAAACAAACCAAAGGCCATATCATGGTCGTCGCAGGCTTCACCCCTCAGGGAGACGTCATCGCCTACGACCCGGCGGGGAAAAATCGCGAGCACGTTCGGCGCGTCTATCCCCGCGCCGATTTCCATAAAGTCTGGCGCGTCAACAAACGCGGCCTGAGCTATCTCATCGCCCCCACGTTTCCCCGGAGATTGAGCGTGGGCGTTCCGGTCGCCGATCTTTGGTCCGAGCCCCCGCGCCGCGCCGACATCAAGCTCGACGACGAGACGCACCTCTCCCAGCTTCTCTACGGCGAGGCGGTCACCGCGCTTGAGGCTAACAGGGACTGGGTGAAAGTGACGGCGGAGGAGCAGCGCAGCTTCCTTCCCAACGCCGCGTGGCAGGGCTATCCGGGTTGGCTTCGCGCCGACAGCCTCGTCTCGGCGGCCGCGACGCGCACCGACTCGGTCGTGCGCGTACGCCAGGCGCTTCTCCACCGCGGAGACGACCTGATCACGTTGTCGGTCGGCACCCGATTAACCCGGGTTTCGGAATCGATGGGAGCCGTGCGCGTGCGCCTGTTGGATGGAACTCTCGCCGAGATTAACTCCGACGCGCTCTACTCGGCCCCGTCGATACCCACGGCCGCCTCCCGCGCGGAGATCATACGCACCGCGGAGCTGTTTCTGGGCACAAGCTATTATTGGGGCGGACGCTCGGGCGTCCAGCCCGACCTAAAGATCGGCGTCGATTGCTCCGGACTCATCAGCCTCGCTTACCGCATTCACGGCCGCGACGTGCCGCGCGACTCCCATGAACAGAAATTGGACAGCCGCCCCGTGCGAGGAGCGCAGCTCCAAAGCGGAGATCTCGTATTTCTGACCGACGACGAGCGCGAGGACCTGGTCACGCACGTCATGATCTTCACCGGGGGCGACGGACTCATTGAAAGCCGCAAATCGTCGGGCCGCGTCCTGCGGACCACTTTTCTCGAGCGTTTCGCCTCTCCCTTGACCTCCATCGAATCCGGGGACGTGGTCAACGATTTCTCTTTTTCCAAGCCTCGCCGCCGCCGCATCTTTTTCGGCTCTTACTTCTAGGAAAAGAAACTTTAGTAGAATCCCGGCCATGAACCTTCGCGTGGCGGCCCTGCTCATGACGGCCGTGGCCCTGTGCGCCTCGGCCGCGACCCCCAAGGCGCGGCCCCCGTTCAAGGCGAAACCGGCCCCCAAAGCGGTCGCAGTTCCCCCGGCTCCCCCCCTCTACCCGGCGCGCTCGACCGAGCCCATCGTCTTCATCTGGCCGACGGAAGGCATGGTCGTCTCGAGCGCGGGCGAGTTTGTCTTTGGCTCCGTCGTCGCGGCCTCGGCCCCATTCGCCATCAACGGTACGACAATCTCCGTCCATAAAGACGGCGGCTTCCTCGCTTGGCTGCCGATCGCCCCGGGAACCTTCACGTTCCGGGGCGAACTCGCGCTGTCCTCCGGGACGGCGGTCGCCGAACGAACGATCATTGTTCCCACGCACTCGGCGCCGATGCCGCTGCCGGCGGACACGCTGGAGATCGATGCGGGCTCGCTGCTCCCCAAAACCGATCTCGATCTGCGTCCTGGCGATTGGCTTCTGGTCCGCATGAAGGCGACTCCGGGAAAAACCGCGCGTTATCGCATCGGCAAGGGGCCATGGCGGGATTTGCGGGAGGCCAATCCCGCTCTAGGCCTCTACGAGGAACTCAGGCAAATCACCCCGCTCGAGGAATTCGAGGCCGCTCCGGTGGAATACAAGATCGTCCAGGGCTGGAGCTCCGCCGTCAAGGCGTCCAACGGCCGCGTCAGCGCCTCCTCCAGAATCATCGCCACGGCCTCGGTCAAGGCGAGCACGGCGGGATTCGTCAACATCAAAACCGGACCGGCCAACGGCTTTCTGTCCTTTCCCCTGCCCGGAACCCGCTTGCCCGTCACGGGCCGCGACAACGGCTCGCTGCGCGTTCAGCTCTCCGACACCCTGTCCGGGTGGATCGAAGCCAAGGACGTGAGGCTGTCTTCGGCCGCTCCGGTGCGCGCCGTCACCGGAAGCATTTCCGTCGTCAAGTCGACCAGCGGTGCCACCGTTTTGATCGGACTGACCGACAAGGCCGCTTTCACCATCGAGCCCTCGAAGGCGATGGACGCTTTGAACGTCCGCCTCTACCACGCGATCGGCCACACGAACTGGATCGTCAACGAAGCTCAGGATTTCGTCAAGGAGGTCCGCTGGCGTCAAAACGCCTGGGACACCGTCGACGTCACGATCCTCCTTCGGCCCGGAGCGACGCTCTGGGGCTGGTGGCCCAGCTTCGAGGGCGGATCTCTGAAAATCGATCTTCGCCAGGCGCCGACGGTTTCATTGAAAAATCCTCTCTCGCAGATCAGGGTCATGCTCGACCCCGGCCACATGCCGTCGGCCACCGGCGCCTTCGGGCCTTTGGGCACCACGGAAATGGACGCCAATTACGCCATCGCCTTGGCCGCCAAAGCCCGTCTCGAGCGCGAAGGAGCCGTCGTGCTCATGACGCGCAACGACCCCGGTCACGAAGTCTCCCTTGTCGAGAGGCCCCGGCTGGCCCTTGAGCAGGAGGCGGATCTTTTCGTCAGTCTCCACAACAATTCCTTGCCCGATGGCGAAAATCCTTTCGCCAAGCCGCGCGGCTTTTCCGTGTTTTATTACCATCCTCACAGCTTCGAACTGGGGCGGGCGGTTCACGCCGCCTTCAAGGAGAGCATCCGGCTCCCCGATGAAGGCCTGCGCTGGGGCAATCTGCTCGTCGCCCGTCAAAGCGCGATGCCCTCCATCCTCGTGGAAAACGCCTACATGATATTCCCCGAGCAGGAGGCGCTTCTCAACGACTCCGCCTTTCGCGAGGAGTTGGCCACGGCGATCACCCGCGGCGTCAAATCGTTCCTCGCCGGATACGCCAAACGACGATGATCGCCCCCGGCTGCGGCGCCCTGCCCGCGCTCATCGATTTGATCGCGTTCCTGGCACCGATCAGGGAAACCGACGAGGACCGCGTCTGGGGGCGAGTGCTCGAGAAGCTCGCCGCCGCTTTGGACGCCGATGCCGGCTCCCATTTCGTCCACTTGCCCAAACCGGCCCAACTCGTCGCGCGTTCGGTCGTCGGCGGAGCCGGCCAGAGCCTCGTCTCCAGCCGCATCGAAATGGGCAAGGGTCTTTGCGGCTGGGTGGCGAAGTTCCGGGAGCCGCTGCTCATCGCCGACGCGTACTCGGATTCTCGCTTTTTAAAGGACATCGACGCGGCCAGCGGTTACCTGACCAAAACGGTGCTCGCCGTTCCCCTGCTTGACCGCCTCGAACTCGTCGGGGTCATCGAGCTGCTCAACAAACGGACGGGTCCCTTCACCTCCGACGATCTCGCCTGCGTCCAGGCCGTCTGCCAATGCGCGATCCTCGCTCTGCGCGGCCAGCGGCTGGAATCGACCGTGGACAAGGTCACGGCTCACAACGCCAGCATTCTGGAAAACCTGGGCGGAGGCTTCATCGCGGTCGACACCCACGGCCGCATCATGCTGTGCAACCCCGCGGCGAGAAAGATCCTGAACCTTCCCGAGACCATGCCGCTCAATGACCCCGCCGATCAAACGCTCATGGCCCTCCCCGCGATGGCGGACATATTGATGGACACCTTGGTGAAAAAGGAAACGGTCAAGCGCCGCGACCTGCCCTGGAAGCATCGAGGCGAACATCGGGTGCTCGGCTACTCGACATTGCTCATCCAAGACCCCCGCGGCCAAATCGTCGGGGCGGGGATCACGTTCCAGGACATCACGGCCTTCCAGAAAACATCATGAACCTCACAGACACGGCTCCGGCGTTCCTCCTCAAGGGAGTCGACGGGCGCGAGCACTCCCTCGATTCCGTCAAGGGAAACAAAGCGACCATCATCGTCTTCTCCTGCAATCATTGCCCCTATGTCGTCTTGAACGAGGACCGGCTCATCGCCGCATGCCTCGACACCCGCGACAAGGGCGTGGGCATGGCCGCGATCAATTCCAACGACGCGCAGCGCTACCCGGAAGATTCCTTCGAAGCCATGGTCGCCCGGGCCCGCGAAAAAAAATTTCCCTTCCCCTACCTGCGCGACGAAACCCAATCCGTCGCCAGGGCCTACGGCGCCACGCACACGCCGCATCTCTTCGTCTTCGACGCGCAACTGCGCCTGGCCTACACCGGAGCGATCGACGACGACAGCAGCTATAAGAACCGCAAGAAAGCCGAAAAGTTCTACCTCCGAGACGCTCTCGACGATTTGATCGCCGGCAGGCAAGTCCGTCTGGCGGACACCCACGCGATCGGCTGCACGATCAAGTGGAAGTAAGGCTTCCTGCGGCCGCCTGGCTCGCGCTGACGGCGGTCGCGCTCTGGGTCGGCCTGCGCTGGTTCGAACGGGCGATGGTGTTCTCCCCTATGAAATCGCTGTACGCCCATCCCGGCACCGTGGGCCTCACCTACGAATCCCTGTGGCTCACGGCCGAAGATGGGACTCGGCTGAGGGCCTGGTGGCTGCCGGGGCCCCGGGCCGACTCCCCCGTGATGCTCTGTCTTCACGGCAACGCGGGCAATATCTCCACGCGCACGGACAAGATGAGAATTTTCCACGACGGCGGCGCGGCCCAGCTCTGGATCGACTGGCGGGGATACGGCGAAAGCGGCGGAAGCCCCAGCGAGAGGGGCCTTCACATCGACGCTCAAGCCGCCTGGACGTGGCTGACCTCGGTCAAAAACATCCCTCCGGCCCGACTCGTGGTTTACGGCGAATCGTTGGGCGGCGGCCCGGCCGCAGCGCTCGCCCTTCGCGCGTTCCCCTCGGGGCTCATCCTCGACAGCACCTTCACCTCCATCCGGGACATGGCCGGCCTGCTCCTTCCCTGGTTTCCCGCGCGCCTGGTCAAGACGCGTTTTGACAACCTGGCCAAACTCCCCTCCATCGCCTGCCCGACCTTGATCCTCCACAGCCCGCAGGACGATGTCATTCCCTTCGGCATGGCTCGGCTCAACTTCGCCGCCTCGGGCGCCGCCCAAAAAACACTCGTCGAGCTCAAGGGCACTCATAACGAAGGGTTCCTGGAAACGGGCCCGGCCTACGGAGCCGCAATCAAGCGGTTTCTCTTGGCCCTGAGCAAGCCCCGAGAGAAGGTCTAATCCGCGTCGACGCCGCGCTGGGGACAGTGGCGGCGCAGCGCGCAGTCCTGGCAGGCGGGCCGAGCGGCCTTGCACACGCGCCGGCCGTGCCAGATGACCGAGTGCGACCAGAAACCCCACTCGCGGGGGGGCACGATCTCCATGAGGTCGCGTTCGATTTTGACCGGATCGATCTCATCGGTCAGTCCAAAACGGGTGCACAGCCTCCTCATGTGAGTGTCGACGACCACCCCCTCGGCTTTTCCGAAGACCTCGGACAGGATGACGTTGGCCGTTTTTCTCGCCACGCCGCGCAACGTAAGCAAATCCTCCATGCGTCCGGGAACCCGCCCGCCGAAACGATCCCGAACGGCCCGGGCGCTCTCGATGATCGCGCGCGCCTTCATGCGGTAGAAGCCGCACGACCGGACGAGGGCTTCGAGCTGCACGGGGTCGGCCTCGGCATAGGCGGCCACACCCTTGTAGCGCTTAAAGAGCGCGCGCGTCGCGGCGTTGACGCGCACGTCGGTGCATTGCGCCGAAAGAATCACCGCCACGAGAAGCTCCCAAGCGTCGCCGTAATTCAACTCGCAATGCGCGTCCGGATACAGCGTCTTGAGGCCGGCTAAAATCTTTTCCGCTCTCTCGGCGCGAACGCTCATTTCTTGTCGATGGGATAGTAGTAAAGCCCGAGGTTGACCGGGTTGTCGACGAGCCCGCGCACCCAGGTTCTCATGCCGTAGACTCCCGCGGGGTGAACGGTGAAAATCGCGCTCGCTTGGTCGTAGCCTTTGGCAAGAATCTTTTTATACAGGGACGCGCGGACCGACGGCGCGGGCTGCGCCGCGGCCATTTCAATGAGGGCATCGAGTTCCGCGTTGGTGTATCCTTGAGCCGAGGGATAGCGGCCCGCGGAATGATAAAAGGCGTAAACGAAATTGTGCGCATCGGGATAGTCGGCAAGCCAGCCCCTCGCGAACAGCGGCATCAATTGCCTTTGGGCCTTGTCCAGAAAGCTGGCCCAATCCACCCCGCGCAAATCGACGCGAAAGCGCGGGTTGAGCGATTCGAGATTTTTGCGCAAGATCTGGGCCGCGGCCTCCCTGTTCTCGGCGCCGGTGTTGTAGGTGAGGGTGAACCTAAAACCCTTGCTCCAAACCAGCCCCCCCCGCGCCTTGCGCAAATGCTCCTCGGCTTTTTTCAGGTCGTACGCGTACCGAGGCTGGGAGGGGTCGTGGCCGGGCACGCTGGGCGGAATCGGCCCCAACGCGCGCACGGCAGCTCCCTTGAACGTGTCGCGCAGGATCGCATCGTAGTCGAAGGCGTACGAAAAGCCCTTGCGCACGTCGTCGTCGGAGAAGAAATCGGGAGGGATGCCCTCCCCGTCGAGGCGGCCCGAGCCGATGTCGGGATTGGCGACGGGATTGATCTTGAACGTGAAAAACAGCGCCGGATCCGTTTGGAGCCGGCGCAAGCCGTCAAGCAGGACGACCCCGTCGATCCCTGCGAGCTGGGACGCGTAGGGACGAGGCGTCTCGATAAGGTCCGCGTCCCCGGCTTGGAGCATGAGCTTGCGGGTGTTGAATTCAGGAACGGACTTGATCAGCACCCGCTTGAGCCGGGCCGGGCCGCGAAAATAGGCCTCGTGCCTTTCCAGCAGCACGTAGCGCGCCGTCCTGTCCCAGCGCTCCAGCTTGAAGGGCCCCGCGCCGTTGGCGTTTTGATGCAGGTAGGATCGATCCTGCGGCGGGTCGTTGAATGATTTCCAGGTCCCCTCCGTGCCGTCCCACTCGCCGTGGGCGAGGCACCAAGCCTTGGGCACGATGTAGGACCAGCGGGCCATGATCGAAAGGAAGGGCCCGAAGGGCCGCGGCAGAGTCACGACCACGTCGCGCCCCTCGATGCGCACCGCCTGCGAGAGCGCGGCGAAGTCGAGCGTGATCGCTCCCGAGGAGTTGCGGGTGCTGGGCGCGCCCGCGATCGGCTCGAGCAACAGCGCCGAGGGCCCCCCGGAGCGATCCGTGATCATGAAACGAAGCAGCGAGTAGCGCACGTCCTCCGGCGTCACTTCGCTTCCATCGTGAAACCTGACCCCCTTGCGGATCGGGAACCGAAACGTCCGGCCGTCGGGGGACACGAGCTTGTTGGCCAGCGTCGGGACTTGCGAGGCGATGCGCGGCTCATACTCCGACAGGGAAGCGCCCTTGAAGGCGATGAGCGTTTCGTAGACGTTTTGAATCGCCGACTGGCTGGCGCCGTCGTAGGGATACGCGGGGTCGAGGCTGACGACCTCGCCGATCTCCAGATTGGTGAACATGTCCGGATTGCGGACCGGCTGCGCCGCGGCCACAGCCGCGCCCAGAAGAAGAATGTTCAGCATTCGGTCAAGATAGCGTTTCGCGCGAGCGGTGTAAAGCGGCTTGGTCTGGCCCGATGGGGCCTCGCCGGCATTTGACGAATATCAAAACAAAAATGCCCGGCTCGTGCTAGAATCCCGGGAGTTGGAATCAGGCGAGAGTCAAGGAGCCCGGGAATGGACGCCAACGCCGCTTGCGACGGGAAATGCCGTTGCCGCATCATCGCGTTTTTAGAATCCTCGATCGGCAAAAAAATCACGGTGGCCTTGGCCGGGGTGCTTTTATGCGGCTTCCTCCTCGCCCACCTGGTGGGAAATCTTTTTCTTTTCTCCGGAGAGGCCGCCTTCAATCACTACGCGGAACTCCTGATGGAAAACCCCCTCCTGCCCGCCGCCGAGATCGGCCTCGTCTTCCTTTTTCACATGCACATCGCCC
>ERZ1292630.4484-Hain-H41-02um-R3-4484-length-11812-cov-22_pt1 | contig 11812 bp, 11 predicted proteins | sample MGYA00564408_ERZ1292630 | MGnify/ENA primary metagenome ERZ1292630 (study PRJEB36523, sample SAMEA6512641) | groundwater metagenome | collected 2019-01-08 | study: AquaDiva: Metagenomics assemblies of 32 groundwater samples | reverse complement strand
AACAGGCATCAGACAATCAGCCATAGCAAAGCAAGTCCGGGCGGGATTGGATGACATCACGCATCCGCCCCCGGTGACGTCCCGGACTGCCTTTCATAATACTTACAGTATAATGGACAGTAACTCGCTTTCCGCAGGGTCGCTTGAACTGTCCATAATATAAGGGAATCCTCAACCCCTAAAAGGAGACAGGAAAATGTTTTCTCTGCAGATAAGGTTTCAGTTCCTTAATCGCCCTCTGGAACTGCTTTTGGATGGTTCTCCTCTTTAACCCCTGCTTATCCGCTATTTCCCTGAAGGTGAATTCGTACACCAGATGATTGATTACCAATTCACCTTGCTCTTTGGTCAATATGTCATGAACCGTCCATTCATCAATCATCCGTTCAATCTCATATTGCCAGGGCAGGTTTTCCGGCGCGGGAATCTCCGATACCGGCTTAAACCGGGTGCATTCCTTTAATTCCTTCCTGATTAAATACTCCGCCCGGTCCTTGATGCGGAAATTAGTTCGCAGAGATGTCTTTGTGTTTACCGATAAAAACGCATCTATATAACTCTCGTATATAGGCGCGAATCGGTCATAGGGATTTATTCTACTCAGCACGTCTCTGAACCTGTAGGATGTCCGGGCCATCTGCTTCCATGAGATAATCAGAAGCAGAGACATCAGCCACGACTTGCATTTGGGTTGTTTCCGATACTGAGCAATCAGGGCATAAAGCGCCTGATTCTTTTCGTGTGGATTAAGGGAATCAGATTGATTGAAGCAATCAATCAGCTCCTGGGGTGTGTTAAACCTGTTTAGTTCCGGGTGTGACTTCTTCAGCCGGTTAAAACGCCGAAGAAATGATGGGGTTTGGAGTTCCGCCTGGAGAAATGACCGGATTTCTCCCCTTGAATCTTGAGGTAGACGCATAACGCTTCTCTTTCGAGCCGGACGTCATGCGTCTCATATTCACCAGGATTAAACCGGGCGAATAAGCCAATTAGGACCTCAAGGGCCTCAAGTTTTTCTCAAATTAGTTTTGATGTTCCGTATTAAAACCCTTCCCGGATTCCTTAGAATTAAGACGGTTACATCTTGGGCAGGCCGTTGTTACCCTGCCACCTTCCATATTGTATTGATGGCTCTTTATTCTGACACAAATGATACCATCTCTACAGGTTCCGAGCAGTTTCTTACATTGCCCATTTTCACATTCCCAGCGCGTTTCGGCATCGGCCATAAGTAATTCCCTCCCACAAACCCCAATAAGCATAGCCCCATCAGGATTTCATTTCTAAAGTTAATGCTACGGTTTTTCGTCTCCTTATACTAAGGGAGTTTCCAACCCCCAAAAGGAGACAAGAAAATTATAAATTACCGAAATCCGCCCATGAAAAAAGGCTGGGCACCTCTTGCCTCAAGTTCTTCACTCTTGGCTTAAGATATCCAGCCTCCGGTTTTCCGGTCAGCCGAAAGAATAAACTACAGCGCCATTAATTTACATTTACAGACATTAACTAAATTTTATTTTCTTAGTGGCTTTTTCTGCGGACACAGGAATACCGTTTTGTATCTGAATTTTCTGGAGTTCGCCGAAACCGATTTTCTCGCAATAGCGAATAAATTTTATCCATTGAGGATTCAAATCCACTAAATCAGCACCCATATCCCGGCTGAATTGTTTTATAATCTCTTCTTTTGGTATGATTTTCACTTAGCTCCTCCTTTTAAACCTCAGATTTCATTGCCTTTGCGTTCCTTCTTTAATGTGATAAGTTATTTTATTTTTTTTGCAGAATTTAATAACTGTTGAAGTCATACTGTTATAGAATTCCTTATTGTATTCAAACTTGGTTGATTTGCCGTTGTAATTCATCTTGCCGAATATGATTTTGTCCACAAATGATACTGATTCCAATATCTCGTCCAAGTCCTGGCTTATCAGGTTTGGCGTGGGATAGGGTTCTATGCTTACCCAGGTCTTGAATCCTTTTTTATGCAGATGCTTGAGGGATTCTATCCGGTCCTGAAATTTAGATGAATGCGGCTCAAAATCCTTCCTGAATTGCTCGTTTAAGGAGACCAGGGTAATGCCGTATTCGTTATTTTTGCTCAAGCCGTTCCTGCCGGCCAGTTCCCGCGGATAAATCCCCTTGGTCAGGACAGTGCAGCGGATATGATGATTATTAAGTTTATCAATAATCTCCAAACTCAAATCGCATATCTCGTCCTGTTTATACATAAAGGGGTCGGTAGTAAAGCACAGGTGAACGTATTCTATTTGGTCTTTGTATTTTGGAATTTCCTTGTCCAGAAGTTCCAAGGCATTAGCCACAATCTTAGGCCGGCACCACTCGGCATAGGTCTTAACTGTTCCGCATCTCTTCTTCAATAAGTAAGCGTAACAAGGATATCTGCATCCATGCGAACAACCCTCTACGTGGTTAAGGCAAAAATCAGCGTATTCCACCTCGCTTTTGTATAATAACGTCTTTCGTGTTATGGACTGCATATCTGGTTATATTACAATTTATTCTAAGTTAAGAAAGCAATTCGAGATGTATTTAACCCTCCTCTTGGTCCTCTGCCTGTTATGACAACTTTTTTCTCTTTTTCTAATTCTTCTATGGCGTCTTTATAATGCGTATCAATAAAAGGCGGTTCGGTATACCATGGCTCGCAGGTTATTTCGTGAATCTTGGCGAATTCTATTGTTTTTCCCTTGAAGCGTTCAAGCAGGCACTGTTTCAAGTCGCTAATATTGTTAACATTGAATAATTTTACCTGGGATTTTTCCGTTAAATCATTTGGGCCCAAATAAGCGAATTTGCCATCAGCACTTTGATTAGACATAATGCTTTTCATGATATTGTGACCCTTGAAATTATTCGTTACGTGAATAAGATAATAAACTGTCTGTGTAATTTCAGTCATGCAAACCCGAAAAGCTAAGCTGTATTTTGCTTTTGCGGAATTATGTAATTGTTCCCGGTAAAAATTTATTAATGCAACTTCCGGCTTATCTGGGCTTTGGATTTCTTTCCATCCTTTTGTTCCGAATAATTCATCAAGGTATTTTTCTGCGTGGTCAACTTCAAGAAAACGATTAATATCCCTTGTCATTAAGGTAAAAAACACTTCCGTTTTTGAGTTGGATAGTATTTTTTGTATTGCTTTAAATGGCACCCCGCTATATCCAAAAGGGTCTATAAAAAAGAAAGAGGGGGCTAAAGTCGATTGCCTCTGCTCAAGAACCCTAAAAATATCATCTATAACAGCCGCAAATTCTTTGTTTTCTTTTATAACTTCTATTTTATTCCGGTTTTTTATATTTGTTTTTTCGCGCTCTAATACACTCGTGAGATTTTGGAAGTTAGCAGAATCTTTCTCTATGATAAAACACAAGAATTTATTAAAACTACTGCTTATTTTATCCGCTTCTTTTAAGGCAATAATTGGCGACCCCTCCGCAATCAAAGCGCCCTTAGCATTAAGATATTCTCCCCTGCCTGCAAATCCATCAAAATAACAAATTGTTTTGTTATATTTCCCTAATATTGGAATCCAAGCTTTTAAATACTTTTGAAGTAAAATGTGTTTTACTCTGGTGTGTTCCTTATATTCCCATTTCTTCGGGTCGTTATCTGGTAATGTCATTTTTTTTACATCCTTTTAATTACCCGTTCTACCTTACCCACAATTCTAATATTTTTGTCTGCTGGGTCAACGATAATCGGCGCCATGGTATCGTTCTCCGGCTGTAATCTGATCTTATTTTTCTCGATGTAAAATCGCTTAAGCGTTGCTTCGTTATCAATCATCACCGCCACCATCTCGCCGTTTTCCGCAGTCGGTTGTTGCCGAATCAGGATAATATCGCCGTCATTAATACCGGCATTTATCATGCTCTGGCCCTGGACCTTCAGGGCAAAGAGATTGTCCGGGTTCCGCACCATGTTTTTGTCAACCGTAATAGTTCCCTCGCGGTTCTCCTCAGCTAATATCGGAGACCCCGCGGCTATTCGCCCGACAATCGGAATCTCAAACAGATTCGCCTCAGATTTGTCTTGTGCGCGGCAATCCCTCTCCGGAGCGCCTTGCTCAATCCATTTATCAATTGCATCTTTCCTGAACCGCCAGTCACTGCGAACCCTGAAAGACGGTATCTGTTTGGCATTTAACATACGATAAATAGTTTGTTTGGTAACCTTTAAATAGTCGGCAACTTCCCTTAAAGTCATAATATCGCTTACCATAATGCCTAATCTCCTGTAAAATAATAGTTATCCTTGTTTATCTATAGGTTAATATAGTATGCTATAGTATGTTTGTCAAGTATTTATAATATTTTCTGTAAAATATATTTTGACCTCGGGCTGGGCGCCCAAAATCGCCAAAACACCGATTTTCGTCTTCTACATCTACTTGATATTTCTATAGTTACATCAGCAGGGGGGAGTCCCCCCACCCCCCTTGTAATCTCACAACCTATTACTTGGACACAATAGCGATGATAATCACAGAAACACACCCTATTCATTGGATGCAACAACACCGACTCTTGAAAAGACACACCGTATTTAGCGCATAGTACCGTGCCGGTTCTTATAGAATCACACCATATCACTAAGCAGGCGTAACGCCGATTATTGAAGAAACACACCGACTGACTGCGTACTTAGAGGTCGTAGTAAAATTGCATGTAGCGCCGATTCTTGCAGAGACACACCGTATTTAGTGCAGGCAGTAGCGCCGGTTCTTATAGAAACACAATCCGCCATATATTACGAAAAGCTCCGTGTGTTTATGCATGACTACGGTATGTCGAAAAATCGCTGGGGGATGGGGCCTAAAGGGCTATTTCATAAAAACGGTTGCCTATAGGTCAGATATTTAGAGGGTTACGCCCGGTGGGAAGTGTCCCGCTCGCATAGACTTTCTTGAATATTTTAAGACCGTCATATTTGCCCATAGCGTTACCTTTCAAACAAATCCAGGATGTCCCCTTTTTTACTTTGGCTTGACTTTTTTCCTTTTGGAACGCCTATTTTTCCCTTCATTATAACCGGCACCTTTTTCTCTCAACACAAGAGTTTGATTAGTATATATCTCTATTATTTTTTTATCATCCAGTTTTTTATCAAACCCGGGCAAAAGATTTTCGACATTGGTTTTATCTATCCTATCTTTAGCTATTTCAAAGTATTTATCATCTATTTCAATACCTATAAAATTTCTATTTAGTTTTTTGGATACCACCCCTGTTGTGCCGGAACCCATAAACGGGTCCAGAACAATATCATTTTCCTTACTCCCAATTAATAGAACTCTCTCTAAAAGTGTTTCGGGTTTTTCCGTCGGGTGAATTGTTTTATGTCTTTCGGCATTAATTTCCCAAAGATTCCTCATTTGTTTACCGTTACCTAACCTCTTAGCAGTATCATAATCAAAATAATACTTTTTAGATTTACTCGCCAGCCATATTAATTCGGTTGAAGGAGCAAAGCGATTCTGGGACAGTAAAGGTGCCGCATTTCTTTTGAACCAAATCACATCATTTATAATCCAAAGGTTTAGCTTCTTTAGAATTACCCCAACAGATGGATGATTATGAAGTGTACCGGAAATCCACAATGTGCCATCATCTCTTAGCACTTTAACGCATGCTTTAATCCATGCTTCGTTGAAACCATGTATATCATCAATAATATCCCATTTGCCTTTATTACATGTAACCATTTTCCCGCTTTTGACGGTTTGATTCTTCTCGCCTGATAGATTATAAGGAGGGTCGGCAAAAATTAGATTAACGCTATTAGGTTCTATAAAATCTAATGATTCAACGCAGTTACCTTTTAGTAATTTTATTTCAGGCATTTTTCAAGCTCTACTTTTGCACTTAACCGTTTTCTTGATATTTCAATATATTCCAAATTCCTTTCAATACCAATCCAATTTCTATGTAGTTTTCGCGCTACTATTCCAGTCGTACCTGTGCCAAAAAACGGGTCTAAAACCAAATCATTCACTCTTGATGATGCTCTAATAATTAACTCAAGTAATTTTTCGGGCTTTTGAGTTGGATGTAATGCCCTGCCATTACCACCTCTAATTCTTTCCCCCCCTTGAACGATAGGCAATTCTATAAAATCTAGGAAATCTCTAAGCTGTTTATTCTTACCGTCAAGCGTTTTATGAGGATTAAATTTCTTAACCTCATCGTAATTAAAAACCCAATTACTGCCCTTTACGAACCAGCATACAAACTCAGTTGAATGGGTATATGTTCGTTTGGTAATATTAGGCATCGCGTTCGTTTTGAACCAGGAAATTATATTATTTAACTTATAACCAAGCTTTTTTGCGATGAATATTATCTCAGCTATATTGTGTTGTGTGCAAGAAATATATAAACTTCCATTAGGCAATAAAACTTTCTGTATACCAGATAGCCATTTTTCTGTAAAATCCAGATAGTCAGGATAATTATAAGTATCCCATTCCTCATTCATTTTATAAAAAGCACCGCCTGTTTTATTATTTGGAAGATCTAATGGTTTACCAGATAAGTTATATGGCGGGTCGGCAAATACTAAAGGAATTGAGCTTTTATCAATTTCGTTTTGTAAGATTTTTATACAATCGCCGTTGTAGATAAAGTTTTTCTTCATAATATTAAGCAGTCAATTTCTTTTGCCAAGCAGAAATAGTATCCGGGATTTTTTCCACCCACCCATTAACATCTTTAACTTTCACGGAAACGGCTAATATATCATCAAATAATCTGATTAATTCCGAGTGAGGTAAAAACCTTCCCTTTTGTTTAAGAACCATAAGGGTTTTTAATAACTCAATAAAATTCTGGATTGACAGCGGAATTATCCTTTGCTGATTCCCCTCATATTCATACTTAACCGAAACCCAAAAGGTGTTTAATGTGTCTCTATGTAATTTGGGAGCGATAAAAAGACAGTAGGATTTCTTATTCTTATTCTTTTCTTCGAAATCTCGTAGGTGACGCATTACAGGTTGTCCTTCTTGATACCATTGATTCCGGCTAGTTAGCATAGTTACTTCACAAATAGCATTAAAAGATTCATAGAAACATTCTATATCCGGCTTGCCTGCTGGAGCTGTAAAAGTCGGCTCATTGTCATCCCCAACAGGATAGTTCGGCTGAATCTTCAATGCATCATTTAAGGCATAGAGCGCTAAAGCGGTATATTTTTCCAATGCAATCGGCCTATCTTCTTCGTTATAAATATTCTGCAGGACTTCAATATATTGAGAAATCGCCTCCGTTTTTTGAGCAATTAAATGAGTTTCATGTCCCTGCAATTGTTTTCTATATTCACGAACCTCTGCAACTAGTTTTTTTAGCTTTTCCCTATCGTAATCCCTATATTCCGAGATTGTCTTTTCCTTTAAGGCAAACTTATGCTCGTAGTTTCGGACATCTTTTGTAAGTTCCACTAAAATCTCAGTAAATTTTTCTTTAGTCTCCCATGGAAGCGTTGGCTTAGTAATATCAGCAATATAATCTAAATATTGCTCTTTAGTGGTAAATGATAGCGACATTCCGTTGTCAAATGCCAATAAATTACTAATCTCAACCTGTCTTCTCGGCTCTAAATCAATATAAAAACCCCCGCCTCTTATATAGATATACCGAGTCATCCTGAAATACCTAATAGCATTATCCCCGTAATCTTTGAGGTTTTCAAGTAACTGGTCAACATCCCCCTTCTTTCTGGAGAGTAAAAATCGTTGGGCAAATTGCTTTCTATATTGTTCAAATATCGTCTTCTGATCCTGTTTACTTTTACCTTTTAACTCAGCTCGTAGTTTTACAATCTCATCCGCATAATTTATAACATTCTTATAATTAACAAGAGTTGGCCCAAACAGCGAAAACTCTTGTTTACTAATACCTTTTGGTTCTTCACCCTTACTTATGGCCTTTTGATTGACGGCATTTATCAAATGCAGAACGCCAATAAATGGCTTTATATCATAACCGTCCTCTAATTTGTAATCATTGCTATCAGGATTAGGAATTTGCCATTTAATGAAACTTCTAAAAAACATTTCGCCAAGGTCATAGTCGTCTTTAAGCAACAACTGCCCTAACCCGGTAATGAAAATCTTACCGTCTTTTATAGAAACTAGCCCTAACTTTTTCAGAGGGTTTATTGACTGCCTACCTCGCATAGCAGGATCCTCGTACTTTTTAGAATCAAAGATATCCTTTGCCTCTTCAAAGGAAATCTCTTTATCAAGATTATCCATTAGCTTAACTTGCTTTACAGAGAGGCCATTATAAAACTGCTTTTCCCCATAGCCATATACCCTATTCTTGATTAATAGTATTTGATACTTCTCTTGTGTTTCAGAATTCCATTCCTTGCCATCTATATCTTTTAATACAATAAGGAAATCCCTGAGCCTTTCAGGGTTTCTAAGTGTCGTTGTTATTGACCAAGATTTTTTCATAAACTAACCCTCTTGTTACTTTCTTAAATTATCTATAACGACCCAATCGCCCGGGGCGCGTTCGTATTTCCAAGCATGCCAACCGTCTGTACTTCCCTTCGTAACGGCATCTGCCGCTGATGAAGGCGAATTATAAACCTTTCCATTGTAGGAAATTGAGCCGTCTTTGTGTATATGTGCCCGGTATAATTTATCCTTAAACCAAAATCGTAATTTTCTTGTCCTAAATTTACTGACATAAGGCGCAAGGGCTGCTTGCCTACCGGTTCCGGATTTTTTACGAGCAGTTTCTTTTCTACTCTTGTTATCTCCGGTAATCTCGTTTATCTCGTATTCATGCAGTCGCTTGATAGCCCTGCGGAACTTGCGTTTGAAGTTTTCTGCCCTTACAAATTTCCCTTTTTGTTTGTTTCCCTTAGGTTTAGTAATACGAAGGGCTAACGATTCTAATTCTTTCAGGTTTTTGTCTTCAAGGGTTAAATAAACGCTAAATCTGTCCCAAATTCCGGCGTGACGGTCTTTTAAATGGTGTTTTAGACGTGAGCGTAGATTGGATGCTAAGCCCACATAATAAAGCTTATCTTTTCTGTATAATGCATAAATCCCATGGCGACGGCCCACAAAATCCTTAACAATTTTACCGTATTTTTCCAATACTTCCCCTAAAATGTTCTCAAGATATTGAATAACTAACTGATTGGATTTCATAAGAACGACTCCTTGTTTATTATGCTTTTTCCTCTAGATGGCGTAAGTCCTTTTCCCTGATATTAATAATAACTCTATTCTTTCAGGAAATCAACAAATAATCACTCTTTCTAATCACCACCCTATCCGGCTGGCGAGGATAGGGTATAGGGGGTAGGATATGGTCCTCCACCCCATAGGGTATAGAGGGAGGGTGGATAGGGTATACCAGACCCCGCCATAGGGGATAGGGTGGTTATGTAATCATCAGCAACCGGAGATGACGCCGATGCATCGTCCGCACAACGTTGGGTGGACAGGGCTTTTACCCACATCTCCTGTATAGTTGACCTGCGCCCTGCGGTGCTCTGATTCGCTAACGCGGTCTTAGTAAAGTTCATACTGCGTCCGATGAGCGTTTACTTTATGTTGACTACTCCAACACACCGATTGCATAGGGTGGGATGGTTTGAATCTTTTCTCGTGGGACACATTTGATGGCGGCAAACATGGGTTTTACTTGACATATAAGTGGTGATTTTTCTAAAATAAGCGTATCTTAAGAGTCCAACCGCATAGATGATATTAATACTTAAAAGCGGCTATTCCCGAAAAACTGCCTGCTAAAAGGCGCGCAAATAAAGGGTTTGCTGGCAAGGTGTGTGTCACCAGGGAGTCACCAGGGAAAAATTACCGCGCATATTCGTTATGTAGAAAAGCAAAAGCTTAATCCGGGGACACGTACGAATTATTCCTACCCTGTACCCGGTGCGCTTTAGCCACCGGCTAAATGCTGACCGACCAGGCCTCCCGGTGCGAGCCTTCGGTTCTCCCGACCATCACTGCGTGAAGGGGCTGCGCACAGGGCCATTTTCCCCTAAGTTGCGCAAGGATTTCTTAATCCGGGGACACATACGCATAGCACATAGTTAAGCCATAAAGTGTCACCCTGAACCCCCGCCAACGGCGGGGAATAAACTCCGTGAAGGGTCTCAATTTATGCTCGTGATGAGATTCTTCGGTCGCGGAGTTTACACTGAAAGGAGTGAATGTGCTCCCTCAGAATGACAAGCGAAGGGCTCAGAATGACAATATGAGAAGTATTTTATCCTTATCTATGTGCCATTCGGGACACCCACCGAACTCCAGTTATTTTTTGTCATCAACCGATGTTTTCTTCTTCCGGTTCAATATCAGCACTATGACGATGGCGATACCAATTGGAACCAGAACCACCGCGGCGATAGCCAATATAACTAATAATTCAGCTGCTCCAATTCCCATTTTTTCATCCTGCCTTTGACCGAGTCCTTCGGCCACTCGGGATTATTTAACCGCATATTTGCCTGTTTTATGGCCTCCGATTCTTTTAATCAGATTATCGGTTAAGAGCGGCTTAATAATAAAATGAGCCCCCTGTTTGGTTACCTTGAGTTCTTTTTGTATCTCATTGATGCTTAACGGCCCGTATTGAAGCAGCGTTAATAATTTTTCCTGTTTCGGGGTTAAGACGGCCGGTTGGCCCCTGCGGTGTTTCCCGATAAGAACGATTCTGCGCCAGACCCGGTCCAGGGTTTTTTCTATCGCGCCGGATACAAATTCCAGCCAGCCGGTCAGGTCTTCATCCTGCCGGCGCACTTCATCCAGGGCATGGTAATAGGCCGGCCGGTCTTCCCAGAATATCTCATCCACCGCAAAGATATGATGGGTATCAAACTTCTTGCGGTAAAGTTCCCAGGTAGCCAGCGCCCGGCCCACCCGGCCATTGCCGTCGCCAAAAGGATGAATATGCTCAAAACGATAATGCAGGATGGCGGAACTAATCACGGCCGGCAGTTCCCGGCCTTCATTATTGAGCCAGCCCAGGAGTCCTTTCATCAAGCCCGGAACCGAGGAGGCCGGCGGCGGAATATGACCGCCCACATAAACCTGATAAGGCCGGTAAGCCCCAATCGGCTCCCGGTCTAATGCCTTTTGGCCGATGATGCTATGAAGACGCCGGACGTCTTTTTCAGAGATGGCTTTGGCCGTAGAATGCCGTTCGATAAAACGCAGAGCCGCAAAATAATTAAGCACCTCATAGACGTGCTTGGGGCGCGCCTGGGGTAATTTGCCGCCGTCGGATAGGATTTCGACCTCTTTCAACGTTAAAGGGTTGCCTTCTATGGCCGTTGAAGAATGGCTGGTCCGCAGGAATGAGTCCTTCTTGATAGCCGGTATCCAGGCCACGGCCACAGAGGCAGATTCTATCTTTGTTTTCAGCGCGGTGATGCCCTCCAGTATTTTTAATAACCGTCCGCTGACGGTGTAACGAGGCATATATTTCATAAGAGGATTATAATTAATGGTAAAGTATAAGTCAAGTAATTGGTCAAGTAATTTCCCGGGCGGACAGTCGCATCATTCCGCAATCCCTAATTCGGGGGAGACCATAGAATGACACATAGTTAAGGCCCCAAGGTGTCACCCTGAACTCGTTTCAGGGTCTCTTTCCAAGCACAAGAATAGATGCTGAACCAAGTTCAGCATGACAAATAATAAATGTTTGCTCCTTATCTATGTGCCATTCGGGAGACCATGCCGAATTCAATAATTGAGAATACTATAATGTAGTGAAGCAATAAAAATGGCGATTTAGCCCCC
>ERZ1292630.4483-Hain-H41-02um-R3-4483-length-11813-cov-7_pt1 | contig 11813 bp, 4 predicted proteins | sample MGYA00564408_ERZ1292630 | MGnify/ENA primary metagenome ERZ1292630 (study PRJEB36523, sample SAMEA6512641) | groundwater metagenome | collected 2019-01-08 | study: AquaDiva: Metagenomics assemblies of 32 groundwater samples | reverse complement strand
GGCGCGACGCCACTTTCTTCAGCGCGATGCCAGTGAGGGCACCAGCGAGCCCGCCACCGATGATAGCCACGTCGAACTCGTCGTCCACCACGGAGGCTGACGAGGCGGCAGCGGACATGGAGACTACGAACCAAAAAAAAATCTTTGCAAAACAAACCGTGGTGAAAAGCATTAAATCGACAAACGTGCGGTGGAGTGACAACACGCCGGTGATGCCATGGGGAGTAACCAGTGCCGACACGCCTTGGATTAGGTGTGGCGGGGATAGGTGGGCGCGAAGACGCCCAGTCCTCGGAAGCTGTGGCCCGGGCTATTGCGCACGTGCCCTGGAAGCACGGCATGCGCGACAGACTGCCAATTCTTCTCAAAGATACTTCCCGCGGGGCCAAAGGCTCGCTTTTGATCGTACCGCCCGGTGTAGAAGTGGAATTGACTGGACGGCATCTCGTGTCGCGTCGCACCCGTCTTCGTCCGGATCATGCGTTTCAGCGTTCCAGTGAAGTGAGAGTGCCGCTCGCCAATGTGGCCCACCACCGAGCCCCGAGTGAAATCGTTGACGCCGCTGTATTCCTCTTCGGCGTCACACATCAGACGATTCAGAGATCCCTGCAGCAATATTTCCGGCCGGCTGACCGTTTCGCCGCTGCCCTGGCGACCCGTGACGATGACGGGAACCGCGCGGGGGAGTACTTGAAGAAAATAGCGCGCGAATACCCACGGAATCACGTCATCGTCCGCATAGCGGCCTTGATTGGCATCAAGAATGTCCGTGGCGGTGGCCAAAACGACGCGCTTCTCTGCCATTTCGGTGCTCACAAGCGACAGGGCCATGCTGGCGTACAAGGCGGAGACGGCTGAGGCGCCGGTGTGGCTCGGCGGCGACGACAGGCGTTGCCACTCGGCCAACACGGTGATCGGAACCACCACGGCTGCGACACCGGACAGGACATCCTTGTCCGTGAAGAGCTGCTTCAGATTGGCGCACGCGTTCGCCGTGCATGAATAGTGTAAAATGTAGAGGTTGCGGCACCGATAGAGATCGACGACGTCGTTGTACTCTTTCGTCGTCGTCGCCGCGGCAGAACCCACCCCGAGCGCGGCTCGGAGGGTTCCCACACGGGTCGCGAATGCCTCGACGGCCTCCGGGCCGCTGATTTCATCATTGGAACAAGGCTGCCGTGAATCGTCCACTGCTGTCTCTTCTGCGTCGCCTTCGCGTCCGTCGAGACGTGGTTGCGCCGATGTGGGCCGGGACGGCCAAGTTTGGAAATGTGTCATAGCCATATGTTGAGACGGCGGCTCGTCGGCGCCCACTACGCTTTTGCTGTCTCCTGGAGTAGCAGTCGCGGTGGACGGCATGGCGAGTGGACGGAAGCTGGACATCAGCGTGGGGATTTGGGACGCCATCTCCAGCGTCAGATTGAGATCGGTCGCATATTGCAGTGCCTCCTCTCGAGGCGACGTCGTCGTCGTCGTCGTCGCGGTGACCAACGAAAGAGCTTCACCCACTGCTGGCCACGTGGTCAAGTACCGCAGGACCGAGCTGATGAGCTCGAGGCTGAACACGGGAACGAGCGGGCCAAGCTCAGCGGTCGCCTGACGGCGAAAGGCCACCATGGTGTCCAGCCAGCGCGCTGCATGCGCCCGGGTCGCCAAGGGATGCGCTGTGAAAATGAAAAATAGGTAGGGATTGACGTAGTCCATGGATGCCGTGGGGATGGTGGATCGGTCGAGCACCAATCGAAGGAGGTAGCTCGCGGCGTCCTTGTCATCGTCTGCCCCGTCCACGGATTGCCCCCCGACATGCCTCGCCGTCGTACAGGCAAGAACCACGCGGCAAACATCGACCCACGCCGGCACGGTGAGTCGGGGAGAAGACGATGGCGAGAGTAGGGCCTTCTTAACTCGCGACGCGAACTCCTCGAGCAACGGCCGCAGGACAAAGTGCGGCACCACGTCGTTTCGTTGTGCGGAGTAATTAGCGACGAGTGCGCAAATGGCGTCCACGAGGTGTTCGGTGGGCAACGTCGCTTGTGCAAGGGCGAGGCAATTTTCGGCGACATCATCCTCTGCTGGTCGAAACAAGGACGCTCCGTAGAACAAGAGCCCATCCGCAAACCACTCTGAAAATTGTTCCGACAGAATGAATTGGTTTTCAGCCACGATCGGCTTACGTCGGTGTCCGTGCAAAAAGGCACTGCTTTGGCTGTACAACCGCGAGAGCTCCAGAGCGCCGTGGCGGTCAAGGGCTTGGACGTGGGCGAAGAAGTGCACCACATCGACAAAGAGACGCGGGCTGCGACTGCGACGAGTGATTTCCGTCAGCGGCGCCACGGGCGCGTTGCCCAAAGCTTCGTCACCACCATCGCTGAGCTGGAGGTGCTCGCGGGCGGGGTCGTCCACCACCTCAAACTCTCTGTGTTCGCTGGCCACAGAGGAAGCGGGTTTGCCGGGATGTTGCTCGACGTTAGCCCGCCGCAACTCCGCTCGCAAGGCATCCTGGTCAGCGCAATCCATGCGCCAGTCGCCGTCCCGCCACAAGCTGAGCTCGTTACCGCAAAATGGGAAGAGCGACACGAGGCGCTGAAGCAGGCGCTGCCACTCTTGCAGTAAGACCGTTTCGAACGTTGACCGGCGTTCTCCGGGGCGAAATCCATGGCTCGGCGTTAGCATCGGCGTGCCGGCGGGATGGACGCTGCGGATCGCGTCGAGCAGCGCCGCGACATCGGCATCGCTCCATCGTGGCAGCGTCGCGCAAATATCCGTCAGCGCGAGGGTCCGGACGAACACGCTGCCCAGGAATGGCACCTCGCTGTTCTCAATGGCGAAGCCGTTGACGGCGTCGGTCACGTCGTTATCGTGGCGAGGTGTGAAGGACGCGATGAGCTGATCGATAAGGGAGCGAGGTGAGCGAATGCTCGCCAACCGCTGAATGATCCCGCCCGGCCCTTCGATGACTCGGTAGCCCTCGGCGTCCATATGTGGCAGCGGCGTGCTACTCGTGATCTCGGTGGGCAACGCGGTCAACGACGCCACCCCACTGGCGTGGAATCCTGCGTGATGCGAGTGGTCGGAGGCGGCGGTGGCAAAGAGGTCGTCTCCGCCTCGTCCACCTTGTGACAGCCGTGACTGTGCATCCTCATCGATCGAACCGAATTGCTCCAGAAACGCGGTCGCGGTCGCACGGTGTAGGCGCTGCTCGGCTAAGACGACATCCGCTGCCGGCGAACGGGTTTCGATGGGGCCAAATCCGCTGGCCGGGTCGTGCACCGGCAACGGGTACGGCACGTACTCAGGCGGAAGATCGACTTTCTGCATCAATTTCGGGAGGGGCCTGGCGCCAACGGGGCGGGAGGACGAGGTCACTCCTTGGGACGCGTCGAATCGCATTCCCAGCAACGGAGAGGCCGCCCCTAGTGCGGCCTGCCGCCACTGGTGCAACACTCGGTGGGGCTTCATCGCGGATGGATGAACGAGAGAGAGAGAGAGAGGGAGACTGGCCGGACGAGGGTCTGTGAAGCAAAGCGGAACTGTCACAGGTTCCTCAAGCGCTGTATTTCATGGCACGTGACTCGGGTGTGGACGCGCTGCGCGTTCAGTGGATGCTGCACAGTGGGATTCTAATGTGTGTGGCAGGACGATGAGGCGTGTATTGGACTGGCGAAAAAAAAATATGGAAACGGCGTGGGAAGGAAGGAAGGAGGGGAAAAACGAAAACGTAAAGCAATGAGGCCGAATGAGAAAAGGTGGGGAAATGTCATTGGAGGTGCCAGGTAGGGAAAAACCAAGGCTCGCCCGATCGCTCAACTAACTAGAGTGCAATGTCACTTCTGCCACAGCATGGCGAAAGGCCCCTGAGCGGCCAGGAATCGCTTGCCCTGCACCATGAACGACGGCACCTCATAGGGATGGCTGTCGTGGAACACCCCGAGGGACTTCATCGCCGAGATGTCCCACATGCGAATCTTCAAGTCGCCCCCGCTTGTCACGGCGGACTTCCCCATAATCTGAACACACAGCACGTCATCTTCGTGCCCCGCGATGGTGTCGCCGCTGCCGTGGGCGACGTCCCACACCGTCAAATCGCCGCCTGTGCCGCCGGCGACCGCGATGCCGTCCACGAAGTCGAGTGCGCGAATGCCGCCTTGCGAGTCGCGCAGTGAGCGGATGATCTTGTTCGTCCGCAGGTCCCAGAACACCGCCCATCCCCACTCCGCCGACACCATCAAGTCGCCTTGGAATTTGAGGGCCACGACCGGACCGTGATGGCCCTTCAGGGTGGTCGTCGGCACGCCTCGGTCCAAGTCCCACTGTTGAATGATACTGTCGTTCCCGCCGCTGATCGCTTTGGACCCTTCGCGATGGGCGCACAGAACGGCACCGTGATGCGCGCACAGTGCACAACAGGGTCCTTCTGCTTCAGATCGAACAACCGCACCGTCCCGTCGGCGCTGGCGGACATGAGCTGCGATCCGTGACAGGAGAGGCTGTGAATGCGGCCGGTATGGCACCGCATGGTACGCCGCAAGGTGTGCGTTTGGCCCTCCACGGTGTAGTGATGGATGAAGCCGTTGTTGTGGCCCGTGAAGATATTCTTCTGTTGGTCCATCGTGATGCGGAGCACGTCGAGGTCGCAGTTGAAGACGAGAGGATCCGAGGTGACGAAGAAGCAACCGTCCGCGTTCGGGCGGAAGATGCCCGCCCCTGAAGAAGGGAGGATGCCACGACCGGCGGGCAACGGGAAGGACCCCGCGTTAAGCAGAATACCGTCCTCGCAGCGATGTTGGTCGATCTGCTGCTTAAGGCCGTGCGCTTCCTCATTCACCACCCTTAGCTGCTTGTCGAGGGCGTCCATTTGCGAGCGTAAACGTACCAGTGCCGCGTCTTGTCGCCATTCGTAGTCCATTTGCCGCGCCACGTCGTTGCGCAGCCGCAAATATTGCTGCTCGGTCATGTTGAGGCCGGCAGGCTTCTGCGCGCCCGCACCCAAGGATAAGCTGGAGGGCGCGTTGTGGATGATGACGTCTCGCTTCTCTCGGATGGCTTCAACCAATTCTTGCTTCGAGCGGAAAGGGGTCATCCGCATGACGTAATTCTGCGGTGCACTCAATTTCAGCAACGCGTCCAGCCGTTGGTGGCGCGCGATGGGCACGACGGGGATGGTCCGTCCGCCCGACACGACTCGGAAGATGCGGCGCAGAATGTCGATAATCTCCTGCCGGTGATCCCCGGAAACGCACTGAAACGCCAAATCATAGTTCCCTTGGCAGCGGAAGCCAATACCCAGCGTGGCGTCAACTAAAATCTCGCTGATGTCCGCGACGTCGAGGCAGCGCTTCACGATGCCGTTGGGAGTGCAAAGGTACAGCGCGCCATCGCCAATCATGACGACTCGCTTCACCAAATCGCCCATTTTGGACGGCTTCCGCACCACCGCGAAGAAATGAATGACGGCATTGACCGCGTCGGAAAAATACGGCCGCATGACGTCGGGGATGTCGACGAAATGCAGCCCGGTGCGCGGATCCACCGTGATCGTTTCGGTGGTAATCTCGCTGGGCAGGTCGGCCAGCCACGCGTAGCTGTCATCGGTGCCAGCGTTGTTCTGCTGACCGGCGATGGATCGCGGAGACGACGATGACGCGTTGCCACCATTCGACCCATTCATCATCATCCCAGACGACCCACCGCCGCCGCCGCCACCGGTCCCCGACGTTTCGTTGCGGAAGGCGGCGGTGCGTTGCACGTGACGCAAATACGCAATGCGCTCTTCAACGAGACGGAGTTTGGTTTCCAGAGCGATGCCGTTATCCCTAACTTCGTTCGCTTTTTTGACTTCGTCATCGATGTCGACAATTTTCTGCTGCAGCATCTGAGCCACGGTGGTCAGGTCCGCGAGGCCCGTTGGCATGCCGGGGCCGCCAGCGGCAGCGGAGGAGGCGGCGTTGCCGCCGGACGACCCTGCCGCGGCCACGGCCACACCTGGCCACACGGGGTTGTACAAGTCGCTTGCGAGATCTTTCTGAAAGTAGTCGCCTGTGACGCCGGTCAGACCATGCCGCCTGCGGTCGTCGCCGCCAGCAGCGTACACCGCGGCGTTCAAGCGCGCGACGACAAGCTCGAGCTCAGCGATTTGCGAATCTTTGCTCAGTGGCAGTTCCCCTTCGACCGTGAAGGCGCCGTCGACCTGTTCGATGGTCCGGCGGCCTTTCGCCACGTCCTCGCGCAGACGCTTTAGTTTCGCCTCGTTCTCCCAGGCTTCCTGAACCAACCCCTTCAGCTTGAGAACACCGTCCTCGATCAAGCTTTGCATGTCTTTCATCTTGGCGACGTGGCGTGCTTCCATTTCGTCCTGAATGAGCTGCAATTCTTCGACCATGGCCTCTTCATCCTGCTCGAACCGCTCGAGATACTCTCGCAACCGTGAGACCGGATGCTGGGGAATAATCGTCAGCCGAAAGTTTGGGGGCTTTTTGAGTTTGAAGTTGGAGGGATCGAATTTGCGGCTCGTGGACGTCATTTGAACCGGCAGGCGGTCGCGCGTGAGCCGTCGATACACAGTGCGCAGCACTTTGATCACGCGGTCCCTCTCCACGGCCGATGAAAATTTCACGAGCACGTCGTACTCCGTTGGGACTTCAATCCCGAGCGCCTTCGTGTCGAGACAGATGTCCAATTGTTTGATGCGGTCGACCATGAAGCATCGACTGACGGCGCCTTCGCGCGTGCACACGTACAGCGTCTGGTCCGTGACGATGAAGACGCGATCTGCATACTGATCGGACGATGTGATCTTGTAGCAGTCAAGGAACACGTGAATAATCATGTCTTGCAGGCCGGCGAAGGCAACGCGACGCTCGGAGGGCACATTGATGATGCGCAGCTTCGTCCGGGGGTCGTAGTCTAACGAGTGGGGGCGCGACTTGTTGTTTCGGATGGGTGAGAACCCCGCGGCTTCCGCGCGCGCGGTAAGGCCCCCGCCGGCGCGGCGGCCGGGGCTCGCGGCCCCGTCGTCATCCCAGTCGGCGTGCTGCGCGTTGTAGTGCGGATCGTCGCCGCTTTCGTCTATCATGGGGCGTGCCCCCACGTCTTCATCGTCGTGTGGCCGCGACATCAGATCCGTTGCGCTTGACAACAAGAGAGAGAGCGGCGCCCTTCGGCGCGGTGGTTCAACCACGGCACGCGATGGGTGCGGTACATGTTAAAAAATACGGGAACCAAAACACCACAGAAAAGGCGTAACGATAACGAAAATGAATAATTTGTTAGCTGACTTCGGGTCGTGGCGCCGCTGGGAGCGTAAGGGCGCGAATGACGGCCACGCAGAACTGGACCACATCCGTGGATAGAAAACGCCAACCTTGGGCAAAGAGGGCAGCCGTGCGCTCACGACTGCCGTAAGCCGTGACGACGTAGGTGCCAAAGGACGAGATGACGCACGATGCGAAGAGCAGGCAAGCTAAGGCGATGCGTCGGCTCGCCTCGCTTCGGGCGAACACCAACCCAGACTGATCCGCGCGGGAAGAGCCACGGCGGGTGCGCCGTTCGTATGTCGGGGGGGGCGTGTCGTTGCGAGAAGGATCGGCCACACGATGGAGGTTTGCCGCCGCGCTCGTCGGTGCCCTTCGCGAGGACGTCGGATCGCCCGACTTTGCGCTCACAGTTTTACCATCGACGTCACCTGTGCCCCGGTGCGCCTCGACATCTGATGAAACCGCCGCATGTGCGTTCACAACCAGCGGTCGCGTCGGAAGGCCAGGGGTGCGGTTCTCCTCCCCCTCCCTCTCCTCCTCTTCCGTCGTTTCCTCCGACGAGCGGATGGCAATTTCGTCATCCATGCGTTCAAGCAGCGCGTTTAAGTCCCAGTCGTACGCGACGAAGAAACGCACATCGCGAGTGGGACGGCGGGTCAGTCTCTCCCACGCACCCTTCTTCACCTTAGGAAACACGACGCGAACGTGCTGCAAGCCCACTGACGGCGCGATGCGTGGCGCCGCGACCGCCGCGAAGGGTTGTAACGTCAGGCGTTGTGCGCGTCGCAGTGCCGCCGCCGACGATGAGGTCGTCATGTAGTTTGGGCTTCGCGCATGTTGCTGCATCGGGGAGCCACTTGCATCGTTTGCAGGTCCCGTCGCAGTGTAGTTGATCATAATCACCGTGCCGCTTTCTGACACGACGACACTGACTTGTTCCGCATTGTGAACGGCCAAGCAGACATGGATCGCGAAGCGACTCTGAGCCCACGTGATCGAGGGGAACGTTGCTTGAGGTCGAGAGGGAGATTCTGCCGCACCCGATGCCACGACATCACTCCTTGAAGAAGGCGGCACGAGCGAGGGGGGGCGATTCGCTTCAGGTGGCCGCCTCACCGGATGGGACAACGGCATCGCGGAGTGCGGGGGCGGCGACATCGCGTCGTTGAGGAGCCCCCCGTCGCCAGAATTGGAGAGACGAATATCGGGAAGCGGTCGTAATCCTAACGTCGGTCCCAACACCTCTCCGCCCGTACATACGGGAGCAGCGGGAGGCTGCGCCGTCATGGGCAGGATGTGAACAAAAAAAACTGCGAGTACCCCTTTACACCAAAACCCAACGACGATTAGCTGTGCAATGAGAAACATCGTAAGTAGTCGAAACCGAGCGTACCCGAGGGGGTGCTCAAAAAAGCGAATTCATGGCAATGTGCCAACGCCATCGTCCCCCTGCAACCGACAGTAGCGACGCGCCATCATCTCTTTTGTCTCTTGTTGGCCGCCATCGTCATCCTGGCGGAAAAGGCGAAAACACACACAACGAACAAAAGCAGATTTAAAAGGCTTTTTTTTTGTCCGTCTATGGGGGGGAAGACATCGTCTCGTCGTCTTTTTGGTCTACGCCGCATCAGCGAATTCTGGTTTCCGCCGTCACGACAGAAGCATCGGCGACCCGTTGAAACGCGGCGACGGTCGCCAGCGAGGGCGCCCCGGTGGGTGCCGCCCCAGTGGATGCGGCCACCGTCGATTCAGCATCCTGCCCGGCCTTCGACGCCCCCGTAAACGTCGATGACGACGCCGCACGGAAATGTGGAATAAACGCCGCAGCGTCACTCCAGACGGTTTTTTCACCACCACCCGCCGCAAAGGGGTCATCATCGGCGCCGTCGTCGAAGGTCATCTTCGAGTGACTTTTGGCGGACACCGGCGCGAAGGACGACGCGGAGGGCTGCGGTGTTTGCAGCGGGCTGGCGACGGTGGGTCTGGGGGACGACCCACCGGCCGCGGCCGCAGAGAATGATGAGGCGGGTGCGGCCCCTCCGAATGGTTTCAACGGAAGCTTCAAGGTGTGGGCCAGGAAGTGATGCGTCGGCGCATCCATGTCCAACTTGTGACGCGACAGCAGCTGCTGAATGGCAACCCAGCTCCGGGCCACGGAGTCGTCATAGGCCGCTTGCTGCAGGAGCAGCAGAGGGACGACGGCGAGCGACCACTCCCCTAGGGCCTCGAGCTGTGCTGAAAAGCCAAGCATGGCTGATTCCTCCGCGCGCAAATATTCCACGGATAGCGGCGCTACCGCTAGTGGGGAGAAAATGTGTTGCCGGCTCACCCCACATTGCCCTTCGTCGACGGGCCGTGTTTTCAACGCCCGGACCAACACGGCAATGACAAACGGAATCGTGTAATCGGTCGGGTCGTACGTGGACGCAAGAGGATGCAAGACCCTGGCAGACACTTCGTCGATGCTGGGTACCATGGTGACGACCATTGTCGAGCGGCGGTGGTCGGCGCTATCCATCGGCAGATCCGTCAAGTCGTCAGAGGCGCCGTCGAACACCGCGCCGTGCGAAAACGCTTCGAGCAGTTTAAACAATGCGTCTTCGAGAATGAGCGACTGTCGGCGAATGTGCGTCACACGTTCGGTCGGCATGATCGTGGGATTGCCAGTGGCAGGGAACGTCGGAAGCGACGAAGCGCCGGAGGTATTGGCCGTCGCCGTGCTCAACGGTACCGGGGCGACGCCATAGCCGACGCAAGCCGTTTCGTGGTTTGGCTTATGAATGCTGGCGTCCACCAGGGACCGAGTGAACGATCGGACCACCGTCGGTGCATCGTCCGTAGGGGGGCAGGCGTAAAAGGCGAAGATCCCTAACAGCTCCTTCCAGGACGGTGCTCGTCGGTTGACATTCAACGGGCCGCCGTTGCTCTGCTGAAACGTGGGCTCATTCACGAAGGTCCTCGTTTCGCCGATGAGCACGTTCACGAGCGGTTCGAATGCCCCGTTGATAGCCGCCGCCGCGTCGGACGGTGGCAATCCATTACCACCACCGGACGACTGGGTGGGCTTTCCGATGATGGTGGGCGGCTCCATCCCCTCCTTATGTTTGGAGGGGGAGAAGGGTAGCATTTGCATCTCGCCTCCGATGCGATTGCCATCTCCACAAAGCAACAACACTCGGCTGAGGCGATCCAGGCCATGTTGATGGCATAGACGCACAGCCTCAGAGATGTTCCGGGATAACATGGCCGACAAGATTTGTGCTGCAGGGGTCGATCCGTGCGACGTTGCCGCCCCTGTTGCCGCGGTTGCTGTTGTGCCGGGCGTGGTCAGCACCGCTTGATGCAGCCAGTCGTGCAGTGCCCGCCGCTGCGCCACACGGCGGTAGCGCACTTCTTCGGCAACAGACGGCTGCGAGGGCGTCACGTCGTCGTCTGCGAGCGCGAAGAGCGATTGAAAGAGGGTCAGTGTTTGCTGCAGCTGCTGGTTCGCCCATCCTGTCACGGTATCCGCCCGGATGGATTTGGTGCGGTCGGGCGCCGAAGACGAAGTGTGATTGTTATTAAGAACGACGTCCAGGATCGAGGTGACGAAGGAATGTAGCAGGGCGGGCTGGCTGCGGCCACCGCCCTTGGTGGTTTCGTCGATCGCCGCTTGCCCATCGTTCACTGACGTCGACGCCGGGGGATGCCAGACGCACTTGGTATTAACTCCGAGCACGGGTAGGGAACCGGCCGCGCGAACGCCGAGATCATGCGCAGGGTCCGAAACGAGATCGGGATGCGACGTCGTCACCGTTGGAGACGGCGAGCAACTGACTAACGCCTTCGACTTCAAGAGGTGTTGGGCCAACGCTACGGCGAGCGGACCCTGTTTCGACGACTGCGGAAAGGGACAATGGAGCCGCAACGACGCGGATCCACTTTTCACTTCCTCGGCCGTGGCGGCGCCGCCGTTTCCTTCTGCGAGGTCGTTCACATTAAACGCCAACGGACGGGCGATGATCCGCGACGTGGCGCCCCAACCCACGCGAAACGAACGGCCCAGTGCGATGAGAGGGTCGAGCGGCGGCTTGGAGGTAGCGTTGACGGTGGAAGGTTTGCTGCCGGTCCCTGTGGCTGCTCCGCCACTGCCGCCGCTTTGATAGCTGACTGACGCATCCTTGGAGAGGAGATGAAACGACTGCGACCGGCGCTTGAAGAGAAGGTCGTTGTCGTCGTGGGGCACCACGCGGGCCTGTGGTGGGCGCGTCGACGCCGGTAGCTCCGACAAACGCTGCAATTCGCGTGCAAAGAGAGATCCGAGGGGCACGGCCGTTCGCAATGTGGAACGGCTGCCGAACGCCGTGGTATCGGATGGCACCGTCACGCCGGGGCGGACCGCGTGAATCGTGTGATTTAGCGTCGCCTGCCCCTGATGGACGGGGAAGGGAACGTTCGACGCACGGAACAGCGAGGCGGGCATGGTGGCCGCCAGTGGCCGCCCCGTCGTGGGTTGCGACGCGATCTGCGGGCCCCGGTGAGTTGGCTGTTGTTTTGGCATGGTCGTGCCGCTAAAACGAA
>ERZ1292630.4482-Hain-H41-02um-R3-4482-length-11814-cov-4_pt1 | contig 11814 bp, 7 predicted proteins | sample MGYA00564408_ERZ1292630 | MGnify/ENA primary metagenome ERZ1292630 (study PRJEB36523, sample SAMEA6512641) | groundwater metagenome | collected 2019-01-08 | study: AquaDiva: Metagenomics assemblies of 32 groundwater samples | reverse complement strand
CCCCGGGATGATCGGCGCCAGTGACAACGTCAAAGAACCTGGATTTGATTTCCAAGCGGCCAAAGCCAGCATCGAAGCGGTCAAAGCAAAATTGCCAGCGGACAGCAAGCTTGCCCTGACGCTGACCACCATCGACAATCCTGAATTCACGGCAGTGGCGGAATTTGTTCGCCAAGCTTGGAGCGCCCTTGGAATTGAAGTCACAATCGTCACCGTCGGTGTTGACAAACTGCAGTCTGAAGTGCTTAAAGAGCGTTCCTATGACGTTCTTCTCTCCGGTGAATTGTTGGGGGCTGATCCCGATCCCTACCCATTCTGGCATTCCTCTCAAGTCGATTACCCCGGACTCAACATCGCTCTCTATGCCAATCGCGACGCTGACAAGCTGATAGAAAAAGCTCGCGCCAAGAGCGACCCCGCGGCTCGTGCCGAGGCTTATCAACAATTTCAAGCGCTCTTGGACGACGAACTACCAGCTATTTTCCTTTATCAGCCAAGCTACACTTACGCCATTTCTTCAACGGTCAAAGGGGTGGAAATTCCCGCGATTCTGACTCCGGCAGATCGCTTCGCCCAAATCAACAAGTGGTATCTGAAAACCAAGCGCGTCTTGCGTTGACAAAAGGCCAACGGCGTGTTATTATCGTGCATCAACCGGCGTTATCGACAACTGAAGACAAGCCCGAAATAATTGGGGGGCGAGTGGTGAAATGGTAGACACGCTACGTTCAGGGCGTAGTGGGCGCAAGCTCGTGAGGGTTCAAATCCCTCCTCGCCCACCAATTGCGTCGGACCCTTTCTGTACAGACAATTCAAAACGCTTGAGAAATCTCGAGCCTTCCGAATTGTCCGTCACTGTCGGTTATTTCGATCTTTCACAATTTAACCATCCTTCGCTAAAGCTTCGGATGGCCCGCCCCTACAAGTAAATTAACAAAATTATTTTTATGGTTGAACAATCAAAACAACCGCGGCCACAAGGTCGCAATCCTAAGGGACGTCGTCCCTTCAGCGGACATAATCGACCAATGGGTCGAAAACCGTTATCTACTTCCACCAGCTTTACTCCAGTCGTCAAACAAGACGAACCAATCAGTCGTTCGCTCGATGACAAAGTCCGCGTCATCGTGCTTGGCGGTTGTGAAGAAGTCGGCCGTAACTGCACGCTCATTGAATACAAGAATGACATCATCTTGATCGACATGGGGCTGCAGTTTCCAGAAGAGAACATGCCAGGGATCGACTACATCATCCCCAACATGAACTACGTCAAAGGCAAAGAGAAAAACATCCGCGGAGTGATCATTACCCACGGCCACTACGACCACATTGGAGCTATTCCCCACGTGGTGCCCAAAATCGGCAACCCCATGATTTATTCCCTACCCATCGCCGCCGGAATCATCATGAAACGCCAGCAAGACTTTGAAACGACCAAGCTCAATTTGAAAACGATCAAAGTCAACGACGTCTTGCAACTGGGTGTTTTTAAAGTTTCCTTCTTCCACATCAATCACAACATTCCAGACTCGGCCGGGATCGTCATCGAGACTCCGGTCGGCACCATTTGCCACACCGGCGACTGGAAGTTTGACTTCCACCCCGTCGGCGAACCGCCAGCCGACTTTCAAAAAATCGCTCAAATCGGCAGCCAAGGAGTGATGTGTCTGATGGGCGACTCCACCGTGGCCTCCATGCCGGGCCATCAAATCTCTGAATCGGTCATCGGCGAAGAACTGGAGCGCCTGATCGAAAAAGCCAAAGGCCGGGTGATCATGGGCACCTTTGCTTCCTTGCTCTCCCGAGTCAAACAAGTGATGGAAATCGCCGAACGGTTGGACCGCAAAATTTTCCTCGACGGCTACTCGATGAAGGCCAACGTCGAGGTGGCCAAAGAACTTGGCTACATCAAAGTGCAAAACAAAAATATTCTGCCGATTGATGACGTCAATAAGTACCCGGATGAAAAGGTGGTCATTCTCTGCACAGGAGCCCAGGGCGAAAAATACGCCGCTCTAAACCGTATTGCCAATGACGAACATCGCTTCGTTAAACTGCATAAAGGCGACACCGTGGTCTTCTCAAGCTCGGTGATACCTGGCAACGAACGCTCTGTCCAACGGCTAATGGACACCCTCTATCGCAAACGCGCCAAAGTCATCAATTACAAAATGATGGACGTCCACGCCGGTGGCCACGCTCACAAGGAAGACATCAAGTTGATGCTCTCCCTCTTCCGTCCCAAATACTACGTGCCGATCGAAGGCAATCACTTCATGTTGCGCGAAAACGCCGACATCGCTTACTCCATGAATTGGAAAGAGGAAAACGTCTTCGTGGTCGACAACGGCCAGATCATGGAATTCTCTAAAGACAAAACCGGCGAATCCATGGGGCGGCTGACTGACCAAAAAGTGCCGTCTGATTATGTCTTCGTTGATGGACTCGGCGTGGGCGACGTCAGCGAAGTCGTCTTGCGCGATCGCATTACCCTGGCGGAAGACGGCATGGTGATCGTAGTCGTCCAGCTGGAACACAAATCCGGTAAAATGGTCGGCCAACCGGCGATCATCAGCCGTGGCTTCGTGCACATGAAAGAGCAACAAGAGATGGTCGAGGCCACCCGCAAAAAAGTGCGTGAAGTCTGCGAAGCCGCCGACCCTAATAAGAACGTGGCCGACACCGATCACATAAAAAATAACATCCGTAACGAAATCGGCGCTTTCTTGTTCAAGAAAACCGAACGCCGACCAATGATCCTGCCGGTGATCATCGAAGTGTAGAAACTCCTAAAATTCCTCAAATCAAAACCTGCGCCGCTTGCCGGACGGGTTTTTGGTTGCTACAATTCTTTGGTATGCAACGCGCCTTAACCGCCATCCAACCAACCAACATTCTGCACATTGGCAACCTCTTCGGAGCTCTTTTGCCAATAGTGGAAGCCCAAAGGGATTCGCAAACCTTTTTATTTGTAGTTGATTATCACGCCATCACCGTCCCTCAAGATCCAAAAAAACTGAACCAGGCTATTTTGTTCGCCACCGCCTGTTATTTGGCCGCCGGAGTTGATCCCAAAAAAACCATCATCTTTCAACAGTCGCTAGTGCCGGGACACACGGAACTGGCTTGGATTTTGTCTTGCCTGGCTCACATGGGCGAGCTTGAGAGAATGACGCAATATAAAGACAAAGCCAAAAAACAAACCGAAGGCGTCAGCGTTGGCTTATTCACCTATCCGGTGCTGATGGCCGCCGATATCTTGCTCTATGACACCAACTTGGTGCCGGTCGGCGAAGACCAAAAACAGCACGTGGAGCTGGCCCGCGACTTAGCCGATCGCTTCAACAAAAAATTTGGCAAGACTTTTGTACTGCCCGAGCCAATCATGCGCAAAGTCGGGGCGCGGATTATGGGGCTTGATGATCCATCAAAAAAAATGAGCAAGTCGGCTGAATCGCCGCGCAACTATATTTCACTGATGGATCCGCCGGACGTCATCCGCAAAAAAATCATGAGCGCCATGACCGACTCCAACGCTATTATCGAACACGACCGCCGGCGTCCCGGCGTGGCCAACCTGGTTACGATTATGTCCTTGGTTACTGACGACTCCTACGCCACCATCAAAGCCCGTTACGAAGGCAAGGGATACGGCGACTTTAAGAAAGACCTGGCCGAAGCCATAGTCATCTATCTTCAACCTCTTCAAGCCAAAATTAACGGATTTTTGCAACACCCGGACGCCCTCAAAGATATCCTGGAAGACGGAGCTAAACGCGCCCGCGAACTAGCCGAGAAAAAGATGGCCCAGGTGCGCCAAAATATCGGCGTGGCGCTCTGACGCTTGAGTGTCTACTTGACGCGGTCTTATTTTTATTATATACTCGCGCCGCCTGCAAACCCGTAGGCATCTCCCAAGGAGTCCTGGCCGTGTCCACTGCTGTCCCCTCATCCTCCTCGTCCGCCCACCTCGACCCCACCACCGACCGAAAGGATCACGCTCTCCCCGAGCACCTCAACAACCCGACGTGCATCAAGCACCTCGTCGACAAGGCCAACCTCCTCATGAAGCCGCACCTCAACCACGACCGGATGCCTGTCTCCGAGATCGGCAAGGCGATCGCCGCCATCATCAAGGTGACCCACCTCGTCAGTCGCGGCGACAAGGTGGAAAAGAAAAACACCGCCTACTACAACCGCCTGCTGAACCAGGTGGTCCAGGGCAAGCGTGTCATCGCCACCCTCGTCGACAACGTCGACGGCGTGCCTGGGATCAACAGCGAGTTCGCCCGCGTGATCGGGATCCCGTTGAACCCCTTCCCCACGACGACGCCCGCCACGACCAGGCAGACGGACCGCTTCGGCAAAAACCGCTCCGGCAACGTCCGCCGCTACTAGCCTCCTCTCTACCACTGTGCCCCGCGGATCTCATGATCCGCGGGGCACCATCTTTTTCTTTTTGCTCAGGATACCGATAAGCCGAATTCTGTCTGGGACGACCATCTATCTAGCCCCGTCATTGCTGACGGGATCGAGCGAGCTACCTAATTTGCTCTTGCACCGGAACGGGTTTGCCACGTCTGCATGTCACCATGCAGAGAGGGATGTAGCGGCGTTCCCCACTTCGCCTTGCGGCTCCGAGGGGCAAGCGTGCATAAACATGAACTTACACCATCCCACTTTTCACCTTTCGCTCCGACGTTGCGTCGGAGTTAGTATTGTCTCTGTGGTACTTTCCCTAAGGTTCAGGGCGTTTAACGGCCCTCCCCTTGGTCGCCGTTAGCGACGTTCCATAGTTCGATGAGCCTTACGACTCAAAGAGTGTTCGGACTTTCCTCCCCCCAGCTCGGCTGGGCGGCGGTCGTCTAGTATCCTGAGCTTGTCGAAGATACCACCGTTTTAGGCGATTGTCAACGGCTCAAAATCGAGCTATCATTGCTTTGATTATGAAACGCTCTGACTTGTTTTTCACTTTCCTGCTTCTGCCGTTCGATTACTTGGCCTTGACGGCGGCTGGCATTGCTGCTTTCTACGCCCGCTTCCTGCCGATCTTTGTGAACATTCGTCCGGTCATTTTTGACTTGACCATTGAACGCTTTGCCCCAATCGTCATGGCCGCGGCTCTTATTTGGATTCTGATTTTTGCCATTTTAGGATTGTATAAAGTTTCTCGACGCCGTCTTTGGAACGAACTCATCCACGTGATCATCGCCTGCTCGGCCGGGATCGCCGTAGTCCTTGGACTCCTCTTTTTCTCCCGCGGCTTGTTCGAGTCTCGCTTTATCATCTTGGCCGTCTGGGTCCTGTCGGTGGCCTTTGTCTCCTCGGAGCGCCTGCTGATCCGCGCCTTGCAACGCTCACTCCTCAGCGCCGGAATCGGGGTTAGACACGTGGCCATGATCGGCAAAAACAAAGTCGCCGATGCCGTCGTCGCCGGCCTGACCAACAAACGTTCTTTGGGATTTGTTGTTGTGGCACAATTCGCCGAATTCAACCAAGCGGCGCGAACCAAACTTCTGACTCTTAAAAAGAAAGAAGAACTCGATGAAGTCATCTTGGCTGACGCAGACGTCTCCAAAAACTTGGCGGCTGACCTCCTTTTCTTCTGCGATACCGAACAACTCGTTTTCAAATACTCGGCTGATCTTTTTTCCACCGCCACCATCAAAACAGAGATCCATATGTACGCCGGTGTTCCAGTGGTGGAAGTAAAAAAGACTCCGCTCGATGGTTGGGGCGCTATTTATAAAGGCATTTTTGACCGCATCTTCGCCTTGATCCTGATTCTACTGACTCTCCCCTTACAAATTTTGATCGTCGTCGCTCTGTTCCTTGAACAACCTGGCCGAGTCCTTTTTTCCCGCCTGCCGGACAAATCCAAAACCAGGCGCGTCGGCGAGGGCGGTCGGCTGTTTCACTATTTCAAATTCCGCTCCATGGTCAAAGACGCCCACAACTTCCGCTTCGACCCGGCCTTTATCAAAAAACACGGCAACCTGCGCGACGGCACGCCGCTCTTCAAACTAAAAGACGATCCCCGCGTGACCAGAGTTGGAAAATTCCTCCGCAAATTTTCCCTCGATGAACTGCCGGAGTTTTATTTGGTTCTTCTGGGCCGTATGAGCCTGGTCGGCCCTCGCCCCCACTTACCCGAGGAGGTGGCGAAATATCAACCGACCCAACGCAAAGTTTTGACGGTCAAACCGGGGATCACCGGAATGGGCCAAATCAGTGGGCGACACGACCTTGACTTCGATGAAGAAGTCAGGCTAGATATCTACTACATTGAGAATTGGAGTCCGCTTTTGGACCTCTATATTTTGCTTAAAACGCCGTTGGTGGTGCTCAAGGGGGTCTGATCCAACCTTATGAAAATCGCTCTCGTCCACGACTACCTTATTCAGGACGGCGGGGCGGAAAAAGTGCTAACGGAATTTTTGGAGGTCTTCCCGACGGCGCCGATCTACGCCTTGCTCTACGATGCCACCAAAGTCAACCGAGCGTTTGAACGCCGGGTTGTTCGGACAACCTTCTTGCAAAAAATCCCTCTAGCCCTCAAAAAATATCAATGGCTTCTGCCGCTGATGCCCACCGCCACCGAGACCCACGATCTTTCGGGGTTTGATGTGATCCTCTCCAGCTCTTCGGCGTTTTCCAAAGGGGTAATCACTAAACCCGACGCTTTGCATATTTGCTACTGCCACACCCCAACTCGCTACTTGTGGAGCGACGCTGTTTCGTATGTGCGAGAACTGCGCGTCCCTCGCCTGATCAAATCTCTTTTGCCGCCGCTTCTCTCCCGACTGCGAATGTGGGACAAACAGGCGGCGGAGCGGGTCGACTTGTTTATTGCCAACTCCGAGGCGGTGCGACGCCGCATCAAAAAATATTATCACCGTGATTCTTTGGTGATATACCCGCCGGTCGACTATCACCATTTTTTCTTGAGTCCCAATCCTAAAACTTATTTCCTGGCCAGCGGTCGACTCGTTTCTTACAAACGTTTTGATGTAATTATCGAAGCTTGCAATCGTCTGCGTTTGCCGCTGAAAATTTTTGGGGCGGGGCCGGTGGAAGTCGAGCTTAAAGCAATGGCCGGACCAACGGTAGAATTTATGGGACGGGTCAGCGACGAGACCAAAGCCAAACTCTACGCCGACTGCATCGCCTACATTCATCCGCAGGAAGAGGACTTCGGGATAACCGCGGTGGAAGCGATGGCTTCAGGCCGCCCTGTCGTCGCTTACAATCGTGGCGGGGCTGTGGAAACGGTGATCGAAGGGGTCAGCGGAACATTTTTTGACGAACAAAGCTGGGAAGCGCTGGCCGATACGCTCCTGCGATTTGATCACAGTCGCTTTGATCCCAAGTTAATTCGTGAGTCGACCGAGCGATTCTCGGTGGAAAACTTTCACAAAAATATCCGTCACGTTGTAGATCGCGCTTGGGAAAAACAGTGCGTAAGGTGTGATTTGAAAAAATAGTATGCGCATTGGAATTGATATACGACATTTGAGTGATCCGCAGCCGGCGGGAGTTGGGGGGTACACGAGGCAATTACTCGAGGCCCTTTTTCGTCTTGATCAAGTGAATGAATACGTATTGTTCGCGACAGGGTCAAGACGCACTCTGGCGCGGTTGCCAAAGTTTGAAGCGCCAAATGTGCGCGTCGTGGCCGTGCCGATTCCGAATAAACTACTCAACGCGAGTATTGCTTTGACCGAACGGCCTTTTCTTGAAAGTGTCATGGCGAGCGGAGCGAAGACTATTGATTGCTGGCTCTTTCCCAACCACAACTTCATTACCACCAAGCTCCCATACGCCATCATGGTGCACGATTTGTCGTATGAAATTTTTCCAGAATTTTTTACGCTGAAGAGCCGTTGGCGACATCATCTGGCGCGACGAATAATCAAAGGAGCTGACGCGGTTCTTTGTCCGTCGACGAGCACCAAGCAGGACTTGATGGAGATTTACAAAATTGACGAAACCAAAATCTACCTAACGCCACTGGCCGTCTCCAAACCCCCTGCCTGCCCGGCGGACAGTCAATCTCCAAACCCAAATTTCCCTAAACGATACATCCTCTCTCTCGCAACGCTCGAGCCAAGAAAAAATCAGATTTCTATTATCGAAGCGTATGAAGCCTATCGAAACGAAACAAAAGACGAAATCAAACTTGTCATCGACGGTGGGCGCGGATGGAAATCAGGACACATCTTCAAAGCGGCCAAGCGATCGAAGTATGCCAACGACATTCGGTTAATTGGCTACGTCGACGAACAACAAAAAACCGAGCTCTACCGCCAAGCCCAAGTCTTTGTCTTCCCTAGTTTCTACGAAGGCTTTGGTTTGCCCGTGCTTGAAGCCATGGCCGCGGGTTGTCCGGTCATTACTTCGCACACCTCCTCTCTTCCCGAGCTCGTTGGCGACGCCGGACTGATGATCGATCCATACAACGTCAACGATCTAAAGATGGCCATCAAATTAATTTTGACCTCTCCGCGACTTCGTCAGGACATCATCCAAAAAGGCCTCCGCCACGCCCAAGATTTTTCGTGGGAATCAACAGCCAAAAAGACTCTTGAAATTTTGACGCATTTCACAAATAAATGACCGAAGCAGGAATGGCCGGCTATAGTGTTATTCCACCACAGCTCCTTTGCCGGCGGCCAGAGCGTCGTCTGGCAGTTCGGTGGTGATCACCTCCCAGCTTTGCGACAAGCGCGATTGGGTTTTGCTGTCTGTGCCAACGAGAGTCGCCTCGTTGGATAATTTGATAAATGTGCCAACATCGGCGGAAGTCGGGGTAACGGAAAGGTCAAACGACGTAGCCACGTGGCTGGCGCTGATCGGCAGACGATCAATCGACCAACTAAGCGTGCGCGTGACAGAATCAAAACTCAAAATGCCAATGTCTGTTTCTACCACCCCAACATAACTGACGCCCGGCGGAATCGTGGCGCTGACAGTGACGTCATCCAAGGCGTGCAGACTGTTATCAATCGACCAGTAGACACGATAGCGCGTCGTCTGTCCAACCGCGGGAGGCAACGACCCGCTCCCCACCGGCGTGCCGTCGTCATAATACAAAGCCACGGCGCTAAAAACAGCGTCTGAATTAATGAGAATGTGCAGAGGCGTAGAAGTCAAAGAACGGACGCCGCCGGCATTACTTGCATCAGTGACGCTAGTCTGGACAGTCAAAATGATATCATCAGCCCCGGCCTCGACAGTGGCCTCAATCGGCAAAGAAAAATCAATCGTCTCTCGCTCGCCAGGGGCAATCTTGCCGTTGCCGGAAAGCGCGCTCCCCTTCCAAACCACCTCGTTGCTTTCATTCAAATAAGCTTTGCCGCCGGCAATGTCGGCCTCCTGCCAGTCAATCGGCACGCCCGGCCCTCCAGCTGTGGTGGCATTAAAAATGACGTTCAATCCACTGACGGCTTGCTCGGAACCGTTGATGACGTCAATCGACAATCGCAAGCTCGAGCCAGGATCCACGGTTTGCGTTTCAGTTGAGCCGTTAACGATCAGGCGCAAAGTCAGTCCGCCGCCAATGACATCGGTTTGGGTGTCGGCCACGGCTTGTTCCACATAGCTTTCCTCACGCATCACCCCAATGCTCCCCTGAATGGTTTGCAAACCGGTGGCATCGGCGGCAAAGGCACCGCTGAGCGTAATCGTGCGCTCTTCATCCGGAGCTAGGGTGTCGATTTGCCACTCCGGCGTGCCTTCTTGCAAGGTGTCTGGATCACTGGCGTTGACCAAAAATGACGTCGGTACCGTGACCCGCACGCGGACGTCGTTAATCGGCAGTTTGCCATCGTTTTTGACCGTGTAGGTGTAGACGACATCGTCGCCAGGTACGGCTGTGGCTTGGCCTTCGCCTTTAAGCGTCAAAACAGAAGTATTGATGGTGATCGTTTTGGTGGCAATATCTTGAAAATCGGCGCTAAAATTAGCTGGACGGTAAGTGGCCAACGCCTGAAGCGTTTGTCCGCTTGGCACCGGCTCAAGCCAAATGCCTTTCAAGCGGATCAGACCATCAGAACCAGGCGTTACCGAACCAATTATCCAGACATTGGGCGATGACGTCGCCACTGGCTCGGCCTTAGTGATCGTGAATCCTTCGGGGATATTTAGTTTCATCTCCAGGTTGGCGAAAGGCACGGTGCCTTTGTTTTGATAGAGCACGTCAAACTGCACCTCTTCCCCGCTTTTGACTTCGCTCGGGCCGTCAATCGAAATGACCAAAGTTTCGCTAGTGCCGTTGACGACCCGCTCAAAAATCACATAGCCGCCATAAGCCGCGCCAGTCACAATGGCCGCAGTCAGCGCCAGCCACAGGAGCATTTTGCGGCTACTCTTTTTTTTGCCCATTTCGAGTTTAGTAAAATCAGTTGGCTCGCCGTCGGCGGAACCGTAAATCACCTCCAAATCTTTATCAAGAGTCGCATCGATTTTGCGTGTAGGTTTGGAGGCAACGTATTTGCGGCGAAACATAATTATTTTACTTCAAATAATTGAGCGACGTAGGCGTCGGCCATGCCGTCGAACTCGGCTCCACTTTGCGACGCGGCGTCGTCAGATGACCAAACCGTGTTCACGCGTTCAGGAGTCACCACCCGAACCGTTGTCCGGCGATTCAAAACGCCGGATTGTTTTTGCACCAGCATGGTATAACGACCGACGTTAGAAAAACCCAAGGCAGATTTGAGCCCGGAAAATAAACCCTGACGGTAGCCAACGCCGTCGATGACAAATGGCAAGCGGTAGGTGTAAGTGATGGTGGAAGTTGACCCAGGTTTGGTTTGCACCCAATTGCCAAAAACGGTTTTGCCAAATTCGTCGTTGATTAGTGTCCGACTCAAAGCGTCATAACGAATATCACCGGTGATCATCGACAAATCGTCGTCGATCTCGAGCGGTAAAGTGGAAACTTCAAACAACGAAGTATCCGGAGCGGCCACGTCACCATCAACGGAAAGTAAGATACTGCCTTCGGGCACATAGACGCTCTGATAATCCACGTTTTTAACTCCGGTAAACAGATCGCCTTTGACCCCATTGTGGGTGCGGCTAATCGTCACCGCGTTGACGATCGAACCGTCGTCGGCAATAACCACTTCAACCTCGATTTTTTGATCAATCACCATATCGGTTTTGCCGCCGCCGATGTTGGCATCAACCACCATCAGATAATCGCCGTCAGTTTGCGCTACTCGCCCAGACCAACCCAAAACGTCAATCGTTTTCTGCATCCGCGCGTCTTTCATGTAGAGCTGAATGTCACGCTCTGCCAAACCTGTTCCCACCTTTTGCAAAAGCGCGAGAAATGAAAGCGTGTCTGCCTGTGTGGCTTTGACCAAGAGCTTGGGGGTGAGGTCGGACAAAAACTGCTTGGGCTTGTTGAGCGTTTTGTCCGCTTCAATTCCCACGATGCGCTGAGTCTCAGTCAAAAAGTTATCGCCGGTGATAGTGCGATCGTAATCGGCCATGTCAATCGGGCCCAAAAGATCGATCAAACCGGCAACAAAAGTGGCGTTGACGGCCAAGACACCATCCACCGTCGGCCCGCCGGCATGATCGTAAAACCACAACAATTTTTCCGCGCTGGCGGCAAAATCCGGGAACCAGTTGCCATCTTGAAACTCCCAGCGAGCATTGATGAGCTGGAGTGGATCTGGCGCGGCCACAAATTGATCCAAACTCCCCTGCAAGTCGTAGGTGCCGCCGCCAGGGACTTGCATTTCCACGATCTCGCCATTGTCCACGGTCATCTCGGCATACGACCCCAAAAAGCCGCCAGTG
>ERZ1292630.4481-Hain-H41-02um-R3-4481-length-11814-cov-55_pt1 | contig 11814 bp, 10 predicted proteins | sample MGYA00564408_ERZ1292630 | MGnify/ENA primary metagenome ERZ1292630 (study PRJEB36523, sample SAMEA6512641) | groundwater metagenome | collected 2019-01-08 | study: AquaDiva: Metagenomics assemblies of 32 groundwater samples | reverse complement strand
CGGCATCGTCCGGCAATGACCAGCCTTTCTCTTTTGCCTGGGCATACAACGGCGACCCCGGATAGGCCATGGCGCAATAAAAATTGGCCCATTCGGTGTTGAGCGCGAGCGCGAGATCCAGTGTTCCCTGCATGCTGGCGACGGTGTCGTCGGGAAGGCCGAAGATGTAGTTGGCGGCGACATGGATACCGTGCGCCTGGATTTTCTTGACGGTATTCACGATTTCCGGCTCTCCGAAGCGCCCCTTCTCGACGCCGTCACGTACATGCTGACTGCCGGATTCGATGCCCAGACCCAGCCAATGAAACCCTGCCGCTTTGAGTTTCTCGAGCACGTGATCCTGGACGGTATCGACGCGCGCATAGGCCCAGATATTGAGACGGTAGCCGCGTTCGATGATGCGATCACAAATGCCGATCACATGGCGACGATTCAGGACGAACATCTCGTCGGGAATCTTGATATTGGTCACGCCGTAGACCCGGACAAGCCGGTCGATCTGGCGAATCACATTGTCGGGACTCCAGGTTCTCAGCATCGGCACTTCAAATGGGGCATTGATGCAACAGAAGGAACATTTGAAGGGGCAGCCGAGGCTGGTTTGCAGTGATGCGTAAGGCTGGCGCGCATCCAAATTGTTGAAGCAATGCCAGTTGTGCGCGCGGTAGCGGGTCATATCGAGGACATTCCAGGCCTGCTCCGGGAGCACGGCATCGAGATCCCCAATCGGTGGCGCCGTCTGGTTGGAAGCCGCTTGTCCGTCCTGCCGGTACCAGAGCCCCTGCACGCTCGTCAGCGATGTCTGTGAGCCATTCAGGACGCGGAGCAGTCCGAGAATCGTGTGCGGCCCTTCTCCCTGGCAGACGTAGGTGTACGGCTCGTCGAGGAGCGTTCGTTTCGGCAGCGCGGAGGCGTGGGTTCCCATGACCAGCGAGGGAATATCCGACAGGCTGTTCAATATCTCGCAGACCGTTCGACCCGCCGGCATACATTGAGTGGAGGCAGAGGGTTGCTGTCCATAGATCACAAACACCGCGAGACGAGGATTGGCGGCAACGATGGCTTCCGCCGTCTGCCGATGGTTGAGACCTTGAGCTTCCGCGTCCAGGATGGTCGCCTCGTATCCGTTGTTCCGAATAAAGGTCGTCAACAATCCTGACCACACCGGCGGTTCGATGGCCGCCAGATCACGGCTCAGATCCTGGTAGACCTGCACCCGGCTTGGCGGTGTCACGAATAACACATCAAGCGGCTTTGGCATGCGCTCCTCGTCGTTGTCTGGTAAACGGAATGACTCGCTGATGCCCTTCCCGAATAGGCAGTTCCTGGTCCCAAGTAGCATGGTAACTATAGGAATCGGCACGACTGAAATCCTGATAGATCTGTGCGTGATTTGGTGGCGTCACGAACAACACATCAAGCGGCTTTGGCATGAACTCCTCGTCGCTGTTGAGCACATTGAATGACTCGCTTAACGCCTTCCAACACATCCGTCTCCTGTCCGCAGGTCGCAATGCGAATAAACGACGCGCAGTCGGACCCAAAACTGCTTCCCGGCGTGACCGCCGTATGCTGCTCTTCGAGCAGGCGGGTGCTGAACGACGTATCGGTGAGCCCGGTCTGTTGTAGATCCACGAAGAGATAGAATCCGGATTCGGGCGAGGCGCACCGCAGCACGCCCGATCGATTGATCATCGATGCGCAGGTACTGGTCACCCGGTTGCAATGCGACCGCACGTGGGTGGCATAGCGATCGAGCACGGAGAGGCCGGCCAGGCAACCGAGTTGCGTAAAGGCGGGCAGACAGGAAATCAGTGTCGATGTCGACAGCGCCAGTTTGTCCGCCACAGACGGATGGGCAATGGCATAGCCGACGCGATAGCCCGGGATGGAAAACACTTTTGAAAATGACGACATCACGACCAGTTGCGGAGAGGCGCAAGACGCCAGGCTGAAAAACGGCCAGCCGAAAGACAGATCGCCGTAGGTTTCGTCGCTCAGGAGCCAGACCTGTTCTTCTTCGCACCGCCGGGCTAACCGCTCCAACATGGGTTGAGTGTAGACAGCTCCCGTCGGGTTATTGGCCGAGTTGACGATGATGGCCCTGGGGTGGAGGGCCAACGCTGCCTCAATATGCGATTCGGCCAAGTGGAATCCATTGTCCTGGCTCAGAGGGACCGGGATGGCCTCGAGTCCGATATGCGCCGCCGCCGCCCAGTAGGAAGGAAAGGCCGGCGTGAACAGCGCGATGCGGTCTCCGGAATTACACGTCAGGTCGAGGAACTGGCTGATGATCAAATTGGCCGGGCTGATCACGACCTGATGCTCGTCGATCGCGCGATTGGCGATGCGTGCATAGCGATCCGCCAGCGCCGTGCGCAGTTCCAGAAGTCCTGCCATCGGGGCATAGCCGAGTTGCTTGGCCTCGATGGCGGCCACTGTCGCCTCAATAATCTCTTGAGGCGGAGCAATCCGGGGATTGCCGAGTTCAAGATGGCAGACTCGATGACCTTGGCGCTCGAGCGCTTGGGCGCGGTCCATGACTTTAAACATTTCCTGGCCGATCAGCCGCTCACCGCGGTGTGAGAAAGGCAGGGTGCTGACAATCTGTGGCGTCGTCATGATCGAGGCCGCCTCCGGTCCGGCGAGGCCACTGCTCCGGCCATGGCAGCCGGGGCAAGCGATTCGATATGCATGCGAAACTGGGATAACCGCTCCGGTGTGCCGATATCAAATAATGGGGCATCGGTTACAAATCCATACACACCCTGATAAAGCAACGCGGGAAGGAGATCCATTTCAATGGAAGAGGGGCGTTCGGCCGGGATCCGGTTCAGGACGGACCGGTCGAAGACATAGATACCGGCGTTATGGAAGGAGCTTCGCTGAGCGGAACCTTTTTCCTGAAAGCCTGTCAGCCGAGTGTCCGCGTTCATCTCAACGCACCCTGCATCAGTCCGAGCTGTGGCCGGAGTCAATGTGATCGTCGCGCATGCGCCGGTCGCGCGGTGATGATCCAACAACCCGGCCAGGTGCACGTCACAGACTGAGTCGCCATTGACGACGATCACTGTGTTGCTCCGGACGAGATGCGCGGCTTGTGCAAGAGCTCCGGCGGTTCCCATTGGACGTGCCTCACGGGAAAACAGCAGTTCGTAGTCGTGCTCTTGTGCGAGAAACCATTGCTCTACCTGCCGGCTCATGTACCCGGTGCAGAGAATGACACGCCGAATGCCCTGTGCTACCAACGGGGCAATGACAAACTCGAGAAAGGGGCGATCGCCGACCGGAGCCATCGGTTTGGGGCGATCGTGGACCACTGACCGAAGTCTGGTGCCTTGGCCCCCGCATAGCACGAGGAGGTCGCAGCTCTGGAGTGCTGTGCCGGTCATGCCACCTTTCCGAACGGCGTCGAGGCGTGAATGTCCACGGTGTGTCTCTCCTCGCCCCACGACACGTCGCGAATGATCGGGCTTTCCTGCTGGTAAAACACGATTTGGCTGCCGAGACCTTCAAAGCGAAAGGGGACTTCCAGCAATCCCGGCAGAGCGGCGCGTATTTGGGCATGCGTCTCCGGCCGTGCAAAGAAGAGCATGAATCCGCCCCCGCCCGCTCCCAACAGTTTGCCGCCGAGCGCCCCGGCTCCCCTTGCCGCCTCATAGATGTCATCGATCATCGGCGTGGTGATTTTCGAAGTCAGACTGCGCTTGACCATCCAGGCTTCATGGAGCAGCTCGCCGAAGTCCGCGAGGTCCCGATCTCCGGACAAGATGGAGACGCCCTCCTGCACCATTTGCAGCATGGCAAACAGCTCAACCCGCCGCTGCTTGGTCTTCGCGATTTGCTCTTTGGCAATTTCCGAGGCGGTTCGTGAAAACCCGGTGAAATACAGGAGTAGGTGGTCTTGGAATGCGGACAGCCGTTCGGGCTTCATGACCAGCGGGGTATACCCGATTTCGCCGTTTTGAAAGAACTGCAGCCGACAGAGCCCCCCGTGTGCGGCCATGACTTGGTCCTGGCAGCCTACGGATTCCTGGAGGATATTCTGTTCGACATGGATGGCCGCATGAGCTAGTTCCGTTTTGCTCGGCATGGTGTGTTGCAAGGCATAGAGCGCGTGGAGCAAGCCGACGGTAAATGAAGAGCTTGAACCCAATCCGGTTCTTGCGGGCAGGTCGCCGTCGTGATGGATCTCGAGCCCGTGAGAAATGTTGAGATGTTGCAGGACGCCGCGAACGGCCGGATGTTCGATGTCGGCGTTGGTCTTGGCCTGCTCAATGCGGGAATAGGCAATTCGTGTGCGATGTTCAAAGAACGGAGGCAGATACCGGCAACTGATATAGCAATATTTGTCGATCGTGGTGGCAAGGACGGCGCCGCCGTGCTCTTTAAACCACACAGGGTAATCGGTTCCGCCTCCGAAGAAGGAGATGCGAAAGGGTGTGCGGCTGATGATCATCGAGCCCCTCCTTCTATCCGTTGGATGCCGGCGCTAGACATTGCCGTATCCCGTTCCGGTCACGATGGTGTAGCACTTGGTCAATTCCTGGATGCCGCGTTCTAACGACCAGTCCGGCTTGAATCCGGTCGAGAGAATCCGTTCATTCGATACGATGTAGTCCCGTTTGTCGGGATCTTCTCCGATCGGCGCTTCAAAAAAGACAAACTGAGGAATGTGTCGTTGGATCTCCCGGCACAATTCCAGTTTCGAGAGATTGGCGTCGTCCAGACCGACGTTGTAGGCGCGATTCTTCATGCTCTCAAAGTGATCCATGGCGTGGAGAAAGGCCTTCACGACGTCGCGGATATGGATGTAGTTCCGTTTGCAGTGGCCCTCGAACACCACGACAGCTCGATCATGCACCGCGCGCCACACGAAATCGTTGACCAGGAGGTCCATCCGCATTCGAGGAGACGCGCCAAAGACTGTGGCCAGCCGGAGGGTGATCGCGTTGCCGCGATCCAGTACGACGCGCTCGGCTTTGACCTTCGTCTCGCCATACAAGCTGATGGGCCGTAACGGCGAATCCTCTGTGCAGGGAACGCCCGGTTGCCCGATGCCATACCCGCTGTTCGTGACCGGGAAGATGATCTGCTGCTGTTGCGAGGTGAGCTTGGCCAACATCTGCACCGCTTCGAAATTGATCGTGTAGGCGCCGACCCGATCTCGATTGCACAACGGCGCTCCCACCAGCGCAGCGAGCGGAATGATGACATCCGCGTCACGCAGGAGATCCGTGATGATTCGTTCATCCCGGCAATCCCCGCGCACGACACGGAAGGCCTCGAATGCGCAGCAATCCAACAGGCTGTTTTGTCGATACAGAAAACTGTCGAGGACGGTGACGCGATGACCCCGGTCAAGAAGCTGTTTGCACAGCACCGATCCGATATAGCCCGCTCCCCCGGTCACCAGTACGTGTGTCTGTTTTGTAGTCATTGAGATGGCGACTCCTAGGACTGATGACAGAGTGGAAGGGACCCGCTCGATATCCCTTTCCCTGATAATGAGTGATCGATGAACCAACGCACTGTCGCTTCGAGACCGCTTCTCAGACTGGTGAACCGGCAATCAGGAAACCGCTCGGAAAAAGATCTGCTGTGCAAGCGCTTCACCAGCACGCCTTCAGGTTGAGTACGGTCAAATACAATCGGACCCGTATAGCCCATGACTGACGCGATGGTTTCTGCCAAGGTTTGAATGGTGATACCGGCGTCCGGGGCAATGATGGTCGTGGTCGAATCAAGGTTGCGCTGCACCGCATCGACGGCGATCTTGGCCACATCGTCGACAAAGACGAATTGGCGCACCGCACGGCCGCTTCCCCACACGACCAACGGAGTGCCGGTTGTTTTGGCAGCCCAGCAACGGCTGATCAGCGAACCCACCACGTGACCACTCTCGGGATCAAACGAATCCTGAGGGCCATAGAGCGTGACCGGTGTCAGCGTGGTCCACTTCCAGGCCTCTTCTTTCGCCACGAGGCGAGTGTGGAGGTCCAGCATCCGCTTGGCGTAGCCGTATCCCGCATTGCCGTCGTATGGAAGTGCGGCCTGGAGATCGTCTTCAGTCGTCGCCCGATCAGAAAATAGAGGAAATGCACAACTTGAGATAATCGCTACAAGTCTTTGTATTTCAAGGGAACGAGCAGCGGATAGCACCGCCGTATTGATGAGCGCATTATCCTCAAAGAAGCGGCTATTGTTTGCCGCATTGGCCTTCACGCCCCCGACCAAACCGGCCAGATGAAGGATTTGCCCTGGCCGAATGTCTTCCAACAGCCGTTGCGCAACGCTACGGTCGCGGAGGTCTCCGTCGGCGCGCGACAGGAAGATCGCGTCAGGCCGAATCTTCCGAATGGCCGATCCCAGCAGGCCAGTTCCACCAGTCACCAGTAGCGGGCCTGTCATGCGGCCTCCAGAACGACCTGTGAAATAGCGGCGACATCATCCGGTGTCAGCGCGGCATGGTTTGGAAGAAAGAAGCCGCAGTGATGAATACGATCGGCCACGGGGAAACTCGTCGTGCCATACCGGTTTGTCCAGAATGGATGGAGCCCCAGGTTGCCGGCTGAGAAAATGCGGGTTTCAATCCCTCGCGCCACGAGTGCTTGAACGATCCGCTGGCGCTGCTGGCGCGACTCCGCTAACAAGCCGACCGAGATGCTGGCAACCTGACTGTTCTTCGGAGGACGTTGGACATAGAAGCTCGAACTGAGGCGATCCAGATAACGCCCGTGGTTAGCCCGACGCTGTTCCGTCATCCAATCCAGCTTCTCCACTTGCCCGATTCCAATAAAGGCATTCAGATCGGTCGATCGGAGATTGAATCCCGGCTCGTAGAAGACGAACGGCGAGTGGAAGTCATCGATCAGGTGTTGGGTGACCAGGGCACGATGGGTCGCGGTATCCAGATCCTTGCTCCACCCGTGGCTCCGGAGCATCAGAAGGAGATCCGCGAGGCCTTTGTCGTGAGTGGAGACCATGCCGCCTTCGATCGTCGACATCTGATGGCCGAAATAGAAGGAGAAGCTGGCCATATCTCCGAATGAGCCGACTTTTCGTCCTTCATAGCTCGCCCCGATTGCGGCACAGGCGTCTTCCAGTAAGACGAACCCATAGCGTTCTTTCAGAGCCATCATTTCCCGCATCTTATGCGGGACGCCCAAGACCTGCACGAGCATGACCGTCTGAGGTTGATGCTGCTTCAAGAGTTCTTCAAGATGGTCCAGATCAAGACCAAATGTGTCCGGATCGGCTTCACACATGATGGGTTCAAAGCCGAATTGAATGGCGGGCGCGATCGACGTCACCCAGCCCACACTGGGCACAATGACCTTCTTATTCCTCAGGCGTCCGGAAGCCAGGAGGGCGTAATACATGAGCAAGTTGGCCGACGATCCCGAATTGCAAAAGACGGAGTGGGAAGATCCCAGCCATTGTGACCAACGCGACTCGAAATCGACGGTGATCGGACCTTTCGTCAGGCGTGGATAGGTCTGTAGCCATTCCACCAATCGATTGATGTCTTGGCGATCGATCGTGTCGTACGCAAGACACCATCGTGGGTTCATCGTCTGCTGCACTGAATGACGGCCTTCCATGGCGTGCTCTCCTCGATCGGAATCTCGATGGGTTTAGTCCGGCGGAAGAGGTTAGTACAAGTTATATGCCATTGATTCCGTCATGGAATCTGACAACTTGTCGCGGAACAGAGGAAGGACGTGTGATTCACTCGGCAAAATGTGCCGCGGAAGGAGGAAAGAAACGACAAGAGAAGAGGCTGAAGGAAAACGAGTGAAAAGGCAGGTTATTGAAGTGGAAACGAATCGGTTACTTTCTGCGTGGTCCATTGTTCGATGGCCTGATGAACGGATCCACCCCACCCGCGGTATTCGATGTATTCCATTTCTTGAAAACGAAATTCGATGCCGAGCGTCCAGGTGCCCTGCGTGGCTTCGGCACTTTTGACAAGCCCTGTCAAATTTGTGACGTGACCGAGTCCGGCCAGCTCAAACTCCATGCGGAGTTTGGTTCCTGCCCGGAGCCAGGCCGGAGCTTGAGGTACGATGACGCTACAGCCGCCGATACTCAGATTTTGAAGAAGCCCGCCGACGATCGCCGCCGCCGCTCCGCCCGCCGCGGGACCATCCACCCGTTCAAGGACAATCGGCTCACAGGAAGACACGCGGGCATGTTTGCGCAAATGCATTTCTTCCACGGTTTGCGGAAATGCAATGAAGAGGAGCGGCACCGGCGCGCTCAACATGTCGCGAATTTCGCTTCGATACCCGACGAGTTTCCCGTCAAGAAGATAGCTGACTGTACAGGGGGTTCCTCGCGGAATCTCCGCCCCATGGCCGACTTGCAACGGCCATTCACAGACCAGCCAGGCATAGTCTTTCCAACCCAGAAGCGTTGACCCGTACATGCCCTTCTGCCCGTTGAGCGTGAGCGACAGTTTGAGGGAGAGGCCAACCGTGAGAAACGAGGTCGGCGTGGGCTGTGTCGTGGTCACATCATTCATGAGGGCTCCTGGTCGAGATAGACGGTGGGGTTGATGCCGGTGCTTACGGGATCTGTAACCGCCGCAATTGATCGTCGTGTCGCTCCTTCAGTTTGAGCAAGGTCAACGGTCTCAGGATGTGCCACCATCGTATTTCCGGCGCTTTTGACTACAATGACCACGGGCTCAAGAGGCGTCGGACGATTGATTCGGCTGACCACGGCTACCTCCCCTGTATTGAGCCGGACGACTGAGCCGACCGGATAGACTCCGACGATCTGGATAAACCGTTGGACGAGCGTATGTTCAAGATGGCCCTTTTGCGAGATGAGATACAGGAATTGCAGGGCTTCATGCGCCGGTTTGGCTTTGTGATAGCAGCGATCGCTGGTGATGGCATCGTAAATGTCCACGACGGCGGCTATCATTCCAAATTGGCTGAGTTCGCTCCTCTGGCGCTGATAGGGGTATCCGGTCCCATCCACGCGTTCGTGATGTTCAAGCGCCGGCTTTAGATAGTTGTCCGTCAATCCGGTCGTGCCTGACAGAACTTCAGCTCCCCGCATCACATGTTGCTTCATGATTTCAAATTCATGAGCTTCGTATTTGCCCGGCTTATTCAAAATCTCCAAAGGGACTTTCGTCTTCCCGATATCATGGAGCAAGGTCCCGACGCCGAGTTGGTGCAACAAAGCTTCGTCGATCCCCAGGTTGCGCCCGAGCGATAAGGCCAGCAGCGACGTGTTGACCGAATGAAAGAACGTATATTCGTCAAAATGCTTTAACCGCGAGAGACTTGTGAGGGCGTCAGGATTCCGGAGGACGCTGTCGGCCATCTCCGATACCACCTGATTGACCGCGTCCATGTTGATGTCGCGTCCCATTCGAACGTCGAGCATCGCTTCTTCTATGACATTCTTCGCGGCGGTATACACGAGCTTGGCGGCCGGCAGTTCCTCTTCGAATGGAATACCGGTGACTTCCGGAGGCGCTGTGAGGACGGGAGAGGGATCGATGGCTTCAGAAGGCTCTTGGATCGCTTCTTCTGTTGCGACAGAGTCAGCTTCAAGTTCTCCTGAAATGTCGAGGGTTTCAACACCGCAGGCTTTGAGTTGCTCCACCTGCTCCATCGATGTCACCGCCATGCGGTGCCTGAAAAAGGGCGTCGCAAACCAGGAACAATCGAGTTTCTCGATACGCATGCCGGGACGAAGCTGAGTGATGTGAATGCGTGTCGCCATGAATGACGGCTGCGGGTATCCGGTCGAGTTGCGCACAGATCGACGCTTGCTTCTGTATCGGAAAGGGCACAGGAATTCTTGAGGGAGATCTCACGACACGGCGAAGGGGACCGTGAACGATCTCAAGCCAGGATGTGGGTGTCCTCCAGTCGTTAAGATCGTTCCCCTGGGAACCGATATGACATGTGGGATCCTCTCGAAGGGGATCTGCGTATTCGGAGCTTGGCAACCGAGGAGATACGAATTCATGAGTGGGATGAAGCAGATATCCATTGAGCAACTGATACCGGGCATGTTCGTCGTGGAGATGGATCTTCCTTGGTATCGCACGCCCTTTCTGTTCCATAAACGTCTGATTCGTGATGTGGAAACGATTGGTGTGATGAAACAGCATGGCGTCCGACACGTCACCATTGATCCGACCAAGGGATTGGACGTGCAGGCGCTGGCAGACACACCGCCCGTGAAAGCCGAGCCTTTACCAGTCACATCGGACGCCGGGGAAGTGTGCGATGAGGCGCCGCAGAAAGCCGGTTCGGTCCCTATGGACGGTGGTGAGAACCAGATGGCAGCCGTGTATGGGGAAGCGCAAGAGGCGGTGGAGCGCATCTTTGCCGATCTAGAGCGCGGAGTCCCACCGACCCCGGCTGCGACCAAGGTCATCGTCGGGGGTGTCATTGACCAGGTAATGCACGACCGCAGCGCACTCCTGCTGCACAGTACCTTCTTCAAGGTGAAACAGTTCGATCGTTCGCTGGGCGCCCATGCGCTGGATACGGCTATCCTGTCGCTGGTCGTCGCGGTCGAGAGCGGCGTCGATCCGTCTCTCTACGAACAGCTGGGGATGGGTGCGCTCCTGCATGATGTCGGGTATGTCCGCCTCCCCCGCAATCTTGTCCGCAAACGAGACGAGTGCAATGAGTCGGAACAGCGCCTCTTAGAACAACACGCCCAATTGGGCGTCACCGTGCTTGGGGAGCAATCCGGTTTCCACCCGGAGGTCTGTCGAGTGGTCGTGGAGCATCACGAGCGTTGCGATGGAAGCGGGTATCCGCGGAAGCTGAAGGTCCAGGACATCTCCCCGCTTGCCCAAATTGTCGGGATCGTGGACCTGTATGACAAAATGGTCAGCCGCCGCGGAGGCCGCCCGGCGATGATTCCTCATGATGCGGTTCGTCAATTGTTTCTGGTCGGAGAACGCGGGCAATATCCCAAACCGTTAGTTGAGGCCGTCATTCGCAGTATCGGCGTGTACCCGGTCGGCAGCCTCGTTCGTTTGAACACCGGAGAACAAGCGGTGGTCGTCGGCGTGAATCCGGAACAGCGATTGAAACCTCAAGTGAAGATTACCGGAGGGCCGCACGGAGAGTCCTATCTCAATCCTGAACAAGTCGATCTCTCTCTTCCTTCGCAGGATAAGGTTTCACGCACGGTCTTACGCGTGTTGGATCCCGTTCAAGAGCGCGTCAATATTGCCATGTACCTGGGCGATGTCACGGATCAGGCGGCCTAATGAAGCAACTTCCCCAACGGCGGCGCTCGGCAGCTACTCGGCCGACCAAGAAGAGGTCGCTGCAGTCATACGAAGGACTCTTGGACGGACTGCCGATTGGCGTCCTCCTGTTGAGCCAGGACGGGGTTATCTCTGCAATGAATGCCGAAGGCGCCCGTTTGTGCGGGGGGGCTGCGACTGGATATATCGGGGCATCATTTCCGGAACTGTGGCAGCAGCGGACCGGATTGAATTCGGATGCCATCAGACAGCTCATTCAGCAGGTTTATCGCGAGAGGCAACCCAGGCAACCAGCCCCGGTGACCCTACAGCAAGGCCGGGGCCGTGCGATTCCGGTTGAATGGACCTGTATGCCGGCCAGCTTCGATCAACAACTCGGAGTCTCCGTCAGCCTCAAAGATACGTCTCGGGAGCAGGAACTCACGCACGATCGTAATCGTCTGGCATCGATTGCCGACGAGAGTCCGTACCCGATTCTTGAGCTTGACGATCAGGCCAGCCTGATCTATGCCAACCCGGTGATGAGCGGACTCTTGACTCGATTCGGCTACGGA
>ERZ1292630.4479-Hain-H41-02um-R3-4479-length-11819-cov-5_pt1 | contig 11819 bp, 4 predicted proteins | sample MGYA00564408_ERZ1292630 | MGnify/ENA primary metagenome ERZ1292630 (study PRJEB36523, sample SAMEA6512641) | groundwater metagenome | collected 2019-01-08 | study: AquaDiva: Metagenomics assemblies of 32 groundwater samples | reverse complement strand
CATCAGGGACGGTGTTGCCAACGTGGCGGCCATGAACAACGATGGAGAGATACTTTTTTTGTTTTAAAAAAACTTGACCGCTGGTAAGGAGGAGAAGGAAGGAAGAGGCAGAGACACAGAAAGCATTTTCACTCACGCATCCGTCATGGTGGCACTCAGTGGGGCGAACGGGCCGATCGCGATGGCTTGATCGATCCCTCCCCTACTTTTGATTCGTCATCTCGACGTAGTGGCAGGACAGCGACGACGACGACGTGCCCACCCCTACGCCGGACGCGACCATGTCCGCGGTGGCGCCCACGCCACTGAAAGGACGCTCGCTCACGTCGATCCGGTTGCGGCTCAGACGGCGCTGCACCACGGGAGGCATGGGTGGCGGCGCCATTTCGGACTCTCCGGCGACTTCAGCGGCGGAGGTGCCCGCGCCGCCACCGCCGCCGCAGCTGGCGAGGGCCAACAAGCCAGTCAATAGCACCAGCAACACGATGACGGCTGAGGCAATGACGACCCGGTACTCCACGATACCTCGCGACACGGCCACCTGGTTGGCCGCGGCGGCATCGGTCAGCGCGGTATACAGTTGGGGCAGCATCCACGACCCGGGCGGCAACGTGAGATAAATAGTCGATGCGAGCGTTCCTGTGGAAGGGTTGGCGACGGCGAGGGCGGCCGTGAGGCCCCCTCTCACGTTGGGAGACGTTGCATTCATCCATCGATTCACGGCCTGGAACAATAGCGCAGGACCCGTCGACGACAAAGACGTCGCGGCGAATTGCACGGCGACTTGCACGGGGGTGCTCATCATCCCCGGCAACGCGGTGGGGAGGTCGTAGCCGCCTCCCATCGTCGGCGGCTCGCACCGGATGGAGGCGACGGTCGCGGTGCCGTTGACGGCGGCAAGCAGCTGTGACGACGCATTCGATAGTGCAATCCACAGGAACTGGCCATCCGCCGTAGCGGCGGCGCATACGGCTCCTCCAACACCGGCGGAGGACGCGATGGCGAAGGAGTCTTCCGCGACGACCAGCAGGGAGGAAGATGTGTTAGGGGGCACGGTCGATTGAGAAACGAAGGCGACCGCACTCGCGGCGATAGCGGTCGGTCGATTATTGCCAGCGGGGGCCGATGCATTACTAACGGTCGCCGCGATGGCCTCGGACCACGCCGCGCGAAGTGACGTCCAGTTGGGCTGTCGACTGGACGCGACGGGCCACGCCGTGCGAATCACGATGGAGGTCGCGAGCGCGCGAGGAGGCGCAGCCGCGGGCACGACGGTCGGGCTGTTCCCCGGTCGCGAATCAGGGAGCTGGGGTACTGACCGATTCTGCGCATTGCGCGACGGTACGATGCAGTCGAAGGTGGTCTTGGTCGAGGGGGGGAGGTACACAAAGCCGACGATCGGTGTGAACAACGGCGTCATTGACACCTGGGGAATTCCGACAGCAAACGCGGCGACCTCGGCCGGCGTGTACTCCCAGTACGGGTACGCGACGCTCGTAGCGGGAGTCGACGCTCCAAAATTGTTGGTGGTGGTCAGTCTAATTTGCGGCTGAATCGTGATCGCCGTGCACCACGAACCGTTGAGCGACGCGACGCCTGTTCCGTTAATCTCGCTGAGCACCGGTGCGGAACAAAGCGCGCTGCCCGCCGCCGCCGCTGCCACGCGGTAGGAGGACAGCTGGAAGCACCGGGTTAGATTGTTGACCGCCTGACTCACGAGCGACGACGACGGGCGCCCGACGACCGGCAGCTGCGTCGCATTCCAGACGAGGACGAGGGAGACGGCATCATCGGGGCACGTCGCGTTTCCATTAAGCCAACCCGCCGGAGGGCCGGCTGCGAGTGCTGAGAGCGGCGATGGGGTCGCAAGGAGAGACGCGAGGAGGAGGAGGCACGCGCACCGCGATACCCTGAGCACGCCAACCGCCATCTGGACGACGTGGCCCTCGCGATTGGAGTGTCGCACACTTTATCTCCCCCTTCCACGTTTGGGTTTGGTTTGGTTATTTGCGGTATTTATTTTCAACAAACCGTCGAGAGGTACTCCTCCGAGGGGGAGAAGCCGTCATCGTCAACTATTGAGAGAGAGGGACCGGCGTCGGTACGCGGACCAAACTATGTGGTATGATGGGGAGGGGTGGCGTACATCACATCACTACATGGCGGCATGGCCGATTGGGGGCGATTTTCTTCTCGAGCAGCACAGGGTTACCCCGTGGGAGCAAGGAGCTAGGCGCCAGGAGAGGCCTCGGTCTCGGCTGCCGCCGATTGTGCTGGATCGGTCGCAGCGGGAATGGGTTCGCCTGCCGGTGCTGGCGCGGAATCCGTCGCGCCAGTGGGCGCGAAATCTGCCGCCGCGGTCGAAGCGTGCGCAGGCTCGGTGGCGGCGGGCTCGGTCCGGGTTGGTGCAGCTACGCTGGCCGGCTCCGCTGTGGGCGCAATATCAGTGGACTCGGCTACGCTAGGAACGGGCTGGGCGGCTACGCTAGGAACGGGCTCGGCAGCGGCAGCGGGATGCGCGGGGGTTACGCTAGGAGCCGGCTGGGCGGGCTCGGCAGCGGGATCCGCCTCAGCAGGAGCCGCGTGCGTGGCAGTAGCCGGCGTGGCGGCGGCCTTTGCCAGTTCTGAGGGCGAGTGCGGCGTCGGTTCTCGGGCCGGCTTTGCTTCCTCGGCGGTGCCGCAATCACCAGTCATAGGTTGTGGGCCGCTGGATTCTGGTTGAGGGGTGGTGTGTGACGGCGTGACCTGCGGCAGAGCGGGAGGCGTGTCGTCCTTCGGGGCGGTCTGTGGTTGAGCGGCAAGCTCTTTGTCCTGGGGGGCTGCCTGTGGCTGTGCGGGGAGAGGCGTGTCGGCCTTGATCGCGGCCTCACGTTGAGCGGGAGGCGTGTCGTCCTTCGGGGCGGCCTCACGTTGAGCGGAACGCGTGTCGTCCTTGGCCGCGACCTCACGTTGAGCGGGAGGCGTGTCGTCTTTCGGGGCGGCCTCAGGCTGACCTGCAGGCGTGTCGTCCGTTGGGGCGGCCTGCGGTTGAGCGGCAGGCTCTTTGTCCTTGGGGGCTGCCTGCGGCTGAGCGGGAGGCGTGTCGTCCTTGGCCGCGGCCTGCCGTTGAGCGGGAGGCGTGTCGCCCTTCGGGGCGGCCTGCGGTTGAGCGGCAGGCTCTTTGTCCTTGAGGGCTGCCTGCGGCTGAGCGGAACGCGTGTCGTCCTTCGGGGCGGCCTCACGTTGAGCGGAACGCGTGTCGTCCTTCGGTGCCGCCTGCGGCTGAGCGGCAGGTGCGCTGTCCTTGGGCGCCGCGTGCGGCTTTGGGGCAGGTGCGCTGTCCTTGGGCTTGGCCTCCATAGAGTTCGCCGCATTTTCGGAGGACGATTCCTTCACGGGTGCCGATGCTGTTTCCTGCTTCGACGAAGCGGGTGGCGACGAGGTATCCCGGGCGGCCTTTGGCGGGTGCTTATCTTTCGGCTTTTTCGACGTCGGGGGTTTCGGCACTTGTGGGCCGGCCGGTTTGGGGGCCGCCGCCGCTGCCGCTGGTGGATCCCCTGCTGCGGCTCGTGCGGATTCGTTGGCTCCCCCCTCCGCTCCCCCCTCCTTACCGCCCTCCGCTCCCCCCTCCGCTGCCCCCTCCTTACCGCCCTCCTTACCGCCCTCCTTGGCGGCACTTGGAGGAGAGGCCCTCCGGCGGCGGCGGGGCTTCGGAGACGGCACGGCCGAGACGCCGAGCAGCGCTTGCTTGCGTGCCCAATACACCGACAGGTGCTCGTCGTTACGGGCGTCGTAGTCGTAGTGCTGTTCATTCGGCACCCCCAAGTTGAAAGTCGGCTCGATTTCCGCACCCAGCGGAGAGACCCACTTTCGCTGTTGCGAACGGGGCGCCGCGATGCGCCGTGGAATCTCGGTGAGGCGCCGCGTCATATCCTCCACGTGCTCCCATGTGAGCCGGGATGTGTGGATGGTGGGGAGCGGTTCTGGCTGCGGTGGTGGTTTGACGTGCGAGAGGCGCGCGACCACGCCCTTGCGTTCATCCGCCGTGAGCTTACGACGTTTGTCGTCCGTTGGCCGCGAGGTCAGCGGCGGCAACGTGCCGAGGGGTTGCATCACGCGGCCATCGCCCATGCAGAACACACATTCAGGGTGGCGGTTCATTTCGTAGGTCGGCGCGAACGGCGCGGATGCGGCGGCGACGAGCTGTGGTTGTCCAGTTGGAGACAAAGAGATATTAAAATGTGTTGGTGAGGGGAGGGAGGAGCGTGACACAATAGTAATTGACGGGGCCGTGTGGCATTCGCGCACATGTAACGTCATCATTCGGAGTCGCCAGCTCCGGGGCCAAACAACCGACGCGAACGAGAGAGATATGGGAAGTGGCGACAGTAAAATAGCGAGCGGGGTTGAAAGAAAAAGAGGAAATGGCGGTCAGATCGGAGCCACCACGGCGCAGACATAGCAATCGCTGACGACCCATCCTTCTGGTCGGAGACCGGGGCAAGGGGTGTGGGGTAGAAGCACGGGTGGCCCCACTGCTCTTGGGGGGGAAGTAACTGATTGTATACCACACGTCCTCTAAGCAAAAGGCGGCGGTGTAATGTAGGGGATGCGGGGAAGGGGGGCGATCACGGCGAGTGGCGCGCGGCGTGAATTGGGAAACCAACTCCGCCGGGGAACGCAAGCCGTTTGGTGATGTGATGGGTGGTCAGTCCATCCAAAGGGGCCCGTGGGTGGTCAGTCCTGGCGCGCCGTGACAGGCGGCTTTTCGGGCGACGTGTCGAGCGAGGCCGACGAGGCGCTGACTGATGGGGTCGACTGTACGGGCGAGTTGCCTTGGGTGCTTAGCTGGGAGGAGTGCGCACCCGCCTTCGCCGGCGTGGGCCGCAACACGACGCCCGCACCTGAATGCCGTGCCGACGAGCCGGCCACCATGGGGGCGGCATCGGCGCCGTGCGATCGCTGCAGAGCCACGGGTGCGATGGCGGAGGCGTGCTCCATTAGCCCGACGAATGCTCTGCCGTCCACCACGAGGCTGAGAGGCTCGGCGATGGGGGTGCGGTGCCCGGGAAAGGCACTACCGGAGTCGCAAAGTCGGCCCGCGGGCGACGCAACAATGGTGGCGCGCATGAGGGCTGCGGCCGACCGCGCGTGCTGCGACGCGGACGACGAGTCGTGAGGTGGAGAGAGCGCACGTCCGCGGTCGTCGTCCAGGTCATCGGTGGCGGTCGACTGGTCTCGCCAGGATGGCAACGGCAAGTCGGCACGGCTCAGCGCCGTGAGTCTGCCGTCCGGCTCGGCAGAGCCACACCGTCCTTCGGGACCTGAAGACGGCGGAGCACCGCCGCGCTTTAATTGCTGCGAGGTGTCGCCTTGTCGCGTCGCGGAGCGACGACTGCGGCGCTGCAAAGTGCAGCGTCCGACCTCATCGTCGTCTCCTGCGCCATCGACGGCGGCGCAGTCTCCCCGCATGCCCGTCGTGACGTCGTCTTCGTCGTCGTCGACCTCTTCCTGACCCTCGAAGGTAATTTTGGCAACGACGTCGGCGACGGTGCAGTCGAACGTCACGGCGATTTCGTGAAGCACGGTCCGCTCCTCAGCCGCCAAAAGAACAGCGGTTTCCTGCTCGGTGAGAAATACAGCAGGGGTTCGGTCTGTGGGTGGGGGTGGTTCGAGCCCCAACTCTGTAAGGGACTTGTATCCGGGAAGAAACGACTGTTCGCGTAGCTCCTGCGGCGAACGACCCTCCCAGTAGTGCACGGCGTGCCGCCAGCTGCGGTTGACGCCCGCCTTAAATTGACGGCGCGAGAACGCGTGCAGGGCGCGCGGCGTGATAGGATGGTTTGGGTTTCCCAACTGTCGTTCGCCACGTGGGACGAGGCTACGGTAGCGTCGGTACGGTGACGTGTTTTTCGCAATCTTCAACTGTTTATAGCGCGAGATGACCTGGTCAAGGGATGAGGGCGGCATGGTTGTCGTCCCGGGCACGGTGCCGGCGGCTGACTCCGCCGGGTTCTCCTCTTCGCCCATGGTGACGACAGCGGCACCTTTGTGGATTGGCGGCAGGCTGCTGGCAGCGGCGTCCTCGCCCGCTCCTTCATGAGACGTCGCCGCGACGCAAGAAGGGCAGTCGTGCGGCGTGAAGTAAAATTGGTGGCACAACCGATGAGCGTGAGAGGGATCCGTGCTCATCCGTTGCACGTCTTGGGGTGAAATTTGCGGCCCCGCCAGGGGCTGCTGCTTACGCGGACGGCTGGCGGTCGAGGCTTTCGCGCCACGCCGGGTCTTGCCAGCTTCCGCCCCGGCGGCGGCGGCGACGGCCGGCGCGGCGGTCGCCACATCAACGTTTTGAGGCGCATCAGATGAGTCGTGAGGACTGACGGACTGGGACATGTTGCCTGTCGTTGCACCAGCCCTTTCAGCGGCGGCCGGCAAGGGGCCGCACAGCGACGTCGACAGGCCAGCTGGGCTGCGGCTGTCCAGCGCTGGATCGGCGCGAGCCGCACTTTGGGACGGCTGCGAAAACAGACGTCGGTGAATGCTGGGCGATTCCTCCGCTGTGGAGGAGCGTTGCGTCGCAGGAGCGGCGGACGATGTCTTCGGCGCGGTGGACGCGACGGTCGGCTGTGGAGAGGCAGAGTGACTCGTCGGGCGGCCGGCAGCACACACGGTCAATGGCGGCTCCGAAGCCGTGAGCGGGCGGTGGATGGTCACGATGGGCGGCAAGGGTGTCGTCTGACCAAAAGAGAGGGCATCGCCACGCGGGCGAGACGCTTGAGGCAGCCCGCCCGTTCTCGCAACGCCCACGCAGATGCTGCCTTGCTGCGGGGTGAGACAGACGGACCGCGCCACGGCAGTGTTGGCTCGCCAGTCGTTGTGCTGGCTCGACACCACCGCCCCCGCGACGTTTAGCGCGGTGGGGGGAGTGCAAACGTTGGCCGGAAACCCGAGATGCACCGGCGTCGTGGGTCTCAACGACAGCGGCACGGCAGAGGTGGGACGGCAGCTCGTAGACGCACTGGGAGACGGCTGCTTCGACGAGTGTTGTGACGATGCCGGGGGTGCCACGACGCCGCCACTACTCGCCAGAGGATAGACCGTGCGCACGCCGCCGACGACGACGTTCAACATGGCGCCTGGCACCGAGGAGGCGGCAGGGTGGTGCGAAGCGCCGCCGCCGAAGCTCCAATGCGGCGACACCATCATCGGAGAGGACACGATCCCTGCCCTGGAGGCAGCAAGACCCAGGGTCAACGCCTGCGGCGACAGGAAGATGTCGGCGGCACCCGCCGAAGGATGGGCCATGATGCTCGCGCGAGGGGTGGCGTCGCTACCACCGTTAGGGCCGCCGCCGGCAAGGTTGCTGGGCTGGTGGAACAAGGGCGTCGTGCGGCTTGGAGGTCGAACGGGCGTGTGAAGGGCGGCTGGCTGCGAGGAGAAGGAGGACGTGACGCCGAACCCGGCCGGTGGATCGAGTGGCTTGTAGGGGTCGTGTTGCCGGACGGCGCCGCCGGGAGTGCCGGCTTCCGCACGCGATGGTTGCGCCCTCGGAGCCGTCGGCGGCGTCGAGCCCTCCACGACGGCGGTCATCCTCCTTAGTTAGACGATGAACAATGACCGACCGACCGGTGTCCCCACAGCTCCGGGCACACGTGGGGGGGAGCGGGAGGGGGGTATGTGAAGGGGCTTCCCCTGCGAAGGACACAATTGTGCGCGTGGCGACACAAGGACGACGCCGCGATACGGAAACCAAATGCTTGACGGATCCGGTATTGGGGAAGGAAGTAAGTTAGAGGGGGTCGAGAACTACTGTGAGCGTGTTTGTTTTGTTTACAAGGCCGCTTCCCTCAATGCGGCGCCGGGCCCAGTGCGGCGAGCGCAGCCGCGGCGGCGTCGTGGCGACGCTGCAGCTGTTCCCACTTTTCCTGCGCGGCAGCCCATCGCTGTTCAAGCGCCGCGGCCGCCGCTGAGGCTCGCGAGGGCGGTCCGGGGGGAAGGCTCTTTTTCAGCTTCCTTTGGCTGCCGCCCGACGGCGACGCGTCTCCTCCCGTTCGATCCTTCCGCCCTTCGGTGGGTCCTCCGCCTACGTCGTCGAGCTCCGCATCTCCCTCGAGCCTGGCGAGCATTTCCTGGTATCGGCCTACATACAACCGCTGCTGCTCGCGAAAGTCTTGAATGAAGGCCCGGTGTTGCGTGCGTTGGAGTTGGTGGAGGAAGGCTTCGCTGTAGGACGACGAGGCCGAGTTGGACGAGGCTGCCGTCGCACGGTGGATGGCCGACGCCGTCGGTCGGTCGTCCGACCCTCTCGGGCGCTCGTCGACGATTGGCGGCGGCGGCGGAGCGGCCTTGCCACGCCACGCCTGTGGTTGGTCGTCGTCCCCGTCTTCTCCCGGCTGCTGCTCGTAGCCGAAGAGGTGGGCATTGCCAACCATGGCCGACCCGATGTACGGCGGACGGTACGGCACCGCGGCCATTCTGGGCCGTCGGGGAGGCGTGCTTCTCCGTGGGGGGTTGAGGGACAAACATGGGCCGATTTGGTCTTTATTGGAGGCAGCTTGTCCCTTGGGACGGGGCCTAAATGGACGGTGTTCTGATCCAAGTCACCAGATTAGATGTCTCTCGCGCACACAAAGATAAATTGCACCATCACCTCCACCTTTGGCGCCCGTGTCGCGCGGCTCGGACCGCTGCCGCCCTGAATGAGGAGGGGCACGATGAGACAGAGAAAAGGCGCAGAATTACAACAGAATCGTTTCGTGGACAGAAAAAATGTGGGTTTTGTTTTGTCTGGACCAGTTAGGAGGACGCCGCGGTGGGACGCGAGGCGGTCCCCGTCTGCCGGGGTGTGCGCGGGGCCAGTTTCGGCGTGGGTTTCGGGGCCGGCTTCGGGGCCGGCTTAGGCACCGGCTTCGCTGCGGTCCGAGGTGTGTTACTTGGCTTCGTCGCTGTCGCGGCCGGTCGAGTCGCTGGCGTCCGTGACGCCGGACGGGCAGCCGCTGGCTTTGCGGCGGGCTTTGCGGCCGGCTTGGCGGCTGGCTTTGCACCCGGCTTGGGGGATTGTCCACGGGGCGTTTGCGCCACAGGCTTCTCGGTCGTTTTTGGACTGGCCGCTGGCGACGGCCCGGATGCGGAGGGAGCGCGTTTCGGCGACGACGGAGGCGCGGGGTGCGCGTGCCAATAGCTCAGGAGGGCTTCAAGATGACGCAGATTGCGACCGGAAACCGCTTCCGTCGAGAGCGGCGTCGCGCCTTCCTCGGAGGCGATAGTGGCGCCCAAGGCCGCGACCAATTTGGCGTTTCGGACGACCGTCGCACGCGACTCGGATGGCATCGTGTCGGACAGACGACGCATTGCCGACTGGGCGATGGGGATGCCCCACGAGGACGGAGCCAGAATGTCGGTGGCGGGTTGCGCCGCGTTGCTGCTACCGTCGGCGGCGGGTGGTGCAGATGCCGCCGCGGGGGAAGCCGTGAATGCGCTCTTAATCGAGGCCAGGGCTTTGTCACAGTCGGCCCAAACCTCCTTGCTGATGGACGCTTGAAGGAGCACGGAGCGATCCGTCTCCGGAGAAAGCGACGTTGCGGCCAGCCACGCGGCGGTGCTTGCCATTGCCGGTCGACCCGCGGTCGCAGCGCGAATTTCGGTCTCTTTGTCCACGGCGATTTTCACGCGGGATTCAGAGTCGGCGCTCTGCTGGCGGAGCACATCGCGGCGCTTCGTAAGCTCTTCCAGCTGCGCCTTCAAACGCCCCAGCTCCTCTTGCCTGGCGATGCGCGGCTTGACGAGCTCATGGCGAGCGTTGACTTCCGCCAGCGCCTTTTCCTTCGCCGCCTCCGTCTCGGCGATGCGCGCGATTTGGCGCTGATGCCGCGCCGTGCCCCAGCCGACCAGATAGCGGCGTTGCAGGCTCTGTTCCAGCTGTGCACAGAAAGCTGGAGCCCACTTGGCGGCGAGACGCGCCAACTTTTTGCGGCGGACGAAGCCTTGCAGGCGCGCGAACACCTGGCGGCGGGTCAGTGTGTCCACGGCCCGGCGTAGGGTGACCACGATGCGCATCATTCTGCGGAAAGCGGTCATTTCGACGCCCCTGCGATGCCACTTCAGATAGGCGAGCAGCGCAAGGCTTCCGTTCGAGCGCTGTTGCAGAGTCACGGCGAGGGCGGCGCGCTTGTGGGCCATGGACCGCCTCGCGCGAAGACGCTGCCAGCGGAGAAAGGCGCGGCGCATGCGTGACGCCTCGACATTCCGCGTCAACGAAGCGCAACACAGCGTGCGTCGCCGAGCCGCCTTCTGCAGTACGCGATGGTGAGCGATCAAATGGAAGAAGCGGCGGGTCATGATCAAGTTGGTTTCGCGCAGGGCATACTCGCTCGCAGCCTGTCGTTGACGCTGAGCGCGCTTGACGTTGCGAACCTGCACCCAATGAGCAAAGCTCGGCGCCAAAATGCGCGCATGGGCGTGACGTTCGAGGAGCGATACCAGCAAGGGACGCTTGCGCTGGTAATGTCGGCGCAGACGGAATCTCATCCACAGCGTCAGGTATCCCCCAAGAAGGGCGTGATTCTCGCCGGCCGCCAGTGCGGTGCCCGACGCCCCCCGGGCCTTGGCCACGCGGGTGCGGTACTTGAGGATGCGCTGGCGGATGGATTCGATCGCCTGGACCTGCTCCTCGACGAGCACGCGCAACGTGTCGGCGGCGTCATTGGCTTCGCACTGTGCCTTGCCGTACTCGGTCATCCAGGCCACGTTCATGCCGTTCGATGCCAACGTCCACAGCCGCTGGGAGTCCACGTGGGTGATGAGGGTCGCGGCGGTGGCCCGCTTGCCTGGCGTCCCTGACCCCTGGCCGCGAACCGCGAAGTTCGTTTCCGCCTGTAGGGCGATGCTGGCGCGGCTCCCCGTCTTCGCGCAGCGTAGCATGAGGCACTGCGTCCGGTCATCGTAGGCTGCCATGTCGATATCGGCGTCATCCCCAAACGGTTTGACGACAGTCGGCGCCGTCGCGGTCTGCTTCACGGATACGAACCAAACGCCGACGCGGCCAACGGCGGCGAACAGCTGACCGCCACGGAGTCCGCCCACAACGGTAAACGGACGGTCCTTGCGGTCGGGCTGCTTCTGCTCGCCTTCCGTCGGGGGCGGCGAGGGGATCGTCAACTCCATGACATCCATCGGCGTCTTTCCGAGGTCCTGCGCGTCCACGTGATAAAGGCGGCCATTGTCCCCGGCCTCCACGATCCAGAGATCGTCTTGCGGGCGCCCTCCGGCCACCAGGTTGACCGCCGCCGCGCTGACGCTGACGCCGAGCGACCGGGAGTGAATCTTCGTGACCGACAAGGGGCACACCGGCTCTTCGCGCAGCTGCGACTGGTCCGTCGGCACGGGGGGCCGAGGGGAAAAGACTACCGAAAATTTCAGCGCCACGCCGTCCCGTTCAAAGACAAACAAGTGGCCTAATTCCGTGGCAGAAGCGCTGGGGACAAAGAGGATCGACGCGACCGAGCTCAGCGGGCCCTCTGGGCGTGGCTTGCCAGCAGTTCCGTCCGTGTTCTGTGGTGTCTGCGGGTCATACCCTGACACTGACAGTAGGGTCATGCAGTTAATCAGGCGCACCGCACCGTTGCTGAAGCCCGCCGCCACGGTGTCGTTCCCAAGAGAAACCATACAGGTGATCGCGGCGCCCGCTTTTGCGGGCTCAGCCGCCTTGGCGGGCTCAGCCGTCTTGGCGGGCTCAGCGGTCTTGGCGGGCTCAGCGGTCTTGGCGGGCTCAGCCGTCTTGGCGGGCTCAGCCGTCTTGGCGGGCTCATCCGTCTTGGCGGGCTCAGCCGTCTTGGCGGGCT
>ERZ1292630.4478-Hain-H41-02um-R3-4478-length-11819-cov-7_pt1 | contig 11819 bp, 4 predicted proteins | sample MGYA00564408_ERZ1292630 | MGnify/ENA primary metagenome ERZ1292630 (study PRJEB36523, sample SAMEA6512641) | groundwater metagenome | collected 2019-01-08 | study: AquaDiva: Metagenomics assemblies of 32 groundwater samples | reverse complement strand
CCGTCGCAACCCCTAGGGTGGCTATCGACTGGTCTTGAACACTCCGGTGGACCGTTGCAGGGTTAGCCTCGGGGGTGGCCCGATGGCTAACCCTAAAACAGACAGTCAATGACGCGTGTTTTGGCTTGGGCGGCGTGCGGCGGAGGGCCCATCGAAGAGTCGCCAATCGCTACTGAATAGCCTTGCGCCAGCATGTTGCTTGCTGCTCCCCCACCCCTCAGCTTCTACTCATTCCTTCGCTCAGACGAACGGGGTCTCTCGCACCGTTCCCGTCCGTTCTCCCTCAACTTTTTATTACGGTCACGGGCTGGTCAGGCCGGCGATTCGGCAAGGGCAGAAACGCTCAGCCGTAAGGTCAGTTTCAGCCTGTGATGCTCGTCCCATCGATGTGAACAGCAACATTACTTGCGGCGATGCCAAATTTCGGCTATTTTATTGTTGTCCGACCCAAAATGGGGCCGACTCCACGGGCATTACAATTGTGCACAGAAAATTGTGTATTGCTTGGTCGATGCAGCAACAAAATAAAATATTACAACACAAATTGGGTGTGGATACGGTGTATTGCGCGTGGTCGATTGGGGGGCAACCTTTCGCAGGCAGTTCCATACAGTCTGAGGTTCTTCCGGCACTTTTTGCGATGCGACGGGCCAAGCCAACATCGGCGGTTCGGGGGCGTCCTGTTCCGGTGAAGCGCTGGGGAGCGTTGTCCGTGGAGAGGCAGATGTCCCTGTTGGCGCCAGACGGCGCGAAGCTTCTGGACCTCACGCGGGCGCAGCGGCGCGTGCTGGATCGCTGCAGCGAGAACGGCCCGGCGATCGTGTTCGCCTGGAACGCGGACGCGGTGGACACCGCGGCTGCGGACCTTGCCGTCAACGCACGGCCGTTCTTTCGAGCGCCGCTAGCCCCGGTGCCGACGCCGCGGGTTGGCTGAAAGACGCCATCGCGACCTACACCTCGACGCTGCCCGGGGGCGTGCAGGGCCGCTTCGGCAACGTGGTCATCGCCCCGCTCAGCCTGCAAGAGTCCTCAACGGTGAAGGACCTCATCCGCTACATCTGTTTGGATCCAGCGGTGGTCGCGATGTACTCCCGGAACGCTGGGCTGGGGCCGCTGGCGACGATTGGGTTCGTGGCGGATGGCAAGCGGCCGGCGCGCGCCGTCGCGGCGGTTGTCGCGCCACCGCCCCCTTCCGGATGTCGTGCATTCGTGTAGGCAGCGTGGAGTGCACAAAGACTTGTGTTTTGAGGGACGAGCGGCTCAGTGGAGTGGAGTGCGTTTGAGAGTCAGTTTGAGAACACGAGAGAGGGACTCATTGTTGGGGACTTATTGGTAAACGCTCAACCCGTGAGTGGAAAGGGAGAGGTATCGACGTGCTTGTTTTCGCCCTGTATCACCGATCTACCACACTACTCCCTTCGCATATCTGCGAGATGGGGGCGACATCCACCACGTGGAGTGCGTTGAGGAACGAGGACAACGTTTTTTTACCAGACGAGAGTCGCTGCGGTTGGGTCCCCGTCACGATCCTCTGGCCGCCAGCGACACGTTGCCCCTAGTCTCCCAACAGACTCCTCCCAACAGAATCCCTCGCCGCCCCTTCTTACCCCCCGCGCGGTGTTTTTTTCCGACCACCGCAATGCTAAACGAATCCCCCGACGACTTGTGGAATGAACTTCGTGCGTCATCAAAGCCGTTGTCGCTTGCGTCGCTACGGCCTTATCTCTACAACGCCGACGGCGAAACCAAAGCCAGCTCCGTCAACCACTTCATCGACTCGTTTGCCTTGCACTCGCGCCTCGACGCCGTCGATGAGAATGGCGTTCCCTTTCTACCTTTCATGCGTGATTTAAACCGGCTTGAGCTGGACGCGCTGAAATATGGCGTGCTCGTCTCCGCGGCGCAGCACACCTTGTTTGTGTACCACGACTTCAAAACACCGCTGCACGATTTCTACGAGCGCGAATCTGCGTCGGACGTTTCCGCGGTGACGGGGCAAGACGCACCGCAACCGTCGAGTGCCGATGACATCGACAGGATCCGTCGCGAGGCACAGGCCCGCGGAGCCGCCGCCGCACAGGCGGCAATTCAACGCAAGTTTCACGTTTGGCAGGCGGAGCACACTTTTTTCTTGTTTCGCATTCAACGCATTGCGGTGTCCGAAACCCCTCGGCTTTCCGACGTCCGCCGTCGCGTGATCTTGGGACCCCACGCTGGAGACGTCGACGCGTCGTGTGGCGTACCCCCGCCGAATGATAGCACGCAGGAGGAGGTCGATCGAAAAAAAGTCCAGCAGGTGGCGGTTCTTCCAATGTTCGCACTGACGTTTCGCAATGTCGGGGAGGACGACTCCGTGGCGAACGCTCGGTATCGACTGTCCGCGGTTCAGGTCACGGGGCATCGGTACTGGGAAATTCACAAGGACTGTCGCGCGGAAAAAAATCAAGGTCCCACGTTGGACTACTACTCCCGGTTTTCCGTCGATACTCAGGAAGCGTTGCGTCTTCGTGAGGAAGCGTGGTCCGCGTGGTGCGACATGACGAACGGATCCGTCAGTGTGAGCCCCGCGAGGTCGCGCCCCGCCTCCCACGAGGGACACCGAATACCCACGTCATCACAGCACAACAACAACTATCATCTTTCGGACAACGTCGAACGCTCGAAGCAATTCGCCGCCGAAATGGGCAGTTTGCTGGATGTGATGCAAACCGGTTATGTTCAGGATGGCAGTCAACCTGTGGCCTTGACCCCTGCGTTGGGCCGCCATGTCCGAGATTTTGTGCCCCGCCGCTGCACCTACACCGTAGATCGCATGTTTAGCCGTCTCGCCGTCATGCCAACCGCAACGTCGCAGCGACCCGCCATATCGCGCCAAATGAGCCCCTCAGCGTTCATTCGCCAAGAGTGGGAGCGATTGTGCGAATCGCTGCAACTGAACGCTCGTACCGAATGTGCGACGATTGTGTTTAAAGATACGCGCCTGGGCGTGAACCGATTCGAAGATGGGGAGCTGTGTGCCTTTTTGCCTACGGATGCCGAGACGAGCCGCCTCGCGGTGTGTCGCACTCAGAGCGAAGAGCAACTGCGCTTGTGGGTAGTGAAGGCGCTTGTCACCGCGCACCAACTCGGGCTTCATCAGCTGCTCATCCGCATGGATCTTCCGTGGTTCTTGGGCCGCTGCGCTCAAATCGCAACCATTGCCAACAACAATGGGCATCAGTCGGACGACGAGAAGGGTGGCGCAAACTTTGCTACGTCCACGCCGGGCCGCCATCGCAGCTCCTTCGTCGTTCGCGAGACGGCAGACGGCAGTGCCGTTGCGACGGATGGTCTGGCGGCCAACAACAACAAGGACGATGCGGATGATAATCAAACCCTGACACGTGCCTTGTCGGGGGGCGGTGGTGCCGACGCCAATGCTCCTGCGTCGCAAAGCAACGCGCGCTACCGGTGTGTATCGATGATCGTGCGAGCCACCGAAGACTTTGTGCGCCGAAGTGGCGTGGTGTGGCGTGTGGTCTTCGCGGCGCTCGAGGACGGAGCAAGCGGCGAGTCCGTTGAGAGCATGATTCGGTCCGAGTTGGCGAACGTGCAAAAGGAAGTCTGGGAGCGAGAAGAACAAGGTAAAACGTCAACGGACGCAGTGAGTCAACGAGACGTGGTGAACGGCGAGGCACTCATGAAAAGGACCCCAAGCAAGCCAGCGAAACAGACGGACGCGTCTCCCAGGCCCAAGACACGGCATGGCGACAGCGTCGTGTCGATAACCCCAGGACGGGGCATCATCGCCACCACAACCGCGGGGGGTGGTGTGGTTCCATCCCCACTGCAAAAACAGTCGGCATCGCCTTCGAAAACAATCATGATGCGCGGTCCGGTGATGACGGGAGTGGAAAATCCGATCATCGCGGCCTCTCTGCAAGGGAAGCCATTGACGGAGCAGAGCATGATGGCGCTGTTTCGCCGTCTCGATGTTGACAAAAGCGGCTACCTCTCCGCGGCGGAAATCAAGCGTGTCTTTTTGAAAGAAGAAACCCGCTTTGACGATTCGGAACTTCGCACGGACCGCGGAACCATCGCGCCGAAAAAGTCGCAGCCCAATTACTTAGCCCCTGGCAACGTGCTGAACCCGCTGGATGCGTGCGGCTTGCCGTGGGATGCGAAGGCAGTCGATCAGTTCGTGTCCAAGTTTTGCCGCCAAAATCCCGGGCGGATGTCCTATCCGGAGTTTTCCATCATGATGTTGGAACTGGCTCGTCGATAGGAAAACGCGCAAGAAGAAAGGTTAGGAGGATCGGATAGCGCCGGGGGGGGATCCCCCCCGTGTTTCGTCGTCGGTGTATCGATTTCACTTCTCTCCGTCTCTTTTTCTCTCTCTTCTCCTATGTGTGGTCGAACCCATTCCCAGAGGCTGTTTTGTGTGTTTGCCAACCGCGCAATTTCCGTGTGTTCCTCTCATCAGCTTGGGGAGCGCTCGAATCGCCAACTTTGCTTGACGAGAAATTCTTTCTCTTTTTTTCCCCTTTTTTGCGCTCCCCAACAGAGTGTGTTCCCTTCCCTTCGTTTCCCATCGACCACCAAAGGTGTTTTGTCACCCACCACTCCGATCCGATCCGAGCATTATGTCGGTCCCTTCCCTCATCGCTACGACCCACCACGAAGAGCAAGTGCGAAGCCTTTTGGACCAAGTGACGCAATTGAACGAAAAGGTTGCGCTAAAACGAACGTCCGAAGCCCACGCCTTGCGCGAACTTCGGCAGGTGGATAGCGACGTGGCCATCGTATGTGATGCGGTGTCGATGATGCTGGAGAAACTGAGGGGCATTCGACGTGACATGGCGGTCCGCTCCACGGAGGGCGCCGAGGACCTCCTCCTACCGAGGAGGGGCACCGACGAAGACGGCGATGACGCCCACGGCGGCCTCTATTCCGCCGGCCGAACCCCTTCGCCGACAACCACCGCCTTGTTGCGATCCTCCGTCACCGCGGTCGATGTGATCGAGTCGATTAAGCACCGCGTGAAGATCACGGCCGATGCCACGGACGAATGCTGCGGGGTGATTGACCGGATGCAAAGCGATTGGCATCAATGGAGCGTCCAACGACGTTTGCGGGAGGCGCATGAGGGGGAGGAAACGATGACCTCACCGCTCACACACAGCACCTCAACACAACAACCCGCCGCACCCCTCCCGTCGCAGACACCGACCAGAATAGAAGGCCATCATCGTCCTCTGATGCGAATGGAAACGCCGCCGCCAGCTACGAGCAGCCACGCTATGGTCAGCTTGTCGGACTGCTTCTCCATGATCGGTCGACTGCTCGATCTCACAGACACTAATGGCACCGCCAAGGCAGAGCGCCACTTGGCCGCAGCGCTCGATTCGCTCCACGCTTCATCGTCGTCGCGACCCATGCCGGACGTGTGCTTCGACACGACGCTGTCACTGCGCACCGAACTGACGGAGCGTATTATCAACATGTCCAAGGAAGTACAACGGCTGAAAACCGATTACACCATCGTGGAGCAATCCGCGCAAGAGTACAGTCACACCGCCAACGCGCTTCTTGCCAATCTCGGTTGTGTCAGTCTTAGTTTCTCCGACGTTTCGACGGCGGTTCGGTGCCGACTTCTTGGCAAAACGCAACGCGGGGGGGGCGGCGACGGTGGTGGTGGTGGGGTTGACGACTCTCGGGACGAAACCACGGCGCACTCGGCGTGGATCGTGACGGACATTGCCTCGCGGTTGGATGCGCTGCGACTCACGTTAGACCACCACTTGGAGACGAACGACTTTACCGTCCAGTCGGACCCATTGGAGGTCCTTACATCCCATCATCGGCGGCCGACAAGTCATTCCACCACCGCCTTCTCGGTGGCGTCCCCGTTGCGCGACACCAAATGCGACAGCCGTTCGGTTGGCGTTCGTCGATTTATTCACGGGTTGTTGGAGTCGCTGGAGAGGAGCACGGTCGATGTGATCGCCGCGATGGAACGCGGTAAGACGTTCTGTGGCGAGTGCCTTTCGACGGCGGAGCGATGCATGGGAACCACAACGACGACGACGGCCACAACAGCCCACCACACGGCTAGCAGTCTTCCGCTGTTGAGCCTTCACCAGCGTATGCAGCAAATCAAAGACGTCGAGTCCACGCTACACCAACGACTCGCCTCATTGCTGCCCGAACTCCCTTCGCACGCGCGGGCCATGATCATGCCACGAACGTCCACGTTGGCCTCGAGTACGACCAGCGACGCCGACTATCGCGTTGGACCGTTTAGCCCGCTGCTCTCGATCGACTCCATGCTCGACGCGATTGCACTGGCGCTGCGCACCGCAAATTCCGTGGTCGTCGGTGGCCCTCGATCCACCGGCAGCGGCGGTGCAACAACCGCCACGTCGTCGTCGACGGCGGTGAACAAGGAGGACAATCGCGATAGCGACGACGCTAGCCCCCCCTGTGCTTCGTACATCAGTTCCGCGGTGCTGAGTCACGTGATTCACCTTTTAGACAACGCGTGGCAGTTTTCGCTCTCTGCAGAAGAGGCTTCCAGTGCGACGGCGCGCGCCATTGGCCATGGAAGTGACGTGGGAGGGCATCTCGCAGGCGACGCAAAGTGCTTGCGTCGAATCTGGGATCAAGTGATACAGCACTGCCACATTCCTTCGCTTCGTGCGACGCGCCGTCATCATCATCGGGATGGTGGCGGTGACGGTGGCGATGCGGATGCTAACGACGCGGAGGGGGAGGACGGCAATGCCACGAATGATAATGATGCCCCTTCCGAAACGCTGCAGGAGGCCGTCGAGCGAATGGATCTGCGCATGGGCAAGGTGAGACGCGTGGTCAGCAAGGCGTTGCTAATACTGGCCGCGCAAAGTGGCGTCAATGGAACGCTGTTGCATAATGTGTTTGATGCCGTCAATCACCATCATGGTGTGGGTAGTGGCGTCGGCGGCGAGGGGTTGACCGCCAGTCGTAGGGGTCTCGTTCAACTGCGAGCCATGCTTGATCACATTGAACGTTGTTGCGGCAGCGAAGCGGCACCGGCCGCGGCCGCGTCGATCGTCTCCACGGGTCCCGAAGAAATCCTCAAGGAAGTGCTGCGCGCTAGCAGCGCGACGTGTGACCGGAAGGTCGTCAATCCACCGTGGATGCAGTCGTTGTTTCAAACAGGGGTCGCCGCCATGACGACCAGGCATCGCAACCGCGACGGTGGCCTCGACGAGCAAGAAGCAGAAGAAGTGACCCTCAATGAAGTCGTGGCGTTTTTGAAGCGAGGGCTTCAAAGTTTAGAAAATCTCGGCGAAGCGGCAACGTTGCCGTCGACACGATCTCCGACGACGACCACCACAGACGAAGACGGCGATGAGATGAAGCAACGATTCGCCGCGTGTGCCAATCACCTCCGGCAAGAAAAGAGTCGCTGCCGCGACGTTAGACTGGCGTTGCAGCGAGCTCATGGGTCGATCGCGTCGATTTTGCTCGCCGACAGCAAACACCAAGAGGCCCAATCCGACGGCGGCGATTTTGCTGTTGAACAGCAAAAGTTTGACATCGGACCCGACGGTCTCGCGGACCCACCGGCGTTGATCGCCGCGGTGGAGCAGGTGATTGAAAGGATCCGGCAACATCACGGCCGAATGTGGTCGACGCTGCACTCCGAACGCATACGCATTGACAATCTAAACGAAACCACGAAATCGTTGAAAAAAAAGATCACGTCGGTTAGGACCGACGCCACCGCGTTGGCAAAATGCTTAGGGTTTTCAGGAGGCGCCGGTATCGGACCATCGCTGACGGCTCCTCCTTCCGCCAGCTGCGGCGGCGGCGGTGGCGGGGGAAGTAGCCTGGTCGACGACTTGGATGCGACGAGGCAGCTGCTTCGTTGGACGCTGTCCACCGCGCAGGCCGCGAGCGGCTCCCACGAAGGAACCACCGACACGGATGGCAAGAAGATGCAGACTCCCATCCCAGGCATGGGTGGCGGCGGCGGCGGTCCATCCTCCCAGCAGCAGCAGGTCGTTCACAATTCAAAAGCGCTTTTTAATTTGCAATTTGCACTCGAGCATATGAGCCAGCGGTTCGCCGCGGTAAGCAGGGATCGCCGATCCGTCCGGTTCAATCTGAAGGAAGGCTCTGAGCGGCTGAAGCGCATGTGGCTGAACTTGTCCTCGACGCTGGATAACTTAACGGCTGAGGGCGCGGACGCCGACTCTGTTTCTCGCGTGAAGCCCGCAGGACAAGGCGAGAGCGGCTTGAAGGAATTGGACCCTGACAAACTGCCCGAGGCGGCACTCCGGACCCTGTTTCCTGACGTCTCGCTCGCGGAAGCGGTCAACATGGTGAGCGAGAATCACGCCCAACTCGTGATGCTCAAGCGACAGCAAGCCGAAAAATCTCGCAAGAAACGTTTGGCGGTATCGGCGGAGGGTTGCGCAGCCGACCCGCGAGAGGCCGATGACTTCAGCGACGACGACGACGATGAAGACGACGACGACGAAGCGGCGGAAGCGATCAAGGCCACCGCCGCGGACATTGACGAAGCGCTATTTTTTCACCGTTTGGTATTACTCCGAGATCGCCTCATGCATCTCGACACGGAGACCCTTCGCATCAATAGCAAGCTGAAGACTGTTTCCGAAGTGCTGGCGAAAGTGTTCGAAACGTCGCTTGCTCCCGCGCGGGCCGAAATACTGGACGGATCGCTCGACGATCTCGTCACGAGCATGGGCCACATGGCCGACGCCCTCCTCCACCATGTGGCGGCACTGCATCCGCCCTCCTCGACATCGTCGTCGGCAACCACCGCCACGGCGTCGTCGTCGGCCACGCGGTTCGCGGCGCGGGCGGTCGCCGATGGAGGAAACCACTCGCCTCAGCGGCTCCCCCCACCACCCCCGATCCACGTCAACTCGGTGCTCTCGCGCTCGTCTGCCGAGGACACGTATCTCAACACGTCGGGACCGACGACGCCCATTGTGTCGCCACAGCGAGCGGCGGCCGATCCGGCGGCGGTTATGATTCCCCCTGCCATGTTGGACGCCTCGGACGATGCGTCCGCCGCCGGATCGGGTGGTGCCGCAGTCTCTGCCGCCACCTCTTGCGACCACCGCCTCCTACGCATCGGCAAATCCGTCCAGCACATGTTCACGACGCTCACAGGCATTCAAGCGGTCAAATATTTCTCGCCGTCCGGCGACGTGCCTGACCCGGAAGTGCTCAACCGTGCCGTGAGGAGCCTTGTGGCTCTCTTGCAGCCCTCCGCGCCTCCCGACGCGACGACGCATGACGCCGTCGTGATGGCGCTCGAGGGCGCCATCACCGTCGCCGAGCGAACCCTCGACACCTTCGCCTTGGGCTATAAGCAGGCCGCCTTGGCCGTTCAGCGCGACGTGGACAACATGCAAACCACGTTGAGTGCCACCCTTCACTGGTGGCTCAACAATTGTTCCTTGTCCCGAATTGGAGGGTCCGTTCGGGCGAGGGAAATTCTGGACGTGGCCAACCAAACGAGCGTCGAGAGGCGCCCCTTGCAACGTGGCATGTACTTTTGCTGCTTATCGTCCGGAGGTGCCGCGGGGGGCGGCGGTGACGCGACCGGCGGCGCCGTCCTGTCCCACCAGGATGGTGGAGGCGCCGGTGGAGACCAAGCCGCCCAACCGGCGCCGCCCTTGTGGGTGCGCGCGACGCACATGGTGAAGTGGCTGGCGCCTCACACGATGAAGCAAACCCTCAGTGACATGTTCGCCATCGAGGACAGCATTCGGGCGATGTACGAGGACTTCGTCCTTCCTACGACGGTCAGCCACGAGGACCCAAGAAGGGCAGGAGGTGGAGGAGGAGGAGGGCCCTCATCCACACAGCTTGGGGGCCTCCTCCACGGAGAAGGTGCGCCGGCGCTGTCGGACTTGAGCGACGAAGAAGGCGAGAGTGGTGAGAACCACGAAAAAAACAACCATGACGACGCGGCAGTCGGTGGGACAGCAGTAGCCGACGACGCTGACAACCACGGCGGTAGCAGCCGCCGCGCCGTCGCGTCGTCTGCGTCGTCGCGACGCATCCGAGCGGTGTGGCGCCAATTCATCTCCGACATGCACGACGTGCGGAAACGGATGGAGGGTCGTCGTGTGGAGCCGCAGGCAACCGCCCAGGAGGAGGCGGCGGTTGCGGCGGGCGGCGACGGACTGGGCGAAGACTATGCCGTCGCGGACTTCGCCGACGATGTGAACACCGCCGTCAAGTGGCTGGGTTGCCTATCGTCGACGCTGCTCAAACTCGCCGCGGACAACGAGCGCCTCGCGCAGGAACGCAGAACCAGCCGCACCTGGAAGGAAGAAGCCCTTGGCCGGCGTCAAGCGGAACGAAAGCTGGAGCTGGAGAGGGACACCGCCGCGAGCGCAGCCGCGTTGTGTCGTGCCCGGGTTGCCGAACTTGTGCGTTCACAACAACAACAACAACCATCCACTCGAGCCTCATCCGCTCCCCCGCCTCCCTCGCCAGCAGCCGCGGCGCAACTCTCGAAGCAGGTCCCCCTCCAGCGAACTCTTTCCGACGGAGGGACGTCGTCGGCCATTGGCTCCTCGGCGCGTGCCGCAGCCCCCTATGAGCGACCCACATTACGCTCCACGCTCCGGACGAAATCCGCGACGCCAGTAAAACGACCACCACCCACACGACGATCGTCGCTGCCATCGCAACTGCCACAAAAGTGGGGCGCCGCCGGTGGTTCGGCGCGCGGCAGTACCGACAGTAGCGTCGTCGATCAACTGGGCGCTCCTGCCGCCGGGGGAGGGGGGGGGGTGGGGAGTGCCCCCTCTACTCCTTTGAGCCCTCCGCGAGTGCCTCTGTCGGTACTAGACGCGACCGTATCACCGTTGTCCACTCGTCGAAACGCCCCAGCGTCGGGCGATGCCTTGCAAGACGCATTCTTTCACAGCTCCGTGTTGCGCCACTGGAAGGCCGTTCTGGAAGGAGAAATCACCGACCGGCACCTTCATTCCCCCGACACGGCGCGGCGACATGGGAAGCGCAGCAGCGGTCTCGCGGCCTCCGAGTCGTCGTCGTCAAACCGTTCCGCGCGGCGAAGGAGCAACGACTCGGCTCCTTCGACTCCTTTGAGCCGACATATGAGTGCGACGTCAGCGGGGTCTTCCCGAACGCCGCCACGCGTCGCGGAACTGCGACCCGATCGCGCGCTCGTCGTGTCCACCTTCGGCATGCGGCGGGCACCGTTGGACATGTGGGTGGTCACACCAACTGGCGGCGACACAGCGGCGGCAAAAACAACGACGTCGACGACCACCACCGAGATCAAGAAGCCCCTATTCATCTCGAAGTCGGCTGAGCTTGATTTTTTTAGACGCAAGAAGGTCGAGAAGGTCGTGAGTGCGCTGCGACAAGAGCCCGCAGCGCTGCGCGATGCTGCCGCAGAGGCGTTGCAAAACTTCACCGCTGCGCTCGCGGTGGCATCGTCGCGTAGCCGTAGTGGGCACCCACACCCAAAACGGTGACCCACCCTCCCCTTCCTCGCCCGACCTTTTGTCTAGAATGCGCGGTAGACGTAAATTAGACCTCTCTGAACGCCCCCCCTTTCCGCTCTGCATGAGCATCCCGTCCTCACCGCACTCTAGACGATCATATTTTTTTTCGGTCCATTTCAACGAAGGGGAAAAAAGTCGCCTTTTTGTTTCTCTCTTTTCTTCGAAGCGTCCCCGTCCTCCGATGGCCTCCCCGAACTACGGCGCGTCCTTCTACCAAGTTTTAATTTTCCCGCAACTGCAGTAAATGTTGCAGGTCATGCTGTCGACACAGCG
>ERZ1292630.4477-Hain-H41-02um-R3-4477-length-11820-cov-5_pt1 | contig 11820 bp, 12 predicted proteins | sample MGYA00564408_ERZ1292630 | MGnify/ENA primary metagenome ERZ1292630 (study PRJEB36523, sample SAMEA6512641) | groundwater metagenome | collected 2019-01-08 | study: AquaDiva: Metagenomics assemblies of 32 groundwater samples | reverse complement strand
ATGGAGAAATTTTGGCTGGTTCGGCGTAATTCTTGGGACTATTTTTATTGGGTTTATCTACCAATTTATTCAGATAAAACTATTCACAAGAAAAAGCATACCAACGTTAAGCCTTTATGTAATAATGCTTGTGGGTTCTGCATGGATAATATTCGGTAATGTATTGGGAACAATTTCTGTAGCTACGCTCTTTTTATCCGTTTTGTTTTTGATTGGAAGAAGGCTGAAATGGTAAAAGTTTCGATTGTAATTCCAACTCGTAACCGGGGACACCTTTTGCGCTATGCATTAAATAGTGCTGTACAGCAAACCTATAGAGACTTAGAGATAGTGGTATGTGATAATTATTCAATCGATAATACCAGAGAAATAGTAGATTCATTTGATAACAGAAATATTATCTATATGCGCACTGATAAGATTTTGTCTATGCCTGACAATTGGGAATTTGCTCTTAGTAAGGCTGGGGGTGGGTATATTGCCTTTCTTACAGATGATTCGTATCTTTTGCCGGACAGCATAAGCACAGCCATGAAAGAGTTGGATAAATTTAATGCAAAGGTGGCAGTTTGGAAACACTGCGCATACTTTGCTTCAGATTGGCTGGAGCCGGCGAGAAGAAATATATTATACCTTCCAAAGGTCACATTTAAATCTTACCTAATGAATAGCCAAACAAGTTTGCAGAAACTTTACGACATGGATGAACAGATATCCACAATAATTCCCAAATCCCTAAATTCTTTATGCCACCGGTCAATTATTGAGAAGGCTATCATTGTTCAGAATCGGTTCTTCTTACCTCCTTGTCCTGATTATACTTCAGCAGCAAGCATCCTTCTAAATGTTACAGAATATTTGCTCATAGACCAGCCTTTATATATCGATGGTGTTACCACATCGAGTATTGGTGCAACTACGAGTTTTAATTTGGGAGAGAGCACACAAAAGTTTATTAGTGAGTTTTCGGAAGGATTAACCAACATCTGCTACTTGGGGATACCCACCTCTTCTGCTGGCATTGCTAAGAGCATGGAAGCGGTTAGGAATTTCTATTTAGATACCTGCCCGGAAATTAACGAGAAGGCCTTGCTGTGCGCTATAGTAGACCGTCTTGTGAAGGTGGAAACCAATGGAATGAATGTGGACAATTATTGGAAAATACTCGATGACCATATAATGACGCAATCGAGGAACATCAAACTATCCACTGTAAAGCAGAGGGTTCTCTCAAGACTAAAATGGATTCTTGTGAAAAAGATACGTTTCTCTCCCCGGTTAGAATACCTGGAAAGACTCAGAAATATTCAGATTTTAAAAGGAAGTAAGTGCAACTTCAATAATATCGAAGAGTGTGCACAAATCGTAGCCCGAATTGTAGAACAGAGGAAGCGAAAATCAGAAAAATATGGCTAATGCCGCGCAGAACAGGAAAGAATAATTATGAGTAAACAGGCACTTTTTGAAGCTTTAGGTTATCTAATGAATAAAAGCAAAAACACAGGAGAGGCATTGTAAATGTCTGCCAAACAAAAATTAAACATATGGTTAACCCAGGCAACAGAACCGTTACCAATGATTTGTAAATTGAGGACTTCACTTTATGCAGACAAATTTATTGAAAGAGGACATAATGTTATATGGTTTGCAAGTGCATTCGATCACTTCAGCAAAAAATGGATTTATAAGAAAGATACAGATGTTGAATTAGAAAATGGAGTAAAAATTAAGGCATTAAAAGGTATTGGATATAAGAAAAATATATCATTGGCTCGTTATATAGATCATAGGGTTGTTACATGGAAATTTAAAAAGATGGCTCCTAATATGGAACGGCCAGATATAATTATTGCTTCTATGCCTTCATATGATTTGGCATATGAAGCGGTTGTATTTGCAAAAAAAAATATTATTCCTGTTATTGTGGATATCAGAGATCCATGGCCGGATTTATTCTTAGACCATGTTCATCCAAGACTTCGTAGTTTAATTAAAGTATTGCTTTATAAAGATTTTCAGATGATAAAAGAAACTATGAAAATGGCATATAGTATAACAGCTGTTACAAAAACCTTTCTTGAATGGGGGTTAAATTATGCTGAGCGCGAAAAGACATGGAGAGACAGAGTTTTCCCCCATGGCTATAAAGTAAGCAGTGATCTAAATAATAATGAGCCTCCAGAAAGATTTAAAAAAGTTTTTGATGTTATCAAAAAAAAGTTTAATGTCTTTTTTGTTGGAACAATCTCAAACTCTTATCATAATCCTCTTATACTTTTAGAGGCAGCAAAAAAACTTGTTAATTATAATGATATCCATTTTATCATTGCAGGGGATGGGGAACTTTTTTTAGAACTCGAAAAAGATACGCAGAACTTAAGTAACGTAACTGTAACAGGCTGGCTTGATAAAAAGGAAATAGAATTCTTTTTGCAACATTCAAAAATAGGAGTTTGCCCTTTGACAGCAGTTGTAGATTTGCCTACAAATAAAGCATATTCATACCTTTCAGCAGGTCTTCCTATTATATCAGCCTTTCAAGGAGACTTAAAAGAAGTAATCGAAAAATATCAGATCGGTTTTTATTATCCACCTAACGATGTAGATGCACTTGTAAACTGTATAAAAAAGTTATATGAAGAAGAACTTTACAAACAAATGTCTGAAAATGCGCGTAGAGTCTTTGAAGAGATGTACGATGCAAATAAGATATATGAAGAATATGTTGAGCATATTGAAAGAATAGCACGGGATTATGAATAAAGATGGGGGAGACAATGGCTAATTTGGATGAAAAGATTCCTAAAATTTTGTTGATTTACCCACCAAGTATCCTTGCCCCAGGTTTTGCCAGGAAAACTGTTTTACCCCTTGGGATTGCTTATCTTGCTGCTGTGTTAAGAAATAAAGGTGCGAATGTTGCGGTCGTTGATTGTATTATCGAGGGAATTGACACGACTTTTTCAGTTAAGGGGAGTGATTATTATGGTTTGAGATTAGAAGAGATTCGCAAGCGTATCTCACAGGGGGCATATGATATTGTAGGAATTTCATGTCAGTTTAGTTCAATGCTTGAAATTGTTCTTGAAATCTGCAAAATTGCTAAAGATTGCGAAGTCAAGTATGTAATTGTTGGAGGGCCGCATGCTTCTGCTCAGCCTGAGTCTTTACTTTTGTCAAAGTTAGTTGATTATGTGTTTATTGGAGAGGCAGAAAAATCTATTGCAGATTTCGTAGACTGTCTGATGGGAGGAAATACACATTATATTAACAATATAAGTGGATTAGCTTATATGGATAATGGACATCTACATAGTACATCGGGTCTTTCTCTTATTGAAAATATAGATTCAATCCCTTTTCCTGCAAGGGACTTGTTCCCTATAGAAAAGTATTTTACTAAGTGTTCACCAATGGGAGGAGTTTTTAAAAGCAGAAGGACTTTATCTATGGCAACATCAAGAGGATGTCCTGGAAAATGCACTTTTTGTGCTTCTGCAAGATTTTGGGGAATGAAATTCAGGGCTCGTTCACCTGAAAATGTCCTTGCCGAAATTCGAGAATTAAGAGATAAATACAGGATTGAAGAGGTTCAATTTCAAGATGATAATTTTACATTAAATAAAAAAAGGGCATTAGAAATCTGTCGGGGTATGAAAGAAAGAATCGGATTGCCCTGGTCAGTACCTTCGGGTTTAGCTCTTTGGTCTATTGATAAAGAGATTATTGATGCTATGAGTGATGCTGGCTGTCATTATGTTGCAGTAGCCATTGAAAGTGGTAATCAACGGGTTTTATCAGAAGTTATAAAGAAACCGCTTAAACTTGATAAGGTTCCTGAACTATGCAGACATTTCAAAAAAAGGAAAATTAAGCTCGCAGCTTTTTTTATAACTGGATTTCCTGATGAAACGCTTGAAGAAATTAGAGATACCTTTAACTTTGCATCTAAATGCAACCTTGACACTGCAAATTTTTATTTCCCGACACCATTACCTGGCAGTCCATTATGGACCCAAGCAGAGAAAGAAAATCTATTTGTTAAGGGTTTCAGTTTAAAAAACGCAATATATGATAGACCTTCGCTTACATCTAAAAATTGGACGCTTAAGGAACTCATAGATGTTGTTCACCACGAAAAGAGGATGTTTTATCTGAAAACCCTGTTAAGACGGCCGCGTATCTTGTTATTTCGTATTTTTGAAATACTCAAACATAATCCTAAACAGTTAGTATCTATGATTTATAGCCAATTATTTTCTAAAAAGATTGTTTCAAAAGGAGAATAAAAGATGGAAGAACGGAAGAAAAAAGAAAAAGAATTTCATGACGGGCAGAGAACTGTCACTGAAGACATTCATGTTGCTGATACGAGATGGTCACCTGAATTAGAATCCACTATAAAAAACAATCCACTGTGGGCAAATATGAAATATTATTCGATAGAGAGAAAAAGTCGTTCGGTTGTATTAAATTGGCTTCAAATGAATTGTAAAGGAAAAAAGGCATTGGATTACTGCTGTGGGAATGGTGATGATGGAATCTTTATTGCAAGAAATGGAGCCTCTGATGTTACAGGAATAGACATATCTGAGATTTCAATAAAAAACTGTAAAGAGAAAGTTGATAGTTTAGGATTGAAAAACATTACTTATAGGGTAATGGATGCAGAGGCATTAGATTTTGAGAACGAGACATTTGATATTGTTACTGAGTACGGCGCATTGCATCACCTGGACTTAAATAAAGCTTATTCAGAGATATCGCGAGTTATGAAGTTTAATGGTAAGGCGATATGTACGGAGGCATTAGGGCATAATAAAATCTTTCATCTTTATAGGAGATTAACACCGCATCTAAGAACAGAATGGGAGGCGGAGCATATTCTGCGTAGAAAAGATATTGAACTGGCAAAGAATTACTTTAATAGAGTAGAGATTTTAGGCTTTTTCCACCTTGCAACCATTGCAGCAGTGCCATTTAGAAATTTGTTTGGATTCAATACAATGCTGGGTTTTTTAGAACTAATGGATAGTGCATTATTAAAACTACCTCTTCTAAAATGGCAGGCATGGCAGGTAGTTTTTGTTTTATCTCAGCCCAAAAAAGAAACTTATGCTAAGACGTTTATTTGATATTGTTTTTTCTCTATTGGGATTCATAGTGCTTTCGCCTATTTTATTGGTTGTTGCAATTCTGATAAAAAAAGAAAGCGGGAGCCCTGTTTTTTATCGTGGTGTACGAGTAGGAAAGAATGGGGAACAGTTTGAAATGTTTAAATTTAAGACGATGGTGGTCAATGCAGATAAAATTGGTGGACCTTCAACTGCTGACGATGATCTGAGGTTACTTAAAATCGGAAAATTTTTAAGAAAATATAAACTGGATGAGTTGCCTCAGTTGATAAATGTGTTGAAGGGTGAGATGAGTTTTGTCGGACCAAGGCCGGAGGTGCCCTTTTATGTGGATATGTTTACGGAGGAAGAAAAAAAAATATTGACTGTAAAACCTGGTATCACTGATTGGGCATCTTTGTGGAATTCCGATGAGGGCGCAATACTTGCGGGCAGCCCCGACCCGGAAAAAACTTATATGGAAAAAATAAGACCGGAAAAAATACGTCTTCAACTTAAATATGTTAATAAACACAATTTTCTTATTGATCTGAAGATAATTTTTTTGACTTTATTGAAGATAACAAAAAGATGAGAAAATATAATAAAAGGTTTTTGGAAAATATTTACAGAACTATGTTGCGCATAAGGTTTTGTGAGGAAAGTTTTGTTGAACTAATTATAAAAGGCACAATAAGATGTCCAGTTCATCTCTATACGGGCGAAGAGGCGGTGGCGGTCGGTGTGTGCGCTGCTATTGGTTCGAAAGATCGCATTTTTGGTACTCATCGGTCTCATGGACATTATCTTGCTCACGGTGGAAGCATGAGCGACCTTGTTGCAGAAATATATGGCAGGGGAACCGGTTGTGCCCGTGGCCGCGGCGGCTCAATGCACGTATGTGCTCCTGATAAGAATATGATGGGTGCCGCTCCTATTGTTGGTGGGACAATTTCTTTAGCGCTCGGTTCCGCATTGACTTCAAAAATTAAAAAAGAGAAATCTGTAACCATAAGTTTTTTCGGAGACGGAGCTACCGGTGAGGGCGTTTTGTATGAATCACTAAATTTTGCTTCGCTTAAAAAATTGCCGATTATATTCGTATGTGAAAATAATTTATATTCTACACATATGCCGATAAGAGAATGCCGAGTTAATACCAGGATTTATGAAATTGCCAAACCGTTTTGTATTGAAAGTTTCCGGTTGAATGGTAATGATGTTTTAAAAGTTTATGAAACAACAAAGAAAGCAGTCGAAATATGTAGAAAGGATAAAGGTCCCGTGTTTATTGAATTCCTTACTTACCGTATGCGTGGCCATGTTGGGCCTGATGATAATATCCAGAGAACGCATACCGATATCCGACCAAAAGAAGAAATTGAGAAATGGCGAAAAAAAGATCCAATAAAAAACTTTGAGAAAATTTTGCTGAAAAATAAAGTTGTCCAAAAAGAAAAACTTGATTTGATAAAAAAAGAAGTTGAAAAAGAAGTAAAAAATGCTCACATGCTTGCCGAAAAAAGCCCGTATCCAAAAGAAAAGGATTTGACAAAATATGTCTTCAAAAGATAGGAAATTGTCCTATTCACTTGCCATAAACGAAGCCATCCATCAGATGATGGAATGGGACGAAAATGTTTTTCTTATTGGTCAGGGGGTAAAAAGTCCTTGGTATATTGGAAATACCGCTAAGGGGTTGATAGAGAAATTTGGGCCGGACAGGATTATAGATACACCGGTATCTGAAAATGCAATTACAGGTGCTGCCGTTGGAGCTGCCATTTCCGGAATGAGACCGATAGTAGTTCATCCTCGCATGGATTTTATGTTGTATGCCATGGATCCAATTATAAATGAAGCGGCAAATTGGTATTATATGTCTGGCGGAAAATCCTCTGTTCCGGTTGTAATCTGGGGAATAATAAACAGAGGCGGCGAGCAGGCGGCGCAACATTCTCAGGCACTTCATGGAATTTTTGCCCATATTCCAGGTCTGAAAGTTGTTATGCCATCTACCCCTTATGATGCAAAAGGGCTTATGATTTCCGCTATAAAAGATGACAACCCTGTCGTATATATTGACGACCGCTGGCTATATAATGTTGAAGAGAACGTACCTTCGGAAGAATATTCAGTTCCTATCGGTAAAGGTATAATAAGAAAAAAAGGAAAGGATTTAACTCTTGTTGCCGTTTCATATATGGCATATGAATCTAAAAAAGCTGCCGATGAATTGTATAAGGAGGGTATTGATGTCGAATTAATTGATGTAAGAACCGTTAAACCGTTGGATAAGAAACTCATATTGAGTTCTGTAAAAAAAACAGGTCGCCTCGTTATTGCAGATGTAGGATGGAGAAGTTTTGGTTTTTCCGCCGAAGTTTCCGCAATGGTAGGTGAAAATATTCTTGACCGTTTGAAAATGCCGATAAAAAGAATTGCTTTGCCTGATGCACCTGCCCCATCCAGCAAACCACTGGAAAAATGTTATTACCCCAGCAAAAACGATATAAAAAAACTTATCATAAAGGAAATAAAAAATGTCTTATAAAGTAAAATTTGTTAATTATCCGCGGCAGTATCGGACTTACAAAAAAGAGTTTGATGCTGTCTGGGAAAGGATAATGTCAAACGGGGATTTTATTTTGAGACAGGATCTGGAGAATTTTGAGAAAAGGATTACAGAATATGTTGGTACCAAGCATGCCTTAGGTGTAAACACAGGGACAGATGCTTTATATCTTTCAGTTCATGCACTGGGCCTTGGGACTGGGGATGAAGTAATTACAGCAGCTCATACATTTGTCGCAACAGTCGGGGCAATTGTCCAATGTGGTGCAAAACCCGTTCTGGTTGATATTACCGATGACTTTAATATAAATGTTGAACAGATTGAAGCTGCTATCACACCAAAAACAAAGGGAATAATACCTGTTCATCTGAACGGTCATGCTTGTAACATGGACAGGATCGTGAAAATCTCAGCCAAACATAACCTGAAAATTATAGAAGATGCTGCTCAGGCTCTGGGTGCAGAATTTAGGGGCAGACGTTGTGGCTCTTTTGGCGACATTGGTATCGTTAGTTTTTACCCGGCAAAGATGTTAGGTGCACCAGGAGATGGAGGTATGGTGTATACTAATGATGATGTATTAGCAAGGAAGATTAGGGCCTTTCGCGATAATGGAAGGGTAGAAACAATAGAGGCAATTGAATGTTTTGGCTGGTGCAGTCGGCTTGATAATCTACATGCGGCTATACTTAATGTGAAATTTAATTATTTTGATAAATGGATAAAACGCCGTAGAGAAATTGCTAAACTATATGATGAAGGTCTCAGTGGGGTAGGAGATATTATTACTCATCCACGTTTTAATAATGATTATTTTGATGTATATCAAAACTATGTAATCAGAACCAAACATAGAGACGTACTGGTAAAGCATCTCCGAGATTCAGGAGTAGAAGTTTTGATTTCATGGTCTAAACCATTACATAAACAAAAAACCTTGGGATTAGACCATTTCCATTTGCCGATGACGGAACGGATATCAGCAGAAGTTATATCTTTACCCATGTATCCAGAGCTTACTGACGAAGAAGTAGGAATGGTTATCGATGCGGTCAAAAGTTACTTTGACTAAAAACAGGTGATAGGTTATGGGTTATGAGTTGTAGGTTGTAGGTCTTACTTAAAACCATTTACCTGTAAGGAGACAGTTGATGGGGTTTGATTATACTTCTGTGACAGAGATAACGGGTTGCAATGTGACCTCTGAGCAGTTGCAGATAATATATGCAAGATATCGTTTTGCCTCAGAATTATGTGATGACAAAGAAGTATTGGAGTCCGCATGTGCTCAGGTCAAGGACCGGGTTGCTTGGCAAAAAAAGCAAAACGAGTAGTTGGGGGAGATATAGATGAAAACAATTTAAATCTCGCTCTTAAACATTCCAATGGTCGTAAAAATATTGAAATCAGGTGGTTAGACGCACATAATCTGCAGTTTAAAGACAACAATTTTGATGTCGTGATTTTATACGAGGCCATCTATTATCTCTCCGAGCCGGAAAAGTTTGTAGCTGAGACTTACAGAGTATTGAGAAATAATGGAATCATGATTATTTGCACAGCCAATAAAGACTGGGCTGGATTTAACCCAAGCCCTTATAGTCATAAATATTTTTCTACCCCAGAATTGTTTAAAATTCTCAGTCAACATGGATTTACGAACATAGCCGTATTTGGCGACAGTCCGGCAAAAACTGATACGGTTAAAGATAAATGCATATCTGCTATAATTTAAGAACCGCGGCTGCCTTTCACTGTATCCCGGGAACGATGAAGGGCAAAGAGATTTTAAAAAGGATATTCTTTGGTAAATTGACACCTTTACCCCAGGAGGTGGAAGACGGGATGTCAGAATACACAGCGCCAGCGCCTATTACATATGACTTTCCTAATCGTGAGTATAAAGTAATATATGCCTTAGGTTTTAAATAAAAAAACTATCTTAATTAATTTATGAATAAGTACAAAGAATTAATAAACTTACTCTTTTTAAAAAGAACAAAATTTCAACGTACTGTCTTTTTTGTATTAGTGGATGGGATTTTACTTACACTCTCGTTATATCTTTCTTTCTACCTAAGATTTGACGGCAATATAGAACCTCAATATATAAACAAATTTTTAAATTATTTGCTGGTATTTTTATCAGTAAAATACATTGTCTTCGCCATGTTTCGCCTTTACCACATGAGCTGGTCTTATGTAGGGTTTTATGAATTATTTGATATTTTAAAAGCTAATACAATCAGTCTTTTTCTACTTTTAGGGATTATCTTTATGCTTTGGTCTCACAGTTTGTTTGAGGGGTTTCCACGTTCTATTCCTCTTATTGATTACGGAATCTCCATTATGTTGATTGTTATGTTTAGAACATCCAAAAGGTTTTATATACAAACAAGAAATAGAAATAATCGTAGTGATACCAAGCAAACTCTTGTAATTGGAGCAGGTAATGCAGGGGAGCAAATTGTGCGGGACATGCAAAGACAGGAAAATAGTCCTTACACGCCTGTGGGGTTCATTGACGATGATGTTATGAAGCACGGCATTTATATTCAAGGCGTTAAAGTCCACGGGAATAGAGAAGATATTTCACGCATAGTGGAGAAATTGAATGTGGATATCATTCTTCTCGCTATTCCCTCTGTTTCTTCACGTGATATACGGGATATTCTCTCTCATATACGAAAATCTTCGGTGAAAGAGATTAAAACCATTCCGGGGCTTAATGAATTGGTATCGCGTAACGTATCTTTGTCCGATCTCAAGGAGATACAGATTGAAGATATTATCGGAAGAGAACAGGTATCCATTAATAAAAAGGTTGTAACCGGGTTTATCCAAGGGAAAACGGTATTGATTACAGGGGCTGGCGGATCAATCGGTTCTGAACTGGTGCGGCAGGTATTGACTTTTAAACCAAAAAAGATTATTGCCCTTGATATTGATGAAACTGAGCTACATCAAATTGAACTGGAACTCAGCCGGCATGGAAACTTTGAATTAGTTTCTGTGGTTGCTGATGTTCGGGATAGGCATAAAATAGAGACTGTTTTTAATGAATATCTTCCGGATGTGGTCTTTCATGCTGCGGCGTACAAACATGTTTCCATGATGGAAAAATATCCTGAGGAGGCTGTCAGGGTCAATATTTTCGGGACAAAGATAGTGGCAGAAACAGCCATTGCCTGTGGAACCGAGAAGTTTGTACTGGTCTCTACAGACAAAGCTATCAGACCAACAAACATCATGGGCGCCACAAAGCGAGTTGCGGAAAAAATCGTAAGGGAGCTTAATTCGTTTGGAAAAACCAGATTCATCTCAGTGCGGTTCGGGAATGTTATTGGCAGTCGTTGAAGCGTGATTCCGATATTTGAGGAGCAAATCCGAAGGGGCGGTCCTGTAACCGTCACCCATCAGGACATGAAACGTTATTTTATGAGTATTCCAGAGGCATGTATTCTTATTTTGCAGGCTGCAGCCATGGGAAATGGGGGGGAGGTTTTCCTGCTGGATATGGGAGATCAAATAAAGATTGTAGACATGGCAAGGGAAATGATTCGTCTAAATGGGTTTGAGCCAGATGTTGACATCCCGATTGTTTTTACCGGCATTAGACCCGGAGAAAAGCTCTTCGAGGAACTTTTCACTAACACAGAAGAGACCAAGCCTACAGAGCACCCTAAAATTTTTGTAGGAAAGGATATGACCAACAATAATGAGCACATACTTGGAAACCTCATGGTGTTTGAAGACATCATACGGAAAAAACAGTGGGCATGGATAAGTAATCTATTACTGGATTTTGTTCCAACATACAATCCATCCTATAACCATGCCAGTATATTGAATGTGCCTGAGCAAAGTGTTACAATGAATCCTTCAAGAATGAACTATGGGAAATCCAACATCGAAAGAATAAAAAAACAACTGATTATTTAATCGTTTATAGCAATTTTCTACGTATTAGAAACAAAAGCCAATTACGAATAACGAATTAACGGATAACGACTCATAAAGATGTCTGACGAAAATTATGAGATCGAGTGGAGAGAAAAATAGGGCCTGATAGGAGAAAACATTGGAAGAAAGACAAATACAACACGATGATGAGGAGATAAATCTCGTTGA
>ERZ1292630.4475-Hain-H41-02um-R3-4475-length-11822-cov-19_pt1 | contig 11822 bp, 1 predicted proteins | sample MGYA00564408_ERZ1292630 | MGnify/ENA primary metagenome ERZ1292630 (study PRJEB36523, sample SAMEA6512641) | groundwater metagenome | collected 2019-01-08 | study: AquaDiva: Metagenomics assemblies of 32 groundwater samples | reverse complement strand
CTCTATGGCCTGCACCCCTAACCTCTATGGCCTGCACCCCTAACCTCTATGGCCTGCACCCCTAACCTCTATGGCCTCACCAGTGGTTATGGGGTGAGGCGGGAGAGGGGATATACCCGGGGGGTAGAGGGTGGTCTTGCCCTAACCCATTATTATATAAAGGGCATTGTCTGGCGAAGGTGTTGATTTAGTATCATTAACAACAGGAAAATCAACACCTTGGGGATGGATTTAGATAAATGAATTCAGTCCGGCTTTCCTATAGAGATAAATCAATTCCCTGACCCGCTGATAAGACAGCCCGATTCTTTGGCTGATACTTTCATAGGTCAGCCCCTCATCTGAAAGCCAGAGGACCTGCAGGCGCCGGCGCTTCTTGTGTTGGCCGGTTACGACGTAGCGCTCCAGCCAGAATGAGACCTGCTTTTTCTCTTCCGGTGTGAGTTTGATAAATTGGTGCGGATAAGGCATATATTGGGGTTATCGGTAATTGGGTAATTAGGCGCTTGGAGATTATTTTTCTAATTCCCCAATCACCTAATCTCCTCATTTCCGTTCTTCATCAGATTTTCCCACCTCAGGCATCTGGACTGATTCAGGGCTGATATCAGCCAGTTCAGGGGAGACCCGGGCCTTCTTGAGGTGCGACTGCCAGATGAAGAAGAAGACAGCCGAGAGTATGCCTAAGAAGGCCAGGACAATCAGAATCACCAGCCAGGATTTCTCAGCGGTGATACCAAAGGTCTTGTCTGATTCGCCGCCGGCGCCCTTCCCTTCTTTCCCGCTGGGACGACCTAATTTACCAATACCGGTTAAACTGAATGGCGACCCGCCTTCGGCCAGTTCCGGATAGACCAGTTTTTTCAAGGCATCCAGATAGGCATCAACCTTGATAAGTTTACCGCGGTTATCACGACAGATTTTGATATGGTCCTCAACCTTTATCCCCTTCTTTCCTTGTAATGCAATAATGTCGGTCAGCATTTCTCTTATATTATTCATCAGCCAATCGCCTTTATCCTTGGCATCGGCCTTGAGTTGTTTGAGATAACCTTCGCCTTCATCGCTTCTCCGTTTTAATTCTTCTTCAGGTATTATCCAGACATCCTTGACCGTAATTTCATATTCTTTCATTTCTCTCGGGCCCAACGTGGGAGATATCGGTAAAGATACAAAGCAGACGGCTTTTTCCGGGTCATATTTGACCTCAAACCCGCCGTTATCAGTCACATCCTCGGGCCTGAGTTCCTGGGGCAGTTCTTTACGCACATCAATCTGCTGCGATTCGGTACTCTTATTGACCACGATTATCTTTATTTTAATAGAACCCCATTCATAATGGACGTTTATCAGGTATTTTTGCTCGGTCCGTTCCAGTATCTGCTTGCTAATCTGCTGGAGGGCCTCCATCTTGGCTAATTTGTTCATCACCTCTTTGATACTGCCTTCCTGGGCATTGGTCACGGTCTGGACGATGCTATCAAAGTTATAGCCCTGGGAGCCGGCAAAGTCCGTCAGTTTCTTGATGATAGAGCCGACGCCGTCATTAATCTGGTTGAGTAAGCCGGAATCAATCCTGGCCTCGGATGTGGCAGTGGATTTGGGGATAGCGCTGACCTCGGCAAGAATAGAATTGAGTTGACTATTGACTGCATCAAGGTTAAGGTTTTTCTGCTGGTTGGCCGTGCTCATCAGGACACTTGAGGTGCTGCCGATGTCTTCCAAAGAAGTGCTGATGACAGTAACCACCATACTATCCATTGCCTTGGTGGTGGATTCAGAGCAGATGATGGTGAATTCGCCCTTGCCCCAGCCGGTCTGGAAGGTGAGGTTGTATTCATAGATGCCGCCTGCGGTGTCAGCGGGCGTCGGGACCTCTACGTCCATTACGGCGCTCACCCGCCTGATATTATTGTTATCATAGACATCTATAACCGGCGACAGGCCCTTGCCTACAACCCGATACCTGATAGACACTCTCTCGCCTGACTTGACCACGGTATAACGGGTAAGAATCTCGCTCAGGATGCCTTTCTTAAACTCCTCGCCGATAACCTTTTTGATGTCGCCCATATTTCCAGACAGGTTTTCGCTGAGCTCTGCCAAATCCTCGGCAATCTCGGGGACCAGTCCGAGCGTACCCACTGTTCTTCTGATGGCCGCGGTATCTTCTTTTATGCTATCCGTAGTGGTCGTCAGACCGGATGTAGAACTGATGACCGTAGCTAATTGCGTGCCGATACCGGCCGTGGCCTGCTGGATGGCCTGCAGTTTAGCCGGGACATTGATATTATAGGTCAGGGCCGAGCGGTATGAGCTGCCGGAATAGGTAATCTCTGCCTTGGCCCAGTAGGTAACGTTCTCTATTAAGGTGGTATTAGTCCAGGTGATGGTAAAGACGCCTTGGTCAGTTGGGGTATTTGATTCAAGCGCCTTTATAAGGTTTGCCCCTCCATCATAGATGTCAATACGGAGATTGGTCAAAAGCCGGACGCTTTCCGGGCTATATACAGACATCATTAAGCCGTCTCTCATAAACCAGGAGGTGGCGACCAAGGTGTTAGCAACCGGGTCATACTTCATATCAACCGGTATCTGCCAGGAATGAACCACCGAGCCCTCCATCTTAATGGTAAATGTTCTATCCGCGTTCGCGTCCCAATTGTCCACACCGGTATCCAGATATCCCATCTTGGTGAATATGGAGTTATGGTTAGTGCCATAAGCATAGGGAATGACAACCCCTGAACTTACCGGATAGATGGTAAAACTGCGGGTCGGGTCCTGGTAGGTCATTGTCTTCATCGGCTCATTGGTCACGGCATCCAATACGTTAAAGGTGATATAGTAGTAGTCAATCCTGAAGACAGCCGGACTCTGGCCATAGACCGTTAAATCGCGGCTGTCGCAGATTCTGACCTTGCTCTGGTCCTTTAAGCCGCCGAAATCAGGTATCTGCCATAAGTAAGAGCCGGTGTTCGGAATATCGGTAGCAACCACATAGTTATAGATACCGCTGACAAAACTGTCTGTAGAGACGTATATATTGACCAGGTTAACTGTTCCGGTAATGGCCCAGTTAATAGTTTCGGTCCGGTTGGTGACCCATCTTTCAGCGCTGGGTGCACCGTGTGGAGAAATAACCTGGATATCAGCCCGAATCTTAAAGCCGACCGAGACATCATTGATATATGGATCATCGGGGACTACGGTGGTGACCCTGACCTTTACCCTATCATCCGGTGTAATATCATTAGGCACGGTCCAGGAATAAACATTGGTCCCGGTGACACCAAGAATGGCCAGGTCAATGGGGGTAATAACACTACTGAAGTTATCCTTGGAGTATTCTAATTTGACAGTAGGCATTGTGCCGAAGGTGGTCCATGTGATGGACTGTTGCCGGCCTACGATATAGACATCATTGATGGCCGGCGAGGTAACCTCAAACCAGCCCTTGATTCTGAAGCCGGAATCGGAAGCATCGTAAGAACCGGTTAAGGCAGGCGGATAGGCCGGCGCATCACGGGTATCAACCACCCTTACTTTAGTAATCTTGCCGGCTGAGATGTCGTCCGGCACCCGCCAGGTATAGGTGTTTGTCCCGCTGATAGATGATGTCGTAGTAATGACTTTGGTGTTAACCGGATTAACGAAATCATCCATCGCATATTCCAGCCGGACATTGGGCACGGTCCCGGCCACGGTCCAGGTAATCGGCTCATCGGTACCAACCAGCAGGTTCTCATCGCCGTTGGGATAAGCCACGGTCATATCCGCCTTGATCTTAAAGGGGTTATCCGAGGTATCTAATGTTACGGTCGGGTCACGGGTATCAGACACCCTGACCGAGACGCTGTAATCCGAAGGCGGCAGGGTTATGTTATTAGGCACCTGCCAGAGATAATAATAAACACCCGGAGTCATTGTAATATTGGGGGTAGAAGCAATAATAGTGTTGGTCACGGTGGCGAAATTATCGGTGGAGTATTCCAATTTGACTGTGGGTATGGTGCCGATGGTGGTCCAGGTAATGGCGCATTGCTGGCCGACCCGGAGTTGTTCGGCGCCGTTGGGATAGCCGACGATGAAATTACCCTTAATCTTGAATGGATTATCAGAATCGTCTCGGGCCTGGTAATCACGAACATCCGAAACCCTCACCTTGACTGTAGAGTTAGGCGAAGTAATATCATCCGGCACGGTCCAGGCATAGGAATTACTGTTAGGGGTTGTGGTAATAATCGTATTAATATCACTGACAAAATTATCCTTGGAATATTCCAATTTGACGTCAGCCACAGTGCCGGTATTGGTCCAGGAGATAGTCCTGGACTCGCCCCTGGTCCAGACAATACCCGAAACATCAGGCGAACCAACCGTAAACTTAGCCCGAATCTTGAATGGGTTGTCCGAATCGTCTTTGGCGTCATAGTCACGCACATCCGAGACCCTGACCCGGACCGTAGAGGTGGCCGGCGTAATATCATTCGGCACGATCCAGGCATAGGAATTCCCGTTCGGGGTTGTGGTAATAATCGTGTTAATATCACTGGTAAAATTGTCCTTGGAATATTCCAATTTAACATTAGGCACGGTTCCATTCGTGGTCCAAGTAATAGTGCAAGCAGAGCCGACATCCAACTGGATACCAGATGCATTAGGATAGGTGACATTGAACCTGCCGCGAATCTTGAATCCGTTATTGGAATCGTCATAGACCGTGGAGTCGCGGGTATCGGAGATTCTGACCTTGACCGTGGAGGTAGCCGGCGTAATCTTGTCAGGTATGGTCCAGTTATAGGTGCCGGTATTTGATACCGCACCTATGATAGTAAGGGTGTCGGTCCAGAGGCCGTTCTGGGTGTATTCTAATTTAACATTGGGGATAGCGCCTAATTGCGTCCAGGTAATCGGATAAACACTGCCCACATCCCACTGCTCCAGTCCGCTATCCGGTTGCCGGACCGTAAACTCACCCCTAATCTTAAAGCCCGGCGACAACTGGGAATACGGGTCGGCAATGATGCTGGTATCCCTGGTATCCAGAACCATAACCCTGGTGGAGAAGTCCTGGGTAATATCATTAGGAACGGTCCAGTCATAAGCGCCGTCATTGGGCTCGTTATTAACAATAGTAACCCAACCGCCGGTAAGGGCGCTCAGGTAGTCAATACGGACAAGCGGAACCGTTCCGGTGGTGGTCCAGGTAATCGGACATTGTTTGGTGACAATCCAGGCCGTGTTGGTAATCGGGTCGGTTGTCTGTATTCTGGCGCGTATCTTAAAACCCGGAGAATCCTTATAGACCACGGTCGGGTTATTCGGGTCAATAATCCGAATCTTGACATCAAATGCCTGGGCGCCATAAGATATCTTATCAGGCACCGGCCAATCATAACTGCCGCTATTAGCGTAGGAATCACAACCAGGAATGGTTACCCACTTATCCGGAGTAGCAAGTGTGGTGTCCCAGTATCTGATTCTCACGATGGATATGGTTCCGACTGTATTCCAGGTAATCGGATAGGTTATAGGATGAGTGGTAGCGTCATAGACAATCCATTCATAGCTGGATTTGGGTGAATTGATGATAAAATCGCCTCTTATGGTAAATACCTCAGAGGTCTTATAGACCGTATAGTCAGCCGAGTCATAGATACGGACCTTAACGTTGGATGATATTCTGTCAGGCACGCGCCAAGAATAGGTCTTAAGAGAAGCATTACCATAAGTGGTCGTAATAACTTTCGTGTTAGCCGTAGGCGTAGGCGGCACAAAGCCCAGAAAGTCGTCTGTAGAATAATACAAATCTACATAGCCGATGCTGCCAAAGGTATTCCAGATAATATCATAAGCGTTAGGATTATATTGCGCATCATACACGGTAAAGACCGTGGTGCTGATGGGCTGGGTGATATTAAAATCACCCCGTATCTTAAAGCCACCAGAGACCGCATTGACCGAACTATCATTAACATCAGTAATCCTAATCAGACACCTGAAATCAGGCACAATCGCATCAGGAACCAACCAGGAGTAAGCATTGATACCCGCATTGTTGGCTCTGGCTGTTTCTATGGGCGGAGCAACCCAGGTCGCACCATTATCTTTAGAATATTCAATCTTGACCGCACTAATGGAGCCAAGAGAATTCCAGAGGAGTGTCTGATTGGTATTATACATCCATGTTGTCCCGGCAGACGGCTGGCTGACAGATAACAGACCGCGAATCTTTAAGGTGCCTGGATTAGGATTAATCACCGGCGAGACCGTATAGACGCTCGGGTCGGTACCGTCCGAGATTCTTAATTTTACCCTGATATCTGTGGTAATGAAGTCAGGGATAGACCAGGCATAAGAACCAGTATTTATCATTGTGGTATCTGAGCCGAGAACATTAAATGTATTTACCCAGTTATCCCTGGTATATTCCACCTTGACGCTATTGATTGGCCCGGTGGTGGTCCAGGATATTGTCTTCGGGTCGCCGACTTGCCAGACCTCGTTACCGACCGGGTTGAGCCAGGCGAAATCACCCCGGAGTTTGAAGCCGTTGATAGATTGACCAACACAGGCAAGGGGATACCTGATATCAGAAATACGGACCTTCCAATTAGAATGAGACCTGAGCATTGTAGGAGTGATAACCCAGGCATATCCATAGACCCCCTCTGAACCACAATTCCGTTCTATACTGGAATAGACGGTTAAGAAGTTGTCTTCAGACCACTCTATCTTGACCCGCGGGATAGCGCCGGTGGTGGTCCAGGTGATGTTCTGGGTCGTACCGACCACCCAGACAATACCGGGGTCTGAAGGTTGATTGACCGTAATCTTACCCATTATATTGAAGTTAAACTGTGAAACCCCGAACGGCGACGAAGGTGAGGTATCCTCAGCATAGGTAACCTTAACCTTGGCCGTGGTGGTAATAGCATCAGGCACGGTCCAGGGATAGGAGTTCACATTACTAAGATTATTTACTATCGCAGGTGAAACCCAGGTAGTCCCGCCATCAGTTGAATACTCTAACTTTACCAAACCCATTGTGCCATTGGTGGTCCAGGTAATGGTCCTGGATTCGCCCTTATAGATGGTTACATTAGAATCAGTAGGCCAGACCGAGGGGAAACTGCCCCTAATCTTAAACTGAATATTAGTGTTACTATTGGTATTCGGGTCAGCCGCAGACGAAACCCTTAGTTTGACTATTTCAGCCGTGGTAATATCATTAGGCACCTGCCAGGAGTATGAGCCAGTATTTGACTCTGACGGACGAATCACTATTGGTGTAACAAAGTTGTCTTTAGAATATTCTATTTTAACATTGGCGATTCCACCGGTCCAGGTCCACTGGATGAGCATCCCTTCGCCGACTGTATAGAGCGTCTTGGGTAGTTCGGTCATCCAGAATTTACCCTTTATCTTGAAGAACGGGGAATCATCCAGGGTCAGGGAATCATTCTCCTGAACTACCCTGACCCTGACGTTGGATGCGATTCTATCAGGGACCTGCCAGGCATAAGGACTGGCAGAAGCCAGGACGGTTGCAATCGGGGTCGGGGTAGTCGGATAATCACCCGGCATAAAGAACTGGAGTTTGACACTGGTAACACCGGTGCCGGTTACCTGCCAGGTAATATTGTGAGTATTCGGATAACTAATGGAATTATAGACAATATATTCATCGTTCAGAATCGGGGCCAGGACCTTGATAGACCCCTTAATCTTGAACTCAGGGGATTCGCCATAGACCAGGGAGGGATAGCGGGTATCCTGAACCTTAACCTTAACGGTTTCAGACATCTTATCTATAGGTATGGTCCAGTTATAGATGCCCTCAATACTTCCATCAGACGATGAGGTATTAGTTATGGGCATACCGGGAATGGTTGTCCAGACCGTATGAGCCGGGTCTGTGGATATCTGAATCTGGATATTAGGCACCGGGCCCCAGACCCGCCACTTTATCTGATACTGTTCTCCGGTCCGGTATATATCACCGGCTAATGGCTTGGTCACCTGAACCTTGGCAACTATCTTGAATATAGGTGAATCCTTGTAGACAAGATTGGGGTCATTGGTATCACGAACCCGAATTTGGCAATTATCAGAGACAATATTGGGGACGCCCCATAAATAATTACCGGTGGTATTTGCATAACTCGTAACAATCGGTGTAATAGCCGAGCCAAAATTATCGGTGCTATATAGGATATCAACCGTATTGATTGACCCGGTAGTGGTCCAAGAAATAGTATGAGTACTGGTTGCCTCCCAGATATCGGTTGATTTGGGGGAATCAATGAGCGGGAAGGCGCCGCTAATCTTGAAGCCCGGTGACTTACTGGATACGGACAAATCAGCCGTATTCCTGACCCTGACTCTGAGGGTCGGTGCATAGACAATCCTGTCCGGTATGGTCCAGCCATAACTGCCGGTATTGGTGCAGGTGGTAATGGCAAAGATATTTCCCGGCATGACAAAATCATCTGTAGAATATTCAATCTGGACCTGGCCGATAGAACCGGTCCATGTCCAGGTAATGGGCTGGGTTGAGGCAACCACCCAGGCCGTACCGGTAACCGGAGACCCAACCGTAATAGAGCCCTTGATATCAAACGGCGCTGAGTCCTTCCTGACATTGTAGTCCCTGGTGTCCGAGACCCTGATAAGACATCCATAATAGATATCATTGGGCACCTGCCAAGAGTAGGTATTGACCATACCATCTGTGGAAGGTGTAATCTCTGTGCCTGATGCGCCCTTGAAGTATTCTATCTTAACGGTCGGGATTGACCCGGTCCTGGTCCAGGTAATGTTATAAGAACTACCAACTATAACCACAGAAGGAACGGCTACGACATTAATCTGACTCCTGATTTTATTCATCGCCGTGGTGGTATAAGCCGGCGACTCAGCATAAATCTTCAGGTCAAGGTCTGTGGTATAGGATGAGACATCGGTTATCCTGATTCTTAATTTATCGGTATAGTGGTCCTGGACGGTCCAGGGGCAGGAGCCCGAACCAATCCCGGCCGGTTGGGTTGCACTAATCGTGTACGGATAGGAGATGCCATCGTCTATAGAATATTCCACCTTAACTGTCTCAATCGGACCAAAGGTATTCCACTGAAGCGTCTTTGCCTCCTGAACATACCAGTTAATATTACCGTTAGGATTGGTTACTGCTAAATTACCCCGTATCTTAAATTCCGGTTGTGACCTGGCCGAGGCGCCTTGGTCTGCGCCTATAGGCGGGTCACCTAAACTATAAACCCTGACCTTAACCGCAGAATTTATAATATCCGGAATAGTCCACATAAAACTACCATTATTCGGGATGTTATCAGCACCCGGAACGATATTAACATCGGTTACAAAATCATCCCGTGACCACTGTAATTTGACATTGACTAACTTACCGGCCGGCGATACAGAGGTCCAACTGATGGGTTGATTGGTTTGCCCACTGACCAGGATTGTTGTCGTGCCTTCTGGGTAGGTTATATCAAACCTATCCCTGATACGGAAGTTGCCGTTAGATGTCTTCTTGACATTTGAGTCAGAGGCATTACTGATTCTTATCTGGACGGTCCCGGACAGGTCGCCGGTATTACCAGGGGTCAGCCAATTGTAAAAGCCGGTGGCGCCTGCGGTTGAACTAATAATGGTGTTCCAGGTGGTATGCGGCGCATCGGTTGAATACTCCAGTTTCACAGTCGGTATATAACCGACCAAAGTCCAGGAGATAGCCGTTTCTATACCGACCAGCCGGATATCACCGTTGACAGGTGAAAGAATAGTAAAATCACCCCTAATCTTAAAGGGAGCACCCATAGGCGGATTATAGACGATGGAACTAAAGGCCGGTCTGGCATCCAGGACCCTAACCTTAATCTGATTTGCGACGCTCAGGTTCACCTGGGGGATAGTCCATTCATAACCGCGTGTGCCAATGCCTGAAGGAGCAGATGAAATAATGACATAAGGATAATTATCCGCTCCGCCATCAATAGAGTATCGTAGTTCTACAAAAGGTATAGTGCCGGTAGCAGTCCAGGTGATGAACCTCTTCTCGCCGACAATCCATTCTTCTCCACCCACTGGTGAATTTAGTGTCAAAGCGCCCTTAATCATAAAGGGATTATTACTGATATCAAAAGTCCCGGTCTCATAATCGGCGTCTGTAATCTTGACCCAGACCTGCGCCGCAATGGCATCGGTCACCACCCAGTCATAACTCAGGAGCGCGGCATTGTAAGGTAAGGCATTAATCTTGACCGGCGCGGTAAAGGAACTGGTAACATCATAATAGATATTCACATTCAGGATAGTACCGGTCATCGTCCAGGAGACGCTCTTGGTGGTGCCGACAGTCCATTGTTCATTGCCATTAGGCGCGCCCACCACAAGATTACCCTTGATACGAAATTCTGGTCCTTCATTTATGGTGGTCGGGTCTGCCCAGTCAGAGATTCTTATTTTAACATTCCCTGCAATGCAGTCCGGGGCGTTCCAGGCATACACACCGGTAGTGCCGGCACCGCCCGGTATAGGCGGAGTGCCGATGGTCTTCCAGAGTAAATTGATCGCATCATACCATTCTAAATTCACCTGTGTGATACCAACACTCTTATTCCACTTGATAGTAATCGGATCGCCGATGGTATAGACCGTTCCGCTGATTGGCTCGGTAAGTTGCAGATTACCCCTGATACGGAATGATTGTGTGCTCATCAATCCAGGATATACATCGCTCATATCAGCGATATTACGCACCCGGATACGGGCATTAGTGGTGGTATTTGTATCAAGAGGCAGTGTCCAATAATAAACTCTGGTGCCCGGAGCAGTGGTGGTATTGGTTATATTATTCCAAACAGTTATGCCGGTAGGCGTGTAGTCATAAGTGAACTCAATAGCAACATTGGTAATAGAGCCCTGGGTAGTCCAGGTGATACCATAGGTATTACCGATAATCATCGGCAGGTATGACTCATTGCCTTTTGGCTCATCCAGTCGCAGTTTACCCTTAATCAACACCTGAGGTGATACGCCATTTGACTCTGGAATGGTGCTATCAGAAACCCGAATCTTGACATTACCTGATATGGTATTAGACACGGGCCAGTTGTATTCACCGCCGGTCAGGCCAGCGCCGACCGTATCAATATAATTCCAGGGACCTGCGTCACCATTGATTGACCATTCTAATTTAACTGTATTTATTGTGCCTGAGATAGCCCACTTAATTGTATAGATATCGCCGACCCGGAGTATTTCACCCAGAGTATCCGGCTTGGTCACAGAGATAAAGCCCCTAATCTTGAACGGCTGTGATTCGGCAATGTCCGCCCTATCAAGAACCGGCCTAATCCGCACCTTAGCCGTGGCTGAAATAGCATCCGCTACAACCCAGTTTCTGCTGTAGGTGGTAGGTGTGGCGCAATCCACCGTGGCTATATCATACCACAAACTGTCGGTGTCTATATATTGCAACGTCACATCGCCGACCGAACCAATCACATCCCAGATGATGGTCTTGGTCTGGCCTACTGACCAGACATCTGACGAGATGGGCTGGGTAATATTCAGACCACCGCGGATGGTGAAGTTATTGGCGCTGACACCAGCCACATCCGGGTTATCAGCCGGATGGTCAAGTGACTCCACCCTAATCTTACACTGCTTTGATATGTTGTTAGGAATAGTCCAACCGCTGCCGTCCGCCGGATATTTACCTGTATTGGCAATACCCGTAGCAATCAGATATGGATAATTATCCAACCCGCCGTCAAGAGAGTACTTTAATTCCA
>ERZ1292630.4474-Hain-H41-02um-R3-4474-length-11823-cov-5_pt1 | contig 11823 bp, 8 predicted proteins | sample MGYA00564408_ERZ1292630 | MGnify/ENA primary metagenome ERZ1292630 (study PRJEB36523, sample SAMEA6512641) | groundwater metagenome | collected 2019-01-08 | study: AquaDiva: Metagenomics assemblies of 32 groundwater samples | reverse complement strand
GCTCGCGACGGCCGGGCTCGACTTGGTGGCCGCAGACCCTGCGACCGTCCGGGTCGCCACGGTCGCCGGGCTTGGCGCGGGCGGCGCCGAGTGTCCCGGCGTGCGCACCGTCAGCGCCGCCATCTGCAGGGTGGTCTGTCCCTCGTCGGGGACGAGCTTGCGGAACGCCCGCTCAGCTTCCTTCAGCGACGGCCACCGATCGGCCGGGGCCTTGGCCATCATCCGCTGGACTATCGCTTCCACGTGCGCCGGCACGTCGGCGCGCAGGGCGCGCATCGAGGGAACCGGGTCGAGCATGTGCGCACGAAGCATCTCTCCAGCCGATCCGTTGAACGGGAGCTGGCCGGTGAGCAACTCGAACGCCATCACGCCGAACGCGTACTGGTCGGTGGCCGGCGTCACCTCCTGGGCGGAACGCTGCTCGGGACTCATGTAGGCCCAGGTGCCGACGACCATTCCCGTGCCGGTGGTGCGCGGCCCAAAGTCGCGGCGCGCGATGCCGAAATCGCTGACGACCGCACTCCCCTCGCGGTCGATGAGCACGTTGGCCGGCTTCACGTCGCGATGCACCACACCGCGGTCGTGCGCGTGCTGCAGCCCCTCGGCGGCCTGCGCCAGCAGCATGCCGGCGAGGTGCACCGGCAGTCGCCCGCGCTCGGCGAGAATGACGTCGAGACTGCGTCCCTCGACGAACTGCATGATGATCGCCTGCACGCCTTCGCCGCTGCGCACGCCGTACACCGTGACGACGTGCGGATGCTGCAGCGACGCGACGGTACGCGCCTCGCGCAGGAAGCGGTCGGCCATGCCGCGGTCGTCGGCGATCTCGGGGAGGAGCACCTTCACCGCCACGCGGCGCTGCAGCGCCGTGTCGAACGCCGCGTAGACGGCGGCCATGCCGCCGCGCCCCAGTTCCCGCTCGATTTCGAGCTCGGTGCCGACGAGCGCCTGCAGCTTGTCGCGCAGGGGGTCCGGAGCGTCGGAGCGCGCGCGGGAGGTGGCGCCGCACTTGCTGCAGAACGCCGACGCCAGCGGCTGCGGCGCGCCGCAGTGCCGACAGTGCTGCACCACGTTCACCGTGGCGGCGTCGTGGCTGGTTGACGGGGGAGCGTCGTCGCTCGTCGGGGGAACCATGGGCACAAGGTCGCGTACGACGCCCGCTGACGCCAGCGGCGGCCGTTCGTCCTGCGGCTGGAAGCTTGGCGGGTCGGTGCGCTAAGTTGTGGGAGCAAGATATGCCGGGCCCTTAGCTCAGCGGTTAGAGCAGCGGACTCATAATCCGACGCGCGCTGGTTCGAATCCAGCAGGGCCCATGAACTGCAGTTGGCGGATGGCAGATGGCAGATGGCGGTTGGCAGCAGTGGTCGCCTCTGAATACGCCGCTCGCACCGCGCGCGCGACGGGTGTCCGGTCTCGCAAGCGGCCGCAGGACCCATAAAGGGCGCGCGCAGCGCGCCCAAGGGTCCGAGAGCTTGCGGGACCGGATACCCGTCGTGCGCGCACTCAGAACCACCTCAAGTCCACTATCCAGGGACCACCCATGCGCTTCCTCACCGCAGTTCTGGCCCTGGGAGCGCTGAGCGCCCCGGTCCTGGCCCAACGCCCACCATCCACCAGCCACCAGCCACCAGCCAAGTACGATCCCTCGTTCTACTCCGACGGCAGCCGAACAAACCCGACGCTGAAGGCGCTCAGATGGCGGTTGATCGGTCCGTTTCGCGGTGGAAGGTCCGTCGCCGTAACCGGTGACCCGTCAAAGCCGCTGGTCTTCTACTTCGGCGCCGTCAACGGCGGCGTCTGGAAGACCACCAACGCCGGCCAATCCTGGGACAACATCACCGACGGCAAGACCGACATCTCGTCGGTCGGCGCGATCACTGTCGCCCCCAGCGACCCCAACGTCATCTGGGTGGGCACCGGCGAAGGGAAGCCGCGCGAAGACCTGACCCACGGCACCGGCGTCTACCGCACCACCGACGGCGGCTCGACGTGGAAACACCTCGGACTCGCCGACGCCCAGCAGATCACCGCCCTGCGCGTCGACCCCACCAACCCCGACCGCGCGTTCGTGTCGTCGCTCGGCCACGCCTTCGGCCCCAACGCCGAGCGCGGGGTGTTTCGCACGACGGACGGCGGCACGACGTGGAAGAAGGTGCTCTTCGTCAACGACTCCACCGGCGCCAGCGACGTATCGCTCGACGTCAACAATCCGCGCATCGTCTACGCCGCCCTCTGGAAGTTCCAGCGTACGCCGTGGACGATGGACGCCGGCAGCGGCCGCAGCGGCCTGTGGAAGAGCACCGACGGCGGCGACACGTGGACCGAACTGACGTTCAATCCGGGGATGCCCAAGGGGCCCATAGGCAGGATCGGCGTCTCGGTGTCGCCGGCCAACTCGCAGCGCGTCTACGCGACCATCGAGGCCAGGGACAGTGCCGGCGCCATCTTCCGCAGCGACAACGCCGGCGCCACGTGGAGCCGCGTCAACGGCGACCAGACCTTCGCCGTGCGCCCCTACTACTACTCGGCGATCACCGCCGACCCCACCAACGAAAACGTCGTCTACGTGATGAACCTGCAGGTGCACCGCAGCATCGACGGCGGCAAGACGTTTGCGCGCGTGCGCGTGCCGCACGGCGACACGCACCAGATGTGGGTGGACCCGAACGACGGCAACCGGCTGATCAACGCGAACGACGGCGGCGCCACGGTGTCGCTCGACTACGGCCGCACGTGGAGCTCGCAGAACAACCAGCCCACGTCGCAGTTCTACCACGTGATCACCGACGACCAGTTTCCGTACCGGCTGTACGGCGCCCAGCAAGACAACAGCACGGTGAGCATCAGTAGCCGCAGTGACAACGGCGTGATCACCGAGCGCGACTGGTGGCCGGTGGCCGGCTGCGAGAATGCGCACATCGCCATCGACCGCCGCAACCCGACGGTGACGTACGGTGGCTGCTACATGGGCGCGCTCAACCGCTACGACAGCCGCACGGGGCAGAGCCGCGACATTTCGGTGTGGCTGCGCAACTACGACGGATGGGCGGTGGCCGACGTGCCGCAGCGCTTCCAGTGGACGTTTCCCATCGTCATCAGCGCGCACGACGCCTCGACGATGTACGCCACCAGCCAGTACGTGTGGCGCACGCGCAACGAGGGGCAGAGCTGGGAGAAGCTCTCCCCCGACCTCACGAAGCACGATCCCAAAACGATGCGGCGCTCGGGAGGCCCGGTGAGCGGCGACATGACCGGCACCGAGTGGTACGCGACCATTTACGCCTTTGCCGAGTCGCGCCGGGACGCCAAGGTGCTATGGACCGGCAGCGACGACGGCCTGGTGCACCTGTCGCGTGACGGTGGCACCACCTGGACCAACGTGACGCCCGCGGCGATGCCGTCGTTCTCGCGCGTCACGGAGATCGAGCCATCGCCGCACGACCCCGCCGTGGCCTACGTCAGCGCCACGCGCTACCAGCTCGACGATTTTGCGCCGTATTTCTGGAAGACCACCGATTTCGGCAAGACGTGGTCGCTCATCACCACCGGCATACCCGCCACTTCGTACTCACGCTCGCTCAGGGAAGACCCCGTGCGTCGCGGGCTCTTGTTTGCCGGCACCGAGACCGGTGTGTTCGTGAGCTTCAACGACGGCGCCAGGTGGGAACCGCTGCAGCTCAACCTGCCCCGCGTGGCGGTGCGCGACCTGCGCGTGCACGGCAACGACGTGGTGATCGGCACGCACGGGCGATCGTTCTGGGCGCTCGACGACATCTCGTACCTGAGGCAGGTGGCCGACAGCGTGACGAGCAAGAAGGCGCACCTGTTCGTCCCTGCCCCTGCCCAGCGCTTTGCCGCCGGCGGCGGTCGTCGCGGTGGCACCGTGGGTGAGAACCCGCGCGTCGGCGCGTACTTCGACTACTGGCTGAAGGACAAACCGGCCGGTGACGTCACGCTCGACGTGCTCGACGGCGCCGGCGCTCTCATCAAGCGCTTCAGCAGCGCCAAGCCCGGGAAAGCCGACAGCACCGGCCACGCCGCCGCCGACAGCGCGGCCGCCGCTGCGCGTGCCGCGCAGAACATCGACTCGCTGTCGTATGTGCCCATCGACAGCGTGCCCAGCACGCGCGCGGGCATGAACCGGTTCATCTGGGACCTGCAGCACCCGCGGCCCAGGCTGATGGAGGGGGCCATCGTGGACGACGGCACCACCAGCGGCCCCACGGCGGTGCCGGGCGCGTACCGCGTGCGGCTGATCAGTGGCGCCGACACGATGACGCGCACGTTCACCGTCGTTCCCGACCCGCGCGTCACCACCACCGTGGCCGACTACCAGGCGCAGTTCGCGCTGGCGCAACTCGTCGGCAAGCAGATCACGGCGCTGACCGAGAGCGTCGAGCGGGTGCAGTCGGTGCAGGCGCAGGTAGACGATCGCAAGGCGAAGGGCGGCGACCTGCCGCAGGCCGACGAAATCAAGAAATCCGCCACGGCCCTGCGCGAGAAGTTCGAAGGGGTGCGGGCCGAGTTGTACGAGGTGTACACCAAGGTGGACCAGGCGACGCTGAATTATCCGATCAAGCTGTACCAGATGTGGATCACCGCCAACGCGCAGGTGCTCGAGGGCGATTCGCGGCCCACCGACCAGCATGCGGCGATCGTCAAGGATCTCTCGGCCACTCAGCAGGTGCAGCTGGATGCGCTGGCTCGGCTCGAGGCCAACGAGCTGGTGGCGTTCAACGAGCTGCTGCGCAAGGCAGGGTTGCCGGCGGTGTACCTGCCGCCTCGCAAGCCGGCTATGTAGGTCTGGTGGGAGCGCGCGGATGCGCGCCGGCCGCTTGGCGCGGCGGCGCGGCCGCACCACGATGTCGATGTCTTGTCCGAGCCGGTTGAGGAGCTTCATCAGCCGGCCGGTGGAGAACCCCTCTGAGTGCCCGCGCAGCAGCACAGAGACTTTCGACTGCGGGATGCCCAGCAGGCGGGCGGCGTCTGTCTGGCGCAGACGCCGCGCCTTGACCAAGTCGCGCAGTTGCACGATCAGCATGGCCTTGGCGAGTTCCTCATCCGGCCGGTCGAAACCGAGATCGCGAAAGACGTTCCCGCTTCCGCGTTCGAACGCGGGGAGTGCCTTGGCATCGTTCATGGTCGAATCTCCAGCGCATGAATGGCGCGCGCGTCGTTCAGTCGTTTCTCCACGAGAACGAGGAGTCTCTTGGGGGTGCTGATGCCTCTACTCGACTTCTTGGGAAACGCACAGAGCACGTAAATGGCCTCGGCGGCCGGGCCGACAGCTGCGTCATCGTTGTGTTGCGCAGTGCAGCGCTACTCGCGCACCTGCGGCAACACCCCGCCCGGCACGCCGAAATGCGGTCGCAGTGACGTCGACGTCGACGCTCCCAGGGCCGGCATCACGAACTCGCCCGCGTCAACAGACCAGTACAAGCAGCCCATCTCGTCCGGCGGTCGCGACCGAACGAATGCCTCAGCCGCTGCAAGCGCCGCAAGCCACGCCTGCTTGGCCGCCACCAAGTCGAACGGCTCGGCGAGATCGAGGCGCGCAAACTCCTCGGGCCGGTAACGGCCGCGCCGCTTGAGCAACTCGAGCAGCGACAGCGGCGTGAAGCCCGGGTCCTTGCCTGCCGCTGCCCAGCAGGCCGCGCCCAGCGGGAGCACCCGCGTGTTGATGAACAGGATGTCCACGAAATCGCGGGGCTCGTCGCGGCCAGCCAATGCGAGCACCTTGTTGATCGCGAGATCCACGGGGTGAAGCAGCAAACCACCCAGCGGATCGCGCACGAGCGGCATGAATCGCCACGCCGAGTCGTGTGCCCAGTCCACTCGCGTCGCGTGCGGCCCGCGCGACACCGAGGCGCGCACGAAACCCGGCTGACTGATTTCGACGGTCACTCTGTAGCCCGCCGCACCGAGCAGCGCCTGGTGCGCGTTGAACGTCGTCGCAACGCGCTCCACGGAATCGTGAAAGAAATCCAGGTCGTTGCTGTAACGCGTGGAGTTGGGTGCGAAGTGGAGCGCGGCACCGCCCGCGAGATAACTCTCGCCAGCCGACGACGCCGGCTCCTCAGCCATCGTGGCCAGCGTGGCCAGCAGCGCGCGCTGAAAGTCGGTTAGCGGCACAGTCTGGCCCCCACCTGCCACGCCTCGCGATTGCCGTGCTTCATCAACTGCTCGGCGACCCACGGCACATCGCCGCCAGCGATGGTGAGGTCGGAGCGATACGACCAGAAGCACGATGTGTGAAAACGACGGAAGGCACGCCTGGCCTCGCGCACGCGGACCATGGCGCGCGCGGTGGCCGGGTCGAGCGGGCGTCGGCTCTTGAGACCACCGCGCCGGCCGATGGTGGAGAGGTACTTGCGGATCGACGGCATGAATAATCATAGCCCGCTTATGATATAAAAGCAATAGTACCAGACGCTTGCTGATGTAGACTTCCGAGGAAGCGGCGGGCGCGAGCGCGCTAGCCGTCCTTCGAAACGCACGCGCGACGGGTATCCGGTCGCGCGCGCTCTCGCTCAGACCTCTTCGCCCATTCGCTCCAGGTCGGCGAGGTCCTGCAACCGTCCGGAGGCTCGCTTGGCCGCCACGAAGTGGTCTCGGCCGATAATTGGCGTGTCAACCCCGTGGAGCGCCACGACCAGGCGGGCATCCCAGGCAACGACAAAATCCGGGACACCGACAATCTCGGTGAACACGTCTACTCGCCCGAGCCACGCGCCGAGCTGAATGTTCGTGCCCGACTTCGCGAAATCGTCCACGGACACTTGCTGGTCGGCCAGCGGTGCGCCGAACGCACGAAGTGCTTCCCAGACCTTCGTCGCGTTCTCGATCGTGGGCTCAACCCAGATGTCGAGATCCTTCGTGGCCCGGGGTTCGGCGTGTACGCCGAGCGCATGTGCGCCGACCAGCAGGTATCGAACGCCGTGCCGCGAAAGCGTCTCGAGCAGCGCGGTCCAATCGGCACTCCAGCCGCCCTCGCGGATCGCCGTCGCGGCTCGGCCGTTGACCCCTGCGGCGACACCGGCACGTACGAGCTCCCAGCCTCGGTGCGACAAGATATTCACCGCTTCGAGGCGCTCCGCCGCGGTGGTGTACGAGCACACGTCGTCCGGCGGTTCCTCGCCACGCCGATGGACGCGCACCTGCAGGTCCCGTGGATCGCGCATGACGCCAAGATAGCGCTGATCGGCTCGAGGTGCGTCACCATTCCATTGCCAAACGCGAGTGCACGCGCGACGGGTGTCCGGTCTCGCAAGCGGCCGCAGGACCCGCAAAGGGCGCGCGCAGCGGGCCCAAGGGTCCGAGAGCTTGCGAGAACGGATACCCGTCGTGCGTGCGACCCGCTTAGAACCAAGCCGGTGATGCGTCCAGCGTAACGGAGTCCAGCCGCTTGAGCAGCGCGATGTCCGGCGCGATGCGCGGCAGCTCCCAGGCAAACCAGTACCGCGCCGCGTGCAGCTTGCCGTGCAGGAAGTCCTGCTCTTCCTCACCCTCCGCCGCGGCCAGCTTGGCGGCCGCCACGCGCGCCATGCGCAGCCAGAGCCAGGCCACCACGACGCGGGCCGAGACTTCGTAGTAGACCGTGGCGTTGGCCAGCGCGCGCGTCGGGTCTTTTGTCATGGCGATCCCCAGCACCTGCGTGCACTCCGCCCAGTGTCCCAGCGCGGCGGAGAGGTTCCCGGCCATGCCCTGCAGCGTCTTGTCCCCTTCAGCACACTCACTGATCGTGCCGCGCATACGGCCCGCGAGCGCCTTGAAGCACGCTCCGCCGCTCTGCACCACCTTGCGGCCCAGCAGGTCGAGCGCCTGGATGCCGTTGGTTCCCTCGTGGATCTGGTTCAGGCGGTTGTCGCGGTAGAGCTGCTCGATGGGGTACTCGCGGGCGTAGCCGTAGCCCCCCATCACCTGCATGGCGTTGCTGATGGCCACCTGGCATCCCAGGGCCGGGAACGTCTTGGCGAGGGGAGTGAGTACCTCGAGTAATTGCGACGCCACCAGCCGCTCCTCCTCGGTGGGGGCCGTCTGCTCGTCGTCCACCAGCTTGGCGCATTCGAGGATGAGGGCCAGGGCGCCGTCCACATTGGCCTTGGCCTCCAGGAGCATCCGGCGGATGTCGGCGTGCTCGATGATCGGCACCGGCGGCTTGGCCGGGTCCTTTTCGCCCGGCAGACGCCCCTGGCGGCGCGTGTGGGCGTATTCCACGGCGTGGTGGTAGGCCGCATGCCCCATGCCCACGGCGGCCCGTCCCACGCCAATGCGGGCCTCGTTCATCATGTGGAACATGTAGGTGAGCCCCTTGTGGGGTTCGCCCACCAGGTAGCCCACGCAGGGCTCCTTTTCGCCGAAGTTCAGCAGGGTGCTGCAGGTGCCCCGCCACCCCATCTTGTGAATAAGCCCTCCCAACCCCACCCCGTTCCGCGCGCCCGTGGAGCCGTCGGGGTTGAGGAGGAGCTTGGGAACAATAAAAAGAGAGATCCCCTTCGTACCCGCCGGCGCACCCTCAATTCGTGCGAGCACCAGATGGACGATGTTCTCCGTCATCTCGTGATCGCCGCCGGAGATCCAGATTTTCGTGCCGGACAGGTGGTAGATGTCGGATGACGGATGACGGATGGCGGATGTGCGGATATCGGCCAGCGACGACCCGGCATCGGGTTCCGTGAGGGCCATGGTGCCCGAGAACTTCCCCGCGAACAGCGGCGGCAGCCACGTGGCCTTCTGCTCGGCGCTGCCGAAGGCGGCGATGAGGTTGGCCGCGCCGATGGTGAGCAGGGGGTAGCTGGCGGTGGCCACGTTGGCCGCGTCGAACCAGGCGTAAGCCGCGGCGGCGATGAGGTGGGGGAGCTGCATGCCGCCCACCTCGGCGTCCTGCACGGCGGCCAGCAGGCCCGCGTCGGCGGTGGCCAGGAAGGCCGGCTTGACGCCCGGGTTGAGCACCACCTTGCCCCCGTCCATGTGGGGTTCGTCGGTGTCGTTGGTCTTCTGGTGCGGCAGGTAGAACTCGGTGGCGATGCCCTGTGCCGAGGAGAGCACGGCGTCGAAGGCTTCGCGCGAGTAGTCGGCAAAGCGCGCTCGGCTGCAGAGCGACTCGGCGTCCAGCACGTCGTAGAGCTGGAAGGCGAGAGTGCGCGGGTCGATGAGGGTGGGCACGGGGCTCTGCGCTGTTTGGGATGGGCAGAAGTTATCGCGCGCGACCGACGTGCGCGACGCAGGCACGCGGAATCACCGCACGGGAGTATCCCGGCTCGTTCACGGCGCCAGTGCACCGACGGGGATGACCGCAACGCCGTCGGGGCGCACGTAGCCATAGCCCGTCGCGAAGATGACAGCGAGCGTGGCGGGCCGGCCGCATACGGTCGTGTCGACCCGCTCGGCGAAGGTGAGCAAGTGCGCCGCCGCCTCGTCAACGAGTTTCTGTCCGAGCTTCACTTCGAAGGCCGCCCACGCGCCGCCGGCCGTTTCGACGATCGCGTCGACTTCGAGTCCCGTGTTGTCGCGATAGTGGCGCACCATCGCGTCGTTCGCCTGGGCGTAGATCCGCAGGTCGCGGACGACCAGCGACTCGAACAGGAAGCCGAACCACTCGATCTCGTGCAGCAGCCTCTCCGGCGTGGCGCGCAGGGCCGCCACGGCCAGTGCAGGATCGACGAAATGCCGCTTCGGTGCGGTCCGCAGGATCGAACGGGAACGCAGCTGCGGCGCCCACGCCGGCTGATCTTCGATGATCATAAGTCGATCGAGTGCCGCCAGATACTCTCGCACCGTGTCGTCCTTGAGCGGCCCATCCGCTCCGCCCGTGTCGCCGGCGAGTGCGCTGATGGACACCGACGTCGCCACGTTGCGCGCGACCGGGCGGCGCGACGTGGCCGTGTATGGCTAGGACGGCGCTTTTTTTACGGTACGACACAGCGAACCATAAAGTGCGTTTGGGTTCGATGGGGGTAACCTTCCGCAAACCTACGCCCGCGAAGCACCGGCATGGGAGTGCTCGTCCGGTGCGTTCACCAACTGGAGCGCCGCGCAAGACTCACGCGTCAGGCGGGGGAGTTTGACCCGGCCCCCGGCTGGGGGAGTTTGCGGTGGCCGCCGGGACGTATTGCAAAACACGATTATAGTCGCTAATATATAGGTGTTTACAAGCCGTTGACACTTATCCATTGATGCTTATGCGATCAAATGTCCACCTGCGCCTGCCCCCGCCGGTTCGGCGGTCCCTCGTCAAGTTGGGCCGCGATATTTCGGTGGCGCGCCGAAAGCGGCGGCTGGCTCAAACGATGATGGCCGAGCGCATCGGGGTGGCGACGTCCACCTACGCACGCATCGAACACGGCGACCCGACAATCGGGATCGCCGCCTATGCGATGGCGCTGTTTGTCCTCGGGCTCGGGACGCCGTTCACTGACCTGGTGGATCCCGCCAGCGACGACCAGGCGCTCGTCCTCGAGGCGGCGCGCCTTCCACAGCGCGTGCGCGCGCGGAAGATCCCCACGGCACCATGAAACGCAGCATCGGCGTCCATCTTGGCGCGCAAGCGACTCTCGTGGGGCGCCTGCACTACAACCGCGACGGGGCGCGCGAAAGCGCGGTCTTCGAGTACGACGACGCGTGGCTCGCGACGCGCTCGGCGTTCGCGCTCGACCCGACACTCCCGCTGGTGCGCGGAGCACAGTTCCACAAGGCCGCGCGTGATGGTTCCCTCTTCCACCCCGCCATCACCGATACCGAGCCCGACGGCTGGGGCACGACCGTCATTCGGCGCGACCACGCCAAGCGCCGCGCCGCCGAGCGCGCTGCCGGCGCCCCCGGCGAGCCGCTCCCTCCGCTCGAAGGCGCGCTCGACTTCCTGTTGGCGGTGGATGACTTCTGCCGCGTCGGGGCCCTCCGCTTTCAGGACGAAGCGGGCGTCTTCTGGCGCCCGAGCGAGGACGACGGCCGCCGGACCACGCCTCCGTTGCTCGAGCTTGCCGACCTGCTCGCGGCGACCCGCGCGGTGGAACTGCACGAGGAGACCGCTGCGGATCTCGCGTACCTCCGCGGCCGTGGAACCTCGCTGGGCGGGTTGCGTCCGAAGTGCAACGTGGTGGACGACGATGGGTGGCTGGCCATCGGCAAGTTCCCGAGTGTACACGACACCCGCGCGGTCACCAGGGGTGAGGTGCTCGCCCTCCGTCTTGCTGAAGCCGCCGGCATTCATGCGGCCCAGGCGCGCCTCGTGATGAGTGACGACCTGCCCGTCGCGGTGATCCGTCGATTCGACCGCCTGGCCAGTGGCGCCCGCCTCATGTACGTGTCTGCGGCAACCCTCATGGGAGTCGAGCGTGGCGCGCCTGACGAGCACACGTACGCCGAGCTCGTGGACGCGATACGCACGCACGGGGCTGACGCGCAGCAGGACATCAACGAACTGTTCCGACGGATCGCGTTCTCCATCCTCATCACGAACGTGGACGACCACCTCCACAACCACGGGTTCCTGCATGTCGAGGCAGGCAAATGGCGTCTGGCGCCGGCGTTCGACGTGAACCCGTTTCCCGAGCGAGCGCGCGAGCTGAAAACGTGGATCGCGGAGGACACGGGCCCGGCGGCCACCATCGAGGCGCTTCTCTCGGCGGCACCGTATTTCGGGGTGAGCGCTGAGCGTGCGGTGGAGATCGTCGGTGCCGTGGAGCGCGCCGTGGCGACGTGGCGTGAGGCCGGGACCGCCCTCGGCGTGACCGCCGCCGAACTTGACCAGTTCGCGGATGCGTTCGAGCACGCCGAGCGCGCGGCCGCGCGACGAGCATGTGGTTGACGCGCTCACGACTGGGG
>ERZ1292630.4472-Hain-H41-02um-R3-4472-length-11825-cov-14_pt1 | contig 11825 bp, 11 predicted proteins | sample MGYA00564408_ERZ1292630 | MGnify/ENA primary metagenome ERZ1292630 (study PRJEB36523, sample SAMEA6512641) | groundwater metagenome | collected 2019-01-08 | study: AquaDiva: Metagenomics assemblies of 32 groundwater samples | reverse complement strand
TCCGGTATTACCGATATTGTGGATACTTTGAATTCGCAATTCTCGCTGATTGATAAAGCCTTAACCGGCCTGAGCCAGGGAGTTATGGGAAAAGTTGAGAAGACAAAAGATGTTGTTAATGATTTAGAATCGGTATATAATCAACTAGCTACCTTGAGCGGCCAGATTAAGAAGATCGGCGGCACGCAAGGATTAAGTTTAGAGAAATTGTATCAGGTCTCCAAAGATAAGAAAGATGATATCACTTATCTTAAGAACAAGGCTCAGGAGTTGAAGGCGACGATGGAGATCAATCAGAAAATGATGCAGAATGCAGCCAACAAACCGGTAGTGCAGTCATGGTTTGAGTTTAAATAAATTTAGACCTTGCTTCGTGGCTGATATCGTGTAAAAAATATCATCAATTATCTTAAAAATATGCTAAAATAAACACGATGCCGCTCTAACTGATTCAAAACTGGAGGAAGTTTTGAAGAAAGTCTTTCCTTGTTTTTTATTCTGTGTATTCTGCCTTCTCGGTTTTATTTCCTTAGCTTATGCGGGTATTACTTTACGTCTGGTGGCGATGAATCCGGCGGATAATGAGCAAACCGTCCCGGTTAAGGTCTATCTGCCGATGGAAGTCAAGCCCGAAGACGTTATTTATAAAGAGGACCTGGAAATTGGTTATGATACGCAACAGGGCTCTTATTATGTCCATGGTGAATATCTGCTTAAACCCAAGGAAGTTTTAGAAAAAGAGATTGAGTTAAAAGATATCTGGGTAATTGATGAAAGTCAGATCTCTCTAATCCGTCAAGAGGCTAAAACCATTGCCGAAGATTTTAAGAAAACCAATTACGCCGATAAAGCGGCATTGATCTATCAGGGTATTGATAAGAAACTTCAGGATGTTACCGATATGCAGCAGGCCTCCTCCGCCAGCCCGGGTTACCATATTTCTAATTACCGCAATTCCTTAAGTTTATTAAATTCCGCTAAAGCCGACCTGGTCGCGGCTAAGACGCTGTTAGCTGAGGTCAGTCCTAAGGGACTAGCCAAATTTACTTGGAAGATTATTCTGTTTATCATTGTTTTCTTAGGTGTTTTGGGGGTAAGTTTCTTTTTCATCTGGCAGCGGCAGAGTAAAATTGAAGAAGAGCAAAAACCTCAGGAATAAAGGGGACGATTCTATTTTTCTATTATATATTATAAAGAATAGAACCGTCCTTTTTGTTTAATAAATGAAAAAAATATTCTTAGTTTTAGCTATTTTATTTCTTTCTCAGGGCGTAATTTACGCGGAAGTAAACAGCTCTCTTTGGCAAACTGAAAAATCTCAGCACTTTATTATTTATTACCAGGAGGACAATACTGGTTTTGTTAAGGAACTGATTAACCGGGCTGAGAGTTATTATAATAGCATTGTGGAGGAGTTGGGGTTTCGCCGGTTTGATTTCTGGAGCTGGGATAACCGGGCTAAAATTTATTTATATAAAAATAATGCCAGCTATCTCCAGGATACGCAGCGGGCAGCCTGGAGCGGGGGGTCGGTTTCCGTAAAAACCCGGACGATTCAGAGTTATATCGGACAGGAAAGTTTTTTTGATTCTATTCTTCCCCATGAGATGACACATATTATTTTCCGTGAATTTGTCGGGGAAAAAAATAATTTGCCGCTTTGGCTGGATGAAGGAGTCGCTTGTTCTCAGGAAAAGGCTACTTTAGGCGGCCGGATGGATATTGCTAAAAACATTATCAATCGAAATAATTATCTTAAACTGGATAAGCTTTCTGAGGTTAGGGATGCTTCGTTGTTGGTGCCGTATATATTTTATGCTGAAAGCGCCTCAGTTATTGTTTTTTTAATCCAGGAGTATGGCAGTGATAAATTCCTGGATTTTTGCCGTAAATTGCGGGATAAAGAAGCCTGGAAGCAGGCGTTGTTGGGGGCCTATCGTTTTTCAGATTTTGAGGAGATGGAGAACGCCTGGAAAATTTATATTTTAAGTCACAATTAAAAATAATTTTGGGGTGATGCTATGGCAAAAGAAGTAAATATTTTGATCATCGAGGAGGATGCGGCTCTGGCCGCGCAGCTGGATAGCACTCTTAAGGCTATCGGTTATCGTACTTGGGTGATTGCCGACCCTAAAGAGGGGATAGGCCTGTTGCAGAGTAATGTTTTTAGCGTGGTAATTACTGAAATGCGTTCGGCTCAGATGAACGGGGTGCAGGTTGCTCAAGCAGTGCATAAGCTTGCCGAGCAGACCAGTGTCGTGGTAATTACTCCGTATTCTTTTATCAGTTCGGCGATTGAGGCGATGGAAGCAGGAGCTTACGGTTATATTACCAAGCCTTTAAATAGTTCGGAGATTAGAATTATTACGGAGCGGGCGGTAGAAAAGTATTTTTTGCTTAGCGGTAATGAAGAAAAAGAATTTTTGGTTGATCTTGCCGTACGCGACGGCTTAACCGGATTATTTAACCGCCGGTATTTTAATGAGCTGATTGCCGCAGAGGCTAATCGCCTGAAACGCTCTCCGATGGCGCTTTCTTTACTAATGCTTGACATCGATAATTTTAAAAAATATAATGATACTCAGGGGCATCAGGCCGGGGATGTTTTACTTAAGGATGCGGCTAAGGTCTTTAAAAATTCCGTGCGCCCGCAAGACGTGATTTGCCGTTATGGCGGAGAAGAGTTTATCATTATTTTGTTGCAGACGGATAAAACGGCCAGTAAAATCGTTGCCGAACGCTTGCGGGTTCAGTGCGAATTGTATTTAGCCACAACCGTCAGCATCGGCATTGCCAGTATGCCCGAGGATGCCCAAGAGGTTAGCGCGCTGATTGAGAAAGCCGACGGGGCTTTATATCAGGCCAAGAAAACCGGCAAAAATAAGTGGTGCCTAGCTTAAGATGCAGGTTTCGATATTAGAGCCGAAAAAAATAGTTTGGGAAGGCCAGGCCAAAGAGGTGCGTTTACCGACGGAAGATGGGGATGTTTGTGTTTTAGATTTTCATGAGCCTTTTTTAATCCGTTTACGTAAAGGTGTGGTCAGAAGCGACAGGCAACGCACGGCAATTAAAGATGGAATTGCTTTTTTACGCAGCAATAAATTAATTTTGTTTGTGGAGGTTTAACTACCGCCTATGTCAACTCTAGCTTTGATTCTGGTTATGTTTTTAAGCACGGCGGGCCCGGCGGCAGTAATTGCTTTGGTCGGCTCAGCGGCAGTTAAAGCGGTGGCGCGTAATCCTTCGGCCTCAGCCAGGATCTTTATCGTGATGATTTTATCATTTATTTTTTCCGAGGCTATCGCGGTTTTAGCGTTATTGATTATTTATAATTTATTCGCTAAATAAAATTTAAATAAGGGAGAGCATGCTTTTAAATTTATTGATCATTCAGGCAATTACCTTCGTCGGAATATTCTTCCTTTTGCGTTTTCTTTTTTCCCGCCATTTAAATGCCGCCCTAGCCAGATTAAACATTTTACATGAAGAGAATCTAGTTAAGGAGCAACAGCTCACTGAGGAGCTTAACCGCGCTAAAGCCGAAGGGGACGCTGAGATTAAGCGAGCACGCGATGAAGCCGGCCTGATTATTGAAGAGGCGCGCAATGAAAGTGTCCGGTTACGGATGAATCTGGAGGATGCCGCTAAAACTCAAGTTGCTAAGATTATTGCTGATGGAAATATTGAAGCTCAGAGAGCTAATGAAAAACATTTAAAAGAGGCTGAGGCCCATAGTTTGGACTTAGCGATGAAGCTGGTGGAGCAGCTCTTAAGTGAAAAAGATAAAGCAAGCCTGCAGCAGGAATTTATTTCAGAGATTATCTCAGAGATTGCCAAACTCCCTAAAGATCAATTCACTATAGTTTCCGATAAGGTCAAGATTAGTTCTAGCCACCTGTTGGGAAAAGATCAGAAAGAGAATCTGCAGCAGGTTTTAAAAGAAAAAACCGGCAGGGAGATGATTTTTGAAGAGGTTTTGAAAAAGGATCTCATCGGCGGATTAGTTGTTGAAATCGGCGGATTAGTCATTGATGGTTCTTTAAAAAATAAACTGCAAAGAATTCTTCCGTTTTTTAGAAAAAAATAATATGCAAATCCAAGCTTTAGATATTAAAGAAGTCGGCAAAGTCGAAGAGGTCAGGCAGGGGATCATTAAAATCAGCGGCCTGCCCAGTTGTTCTTACGGCGAGGTGATTGAGCTGGCTAACGGCTATAAAGGAATGATCATTGAATTTAATCCCAGCGGAGCTTACGGCATTGTTTTTGGCGATGAACAGGGAGTTAGGGTCGGAGATCCGGTCTATAGTAAAGGGGAATTATTAAACGTTCCGGTGGGGGAAAATTTTATCGGACGCGTTGTTGATGCTTTAGGCCGGCCGTTAGATGGCCGTGAAGAGATTGAGCCCTCAGGAATTAATCCGGCATTCCGGGAAGCCGCCGGAGTTATGGAACGGGAGCCGATTAATCAGACCCTGCACACCGGGATTAAGATTATTGATCTTTTAATTCCTTTAGGCAAAGGGCAGCGGGAGCTAGTCGTCGGTGACCGGCAGATTGGTAAGACCAGTGTTTGCCTGGATACGATTATTAATCAAAAAGGCAAGAATGTTATTTGTATTTATTGCTGGATCGGAGGCAACAACGCCGCTTTTAATAAAATTATTCAGCAGTTAAAACAAAAAGGTTTAATGGATTATACTTTAGCGGTTTCGGCTTCCGCCGGAAGTTCTACCGCCGAGCAGTATCTCTGCCCTTATACCGCGGCTTCCTTAGGTGAATATTTTATGTATAAAGGTAAAGACGTTTTAGTTATCTTTGACGATTTGACTAAGCATAGCTGGGTCTACCGGCAGATGTCGCTTTTATTGGAACGCGCCCCCGGACGTGAAGCTTACCCCGGAGATATTTTCTTTTTACATTCTCAGCTGATGGAGCGCGCCGGCCGCTTAAAAACTAAATTTGGCGGAGGCTCAATGACTTTCTTGCCTTTAGCCGAAACTTTGCAAGGCGATATTACCGGTTATATCTGTTCGAATATTGTCTCGATGACCGACGGGCAGATTTATTTAAATACCGGCCTTTTCCAGGAAGGGTTTAAACCGGCGATTGATTTAGAGTTATCGGTTTCCCGTATCGGCAGTAAGGTGCAGTGTCCGGCGATTAAAGAATTAAGCAAAGGCCTGCGCTATGAATATGTCCAGTTTAGATCTTTGTTGCGTTTAACCCGCTTGCGCACCAAGCTTTCTCCGGAGGCGGCCGCGCAACTGCAGCGCGGTAGGGTTCTTTATGAGATCCTGACGCAGGAAAATAATGCCCCGGTTTCTCAGGCGGAAGAGATTGCTCTTTTTTACGCTTTTCAGAGAAAGATTCTGGAGGCCTTAGATATCTCTCAGGTGAAAATATTTAAAAACGATTTCTTTAAACATTTAGAAAAATATAATCAGAGTTTAATCGATGAGCTAAACCAGCGGGGAGAATTAAGCGAAGAAGTTAAGTTGCAATTAGACAAGGCGATTAAAGATTTCTTTAGGGCTATTCTGCCGGGCTAATTTAAATGATCCCCATTGGTAAGTTAAAGCAAAACCTGCTCTTTAATAAGAATCTCGGGGATTTAATTGAAGTGATGAAGATGGCGGCGACCTTGCAGTTTAATCAGTTTCGCCTGCATCAGGAGCCTTCAGAAAGCTTTTCGACTTTACTGAACCGCGCTTATAACTTATTGCCGCTGGATTTATCGACAAAGAAATTTTTTAATCCGCCGGAAAATTTACCGGGGTTGGTTGTTTTGATTAGTTCCGACGGGGGATTTTTAGGAGAGCTCAACAGCCTCCTGATTAACCGCCTTCTAGATGCCAAGCGCAATGATGATATAATTGTTGTTTTAGGCCAACAGGGGATCAACTATCTTAAGGAAGCCAGGATTGGTTGTATCAGTTTTGAATCTCCGGGAGATAAGTTGGATACAAAAAAAATCGGCCTGCTTAGGGATTATCTGACCGAACGTTATTTCAAGCAGGAGATCAGCCGAGTAAGCGTAATTTATTCCAAGTTTGTTAATATTACTACTCAGCAGACAGAAATAGAAAACCTCCTGCCTTTAGAGCGCAAACAAAATATTGTACCTAAAGGCAAAGAGATCCTGGTTGAGCCGAATATTAAATCGGTCTTAAAGGGCTGGATTAAATTATGGCTGGATTTTCGTTTTTACCATATTTTCTGGTCGAGTAAGCTGGCAGAGTTTGCTGCCCGGATTATGCACTTGGAAGGAAGTGTGCAGGAGCTAACCAAAATTAATCAACACTTGCGTATGGAATATTTTAAATATTTACACGGGCTTTCGGATAAGTCGATACGTGAACTTTCCGCGGCGCGGCTGGTGAGAAGAGATTAATAAGCTTAGTTACACCCGGCGCTAAATGGAATTGCGCCGGTGTTCCTTTGTGGGAAGGAATAATTAAACATGGCAGGCGAAGAAAAATTAGGCAAAGTAATCGCGGTTTACGGCTCGGTAGTCGATGTGCAATTTTCTTTAGACGCGGAGTTGCCGGAAATTAAAGCTTTGCTTAAAGTTTTAGGGAATTTGGAGAAAGAGGTGCTTTTGCATGTCGTCGAGCACCGGACGAATAATGTTTGCCGGTGTATTGCTTTAGGGTTTACTTATGGGGTGGGGAGAAATATGCCGGTTAGGCAGGAGAAGCAGGGCCTGGTAATCCCGCGCAATATTGAAGCTCTTTACGGCCGGGTTTTAAACGCGATGATTAAGCCGGTGGATCATAAGGAAGGATTTGATTTAACTGACGGTATTCCGATTACGAATATGGTTGCCCATTCTAAACTTGAGGTTAAGCCGGAAGGGGAAACTAAAACCGAAGTTATTCAAACCGGAATTAAGATGATTGATCTATTATTTCCTTTGATTAAAGGTTCTAAAAGCGGGCTTTTAGGAGGAGCTGCCTGCGGAAAAACAATTTTAATCTTGGAGATCATTCATAATATTATTACTTATCAAAAGGGCACTTGTATTTTTGCCGGCGTCGGTGAACGTATCCGCGAAGGAAATGAGCTTTATTATGAATTTGAACGCGCGGATTTGCTGAAGCGCTCAATTTTAATTTTTGGGCAGATGAATGAATCCCCGGGTATGCGTTTTGAAGCGGCTAATTCAGCCGTGGCGTTAGCGGAGTATTTATTAGAACAGCGCAAAGATGTTTTATTTTTTATGGATAATGTTTTTCGTTTTGTCCAGGCGGGCAGCGAGCTGTCGACACTTTTAGGCAGAATTCCCTCCGAGGGCGGGTATCAGTCAACTTTAACCAGCGAAATCAGCCAGCTGCATGAAAGGATCCGTTCGGAAAAAGGAGCCAGTATTACGGCCATTGAAGCAGTTTATGTTCCGGCGGATGATTTAACTGACCCTGCGGTTGTAGCGATTTTTGCGCATATGGATAGCTTAATTGTGCTTTCACGCAGCCTGGTACAGCGCGGCCTTTATCCGGCAATTGATCCGTTATTATCTTCGGCAAATTCTTTGAGCCCGGCGGTGGTTGGCCGCAGGCATTTTGAGGTTGCCCAGGAGGTAATCCGGCACTTCCGGCGTTATGATGAACTGGAGCGGATCGTTTCGATTATCGGAAAAGAAGAACTTTCTCCGGAGGAACGCATTATTTTTGACCGCGCCAGAAAGTTACAGAATTTTTTAGCCCAACCGTTTTTTACGGCTGAGGTTTATACCGGCAAGCCCGGAGTTTATGTGGGGATAGAAGATACCATCAGCGGTTGCGAAAAAATTGTACAGGGCCAAGCGGATAAACTTGATGAATCCCGTCTGTATTCTATCGGGAAACTGGAGATCGCATGATATCAATAAAATTACTCGGAGAGTTATTGTTGAAAAAAGGTTTGGTTACGCAGCAGGCAATTAATGAGGCATTAAAAGAATCCGCGGATAGCGGGGATATGTTGGGTAAAATCTTAGTTAGCCGGGGACATATTAAAGAAGTCGATCTTTTAAAAGTGTTGGCCGAGCAGTTTAATTTACCTTTTGTTCTGCGCCTAAAAGACATGCGTATATCAACGGATGCGGTTAAGGCCGTGCCGGCTAAATTTGTCCAGCACTACGGATTCATGCCGATTAGTTTAGAGGGCCAGGTGTTGACGGTGGCGGTTTATAATCCCATGGATGTCTGGTTGGCTGAGAATATAAAAATAAATTTAGGTTTTCAGGTCAGCCGGGTTTTAACCAGCCGGCATGAAGTTGAGAGCGCGATCCATAAATATTACGGAGCAGTGGCTGGGACGGTGGATAAGATTATGGAGGGTAAGGCAAGTAGCGGGACTAAATTAATTAAGGATGAGAGCGTTGAAGATATTGAGAAGAATGCCGATGAAGCTTCGGTAATCAAGTTGGTTAATCAGATTATTAGCGAAGCGATCAAGGTGCGGGCTACGGATATTCATATTGAGATTTATGTGGACAAAGTGGTTTTGCGCTACCGCATCGACGGAGTTTTGCGGGAAATGAAGATGCCTCAGGATGCTTATTATATTGAGCCGGCGATTGTTTCGCGGATTAAAATTATGTGCCATTTAGATGTGGTGGAGCATCGGGTTCCGCAGGATGGCCGGGCTAAAGTCAGGCTTCTGGACGGCCAAGAAGTGGATTTAAGGGTTTCGGTTTTGCAGGGGTATTTTGGAGAGAATGTGGTAATTCGAATCCTACCTTCGCAGGTTCTCCTGGATTTAGATAAAATTGGATTTCTCCCCCAAGATTTAGCTACGATCTTGAAGTTAATTCAAAAACCGCACGGGATTATTTTAATTACCGGCCCCACCGGAAGCGGCAAGACCACTACCCTTTATACTTGTTTAAGCCGCCTTAACCGTAAAGAAGTAAAAATTGTCAGTATTGAAGATCCGGTGGAGTATGCTATTGAAGGAATAACTCAGATCCAGGTTAACCCTAAGGTTGGCCTGACTTTTGCCAATGCTTTAAGGAGTGTTTTGCGCCATGATCCGGATATTATGATGATCGGGGAAATCCGCGATTCGGAAACCGCGGATTTAGCCATCCGTTCTTCTTTAACCGGACATTTAGTTTTCTCAACTTTGCACACTAATGATTCGGCCACCGGAGTTGCCCGGCTGATGGATATGGGGATTCAGCCTTATTTGCTGGCTTCCTCGGTTGAGGTGATTATTGCTCAGCGTTTAGTGCGTTTACTTTGTCCGCAATGTAAAGGCAAAGGATGCGAAGCCTGCAGCGAAACAGGATTTTCCGGCAGGCGGCCGATCTATGAGATTATGTTGATTGATAATGATATCCGAAGTTTAATTATTGAACATAAAAGCGCCCAAGAGATTAAAGCCAAAGCACGCGAAAAAGGAATGCGCACGTTGATGGAAAATGGCATGCTCCTGGTCGAACAGGGATTAACTTCTAAGGAAGAAATTTTACGGGTAGTGGAACTAGAGTAGTATTTGTCATTGCGAGGAGCGAAGCGACGAAGCAATCCAAAGCGAGATTGCTTCGGGCACTACGTGCCCTCGCAATGACGGTAGTTTTTTAAGAAGCAGGAGGCAGAAAGTTGAAATTCAAATATAAAGCCAAAAAAAATCTTAATGAGATTGTTGAGGGCAAAATCGACGGGACTAGCGTTGAAGGAGTGCTCGAGGATCTCCAGGGCCAGGGCCTGGTGCCGATCTCGGTCGAGCCTTTAGCTGTTCTGCCGGGGGCGCAAGCGGCAAGCTCAACCGGCGGCGTAAAATTAAAAACCGGAAAATACGGTTTAAAGCAGCTAGTCTTATTTACCCAGAAACTTTATAATTTAATTAATTCCCGGGTTGAGCTGTTGAGCGCTTTAAGGCTCTTAGAAAAAAATTGCGATAACCGCGTGGAAAAAACGTTACTTACGGAAATTATCCGGGACATTAAAGAAGGCGTTCCGTTTTCGGCGTGCCTGGCTAAATACCCGAAATATTTTCCCCGGCTTTACGTGAATATCGTGCATACCGGTGAGTCAACCGGAAAGCTTAAAGATGCCTTAATGCAGCTTTTAGATTATTTGCGCCGGCTTCAGGATTTAAAGTTGAAAGTTAAACAAGCCCTGGCTTATCCGATATTTATGAGTTTAGTCGGCGTAGGCACGATTTTTATCATGCTTACCTTTGTGCTTCCACGGTTGGCGGCGATGTTTGATGATTTTCAGGCCCAGTTGCCTTTGCCGACGCTGATTCTGCTTAAGATCTCCGGCTTTTTACAAAGTTATTGGTGGATAATCATCATTTTAATTGCTTTGGCTGTTTCCGCCTTAAAGATTAGCCGCCCGGGCAAAGAAAGCATTTTAAATCGCTTAAAATATTATATTCCGCTGGTTAAAGATATCGTTTATAAACAGTCGGTAGCCAATTTTTCACGCAGCCTTTCTTTGCTTTTGCAAAGCGGAGTAAATTTACTTTCGGCATTAATTGACGCCGCCCCGGTTATCGGTAATCCTGTTTATGTCGCGCAGTTGGAGCAAGTGCGTAAAGATATTAGTGAAGGAGTCCCTTTTTCCGACGCTTTGGGAAAATTTAAAATTTTTCCGGATTTTTTTGTGCAGATGGTCCGGGTGGGTGAGGAGGGCGGAAGGCTAGACAGCGTGCTAGCGGATATCGCCGAATCTTATGAAAAAGAGATTGAGTCGGATCTAAAAACTTTGAGTTCTTTAATTGAGCCGGCGATAATTTTAGTTTTGGGTTTAGTGATTGGCTCAATGGTGATTGCCATGCTCCTGCCGATATTTAATATGAATAGTATTGTTGGCGGCTAAAAATAAATATGCGCACTAAGGTGGTTATCGAGGTCTTGGAACGCTGGCTGAAGGTAAGTATCGGCCATAAGGTTGCGGTTGCGCCTTTGGTGAATGTTGAGCCGGGGAGTATTTTTACGGCGTTAAATTCGATATTCAAGCAAAATGGAAGCCCTAAAGATTTAGATGTCTCGATAGTGCTTAGCCGGAATAAGATTACGGTCCGCCGGGTTGACCTTCCTTCGCAGGATTCCAAAGAAATCGAACAGATGCTTGGGCTTTATCTGATCCGCCAGATTCCCTATCATAAAGAGGAGGTGATCTGGGCTTATCAGAATTTAGGATTTGATGGCATCAGCAGCAGCCATTTAATTTTAGCTGTTGCTTTAAAGAATGTTTTTAAAAACATCGTCAGTTCTTTTGTCCCGGCAAATATTCTTCCGGAATCCATTCTGATGAGCTCCCAGGGGCTGGTGCATTATGTGGCGGAGGCGGCCAAGAGTAAAATCTCTTTGCCCGGTTCATATTTAATTTTAGATATAGATGCTAATTACAGTGATTTAGTCCTGGTGCATAACCAGAAATTAGGTTCCAGCGTGGTTATTCCCCAGGGGGCGGAGCAGCTCAGGGATGTTTTTGAAAAAGAAAAATTTACCGCGGAGTTTAAGCAGGCTTTTGTGGCTTTAAATAATGAGATACCGGATGCCCGTTGCGAGAAACTTTTTTTAACCGGCGCGGCGAGCAATCATTCGGCGTTGGTGGAAACTATCCTGGCCAAAGATTTTAACTTAAAATCTCAATACCTTGCTACTAAAGAGTATGATAGTTTCCTGGCTTCCGGGCCCAAAGATGTTTCTTTATCGGCGATATTGGGGTTTAACGCCCAGGCCGATAAGGATGACCTTAAATTTATTCTTCCGGAGATTCAAATTCAGAAGGAGATGAAATCTAAATTACAGCAGTTAATGATTCTCGGAGTGGGGTTAATTTATATTTTAATTATGTTAGGCGGGATTTCCCTGGTCAGGCTAATCCAGC
>ERZ1292630.4471-Hain-H41-02um-R3-4471-length-11834-cov-10_pt1 | contig 11834 bp, 8 predicted proteins | sample MGYA00564408_ERZ1292630 | MGnify/ENA primary metagenome ERZ1292630 (study PRJEB36523, sample SAMEA6512641) | groundwater metagenome | collected 2019-01-08 | study: AquaDiva: Metagenomics assemblies of 32 groundwater samples | reverse complement strand
TTCAATGGCCGGACGGCGGGTTTCAGGAAGTGACGCTGGCCAAAGGGGAGTGGGCAGGGCCGATCGAAGCACCAGAAGAATCATGAAGGGGGAGGAGGGAGGAAGGCTATCTCTTTCTATCTCTAGTGCTCGATGAACGCACACAGTCACTCAGAAGGTGCTCGTTTGATAGCCGCACTTGGACCGACAGGGTCGCCTTGTCGACAGAAAAAGTGGAACGAAGTTGAGCGGTGGACCTGCCGTTGTTGAGGAATCGGGTGCCTTCGATGATGACATCAAAGACAAGGTTGGTCGAGGAGGGGACAGATTCGAGTGCTTACTTAGAGGTCTGAGGGCATAGGCGCAAGGGCCAATGCGGGAAGAGTCTCTTTGTGCACCGTGATCGCTCTGGTGAAGATCCTCGTCAACATGGGATCAAAGTGGGTGCCGGCTTCTCCGGAAATACTACGGAGTGCAGCATCGACAGCCATTGGCATTCGACGGGTCCCTCCGGCGGTCAAGCAGTCAAACGCTTGTGCGATACAGACGATCCGACCGAGCAATGGATTGCCATGACCCTGCAGGCTACGAGGAGAGCCGGATCCATCGTACCATCTGTGGTGGCAGGCAATAATCTGTGCCACTTCAGCTGGAAGACCTAGTTGAAGCACGATCTGCGCGCCGAGTTCCGCATGCCCGTTGTCCGATTCTGACTCCCCGAGATTGGCGGTCTGGTTCCGGGATAAGGCATCCTTGTCGATGCGGATCTTTCCGATATCGTGCAAGAATGCGCCGAGTGTAAGAGACTTCTGTTCGGCGTGAGTCAGGTGCAACTGAGTTGCCAGCAGCGTGGCGTAGAAATTGACCCGGCTGCAATGGGAGAGGAGTTGCCGGTCCGTTGCTTCCAGCAAGTCGCACAGTAACGGCAATAAATGGATGGGGTCGGACGAGACGGCAGGTGCATTCTGCGGTAATTCGCCGATCAAGAAATAGCGGGTTTGCATGTCCTGCCACGCTTGTGTGCTCTCCTGATTGGTTCCCCACAGCCCCTGCGAATTTCGCACGCACGTTCTGAGGAAATCCAACCGCTGCTTCTTCTCCCATGACAGATTCATAAGTGTGAGCAGTTCAGGGATATTGAAGGGCTTGAGGAGATAGCCGGCCGCGCCATAGCGGGTGCTCTCAATTGCGGATGCCAGGGTGCCATTACCCGTAATCATGATCACTTCAACGTCCGGGCGGTCATGCAAAATCTCTTGGAGTAAATCTATCCCGTTACCTCCGGGCAGATTCTGATCCAACGTAATCAGATCGATGGGCTGTTCGTGGAGGACCTGTATGGCGGTGCGGGCATCCTCGGCAGCCCGGATAGTAAAGAAGGGACTGAGGATGAATCTGAGCGCATTGCGAGGCCCGGCCTCGTCATCGACGACGAGAACGGTCGGCTTCTTCTTTAATGGTCCGGCACCGGAGACTGGATTGAGGTCATCACCTCTGTTTCTCGTCGAGAGAGCGGTGCCTCTTCCAATTCTGGTGTCCACAACCACGTTGCCTGGGGAGATCTTTTTGTGAAACGGTCCATTGTCGTTCAGCATCACGAAAGTGCCTCGGTGGTTGATGGGCCGTCGGCCCACAGATGGGGCCTCTATCTATCGATCGGCCGAGTCTCGGAGATCCGCCTGTGATCTGGCGGCAGGAAAGAGTACGCAAGACGAGTACCTACCAAGTTCAGAATGTATGAAGGCTAGGTCTTGCGGTCGAATAAAATCACAACGCCAGTAATAGACACTGCGTTGATTGTGGGAAGGAAGATAGAAGGAAATGCCAGATATTTTCACTATTCTCCTTACAGGGGCTTCGCACATGGATGAGATCATCTGTGTAACTCAAAGATAGAAAACACATTTCCTCTTCGCTGCTTCGTGGGTATGCCCCAGACACTGATGAGTCGAAGGTCTTCTCGCTGTATGTATATCCATACAGTCTGACCCCTTAAAAGAAGAGTACAGAGGGAGAAACGTCAACACCGAGCCTCTTCACGCAAACTTCGGAATCTGTATCCGCTCTAGGGCTCAGTGGCATCTCTCCGGTGCTCCGTTTCTCCTGGCATCGTTGCTGTTACTGATGGCGCGGGACCGACCTGGCGGGCGGCGCAGAGCAGAGGTTCCTTCGTCGATCGTGAACCGTGACCTGTGAAGGGGGGCGTTGGACCACCGTTACGCACACAGGGCCAATCGTCGCCTGGCAGGGCCTAGCCGCTGGTCGTAATACGTTATTGAGGCGATCCCCCTTGCTGTGAGAGAGTAGGGGGGAATAGAGAGCACACACCATTCGAGAGACCATCCAGAAAGGCAGTCGATACATCCTATGAAACACGACACCACACACCCACCGGCGGAAACGCCGGCGAAAGGGTTTTCTCCAGGCTTTGCAGCGCTGGGCCTGGAAGCGGCTCTGCTCACCACGCTCGACACGCTGGGCTATGAAGAGCCCACGCCGATCCAACGAGAGGCGATCCCTCCGTTCTTGGCAGGACGCGACTTGCTGGGCCAAGCGGCGACGGGGACCGGCAAGACGGCGGCCTTCACGCTGCCGATGCTCCAGCGCATTGCCCATTCGGCGCGGCGCTGCCCCTCCGCGCTCATCCTGGTGCCGACCAGAGAGTTGGCTATGCAGGTCGGCGAAGCCGTCACGCGCTATGGCAAAGAGTTAAAGATCACCGTGCTCCCGGTCTATGGAGGCCAGGCGATCGGTCCGCAGCTTCATGCGCTCAAGCGCGGGGTCGATGTCATCGTGGCGACGCCTGGGCGTGCGCTGGACCATATCCGCCGAAAAACGCTGCAGCTCAAGACGATTCAGATAGTCGTGCTGGACGAGGCCGATGAGATGCTCGACATGGGATTTGCCGATGATCTGGACGCCATTCTGGAGCAGGTACCCAAAGAGCGGCAGACGGCGTTGTTCTCCGCCACCATGCCGCCCCGGATCGCCTCCATTGCCAAGCGCCATCTCAAGGAGCCGGTCGAGATCAAGATTGCTAAGGAGCCGGTCAAGGCGGGAGCCGCTCCACGTGTGCACCAGACAGCCTACATCGTCACCAGACCGCACAAGGTGGCGGCGTTGGCTCGTATTCTGGATATCGAGGCCCCGAAGTCGGCCCTCGTGTTTTGCCGTACTCGTATCGAAGTCGATGAACTCACGGCCATGTTGACAGGCCGTGGTCACCGGGCCGAAGCGATCCATGGTGGAATGAATCAGCCCCAGCGCGATCGCGTGATGAGTTCGTTCAGGGCCGGGCAAACCGAACTCCTCGTAGCCACCGATGTGGCGGCGCGTGGGTTGGATATTCCGTCTGTCTCGCATGTGGTGAACTACGATCTGCCCACGTCTCCGGAAGTCTATGTCCATCGGATCGGACGGACCGGACGGGCCGGGCGTGAAGGGGCGGCGATCACCGTCATCGACCCGCGTGAGCAGCGGTTGCTCTGGAACATCGAGCAGCTCACGAAAGCCAAAATTGTCGTGACGCAAGTGCCGACCGTCGCCGACCTGCGCACGAAACGGCTTGCACGAACCAAGGCCGCGATTGAAGAAGTGCTCGCGGCCGGTGAACTGGATCTATTCCGGGCCGTGGTCGCCTCGCTGGCCGAACAGGGAGACCCTGCGGAAGTGGCGGCGGCAGCTCTCAAGCTCGTCTTTCGCATGCAGGGCGGGGAGCGGAAGGAATACGATATTCCGGCCGTGTCGGGTAGGCCGCCGGAGCGGCCATCGATGGGGCGGCGCCCCATGGGAGATCCTCGCGAGCGGTCCGGTGGCATGATGCCAAGAGAAGGTCAGGGCAGAACGTATAGCACTCCTGGTCGTGGCGGACGAACGCCGGGCATGGCGAAGGTGTATATCGGCGCAGGCCGGGAGGCAGGCATCCGGGCCGGCGATCTCGTCGGGGCGATTGCCAACGAGGCCGGACTCAATTCGAATGTGATCGGCGCCGTCGAAGTGATGGATCGATTCTCGCTGGTGGAAGTGCCGGAAGTGCTGGCCCGTGAGATCATCGCCACCCTCAGCCGGACCAGGATCAAAGGACAGAAGGTGGCAGTGAGATTGTTTCTGGAGCAGCCAAGGGGTGCGAGGTAGCTGACCGTCCCCTGTGCTCGCGCAACGCGCGGTCTCGGAAGACCCTCGTTGGACGCGCGCAGTGGGGGACCATCAGCCACCTCTTTTTGAGGAAAGCGAGCAAGCGTGGAAGGATCGTCAATAGCCAAGCGCCCTTCTTGCTCGCAGAACGCGCACGCTCGGAAGGTGCTCGTTCGATGCGCGCAGTGAAGGGCAGCTTGGCTACACCCTCTTTAAGAGAGCGGGTGAGAAGGATGCGACCAGCGGGGGACAGTCAGCCACCTCTTTTGAAAGACACAAGCAAGCTTGGAAGGATTATCACGAGCATTGTCAGCTGCCTGAGATTTAGAGCAAGGACGAAAAACAGTTTTTACGTGGAGTGTTGAGCGATCCCCGATATCCTCTTCCTATCCGGTTTTAGGGTAGTCGTCCTACGCATTCAGCTCCTATTTTCATAACATTCATTGGAGGAAGACGTGATGAGCGGCAACCAAGCCGATTCTGTGCTGCGACTAATGAGCCTGATGTTCAGAGCCCACCCCTGGCATGGAGTCTCTATCGGAGAGAAGGCCCCCGAGGTCGTGACGGCCTACATTGAGATCGTGCCGACCGACACGGTGAAGTATGAAGTGGACAAGGTCAGCGGGTTCCTCAAAGTCGATCGCCCTCAGCGATTCTCCAACTATTGTCCCGTCTATTACGGGCTGGTCCCGCAAACCTACTGCGGTGACGGCGTTGCGGCTTTGTTTGCCGCACGGGCCAAGCGTCCGGGTGTCGTGGGAGATGGCGATCCCCTCGATATTTGCGTCCTCACGGAGAAGACGATTCCGCACAGCGACATTCTCCTCACGGCCCTGCCCATCGGCGGGCTCAGTATGGCAGACGGTGGCGAAGCGGACGACAAGATCATCGCCGTCATGAAAGACGATGCGACTTACGGAGGATATACCGATATCAGTCAGGTTCCTCTGGCGCTGATCGATCGCCTGCAGCACTATTTCTTGACCTATAAGAGTGCGCCAGGCAGCACCCACCATAAAGTCGAAATTACGAGTATCTATGGTCGGGAGGAAGCCATGAACGTCATCCGCACCAGCCATGCCGATTACAAGGCAAAATTCCCTGAGCTGGAAATGCGGTGGGGGAGTGGGATGGGGGTCTAATGATCTTCTGTGCTCGCGCAACGCGCGGCCTCAGAAGGCCCTCGTTGGACGCGCGCAGTGGAAGATCAATCAGCCCCCATCCTTGTAGAGATAACGAGCGAGCTTGGAAGGGTTGATAGCGACGGGGCTCGTTCGATGCGCGGAGTAAAGGGCCGCCTGGCCACGCCTTCCTTGAGAGGGTGTGAGAAGGAAGCGTGCAGTGAGGGAGCAACCGAGGACGCCATTCTGGAGAGGAAAGATGGGTGAGAGGGCCGCGCAGTTAAGGATCGGTGAGGCTGTTACACTGCTTTCTTCATCTGCTCCGTCATGAGTGTGTGGGGGTGGGGAACGATGTCTATCCCATTCCTGCCGTGGCTCTTGACGCGGTAGAGGGCGTAGTCGGCCATCTTGCGTAAGAGTTCCGGACTCAAGGGGTGCTCGGGGGACCCGACCGTCGCACCGATGCTCACCGTAATGACGAGCGGGCCGCTTGGCGTATCAAAGGGTATGTCGCTGATGGCCGTCCGGAATCGTTCGGCGCACTCTTGTAATGCGTCCAGATCGCAATTCGGAACGACGATCAAGAATTCTTCTCCGCCGGCGCGTCCGACGTGATCGTAGCTCCGCGCGGTCTCGCGCAAGCGCCGCGCGGTCTCTCGAAGGACGGCATCTCCAACCGGGTGTCCATAGGTATCGTTGACCCGCTTGAAATGGTCGAGGTCGGCCATGAGGACCGCGACAGGGTAACGGGTTCGTTCAGCCCGCAACAGTTCCTGCGTCAAGGTGTTCAGGATCACCGAATGATTCAGCAACCCCGTCAACGAATCGTGCCGGGCCTCCTCCTTGGAATCGTGGAGAAGCTGTAGATTTTGAATCGCGGTACCGGCTTGGGCGGCAAGGGTCAGCACAACCTGTTCGTCCAGCTCGCTGAAGTCGATCGCGAGGCCGTTTTCGGTCAGTTTGTTGGCGAGAGAGAGCCGGCCGAAGAATTCGCCATGGCATCGAATCGATACCCCGAGGAACGATGTCAGGGGGGCATGATCTTCGGGAAATCCGAGAGAGGCCCAGTGTTTCGCGAGATGACTCAGAGAGAGGGTTCCGTCCTCTTGCCCAAGGGATTCCCGCGCATTTTGTTCGAGCGGGAGTGTCCGGATGGCGTGGGCCGCCGCGTCATCGGCTCCGGTGCTCAGGAACTGTCCTGGCGCACGTTGGTTCTCGTTGGAAATCGCTAACGCCGCGTAACGCGCGCCGGTGCTCTCCTTGGCGATTTCGAGGAGATGGGAGAGCAGCCCATCGAGGTCTTGCTGCGCGGATAACGTCTGTGCGGCTACAACCAATGTATGAAGGGCATTCGTCCGTTTCGTGAGGGCCGTTTCCGCGTCGGTCGCTCGCTGAAACTCCCGTTTCGCGGTGAGCCATTCTTCGTGAAGGGCCGTGATCATCCACAACACAAGACCAAGCAAGGGGACTAGGGTTGAGATGGCCAGAAACGACAATTTCCAGAGAAACGATTGAATGGGGGCAAGGATGCCGTTCCGGTCTACACGAATCAAGATACCCCAGCGCAGGGGCGGGTCGGTGTGGGCGATGGTGACCGGCGCATAGGCGGTGATGACGGAGGTCCCGCGGCGGAGATGCGTTTCCTCGACGAATCCCCGTTCGTTCATGTCCACAAGTGTGGCCCAAGGAAGACCGAGCTGTTTGAGGTTGAGGGTGCCTTCCTGTCGCAGCGTCGAGTCGGCGAGCAGGTCGCCTTTCTCGTTGAGGAGCTGATACTCAATGTGGGACTCTTCCGTCCATTCGATGCTCTTGAGCGCCTGCATCGTGCCGTCAAGGATGTTCATGAGTGGTGGGACGCCCACGACGGCCGCGATCGCTCCAAGAAATCGCCCATCATGACTGCGCACGGGCGCGATGACCGTGATCGCCAAGGCCCCGCCGGATTCGTCACTCGCCCGCGCATCCAGAATCCTGACGCCAGTGAGGGTGCGCGCCAGTTGGAACCAGGGACGTTGGCTCTGATCGGGTGAAGTGCTCGACGGATCCGTTGCCGCGACGATTTTTCCGCGTGCGTCGGTCACGCCAATCCACCGATAGGTCGGATAGGTGTGCAGCAGTTCGCGGAGATACCCGGTCAGGGACTCAGGGTCCTGTCCTTGGGCGATGGGAGCAGTGGAGAGCACCTGGATATCGCCGTATCGTTCGAGAACCATCATGTCCAATTTGCTGGCGGCATCCGTGGCAGCCTGCACCAGATGATGGCCGGCGGATTGGATCAATCTGTCTTGGACAGTGTACGCGGCCCATCCCATGCAAAGCAGCGTGAGTAGTGCAATAACTGCAACCAGGGACATAATCCAGGTGTGGTGACGGCCCATCCATGCAGGGAGTCGGTGTGTCGTGAGCGAGATGGGAGGCCGTGTACTCACGGGAGCAGGCGGAACCCCGGCAGGGTCAGGGGTGGCAGCTATGTGGGTCAGGTTTTCCATCCAAGTGGTGTTCGTGTGCGGGCCGTTCTCTGGTGACTGCATTCATCATAAAGTAAGTAAGAGGCAAAGCAAGAAAAGCGCCGATTATCGCTCGATTAATATGCGCAGATCGCCTCTGAATACAATATGATGACGTGAGAGACTGGGGGCTTGTGGCGAGGGGAGGAAGCGGGGCCTCCGGCATGCCGTGGCACAGCCCTCAACGGCACAGCGCGAGAAAAAAGGAGCAGGCCCGCGCGGGACGTAGGCGCAGGGGATCGACCGGGCTACCTGTTCTGTGAGAAAAGAGTCAATGCCTCTGGAGAGTGTGTGCTCGGTATGAAGCCGAGTTCCTCGTTGTCGTGCCCATGTCTATAGATAAACAGTGACCATTAAAAAGAGGCTGCAGTGACACTGTCTCCCTGGACGGCCAAGCTGCGCGAGTGGCAAGCTCGCGCCGTGTCCGGCGTCCTGACCCATACGCGTCCTGATTTTCTTGCGACGGCGACACCCGCTGCGGGAAAAACGCGCTTTGCCCTGCGGATCGCCCATCAGTATCTGGCCGATCGCGTGGCCAGCCGTGTCTTGGTCATCTGTCCGACCAACCACTTGCGTACGCAATGGGCGACCGCTGCCGGTCTGGTGGGGATTCAGCTGGATCCGGCGCTGACGAACGAGCAGGCCATCGAAGCACGCGACTACCATGGCGCAGTTGTGACCTATCAACAGATCTGTCTTGCGCCGGCCGTGTTTCAGCGCGCCTGTCGGAGCCGGCCCACGTTGCTCATCTTCGACGAGTTGCACCATGCGGGCGAGGGGAAGGATTGGGGCAATGCGTTGCGGGAAGCGTTTGACGAGGCGGTCTTTCGCCTGGCCTTATCGGGCACCCCCTTTCGTTCCGATAACAATCCGATCCCCTACGTGCGGTATGAGCAGGGCGAGAGCCAGGCCGATTTCACCTATGGGTATGCCGAGGCCATTCGCGAGAGTGTCTGCCGCCCGATTCTGTTCCCGAGCTACGAGGGGGAACTGACGTGGCTTTCGGAGGGTCGCGAACATCGGGCGACGTTCGAGGATGGACTCACCTTCGATTTGCAGCGGGAGCGGCTCAAGACCGCGCTCTTGCAAGACAGTTGGCTGGGTCCGGTCATCACGGATGCCCATGCCGAGTTGCGGAGGCTCCGCAAGCAGGAACAGCCGGATGCCGGCGGCCTCATCGTTGCGATGAATCAGGACCATGCCAGGCAGGTGGCGGAGCTGGTGGGGCGTATCACTGGCAGCCGCGCGCATGTGGCCATATCGGACGATCCGTCCGCCTCGAAGACGATCGCCTCCTTCGCGCAGCATAAGACCCAGCAATGGCTCGTCGCCGTGAACATGGTGAGCGAAGGCGTCGATATCCCGAGGCTCCGCGTGGGCGTCTACGCCACGAACGTGCTGACTGAGATGTATTTCCGCCAGGTCGTCGGACGGTTCGTCCGGATGCAGGAGGGACTGCCGAAGCCGCAACGGGCCTGGCTTTACCTGCCGAAGGACGCCACCCTCGTCCATTATGCCAAGCGGATCAAGGCAGAACGAGACCATGTGCTGGAAGAGATCATGCCCTCCGCGCAGCGAACACTCTTCGGTACGGCCGCCACTTCCCTGAAAGAGTACATCCCTTTGCACGGGGTAGCCCGGATGGATACCTTGATCGGGGGAGACGAGGGGGACCCAACCGCCGAGGGCAAGGGCGCCGCAGAACCGGTGGTGGCGCTTCATGACAAGAAGAACGAATTGCGAGACCAGCATCGTGCCCTCGTCGGCACCGTGGCGCGAAAGACCGGCATCGATCATCGTCAACTCAATGCGGAACTCATCAAGCGAACAGGCGGGCGGGTCGAGCAAGCGACCGTCGCACAACTGGAGCGCCGTATTGCGCTGCTGGAAAAGTGGCGGGACTCAGGGTTCGACGGCGGACGGGCGCGAGTCTAGCGCGCATCAACGGCCAGAAGCCGCGCTGCAGACCGTGCCGCGTGAAGCGCGAGACATGCGGGAAAGGCGCGACGTGGAGAGATTGGATTCCCACCTCGTCGTGCCCGTCCCGCCAGGCTCGCGTGCCAACAGAGTTTTTCAGCAGCCTATTTCATCTCGCCTCCGACAAGACGTTCCCGGTCTCAGTATCAGACAGGTCTTACCCTACGGAATTGATGTGCAGGCCACCTGGAGTCGGCGGGGCTGACTGGGGTGCCGGCGGGGGCGATCCGGCGGGTGTGAAGATTGCGAGGCTGCTCGCGCTTGACTCATTATTGGCCAAATCAAAGGCCGTAATGAAATAGTACTGAGTCACTGCCGGCGTCCCGATATTGAAACTCGTCACCGGTCCCAACGTGGCGAGAGGAGACGCCGTGCCAGACGTGCGCGTACAGGGTTGCCGACTGCATTGATAGACATGATATCCTACCAAGTCCGGTTCACTATTGGCATTCCACGTCAACGCGGCACCCCACGCAGCACTCGACCACAACACAAGAACAGCAGCGATGGCTTTGATCCAGTTCATATGGATGCTCCTTTCTGTTCTCCCCGGCAGCAGACACACCATTCCAGGAGAGGTTAACCTCTCACGCACAATCGTCTATGTCGGGTTGCTCAACTGACTCGGCCACCCGAGGAGAGATCGACGAGGTGAACCATTCACCCCGTCACTCCTGTAGCTCCGCAAGGTGTGTGCCGCCGCAGGAGAAAAATGGTCGAAAGAAAAATGCTAGGAAAATCATCAGTTGAGAGAGAGCTCGCGCTGGTGACGTGCGGGGAGACTGTAGGAGAATGCGGAGGATCGCCGGGCCAATCCCAGCGTTTCTGGGAGGATAGACGATGCAGTCGTTTGCCTACAGGTATAACAGTGAAAAGTGAGGCAGCGCGTGGCGATTCAGCATCTGCGTCATCCACGACGCGGACACCCCTGTCGTTTTCGATGGTGAAATACGATGGCCCTGGAAACAGTGGCGACGGTCTCTCTTATTTGTTGAGCGAGTGAAGGAACTCCCCCAGCACTCTCCGAAAGCCAGCGGGATCTTCGGCCATCATGAAGTGGCCTGTTTCGAATGTCACCAGGCGGGAGCCGGCAATCTGTGCCTGAATGCCTACCGCGATGGCCGGTGTGGCCACATCGTCTTTGGCTCCGACCATGATGAGCGTGGGTGCGGTGATCACGGAGAGTTGTTCATGTGTATTGAAGACGGACATCGAGGTCAGGGCCTCACGGAGGATTGAGGCATTCCAGGTGGGAATACGGTCGAGCAGCGGTTGATAGAGCTGCGGATTCGTACCGACAGGAAAACTTTCCAGCAGAATCTTCTTGGACACCTCGGCGTTCGTGCGCGGGTGACCGATCGACGGCAGATCTCGATCGAGAATCATCGCGCCATCGGTGGTCGACACCAGCACAAGGGCTTTCACGCGCGACGGATGTTCCAGGGCCAGTTGCTGGAGGATCATGCCGCCCATCGACACCCCGACCCAGACAGGCTTCTCGATCTTCAACCGATCCGCGAGCGCGATCAGGTCCTTCACGAATTGCGCAATGTTGGAGCCGGTGGGGGTCTTCTCCGAATCGCCATAGCCGCGGAGATCGACCGCGATGCCGCGATAGGCCGGGGAGTAGGCGGCCAGATATTTGGGGAAGATGTTGCTGGTGGTCACGACGCCATGGACGTAGATCACCGGGTCGCCGGTTCCTGCTTCAAGGATACTCAGCGTCACGCCATCCAGTGAGACGGAGCGGCGGGTCGGTTGGACGGTGATCTGTCCCGTTGAAGCATGGCCGCTCATCGCTTGGCCGGATGAGGGAGCCGTCGAGGTTTCGGCACAGCCGGCGAATAGGATGAGCGCCCCCAGTACGAAGAGTCTCTGTCTGGTCATGGCATTCTCTATAGGCTTGTTAGGCTTCTGCTTTTCCGACTTCTTCCCGCAATTGAAACTTGAGGGAGGCATATTCTTTCATGCAGTAGGCGAGCAGCCGTTCTGAGCCGAAGAGCATCACCATCCTGCCGTCCTTATCCACGAGCCGGCGTGTGTCCTGCGGCCAGTAGATGCGGGCAATGACGTCCGGGTCGCCCGTTACCCAGCGGGCCAGGACAAAGGGCATCCG
>ERZ1292630.4470-Hain-H41-02um-R3-4470-length-11837-cov-3_pt1 | contig 11837 bp, 6 predicted proteins | sample MGYA00564408_ERZ1292630 | MGnify/ENA primary metagenome ERZ1292630 (study PRJEB36523, sample SAMEA6512641) | groundwater metagenome | collected 2019-01-08 | study: AquaDiva: Metagenomics assemblies of 32 groundwater samples | reverse complement strand
TATACATCCAATACACGTATGTTTCCTGTATAGGTATCCACTTCCACTTCAATGGACTGGGAAGCGAAAGCATACGTTCCTGAAACATTACCTTTGAAATTCTTATCCTGAAATTTACTGGAAGGTTCATAGAAGAACGATGCGATCGCCAACTCATTTGGTTCTGAGAAATGCATTTCACGCACCACTTTATCTAATGCAATGCTGTCGTTTGTCTTCGCAGATTTTATCTGATTATTTTCATAGTCAAATTCCGAGTGATCGGCTTTGAGAAGTTGAGACACCTTCTTATTTAATTTTTCTTTCAGAATTTTTATCGCACCCAGCAAGGAATTTCCAGCGACAAAACTTGTGCGCGATGCGTGAACGCCCACATCCCATGGTTTAATATCCGTATCGGTATTGATAACTTTTATTTTTTTTAGGTCAATTCCTAATTCTTCCGAAGCGATCATTGCCAGAACAGTTTCAGAACCCTGTCCGATCTCATTGGATCCGGTGATGATGGTGCAATATCCGTAAGGATCGATTTTCAACGTTGTTCCGCAGCCGTCAGAGCGATAAATTTTAGCGCCTCCGCCAACATGCAACATGGAAGCAAGTCCTATTCCTCTTTTAAATCTTTCATCCTTTCCGGAAGTTTTCTTTTTACTGTAATTACTTTTCGAAATAACTGTTTCAAGGCATTCTTTGTGTCCGCATGTTTCGTAGTGCAGACCTTGTCCGGTTGTTTCTCCTTTTTCATTCGCGTTCAATAAACGAATTTCTGCATGGTCTATTCCAATCTCATCGGCAAGTATATCAATGATTCTTTCGAGAGCAAAGGTCGCCTGTGGATTTCCATACCCTCTAAAAGATCCCGCAAAAATATTGTTCGTGTAAACAGCTTTTGCATCAAACCGGCAAGCTCCTAATTTGTAAAGTGAAGAAAACGCCTGCATGATCACGAACGGAGTCGTAGCGCCCCAGGAAGTATACGCGCCATTATCTTTTACAATATTTATTTCGCGGAAAGTAAAATTTCCTTTTTTGTCGCCCCCCGCAGTAAGGTCAATTACCATCGGCTGACGGATAGGCGAAGCAATAAATTCTTCTTCTCGTGAATAAAGAATTTGAACAGGTCTTCCGGTTTTCATTGAAAGCAACGCGCAGATGGGTTCGAAAGGATGCATATCCAGCTTGCTTCCGAATCCTCCACCGATGATGGGTTGGATCACACGGATGTCGGAAGGATTCATCTTGAGTGCGTGTGCCATATCGCGCTGGTAAAGAAATGGCACCTGCGTTGAACTGTAAAGTGTAAGTCTTTTATCGGTTTTATTGAAACTTGCGGAGATGTTGCTGGTGGCCATGCAAGCGTGCGTCATGCGAGGCAAAGTAAATCGCCTTGAAACAATAGCAGTACTTTTCTTTTTTTCCTCTTCAAGATTCCCGTGCTCGTAGTGAAATGTTTCCGCAATATTCTTATTGTCGAATTTGCCGGAGATGAATTTATTTATCTGCGGAGATTTTTCATGCAGCGCTTCAAACGCATCGTAAATTCCTTTCCTGACTTTGTATTTTACTTTGATCAGCTTTAGCGCTTGTTTGGCAATTTCTTTTGTTTCAGCAGCTACTGCAGCAATTTCATCGCGAATGCAATTCACTTCTCCTTTTTTAAGAATGGGATGATCGCGTTTGTAACCTATATTATTCACATCCACATCTTCCGCAGTGATCACGCAAACAACGCCCGGAAGTTTTTTTGCTTCCGAAACATCAATGGATTCAAGAATGGCAGAAGGATGTTCTGTGCGCAGGATTGCTCCATACAGCATATTCGGCAAAACAATATCGTGACCGTAAACCGCCTCTCCTGTAACACGCATGCGGGCATCGTGTTTTGGAATGGGTTTGCCGATGACTTTTAATTCTGTCGTCATATTTGTTTTATAAGTTTAAGGAAATCACCTAAAACATTATGTGCGTTTCCTTCTTCGTTTTTAAAGGGGCTATCATGCAATTCAATATTTAAATTATCACATAGAAAATTAAACTCTTTTCTTTTGGCGATTTGATTAAAATCATTTATCGCAAGTTTTTCTAATTTCTCAACGAAGGAACGGACACTTTTTCCTCTTACGTTAATCTCTTCTTTTAACTCAAAAAAATATTTTCTTTTAAAAATACTTTCAAGAATTGTTCTGCATTTTGCACATAGACCCTCATAATTTTCAATTGTGCTATTTGACGAGTAGATATCTGCTATCTCTTTTAAATCCTTCAAATTCTCATCCTCAATAAATTCTTTGTAAGCATCGCAATCAACAATGGTGCTTTTTTTTACTCCGTTAATATGTCCATCAGAAATAATTTTAAGTGGTTTTGCATTGTCAAGTCTTTGATAAAGCCATTTAAAAAATTCTCTCTCGTGAGTTAGAATCACCAATTGTTTAAGTGCTTTTGCTATTTTTTTTCCATCTGGTGTAATTAAGTGGGGATTCGCTAAAAGCTGTACTGTCTTTGTTCGCCTGTCTGAATCAAAGCTTGAAAAAGGGTCGTCAAAGACAATAATTTTTTCATTAAGTTTTTCATCGTGAATCATTAAAGAGTAGAAAAATGCAAATGCTAAAACACGTTTATCACTTTCACTCAATGTATTTTTAAAATTTGGCTTACCTGTTGCAGTTTCATCTATTGAAACACGATGAGTATTAAAAAACTTGAGCGCAAATATTCTTTCATTTTGCCCGACTATTTTTTTTATTGGCTGAAAATCACAAATGGTAAAATCAGCATTTAGTTCATAAAGTATTTTGTTTATCGTGTTAAGATGAATAGAGAATAGCTTGTCGCTATATTTACCAAGTTCTAATCGCAACTCTTCTCTTTTTTGTTTTTTGCCATCTTGAATTGTGTCAATGCTGTCATATTCCTTAATAAAATCATCCCATTCCTTCGTATGTCTTGTTTTGGAAAATTCAAGATCCTTAATTTTTCTATTTAGATTTTCAATATTTACTTCTGAACCAAAAACATTTTTCTTTTTTAATTCATCGGTTTGTGCTTTAATTTTTTTAATGAGTTCAATGAGTAAATCATATTTGTCAAAATTCACTTCGTAGCCAATATCCTTTTGTTTAGCGGCAAACTCTGAATTGATTGTCTCTTTCAATTCTTTTATTTCTTCTTTGTTAAATGAATTTGCGTTTAAAGTAAGTTTTATTGAAGCCAATTTGTCTTGAATTGATTCCAGAAAAATAATCGGATTCCATTTTTCAAATTTTGAAACTGCACTTGAAATTTCCGATTGAAGTGTTTTGTATTCTTGTGAAAATAATTTTGCATACTCACCCAATAATTCTTTTGCAGATGGTTTTAAATCTTGTCCGCAGAAAACGCAATCGGATTGATCTTCTTTGGTTAACGTAAGTCCCGTTTGAAGAAAATCTTTAGAGTGAGTAGGATTTTTCCATGTTTTTAAAATATGTTCCGCAACAATGTCTGCCTTTACGTGAATAGATTTTGATAGAGTCGTTTTTGTATTTTGATTTATGGTGTTGTCGAGGGAAGATTCCATGGTTTCAAATACGCTTCTTATTTTGGCTTGATTACTTGCAGTTTCAATAGTTGTTTTTATTTCTTTTATCTTATCATCAACATTTTCAACTTTTGGAAGGTCAGCAAAATCTTTGGCTGTAATCTCCCTTTTGAAAACTCTATTAAATTCTGCTGTCTTTGTAGTTTTTTTTCCTGTCAATTCGCTAATTCCTTCTTGCAGTGAATTAATTTCCGTAGCGAGTTTTTTGCCTTCAGTTCCAATAATTATATTGTGTAAATTCTTCTGTTGTCCAAAGGTGATTTCGTTTCCTTCAAAAATATTTTCATTTATAAATTGTGAATCAAAAATTTCAATGTTTTCACAACCATGATTCCATTCAGCACTTGGAAACCTAAAGGGATTATTCTTGTCGTCAAAAAATTCAACCTGTTGATTTCCGTTGAAGCCAAATGTTTTTCTTCCTTTAATTATCTCGTTGTCTCCAGTTTTGAATGACCAAAGAAGGTCTGTCAGTGTACTTTTACCTCCTGTATTTTGTCCGAAGATGATAGTATTTTTACTAAAACTTCGTCCACCGATGTTTTGACAGTCTTGAAACCTACCTATGCCTTTTATTATAGTAAAGCGTGAAATCATTTATCTTTGGAATTATCAAATTGGCTACACAAAACTTTTTCAGCAGCATTAACAATTTTTACATAGCCAGTACACCTACATAAATTTCCTTCGAGATATTTTTTTATTTCGTCCCGTGTCGGAAATTCATTTCTGATTTCTCCGGAAACGTGATGTGAATTTTCATAATGATTCACCATCGCTTTTATGGACATTGCCATTCCCGATGTGCAAAATCCACATTGCACCGCTCCGTTTTGCACCAACGATTCCTGAACGGGATCGAGTGAGCCATCGGGTTTCATTAATCCTTCTATGGTGGTGATTTTTTTTCCATCCGCATTCACCGCGAGGAAGAGGCAGGAGTTCACAGGCGCGCCATCTACCAGTACAGTACAGGCGCCACATTCTCCTTCATTACAACCGGGTTTAGTTCCTTTCAGTTCAAACACATCGCGGATAAGGTCGAGTAGCAATGTTGCAGATTTTATTTTGCAGGAAACTGTTTTTCCGTTCAGCGTGAAGGAAATTTCGTGCAACTGCGGTACTTTTATTTTTGACTTTTTTGCACTCTTCTTCATAAAATATTTTTATGGCACCTTTTTAAATTAAAAAAAACTTCTGCCACAAAGACACGAAGACACAAAGTCGCACCAAAAAGTTCTTTGTGTTTCTTAGTGCCTTTGTGCCTTAGTGGCAAATATTTCATTGCTCTTTAAATCCAATTCAAATTCTATTCCCTGTTTGAACACATTCAGCGTTTTTTCTTTGTAATAACCCATCACAGTTGAGTTGATGGCTTCAACAATTTTTTCTTTTTTCAAAGGGAAATCTTTCATTCTTGTTGCTCTTCCCAATAGGAAAATATTTTGAAGAACCGAATCTACCGTTTCAGGAAAATGTTCGATAAAAATAACTTCTTTACATTGATCCTTAAGATAATTTACAAAAGAATTTACATCCGGATATTCTGCCATCTGCGCGTTTACTGAATAGGGCTGAATGCGATGGCTGCCAAAGATCACGCTGCTGTTCTTATGAAGATAAGGGAGGCAGCGCTGCGTTTCCAGTGGTTCTAGTCCGATCAAAAGATCAACTCCTGCTTTGCCATAAAATCCTGTGCAATGTTCTCCCAGTCCAATTCCGGCTGTCACAACTCCTCCGCGCTGGGAAAGCCCGTGAATCTCGCTCACGCTGACAGGAATTCCTGAAAGCATGGCAGCTTCAGCGATAATGTTGGTGAGATAGACAATTCCTTGTCCGCCCACACCAGCAATCAGTATTTTTTTTCTATCCGACATTCAAAATTTATTTTGCTTCTTCAGGTTCCAGCACTTCCTCTTCAACTACATCCCAGTGAATAGCATTATTCGGGCAGACATCAATGCACAGCCCGCACAAATTACAGCGTGCCATATCAATTTGGACTTTTCCATTCACTTTCACCATCGCAGGGCATCCGAAATTGTCAATGCAATGATTGCATTTGTAGCAGGATTGGTAAAGATTATAGCGTTCAATTTCTACCCTACTTAAATCCTCTCCAAAGGGTAATTCTCCCCTCTCCTTTGGAGAGGTGGGGGTGAGGCGGCTGTTATTCAACCGCTCCAATGCTTTTTCGCCTTCGTAGCCGTATTTACAATTTTCAAGAAGTTTCCGAACACCTACAGCGGCTTTCTTTCCAGATGCAATTGCACCGATCACACTCATGATGTTCCCCGAACTAATATCACCCGCGACAAAGATATTTTTGTATCCTGAAAAACAATTTTCATTTTTCACTCTTGAATTTTCATCTTTTGATAGATTTTCAATTATTGAAGGATCTGTGGTTTGCCCAATCGCAGTAATAATGAAATCGCAGCATACATTTTGAAGAAGTTTTTTATTCCCGAAAGAATGAAGGACAATATTTATTTCACCAGTTGTCCAAACCGCGCAACTCTCAACGTAGCTATCGTGAATGAATTCTATGTCTTCCTCTACAGCGTGCCGCACTTCGTCTGCAAAAGCCGGCATCGTGCTTTCAGTTTCGATACAGGAAACAATTACCTCGTTTAACGGATTTAATCTTTTCGCTGACCGAGCCGCATCAATGGCGCTATTGCCTCCTCCTATCACTAAAATTCTTGAATCCGGTTTTACAGATGATTCCTTGAGATTAAATAATTTCAGAAAGGAAAGCGCATCGGTTCTTTTTTTTGCGGGAATAGTTGATTCAATCAAATCCAGCGTTTTTGATTTGCTCATTCCAATGGCAAGAATGACCGAATCGTATTCTTTGGATAAATTCTCCAGAGAAACCTGACTGCCGTCAGGCAAGTTTTCTTTTCCGAGAGAAGTATTGAAAAAGAATTTGACTCCCATTTCTTCCAGTTGCATGGCTTCGTAATCAAAACCTTTTTTATCCATTCTGAAATCAGGGATGGCAAAAGTTACCATTCCTCCTGCCTTATTTTCTTTTTCAAAAATTGTAACACCGTAACCTGACTGCACTAAATCATACGCTGCACTTAATCCCGCAGGACCTGCTCCTACAATTGCAATAGATTTATTTTTTTTCACCGCGTTTTTTACTCGGTTCTTCGGAGCAGAAAAATCCCTGAAGTTTTCATCAATTTCAGAAACCAATTGTTTTAATTTTTTTATTGGCACTACACTTGTTTCATTTGAAAATAACTCACAGGGACGATGGCAAATGGCTCCGCAAGTTCGCGCAAATAACATTTTATCGCGAACAATTTCTACAGCAGATTTGTAATCACCCTCGAGAATGGAATTAAAAAATCCGTGATTGCAGATGTTTGCAGGACAAAGTTGCTCTTCAGCCGGAATAGAAATTTCTGCCAGCAGTTTTGCTTTTGCGCGTGACAGATTATTCTTCGGAGCATAGCAGCGTGAGCATGCAAGAGAATGATCCTCGTGGTTGGCACAGGAGTTGCAGATATCCGGATCAACGACAATTTGCATTTTCTTATCTACCTTTTTAAAATCAGGGAGGAAAATGCAAGGAGCTTTTGCAATGACAACTGAAACGCCATTGTGCTCCATCGCTTTATTCAGTTGCTTAAAACTATCGCGGATATTAAACGGATTGATTGTTTCCACGACTTCCACTCCCAAACCCTTCAATAGCGGTGGAATATTTATTTCGTGATATTTGGACAGACGTGAAGCCCCCGGGTGTGACTGATGTCCTGTCATTCCGATCGTGCGGTTATCAAAAATCACAACCAGAATATTGGAGCGGGTATAAATTGCATTTATCAGAGAAGAAAGTCCCGAATGAAAAAATGTTCCGTCACCGACCAATGCAACCACCTTTTTATTTTTTTCAGTAGAACTTCCTGACGCAAAAAGTCCCTGAGCCATACTGATACTCATTCCCATGTGATTGATGGTGTCGAGCATTTTCAAAGGCGGCAATGCACCAAGTCCAAAGCAACCAATATCTCCACACAGGATTAACTCGCTTTGTTCACGTGGAATGGCAAGCTTCAGCAGATAAAAAGTCGCACGGTGCGGACATCCAGCGCATAATGCAGGCGGGCGTGGCGGAAGATTTTGAAGATATTTTTCTGAATTTTCAAGCGGAAGATTTTCGCTGCCGCTGAAAGAAGTTTCCATGAACTCTTCCAGTACTTTTGTAATTAAATCAAGCGAGAATTCACCGGTAGAAATCAATCCGGAAAAACCTTTTCCTAAAATGGATGTATTGATATTGTTTTTCTGGGCAATTATCCTTACTGAATTTTCAATCAGAGGATCAAGTTCCTCAAGAATGAGAACCTTCTCAAAACCCTTATTCAAAAAATCTAAGACCTCTTTATCCGGAAATGGATGAATCATTCCAAGTTCCAGAACATTTGCTTTATCGGTGGAATTGTTTTGATACAGAATTTCGGTAACGTAAGAAGTTGAAACGCCACTGGTGATAATGCCAAATTTTGTTTTACTTCCGTTAAGAACTATTTTGCTGTTCTGATTTAAAAGCGAAAGTACATGTTCCGTTTTCAATTTATCCAGCAAGCGTGTGTGAGCAGCGGCTGTGCGTGCCGGAATATTAATGTGTTCGGGTAATCGTTCAAATTTCGGCTTACGGTTTTCATGAATGATATTTCCGTAGGTAACAATTCCTCGCGTATGTGAAACACGTGTGGTAGTGCGTACTATGACAGGCAATTTTATTTTTCCGGAAAGTTCAAACGCCTGTTTGATCATTTCAAACGCATCAGCAGGAGTTGCAGGATTAAACATCGGCACTGATGCCATCGGTCCCCAGTAGCGGGAATCCTGTTCATTGGAACTGGAATGACAGCCCGGGTCATCGCAAACTACAATTACCAATGGCGCTCCGATGGTTTGATACGTCACCGACATTAGCGGATCGCTTGCCACATTCATACCTACATTTTTCATCACACACATGGCGCTGCGGTTTCCAATGGAATAAGCTATCGCTTTTTCAAGAGCAATCTTTTCGTTGATGCTGTATTCAAAATAAATTGGATCTATCGTAATCTCAGGGTACTTTTGCTGATTGTCAGAATTGGTTTGGAAATTATTTACATGATTAAAAATTTCCGAGATCTCTGTCGAAGGAGTTCCCGGATAGGAGAAAACACCGTTCACTCCTGCTTCCAGAGCAGCACGGGCAATTCCTTCGTTGCCCATCACGCAGGTTTTATGAGGGGAAGAATGAGGGGTTAATATTTTTATTGTGCGCTCTATCATTTCAAATTACTTTATTCTTTTCGAAACTTATTATTTCTCTTTCTGAAAATCCCGCTTCAACATAAACCTTTTTATTCTGTTCACCATGGCGGGGAGCACAGGATAACGTGTTGTTGTTGTTTTTCAAAAATTCCGTTTCAGTTGAAGAAGGAAAAAGCGAAACAGTTTTTCCGTCCGGCATTTTTGTTTTCAGCATTTCCTTTGAAATAAATTCCAGCAAAGCGACATCCTTAATTGTATTTACGGGAGATACTGCGAGATTGATACCCAGACACAATTTTTCGAATTCCTTAGTTGTATATTTTTTTGTGTGCTCAGCAATTTCCTTATAAATATTTTCTTTGTCATTCATTCTGCCCTGATTTGTTTTTCGCTTTGTTTTCCCAAGAGTTTCAAATCCTTTCAGCGCGGTGAATTTTGCCCATTGTGAATCATTACCGATGGCGAGATAAACCATTCCGTCTTTTGTAGGATATACATTGCAGGGAATAAAACTTCGGTGTTCGTTTCCGCTGCGTGTAAATAATTCATTCTCACTTTTTACAAATTGTAATTGAGGCAAAGCGGTGATCAGCCAAGAGGCAGCACATTGAGCCATTGAAATATGAATAGCCCCCCCACCCCCCGAGGGGGGGATTTTTGAATCTGGTTCAGCAGATGATTTTTCGTTTTGTTTCAGCATTGCAAGTAAAACCTGGGTGAATGCTTCATCACCCGCTTTCAGGTCAATGATCGGAATTCCGCAGGGAACAGGTTTCCCGTTTGTTTCGCCTGTCATATACGTATAACCCATCAGTGCCTGCAAAGCAGGATCGTAACCCGCACGATCGGGATAGTCTGGCCCCATGGCTGAAATGCCGCACCAGATTATATTCGGATTGGCTTTACGCAATGTTTCGTAATCAATTCCGAGCTGCTTGTACCTTTTCGGAAGCGTGTTGCAGAGAAAAACATCCACTTCCAGTTCTTTAATGACCTTCAATAATAATTCCTGTCCTTCTTTTTTCCGGAGGTTGATGGTGATGGCTTCCTTCCCGATATTCGGAGCGATGTAATACGAATGCAGATCGTGATAACCCAGATCGGCACAGATATAACGATTGGGGTCACCGGCATTTCCACCGCCTTCCTCCGCAGGAGCTTCAATGCGAATTACACGCCAGCCCAAATGCACCATGCGTTGTGTTGCGAATGGCAATGCGAGAGCTTGCTCGAGACTTAGTATTGTTTTTTGTTTTGCAGTCATTCAGTTGTCAATCATTGTATTATTATGTCATCAAAAATTATTGGGATTTTTTTTCTGAATTCTTCTAATAAGGGAATTGTAATTTCCCTCATTTGAGGATGAGCTTCTCTGCCTGTTCGTAATAAAAAGAAATGTCTCCATTCTCTCAAATTCATTGTCATTACAATTTCTGTTTTCAAAGAATTGGGCAAAATACTTCTTGCTTCTTGTGGCTTTGCCCCTAAATCAATTAATTTATGATATGCTTTTTCAATGACTTCAACAGTGGAAAGCCAAATGTTGTATTTTTCTTTATATGCCGGATTATCCATATCCCAGAAACCGGGTTTAACTACAGTTATTTCTTTTCCGAATTTTCCTTTTGAATAATTACAGTATCTCGTAGATTCTTGGGTATAACTTGCGATACGGTGACGGACAATTTCGTGAGAAATACCCCTATCGCAAATAACCCTTACTGTTACAGTGATATGCTCTATTACCGAATGATGTCCGCTCTTAATTATCTTACTTACAAATATCCTCGCTGAATCCTGAGTGATTCGTTCTTCACTTTTATAAGCAGTTCTTCCTGCTTTTTCGATATTCTTTAATATTTCCTCTTCATTAATTTCACTCTCAATAATGCAAGAGGGTTCAACTATTTTCATTTTTTCATTTTTTTATTAATTTTAACATACTAAATTCTTTTTTCAGTACCTTATCTTTATCAATATCACTTTGGGAATATATTTTAAAACGGTATTTTTTGTTGATTGTAAAAATTTTTATTGAAAAATCTTTTTCCAATTTTGAAATCAGTTCGTCATCTCCACAGAATATATTACAAACACTTACAGAATTTACAAAATATTTTTCTTTTAATGTCTTCAATGAAGCCTTAATGGTTTCTCCTGAAGCAATCACATCCGTTACAATTAATATTTTTTGATTTTTTTGTAATGGACAATTTTTCTCATGCTCAATTGATAAGTCCCCATTTTCTGAAATTACATAAGTAAAATTAGTTTTCAATTTTAAAGATAAATTAGGTGCTATTATTCTACCAGATTTATCAATTCCAACAATAAAATCAAAACTTTCATTTTTAAACTTATCTTTAAAAATATCTGTAATAGCATTTAAGATTTTATGATTTGAAATAATGTAGTTTGTATTAAAATAATACTTGGTAAAATATTTTGATGGTAATTCAAAATGACCAATGGATATTAGCTCCCCTTGTTCATGAAGTTCATCAAACTCTTTATTAATATTCTCAATTTTTTTATTTAATTCCCGTATAAATAAATCATCATCTTTTGGTTCTTCTTTCTGCACATATTTCTCTGGAATATCAATGGCTTTTACTGGATTTTCTTCCGAGACATTTTGAATAGTTTCCTGTTTTATTGCTTTATCAACATCCTTTTTATAATCGCGATGATCCGTGTTAGTTACAACTTTATCGTCAAACTCTATTTTAATTAATTCATAACCTAATTGATATTCAACAGGAAGAGTTGTGTCGGTCAAGTACTTTGTAATATCGTCTAATTCATTTTGAATTTTATCAACTTTTGAAAAGATTATATTCCTAACAAAACTTTTATCTTTATTTATTTTATCTTGTTGTTGAATATTATCTTTATCCGGGAATAATTTAATAGTATATAAGTTACTTTTGATTTCAACACTACTAAAAAACTGGTGAGTTTTCCA
>ERZ1292630.4469-Hain-H41-02um-R3-4469-length-11840-cov-5_pt1 | contig 11840 bp, 11 predicted proteins | sample MGYA00564408_ERZ1292630 | MGnify/ENA primary metagenome ERZ1292630 (study PRJEB36523, sample SAMEA6512641) | groundwater metagenome | collected 2019-01-08 | study: AquaDiva: Metagenomics assemblies of 32 groundwater samples | reverse complement strand
GTCGGCCATGCGATTGGTCATCTTCTTGTAGTCGTCGAGCCGGCGGATGGTCGCTTCGTCGCCGATGGCGGCGCCGATCATCTCGCGACCAAGCTCGGTCTTCCCCATCGAGAACACCTTCACCCGCGGCGACTTCTCGGCCACCGTGCGGAAATACCGGTAGATCTCCGACGTGCTCCCGAGCCGGCCGATCGTCCCGGGCACGTAGCCGAGCACCGCCAGCGGCGTCGGGACCGTCTTCGACGCCGGCAGGTGGTCCACCAGCTCGGTGGTGAACTTCCAATTCGGGTCGGTCGGGGTCAGCTCCTTGATCTTCGCGGTGTAGGCGGCGTCGATCGGTTGTTGCGCGCCGGCCACGACGGCACAGGCGGCAAGGGCGGCGAAAAGGCGGCAGAGCATGGGGTCGCGGGATGGAGGAGAGCGCTAACGTACGGCTTTCCCTCCATACGGTCTACCCTGACAGGGCGTTCGAACGATTCCGGAATCCGGATTCACGATCCGAAATCCGGATTCCGAAATTGGCCGCCACATGCCATCTTTCTCCCATGACAAAATCCCCCTTGGTTAGCGTCATCATGGGCAGTGCCAGCGACTGGGAGTTCGTCGCCCCCGCCTGCGAAATGCTCGACGAGTTCGGCGTCCCGTACGAAAAGGCCATCATCTCCGCGCACCGCACGCCCGATCATATGTTCGAGTTCGCCTCCGGCGCCGAGGCGCGCGGCCTGATGGTCATCATCGCCGCCGCAGGTGGAGCCGCGCACGTCCCCGGAATGGTCGCCGCCAAGACACTCGTGCCAGTGCTCGGCGTCCCGCTGCCGGCCACCGCCCTCAACGGCATCGACGCGCTGCTCTCAATCGTACAGATGCCGGCCGGCGTCCCGGTGGGCACGCTCGGCATTGGCAAGCCGGGCGCTGCCAATGCGGGCATCCTGGCCGCCGAGATCGTGGGACTCAAGTACCCCGAGGTGCGCCAGCGAATTCGCGCCTGGCGTGAAAAGCGCACCGCGGCCGTGCTCGAACAGAAGCTCCCCTGACCGTCGTCCTCCCGGGGTCCATCATCGGATTCCTGGGAAGCGGCCAGCTGGGGAGCATGGCCGACATCGCCGCGTGCACCATGGGCGACGACGTGCACGCTGGATCCCGATGCGCAATGCAGCCGGCACGTAGAGGTGCCTGGCCGCACGTTCAGTTTGGCGCGCGCCCGTATTTCTTGAGTACCGCGCGCACCTTGTCCAGCGGAATGGCCTCGACCGTGCGTCCGTGCCCCGTGACGGTCGTGGCCTGGAAGAGCGAGTTGTAGATGGCCTCTTCGGTGCCCTCAACCACGGCCTCGAAGACACCCGACATTTCCTCGTTGGCCAGTTCGGTCGTCGTCAGCCGCGTGGCGTTGAACGCCCGGCGCACTTCCCTGGCCGTCGAAAAGGCGATGACGTAGTCGCCGCTCCCGTTCGACGCCGACGAGCCGGTGCGCCCAAGTCCCATCATCGCCCGCGAGGCCAGGCGCTTGAGGTTGCGGTCGCTCAGCGGTGCGTCGGTGGCCACCACCATCATGATCGACCCGTCACCGCCGTCCTTCGACAGGGCGTCCTTGAATGCATACTGGCCGAGTTCCTGCCCCACGGGCGCTCCCATCACCTGCAACACGCCGCCGAAGTTGCTCTGCACCAGCACGCCGACGGTGTAGCCGCCGAGCGACTTGGGCAGCACGCGGGAAGACGTGCCAATGCCCCCCTTCCACCCGAACGCCACCGTGCCGTGCCCGGCACCCACGCTCCCCTCGGCCACCGGACCGCTCGTCGCGCCCTCCAGTGCCTGGCGCACCTGCGCCGGGGTGATCGGGCGCGACCGGATGTCGTTCAGCTGCGCGTCGTTGGTCTCGCCGACGATCGGGTTGATCGAACGCACGCGCTCCATCCCCGGCTGTTGCAGCAGCCACTCCACCATGGCATCGGCGGCCTTCCAGACGCAGAGCGTGCAGGTGAGCAGGATCGGTGTCTCGAGTTCGCCCAACTCGTTGGCCTGCGAACTGCCAATGAGCTTGCCGAAACCGTTGCCCACCCAGATGGCCGCTGGCACGCGCTCCAGATAGGCGTTGCCGTCGTGCGGGATGATCGCCGTCACCCCGGTACGCACGCCGGCGCCCTCGGTGACGGTCACGTGCCCGACACGCACACCGGCGACGTCGGTAATCGCATTGTTGGCGCCGGGAGCGAAGACTCCAGGGGCAACGCCGAGATCGCGCGCACGGGCGCGCTGGGCGTCGAGGGGCAAAGTGGCGGCGGAGAGGAGCATCAGGGCGAGGACGAGGGTGCGCATAACGGGTTTCTTCTCAAGGGACGGTTCTACGGCATGGCCACGGATCACACGGATGCACGCGGAAACGGCACACGGATACTGCCACTGACTCGGGGGAACATTCAACAGCTGGATTCACACCAATCCGCCAAATCCGCGAAATCGGGAGTTCTGCAGTAACACCGTCCCTGACGAGGTACGGCGTCCAGAAACTGGTGCGCGGGACGCCAACCGTCTATCGTCAGGGGGCCGTCTCGCACCGCCAGCCACCAGCCACCTACCACCTACCACCTACCACCTACCACCTACGACCAACCGTCGTTTCATGCCCCTGCTCCCGCTGTTCGGCCACCACACGCTTCGCGAGCGTTTTGCCACCCAATGGCGAGGGGGGTTGCTGCCCGCATCCATCCTGCTGCACGGCCCCGAGGGCGTGGGCAAGCAACGGCTGGCCCTCTGGCTCGGCCAGATGCTGCTCTGCACCGGCGAAGGCGCGCCGTGCGGTGAGTGTCAGGGCTGCCATTTCGTGCTTGCCGGACAGCACCCCGATCTGCACTGGATCTTTCCGCGCCCCCGTCTCAAGGAGCCCGACCCGGACGTTGAGCAGGTGAAGGACGAGTACAATCAGGCCGTTGCCGAACGCGTCAGGGAACATGGACTGTACAAGCGACCGGGCGGAAGCGAGGGGATATACCGGTACGTGGCCCGCCTGTTCGTGCAGCAGGCCGCGCTCTCCCCGGCCATCGCGCACCGCAAGGTCTTCATTTTCGGCGACGCCGAGCGGATGGTACCGCAGGCGGCAAATCCCGACACGGCCAACATGCTCCTCAAGCTTCTCGAAGAGCCGCCGGCCAATACGACGTTCATCCTGACCTCCAGCGAACCGTCGTCGCTGCTCCCCACCATCCGGTCGCGCGTGATCTCGTTCCGCGTGCCGCGCGTCGCCGCGGACGACGTGCGCCGGTTCCTCGCCGAGCCGGCCGTGCGAGAACTACTGGGCCCCGGCAGCACCGACGACGAGCGCGTTGGCCTGGCCGACGGCGCGCCCGGGCGGCTGCTCGGTCATGCCGAGCAGGCCGCCGCCTTCGCGCGAGCCCGTGCCTTCCTCGACGCGGCGCACGGCGGCCGCGAGCGGTGGATTCGCACGGCCTTCGCCCAGGGTGGAAAGGGGGCGCGCGGCGCCTTTGCCGACGTGCTCGACGCCGTCAGCGTGTTGCTGCACGAGCGCTCGCGCGCTGCCGCGACGGCCGGGCACGACCAGTCGGCGCTGGCTGCCGCGCGCGCCATGCGCGCCGTCGAAGACGCCAAGCTCGCGACGCTGCAGAACGTCTCTCCACAACTTCTCAGCGCGCGCCTGTTGCGCGAACTGGCGGAGCTGGGCGCATGAGCGATCTCTCCCACGTGAACCGCTCCGGCGAGGCCTCCATGGTGGACGTCTCGGCAAAGCCGGCCACTGCGCGGATGGCTCGTGCCGAAGGCTGCATTCGCATGTCCGCCGGCGCCCTGCGCGCCATTCGCGACAACTCACTCGCCAAGGGCGACGTGCTGGCCGTGGCGCGCATTGCCGGCATCCAGGCGGCCAAGCGCACCGCCGACCTTATCCCGCTCTGCCACCCCCTGCCGCTGACCGACGTGCAGGTGCGCTTCGTCTTCGACGACGCCCTCCCGGGCGTTCGGTGCGAAGCCGAGGCGCGCACGGTGGCCGCCACGGGCGTCGAGATGGAGGCCATCACCGCCGTTGCCGTGGCGCTGGTGACGATCTACGACATGGCCAAGAGCATCGACAAGGGCATGCGGATTGACGGCGTGCGACTGCTCGAGAAGAGCGGCGGAAAGTCGGGCACGTGGCGCGCGCCGGGCGGGGAGCGCGCGCCCTAGCGCGAGGCCGGCTTGGCGGCGGGCTTCTTGGCCGCCGGTTTCTTGGTCGCAGGTTTCGGCGTGCCCGACTTCACCGCGGGCTTCTTGGCGCTCACCGTCGCCTTCCCTGCACCCGCGCGCCGCGCACCGGAGGCGCGGCGACGCGCCGGGTACTTCTCGATCGACGGATTGGGGACATCGCGCGCCAGCAATGCAACATCGCACCGGGGCACGAAGATCACCTGCCCGGCACGAAGCGCGCCACTCTTGAGCCGCTTCGCCTTCGGATTGAACCAACCGAGCTGCTTGGCCGTGAGATCATGCTTGCGGGCAATCGATGCCATCGACTGCCCCTTCTTGCTCACCAGGCGCGTGAGCGCGCTCCGCTCCGCAGGTTCGAGCGCATCGAAGCGCGCCCCGAAGTCAGCCGCGCTTTCCTGGGGAACGCGCACCCACACCGAATCACCAGGCGGCGTCATGCCGCGCAACAGCGAGGGATTCAGCTCGACGACGTCCCCTGGTGCGGCGCTCGCGGCATTCGCCACGGCGGCCAACGACGTGCCGGCGGACACGCGCACCGAGTCGAACGCATAGGGCGGCAGCGACTCCACCGTCACGCCGTAGCGCGCCGGCTCCTCGCCCACCAGCGCGGCGGCGATGATCTTGGGCACGTAGTCGCGTGTCTCGGGGCGAAGGTAAGCCTGTTCGGCGAGCGCAAAGAAACGGTCCTCGCCCTCCACGCCCTCCATCGCGTCGGCGTGGCGCGCCAACCCGCGCGACACGCGCCCCGCGCCGCCGTTGTACGCCGCCGCCGCGAGATACATGGACCCGAATTGGTTGCGCAACCCAAGCAGCAGGCGCGCCGCGGCCTCGGTGGAGCGCACCGGGTCGCGACGCTCGTCTACCCACCAGTCGACGCGCAGCCCCATGCCACGCGCCGTGCTCGCCATGAACTGCCAAATGCCGACGGCGGCGGCGCGCGAATAGGCGTGCGGGTCGAACCAGCTCTCCACCAGAGCCAGGTAGGTGAGGTCCTCCGGCAGTCCCCGCGCGCGCAGTCGCTCGCGGATCATCGGTCCGTACCGCGTCTGTCGCTGAAGCGCGGTGGCGAAGATGCCCTTGGCCCGCCCGCTGAAGATCTGCAGGTAATCCTCGACGCGCGCGTGCGTTGCGTACGAGTGCACGTCGATGTCCCAGACCGGGGCACCCGGGGCGGTCAGCGCGCTGGCGACCGGCGGCGGCGCGCTGTCACCAAACACGCGAACCGTCTCACGCGAGACCTCCGCGAAGCTGACCGTACTGGCCGAATCGCGCGGCGTGGTGATGGTGTCGCGAGACGCCGCGGCGGCGGTGTTCTCGCCGGCCCCCGGGCCACCGGCCGGTGCTGGCGCGGCTACCAGCGGCGCTCGCACGCAGGCGCCCGCCAGCATGGCAAGGGAGACGATTGTGGGGAGGGGTGAGGGGTGGCGGGGCACCAGGGGTGAGGGGTGGCGGGGCACTAAAGAAACCTACCCCTTCACCCGCGCAGCAGGTATACTCGCCCCATGCGCCCTCTTCTTGCTCCCATGCTGTTCCTGACCGCCGCCTGCGGCGCTGGCGCCCATCGGTCCCTGCCTGCACCGGTGCCCATTCCAGCCGGGTTCGCCCAGCTGCGCGCCGCCATCGAGCATCGCATCAGCGCCGTGCCGGGCGCCGAAGCCGGCGTCTGGCTGCTCGATCTTGGCACCGGTTAGACACTCGCCGTCAATGCCACCACGCGCTTTCACGCCGCCAGCACCATGAAGGTGCCGGTGATGATCGAGCTCTTCCGGCGCCACGACGCTGGTGAGCTGCGGCTCGACAGCACCATCGTGCTGCGCAACGAATTCAAGTCCATCGTCGACGGTTCATCCTACTCGCTCGACGCGCTCGACGATTCCGACTCGTCCCTGTACGCGAAGACCGGCCAGCGCGTGACATTGGGAGAGCTCAATGAGCGCATGATCACTCGGTCGAGCAACCTGGCCACCAACGCCGTCATCGAGCTGCTCGGCGCCGGTCGGGTGGACGCCACCGCGCACGCGCTCGGTGCCACCACCATTCAGGTGCGGCGCGGCGTCGAGGACGGCAAGGCATTCAGCGCGGGCCTCAACAACACGACGTCGGCTCGCGACCTCGGCGTCCTGATGGCCGCCCTCGCGCAGGATCGGGCGGCGTCCCGGGCATCGTGCGAAGCCATGCGCGCCATCCTGCGAAGGCAGGAATTCAACGACGAGATCCCGGCTGGACTGCCGAAGGGAACGCCGGTCGCGCACAAGACGGGGTGGATCACCGCCACCACGCACGACGCCGCCATCATCTACCCACCCGGCCGGCCGCCGTATGTACTCGTCGTGCTGACCCGGGCCATTCCCCAGCGCAAGGTGGCACAGGCGCTGATGGCCGACATTTCACGCGACGCCTGGCAGGCCGTCACCCACCGTTAGGCCTGGAGCGGTCTCACTTCGCCGCGGGGAGCGCCACGAAGAACGTGCTGCCCAAACCGACGACGCTCTCCACCCAGACGTGTCCGCCGTGCGCCTCCACGATGCCGCGCACGATCGCCAGCCCAAGGCCCGAGCCGCTCTTGTTCGCTTCGCGACGGCGCGTGTAGTAGCGCTCGAAGATGCGGGGGAGAATGTCGGCCGGAATGCCGCTCCCCGTGTCGCGCACGCTGATGATCACCGTGTCGCCACGCGGCGCGGCGTGCACCGTCACGGAACCGCCGCGTTCGGTGTACTTCAGGCTGTTGCCCAGCAGGTTGTTGAGGACCTGCACCAGGCGCGCCGCATCGCCGTGCACCGCCGGCACGTCGTCGGCAATCTCCGTGCTCAGCGCCACGCCACGCTCGTCGGCCTGCGGCGCGACCATCGCCACCGCCTGCGTCACGATGGGAGCCAGCTGTTCCGTTCGCCGTTCGATCGACAGTTTCCCCACCTCGATGGTGGAGACGTCGAGCAGGTCGCGAAGCAGCCGCAACATCCAGTCGGCCGAGTTGCCGATGGCCTGAACGAGCTGTCGCTGCTCCTCCGCCTCGGACGGCGGCGACTGCAGCAGCGCGGCGGAGCACAGGCGGATCGCCGCCAGCGGGTTGCCCAGGTCGTGCGACACGACGCTCAGCACGTCTTCCCGGGCCTGCGATGCACGCCGCGCCATCGTGTACAGCCGGGCGTTGTCCAGCGCGTAGGCCCCGCGAGTCGCCAGTTCCTGCGCCACGGCGACCTGCGTCGAAGCAAATGAGGTGCCGGTCAGCCGGAAGAAGGTCATGGCTCCCAGCACATGATCGCGGACCGCCAGCGGCACGAGCAGCACCGAGCGGATCTTCAGTGCCCTCAGGCGCTCCAGCGCCTCGACGTCGTCGGCGTGCGCTTCCAGCCAGTCGTCGGTGACCGTGGGCACGAGCTCGGCCCGGCCCGTCCGCATCACGTCGATCGCCCGCCACGGATTGTCCCACGACAGCACGTCGCTGGCCATGGCCTCCAGCGCCGCCTGCGTCCCGGGGTCGTCGCTGCGGCTCGTCTCGCGCTGCCAGGTCCCGTCCACTCCCTCGACATCCACCACGCACGCCTCGGCGAGGTACGGCACGCCCGCGTTGGCCAGGCTCCTCAGCGTGCGAGACACGTCGAGCGACGTCCCCAGCGTGCCACCGGCCTCGATCAGGAACCGCTCGTTGCGCGTCCGCAGCGAGCGCTCGGTGACGTCGCGCAGCACCACGGTGTAGACAGTGCCGTCGCGTGTCGACAGCCGCGAAATCGACGCCTCGGCCGGAAACTCCTCGCCGTTCTTGCGCAAGCCCTGGATCTCGCGTCGCTCGCTCATGCGTCGCGCCGCGGCCGGGCCGCGCCCGAAGCTGTCCACGTGATCGCCGTGCGCGTTCCGGTAGCGATCAGGGAGCAGGTCGGTGAGAGGGCGTCCCACCGCTTCCTCGGGGAGGTAGCCGAAGATCTGCGCTGCGCCGTGGTTGAAGTGCAGGATGCGCTGGTCCGACGACGTCACGATGATGGCGTCGACCGCTACGTCGAGGATGCTCGCGAACAACACCTCGGAGGTGGCAACGGTGGCGTCAGCGTCGGACAATGGGTCTCCGATCGAGCCGGGTCGAGGGCTGAAATCCATGGCGCGTGAGTCTTTTCCTTACATAATGTACCGCGCTCGGCGCGACCATGGTAGCGTGCAGCCGCAAAACGGAAGTTCCCCCACTTCACTTGCGGGCCTTTCCCGACTACCGGGCGACTTCCAGCACTGTAGGCTGGAGGTGAGGAACTCCGGGAGCAGTTCATGTCCGCCAGCGTCAGCAAGCACGACCTCTCCTCGCCCGCCGTGAGCCATATGGATCCCGAACGCCTGCTCCACGGACAGCTCCTGTTGCCCACGGACGGCTCCGTCAGCGCCGACGGCGCCGTCGCGTTGGTGGCGGCGCAGTGCCGGCAGGGGCCGAGCCACCTGGAGGTGCTGGCTGTCTTCGAACCGGCCCCCATGCCGGTGCCAAGCGTCGATCCCTCCCTGGCGGCCATGACCACCATGGCCAGCGATGAGGTGCTGCGCGAAGAGTTCTTTGCGCGCGTCGATCGCCAGGTCGGTCGCGCTTTCGCCGGCCTGCCATCGGTCACGGTGCAGCGCGCCGAAGGATCGCCCGTGCGCGTCATCGTCGACGCCGCGCAGCGCGCGCAGGCCGGGCTCATCATCACCGGCCTGCGCGTGCACACCCTGCTCGACCGGCTTGTCGGCGATGAGACCGCGCTGCGCGTCACCCGCGCCACCGACCGTCCCGTCTTCGCGGTCGCCCCGGCGCTCACGAATCTGCCGTCTCGCGGAGTCGTCGGCATCGATTTCTCGCGGGCTTCACTGCGGGCGGCGCACGCTGCGGCCGGGCTGCTGGTCGACGGGGGCACGCTGACGCTCCTCCACGCCCGCCCCACTCTCGACGCCGCCGTCGCCGCCGAAGATGGACTCGACGTGCCCTATGCGCGCGGGGTGACGGCGGCACTGGATGGCCTGCGGACGGCCATCACGTCCGCCCGGCCGAACATCACCGTGCACGTCGAGCGGCGCGACGGTGAGCCGGCGGAAGCGGTGCTCAATTTTGCGATCGCGGACAAGGCCGAGTTCGTCGCCGTTGGCCGGCACCGCCGCAACGCCATCTCCCACGCCATACTCGGCAGTGTGGCCACGACGCTGCTGCGCAAGGCACAGTTGTCGGTGCTCGTGCTTCCGCCCATGAAGGAGGACGGGCGTAAACAGCAACAGGCTGGTGGCTGATGGCTGGTGGCTGATGGCTGATGGCTGGTGGTTCGCTACCAGCTACCAGCTACCAGCCACCAGCCACTACTTCCCGCCCCGTCTCAGTTCTCTGGAGTGAGAAGCCCCAGCCGCAACGCCAGTTGCACGTACTCGTGCCGGTGGGAAAGCCCGAGCTTGTCCTGGATGCGCTGCTTGTACGTGTCCACCGTCTTGGGGCTGATGAACAGCTTCTCGCCGATCTCCGGGGCGCTGAATCCCTGCGCCGTGTGGCGCAGCACGTCACGTTCGCGCTCGGTGAGCTTCTCGAAACGCTGGCGTTCGGCGTGCAGCGGGTCCTTGCGCGTGTAGCCCTTGGCCAGGATGCGCGCGGCATCGGGGCGCACGTACACCTCGCCTCTCGCCACCGTGCGCACGGCGTCGAGCAGGTCCCGGTCGGCGGCTGTCTTCAGCACGTAACCGGCGGCCCCCGCCTCGAGCATCGTCACCAGGTAGTCCTCTTCGGCGTGCATCGTCAGCGTCAGCACCCGCGACGGGAGCCCCTTGGCCACGATCTGCCGTGTCACCGCCATGCCGTCGGTATCACCCAGCGAAATATCCATCACGATTACGTCTGGCTTCAGACGCTCGGCCAGCGCGAGCGCTTCGGCGCCCGACCCGGCCTCTCCCACCACGTGCACGTCTTTCGCCGCGCCAAGCACCGCCTTGACGCCGGCACGCACGACCGCGTGGTCGTCCACCAGCAGAACGCGAATCAGGTCACCGCTCATTGTCCGTCCTCGTCTTCGAGCGCCACCGAGGCAACGACACGCGTGCCATCGCCCGGCCGGCTCTCCAGTGAAAAAGTTCCATTCACCAACGCAACGCGCTCACGCATCGAGAACAGCCCGAAGCCGCCGCGTTCCTTCTCCTCGACGTCCATTCCCCGGCCGTCGTCGCGCACCTCCAGCCGCACCCGCCCCTGTTCGGTGGTCAGGTGCAGTTCCACACGACCTGGCGCCGCGTGGCTCGCGGCATTGGCCACCGCCTCACGGGCCACGTCGTACAGCACGCTGGCCACGTGCCGCGGAATCACCACCTCGGCGCCGGTCGTGTCGGCCGTCGTCGCCACTCCACGATCCGATGTCCGGCGCGCCAGATGCTGCAGGGCCGAGGCCAAGCCGAGATCGTCGAGCACCCGCGGGTGCAGCGTCTCGGACAGCGCGCGCACCTGTTCCATGACGTGCTGCGCCATCTCCCGCATGCGGTCGAGTTGCTGCTGGACCGATTGGTCCTCGGCGTCGCGCGCCATGGCGGCAAGTTCGAACGTCAGGCCTGCCAGCCATTGCGCCGACGATTCGTGCAACTCGCGTCCCACGCGCGCGCGCTCGCTGTCTCCAACGGTGATGGCATGCAGCGCGAGCCGGCGCATGCGCGCCCGGTCGTGGTGCATGCCGTCGAGCAGCAGGTTGATGGCCGAGCGCACCCGGCCCAGGTCGTGATCCTCGGTCTGCGTCGAGCGCGCGCGCACCGACAGGTCGCCGGCCCACACACGCTGCGCGGTGCGCTCCAACTCGCGCAGCGGACGCAGCGCCACGGTCACCAGCACGAAGTTCGCTGCGAGGCTGAAGCCTACAGCCGACACGGCCACGATCAGGCTCTGCTTCAGGGTTTCGCCGGGGGTGTGCGCGATGAACAGCGACGCCAGCGCAATCACCGCGACCAGCAGGTTCGCTCCCAACAGCTTGGCCGAGAGCGGCACCCGCATGACCCAGTCCACCAAGCCCCGGCTCGGCACGCTGGCGGACGGCCGTGCGCGACCCTCCCGCACCAGCTGCGAGGTCACCGTGGTGTCGTAGTATTCCCCCGAGAGAGGCATCACGCTGTAGCTTATCGGGGAACACCCCGCACGGACCATAGGGGGCTGTCGGATTTTCCCTGAAGGAAAACCCGACTTATCCTCAGGATTTCCCCCGCGACGCCCGCACCACGGCCCGTCATCCTGCGGCCGCTCTATCGACTATCGACTCCCGACTATCAACTGTCTTCAGAATGACCCGGGTGGGGATCGAACCCACGACCTGGCGGTTAAAAGCCGCATGCTCTACCGACTGAGCTACCGGGTCAGGTAGCGGCGCACAAGCAGCCGCTCGTGACAAGATAATGCCCTCGCGGCCGTTCGGATGGTGTCTGGGGCCGGTGTCTCGGCGCCAGCTCGCGACGCTGGTGACGCTCAAGGCCGCACAGGGCGCCTCCGTCGTCATGGGCCACCCCGGAGGTGGTTCCGGCGCCGCCGGAGGGCACTGCGGCCCGCCTCGACTCATTGGTGGCAGAGAGCACGACAGGGAAGGGCAGAAAACGACAGAGTGCGACGGAAGGGACATCCCCCTCTGTCGCACTCTGTCGTATTCTGTCGTTCTCTGTCGTTCTCTGTCGTTCTCTGTCGTTCTCTG
>ERZ1292630.4464-Hain-H41-02um-R3-4464-length-11844-cov-4_pt1 | contig 11844 bp, 14 predicted proteins | sample MGYA00564408_ERZ1292630 | MGnify/ENA primary metagenome ERZ1292630 (study PRJEB36523, sample SAMEA6512641) | groundwater metagenome | collected 2019-01-08 | study: AquaDiva: Metagenomics assemblies of 32 groundwater samples | reverse complement strand
CCGCGCTTTGTCTGGCTTCTTCGGTATCCTCGACGACATAGGCGTCGATACCCTTGACCAGCGCGTGCTCCAGCCGTTTGCCCACCGGCCAGCTGCGCCATTCTTCGGCCGCTTTTTCAACCGCAGCATCGGTACCGCGATATTTCTCCGCTAGCATGACCAACCGCTCGGTCGCATCGTCTCTGCGATTGAGCACAACATCCTCGCACGCCTCGCGCAGATCTGGGTCGATGGTGTCATAGACATCCAGCTGCCCCGCATTGACGATGGCCATGTCCATCCCCGCCGGAATGGCGTGGAACAGGAACACGCTGTGCATCGCGCGGCGCACCGGTTCATTGCCGCGAAAGCTGAACGACAGGTTGGATAGCCCACCCGAAATATGGACGTGCGGGCAATTGGCCTTTATCAGCCTCGTCGCCTCGATGAAATCGACGGCATAGCCATTATGCTCCTCGATCCCCGTCGCCACCGCGAACACATTGGGGTCAAAGATGATGTCTTCGGGTGGAAAGCCGATGCCCGTGAGCAAGGCGTAGGCGCGGCTGCATATCTCGACCTTGCGAACCTGTGTGTCGGCCTGCCCGACCTCGTCGAACGCCATGACGACAACCGCAGCGCCATAAGCCATGCACAGCCGCGCGTGGTGCAGGAACGCCTCCTCGCCCTCTTTCATACTGATGGAATTGACGATCGGCTTGCCCGGCACGCATTTGAGGCCCGCCTCGATCACGCTCCATTTGCTGCTGTCGATCATGAACGGCACCCGCGCAATGTCTGGTTCAGCGGCGATCAGCTTGACGAACGTCTCCATGGCGACAAGGCTGTCGAGCAGCCCTTCGTCCATATTGATGTCGATAATCTGCGCGCCATTTTCGACCTGTTGCCGTGCAACCTCCACGGCTTTTGGGTAGTCGCCGGCCATGATGAGTTTCTTGAACGCCGCAGAGCCGGTGACGTTGGTACGCTCACCCACGTTGACAAAGGTTGCGGAGGATGGCTGGGTCACGCTGCCAGCACCATTGGTTCAAGGCCTGCCAGCCGGGTCTGTACTGGCACCATGGGCATAGTGCGCGGCGGCAACCCCGCGACCGCCTTTGCCATTGCGGCGATATGTGCAGGGGTCGATCCGCAACAGCCGCCAAGGATGTTGACCTGCCCTGCGCCCGCCCATTCATGAACCAGTGCCGCCGTTTGGTCGGGCAGTTCGTCATATTCACCCAGTTCGTTGGGCAGGCCCGCATTGGGATAGACCATGATCAGCGTATCGGCGATTGCGGAGAGCGTCCGCACATGCGGGCGCAGTTGCTGCGCGCCGAACGAGCAATTGAGGCCGATGGTGACGGGTCGTGCATGCCGCACCGCATGCCAGAACGCTTCGACCGTGTGGCCAGACAGGTTGCGCCCCGACAGGTCGGTCAGCGTCATCGATACCATCAGCGGAACATCAACGCCGCGCGCAACGCCCGCCTCAATCACCGCCATGATCCCGGCCTTGGCATTCAGCGTGTCGAACACCGTCTCAATCAGGATGAAGTCAACCCCGCCATCGAGCAGCGCATCGGTCTGTTCGCGGTATACATCCTTAAGGAAATCAAATGTGATTTCGCGATAGCCCGTGTCGTTAACGTCTGGTGAGAGCGACAGTGTCTTGTTGGTCGGGCCAATCGCGCCCGCGACAAAGCGGGGACGTCCGTCCTGTGCCGCGAACTCATCCGCCGCAGCCCGGGCAATCTGTGCCGACGCGATGTTGATGTCGCGGACCAGATGTTCGGCACCATAATCGGCCTGGCTGATGCGGTTGGCCGAAAATGTATTGGTCGAAACAATATCTGACCCAGCCGCCAAATAGGCCCGCGTGATCGTGTCAGGCACTTCGGGCATTGTGATGGCGAGGATGTCGTTATTGCCCTTTTGGTCATGCGACAGACCTAATGCGCCTGCATATTGCGCTTCGGTCAGTTTCCAATTCTGTATCTCGGTTCCGAATGCCCCGTCAGTAATCAGGATGCGCTGCGCTGCCGCCGCGATGAGGGCTGCGCGCGCGCTCATACTGCTTGCTCCGTTTGCGGGCGTAGGCCCAGCATATGGCATATGGCATAGGCCAGCTCCGCCCGGTTGAGCGTATAGAAATGAAAATCGCGCACGCCGCCCGCATAGAGGCGGCGGCACATTTCGGCCGATGTCGTGGCCGCGACCAATTGCCGCGCGGTGGGTAGTCCATCAAGCCCGTCGAACAGATGTTCAAACCATGCAGGCACATGTGTGCCGCACATCGCCGACATCCGCTTGATGCTCGCAAAATTACTCACCGGCATGATCCCAGGCACAATCGGTGCGTCGATCCCAGCCGCCGCAGCCGCATCGCGGAACCTAAAAAATGTATCGGCCTCAAAGAAAAATTGCGTGATCGCACGGCTCGCGCCCGCATCCAATTTGCGCTTGAGGTTATCGAGGTCGCTTTGCGCACACTTCGCGTCGGGGTGGGTTTCGGGATAGGCAGCAACCGAAATTTCAAACGGCGCAATTGCTTTTAATCCCGCAACCAGCTCAGCGGCACCGGCATAGCCATCGGGGTGCGCGACAAAGGGGGCCCCTGCAACCGGTGCATCGCCGCGCAGCGCGACAATATGCCGCACGCCGGCATCCCAATAGGCACGCGCGACTTCGGCAATCTCGGCTTTGCTGGCGTCAACACAGGTCAGATGCGCCGCCGCAGGAATATCTGTCTCACTAGCGATCCGCGCCACCGTCGCGTGGGTCCGCGTCCGCGTCGATCCGCCTGCACCATAAGTGACCGAAACGAATCGCGGTGCCAACGGTGCCAACGTCGTAATCGATTCCCACAGCGTCTCGTTCATCTTGTCCGTCTTGGGCGGGAAAAACTCGAAACTCACGCCAATATCGCCCGACAAATTGGCGAATAAGGGCGATGCTGCGGCGCGGCGCGCCTCCGATATTGGAGGCAGTCGATTGGTCATGCCACGGCCTTTCTTGTTTCTGGGGACGGTTGATTTTTGACAACATCGCTGCGTCGACGGCCCAACCAAATTTTAACAGTAAGAGCGCCGCCAGTCAGCGCCTCAACCGTTTCGATTATCAGTCCCGATGCCGCAAACCACCCGCGAATCTGTCCGTCGGAAAAGCCCAAACGGGCATGCGCGGCATCACGGCGTAATTCTTCGCGGTCGTGCGGCGCAAAATCAACAATAAGGACGTGCCCACTGGGCCGCAGGACGCGCGCCGCTTCTGCAATCACTTGATCGGGTGACGCCGCATAGTGCAGCACTTGGTGCATGACTATCGAGTCCACGCTGTCATCGGCCAGCGGCAGCGCCGTAAAATCACCCTGCACCAATTCGACAGGCACAGTCGCACCAGACAAGCGCCCTCGCGCAATGCGAAGCATCTCCGGGCTGCGATCGAGCGCGGTCACGCGGGTCGCAGACGCACCCATTATCATCGCCATACGCCCCGTGCCCGTGCCGATGTCCAGCAAGTGCCCTAAGCGGCGATTACGCATCATCGCCAGAATCGATTGCTCCACCTCAGCCTCTGCGACGTGCAAAGAGCGGATCGCGTCCCATTCCTCTGCATGCGCAGCAAAGTAACGCCCCGCCGCCGCTTCGCGCTCTTCCTGTACAGCGGTCAACCGCTTGCGATCGGATTCGGAGATTCGCGTTTCCAAGGTCGATAGGGTGACCTGATCGGCAAATTGCATCAACGCATCTGTCGTCGGTGAGCGCACCAATCGAACAAACACCCAGCTACCTTCCTTGCGGCGCTCGGCCAGTTCCGCTTCTTCGAGGATGCGCACGTGACGCGAGACGCGGGGTTGGCTTTGCTCCAGCAATTGCGCGATTTCACCGATGGCCAGCTCACCCCGCCTCAACAGAGTCATGATCCGAAGCCGCGAAGGATCGCCCATCGCACGAAACAAATCGAGTATAGACAGCCGATTCTCATCGGACGAGGTCGGCAACGATGTGATTTGCGAGGGCTTACGCGTGGCGTCCATCGCCATCATATAAAGAAATCTTTATATGAGGTCAACGCGTAAGAGTGGCAACAAACCCTACCAAATTGCTAGAAAATGGCGTGGCTCGCTTTACCACACGCCCAAAAATACGAGAGACATAAAAAAAATGTCACGAAATATGTGAAATTCGTTGCGTAGCGAAAAACGACTCTCTAAATCGCACTGCGTTGGCGGGGGGTTCGCGCAATGGTTGCGTGCGCCCCAATCAACCAAAGATTTGCTCTAGAGGGAATACCCACATGAAGAAGATTGCTCTGTCGCTCGTACTCGTTTCTGGTTTGGCTCTTGCTGCTTGCTCGAAGCCTGCTGAAGAAGCAGCTCCTGCTGCTGATGCTGCTGTTCCTGCAGAAGATGCAATGGCTCCTGCTGAAGCTGCAACCGATGCTGCTGCTCCTGCTGCTGATGCCGCTGCTCCTGCTGCAGACGCTGCTGCTCCTGCTGCAGACGCTGCTGCTCCTGCCGAAGCTGCTAAGTAAGCACTTCGCGCATTGACCTTGATCGTTTCAGGTTGAATCAATCTGAAACGTGAATCATGGTCAAAATGGTGCGCTACAAATCGAAGAGGTCGTCATCCGAAAGGGTGGCGGCCTTTTCTTTTGTGCACTATAACCGCACCATGAACTATCGCCCCGCGCATGGCGCGCTCATCCTTGCCCTTTTGCTATGCGCCTGCTCTCGCGCGGATAGCGACGCTGCGTCGGGCGGATTGACGGTTGGCGAGGCTGAAACGCTTGAACGTGCCGCCGAGCGACTCGATGAACGCACACCAAGCCCTGCCGCCGCAGAGTCGCAGGCGCTAGAAAATGATGTTCGCACGCGACTCGATACCGAAATACGTCAAAAAACCGCCAACTAACAATTGCCTAGCAAAGTAGCGTTGAACGCGCTTGCACTAGCGTCTGGGAATGGTAAATCTTGCGGCGAATGGGAAGCGGGCGGCAAGCGCTCGGCCCCCTTCGTCAAAACAAACCTGTGGGGATATTGCCATGAAGAAAATGATCGTAGCTGTTGCTGCCGCCGCGCTTGCGCTGTCGGCCTGTTCACAACAAACCGAAGATGCTGCTGCTGACGCTGCGACATCGGCTGCTGATGATGCTGCCGCTGCGGCAACCGATGCTGCTGGCGCTGCTACGGATGCTGCTGGCGCCGCTACGGATGCTGCTGGTGCGGCGACTGACGCTGCTGCAGCTGGCGCCGCTGGTGCTGCTGATGCCGCAACCAATGCTGCTGGCGATGCCGTTGCTGCTGGCGGCGAAGCGATGAAGGCTGCTGGCGAAGAAATGAAGAAGTAAGCTCTTAGTTTTCTTCTCATGTGGGGGGCCGCTATCCGCAAGGGTGGTGGCCCTTTCGCATATCTGCCCGGCGTGATAGCTTTCCTCCATGACCCAGCCTATCCACATCGTCTTTCCGCTATTCCCCAATCTCACACAGCTCGACTTCACGGGACCGCTGCAATTTCTGTCGCGATTGCCCGGCGCGGTGATCCATGTCGCCGCCACCACGCTTGACCCCGTGGCAACCGATTGCGGCTTTACCATTGTCCCCACCGCCACATTCAACACCTGCCCGCAGGCCGACATCCTCTGTGTGCCCGGCGGGCATGGTGTTACGGTCGCACTTTGCGACGGTGCGACTATCCCCTTCATCGCCGCACAGGCTGCAAAAGCCCGCTGGATCACCAGCGTCTGCACAGGTGCATTCCTGCTAGGCGGCGCAGGGCTGCTAGGGGGCAAACGCGCGACGACCCATTGGGCCTATACCCACCTCTTGCCCCTCGTCGGTGCAATTGAAACTGCTGGCCGCGTGGTCGAGGATGGCAACATCATCACTGCGGGCGGGGTAACGTCGGTCATCGACTTTGCCCTCACCCTGATCGCGCGCGAGGCGAGGGAGGACGTCGCAAAGGCCATTCAACTCAGCCTTGAATATAACCCCGCCCCGCCCTTTGCCAGCGGCCACCCAACAACCGCCGACCCTGCGACGCTCACCGCCCTGAAAACGCGCGTCTATGACGCCGCTGCGGCGCGAATGGCAGCGGCGCTGGGCGGCCAAGTCGCAAAACCTAGCCGCCCACCCATGGGCTTTTACTGAACGGTCACCGTCACCGCGCGGCGGTTCTGTGCCCAGCTCGCTTCGTCAGAACCCAGCGCAATCGGGCGTTCCTTGCCAAAGGAAACGACCGATATGCGCGCGGCATCGACGCCAAGCGAGGCGAGATAGTTACGCGCAGCATTGGCCCGGCGTTCGCCCAGTGCCAGATTATAATCGCGGGTTCCGCGTTCGTCGGCATGCCCCTCCACCGTGATGCGGACATTGGGATAGCGGGCGAGCCATTGCGCCTGACTGGCCAATGCCGCGCGGTCGATGTCATCGACATTATAGCGGTCGGTGTCAAAATAGATGGTGTCGCTGCTGATGCTGGCGACAAAATCCTGCTGGCTGCCCGGAACAACGGCGTTTGAGACGCCGCCAGTGCTGGTGGTGCCAGTGTTATAGCTGCTCTCATCCACCGGCGGCAGTTCGGCTGGCGCGCGATTACGCGAACAACCCGCTACGGCGACCAGCGCCATCCCCATCACCATCGCTTGTGTCAGCTTACCCATCGTCTATCTCCTTTTCCTCATCATGTTTCAAATCGAGCCTGAGTGCAAATGCTAGTGTCTGTTCGTTTCACGGCAGGACAGGTCCCCACGAAGGATCCGACCCGTCAACCGGCGTTGGCAGTCGGCGCAGATTAACCCCCGTCAGGTCAACCTGGAAAATCTGGCTGCGGCCATCGCGTCCCTGTGTGGTGCGGAAAAACTGGATTATGCGGCCATTGGGCGCCCATGTTGGCGCTTCGTCCTGCCAGCTGTCGGTCAGCAACCGTTCGCTGCCCCCCGATGGCGTCATCACCCCGATGCGGAAATTGCCTGATATCCGCGTAAAGGCGATGAGGTCGCCGCGCGGACTCCATTCGGGCGTCGCATAGCGCCCGCCGCCAAAGCTGATCCGCTGTTGATCCGACCCGTCGGCGTTCATCACATAGATTTGCTGCGCGCCGGATCGGTCACTTTCAAACACGATGCGGGTTCCGTCCGGCGAATAGCTGCCACCGACCTCGATACCCGGCCCGTCGGTCAGGCGGCGCGGGGTGCCGCCCGCTGCGGGGATGCGATAAATGTCGGTGTTGCCAGCCGCCGCCATCGAAAACAGGATGAAGCGGCCATCGGGCGACCAACGCGGCGCAAAAGTGGTGTTGCTGCTCTCATATATGATGCGCTGCGACCCGCTGCCGACATCATAGACATAGACGCGCACCCGTTGGCCAGCATAGCTGACATAGACGATGCGGCTATAATCAGGCGAGAAACGCGGGGTCAGCGCGATCGACTGGCCATTTGTTATGAAGCGATGATTGGCCCCGTCGCTGTCCATAATCGCGAGGCGTTTGATCCGCGCGTCCTTTGGTCCCGTTTCGGCGATGTAGGCGATGCGGCTGTCAAAGAAGGGCGCTTCACCGGACAGCCGCGAATATATGGCATCGGCACAGCGGTGCGCAGCGCGCCGCCAATCGCGCGGTTGAACGACAAAGCCGTTGCGTGTCAGCTCGCTGCCCAACGCCATATCATAGAGGTAACAACCGACCGTCAGATTCCCGGCCGTATCGGCGCGGACAAAGCCGTGAACCAGGCTTTCCGCCCCCGTTCCGCGCCATCCGGCAAAGGCAGGCGCGGTGACTTCGCCCATGCTGATGGCGCGCAGCCCGTCTGGTCCGCGCGGCGCATAAAGGCCAGAGCGTTCAAGGTCGGCGGCGATCACTTCGGCAATCTGGCGGCCCAGAACGGCGGTCGTGCCCGCTGGTGTTGCCGTCACCGCTGGGGTCGCAAATGTGGTGATGATGACACTGGTGCGTTCCTGCGCCAAATCGCCCGTCACCGTTTCACGCGGCGGGGGAGTAGGGGTTACAGGTTGCGCTGCTGTGGGCGCGGGCACTGGCGCTATTTGTGCGGCCAGTGGTGTCGTCAGCACGCTCAGCACAGCGGCGATGACGAAAGCGATGGGGGTTCGATTGGTCATGTCATCTCTTTTCAAAATCGAGCGTATAGGTTTGCCAATAGCTGTAATTTTCTTGCGGTAAATTGGCGAATGGTGCGGCCAGTTGAATGGCGCGGCGTGCGCATTCCTCAAACCGCTGCACTTGCGGGCGATTACTGTCGTTGACCCCGCTGGTGTTGACGCTGGCGATACGCTCTAGCCCGCCCACCTCTGTCAGGCGAAAAACAATGGTGGTTTTAAGCTGGTCAACATCGACGCCCGTCACGCGGCAGCCATTCCACGGGCCACGCACTTCGGCGTTGATGCTAACGCGAATATCGGCGCGAATGGCGGCGGCGCTCTGCACGGCAGGGGCCGCAGTGCTGCGCGCATTTGGCCTGGCGTCACGGGCCACGCCTGCGGCAATCCCATCGAGCGCGCCCGATGGACGCGGGTCACGCACGGGGCGTGTCGCCGAGCGCTGTTGTGCGCTCGTCTGGCGCGCGGGCGTGCGTTCCGGCGTTGGCACGACGCGTCGTTGCGGCGGGGCGCCCGGCGAGGGGCGCGGCGCACGAACTGCTTCTCTCATGACGGGCTTAGGCGGTTTAGGCGGTTCGACAATCGGGCGCGGCGGCGGCACTTCCGCCTCATCGCTATCGGGGTCGCCCAAACGCGCTGCGGGCGGTGCGTCGCTGATTTCGGGAGCGGTCGCCACCGGCGCAGCTTCGGCGATAATCTCCACCGCCATCGGGGGATTGTCAAAATGCGGATCGGGGTGGCTCAACTGGAACGAGAGAAGAGCGAACAGGATGATATGCGCGGCTATTGCCACGCTCAAACCCGTTGCCTCTGTCTTGTCCAATGTCATTATCAGCCAGCCTATTCCGGCGCAGATGAACCAGTTGTGACCATCGACACATGGATGAGTCCGGCGCGGTTCAACTCGCCCATCACCCGCATCACCTTGCCATAATCCAGCGCGCGGTCGGCGCGCAGCATGATCGTGCGTTCATCGCTATCCGGTGCGGCCGCCAGCGCAGCCAGCCGTGCGGGCAGCGCCGTCATCGTCACCGCTCTGTCATCAATGAACAATCCGCCCGCCTGGGTCAGGCTGATCTGCACCGGTGGCTGCTGCGGTTGGTCGAGCGGACGGGCGTTGGTTTCGGGCAGGTCAACCGGGACCCCGCTGGTCAGCAGCGGCGCGGTGACCATGAAGATGATCAGCAGCACCAGCATGACATCGACCAGCGGCGTCACGTTGATTTCCGACATTGGCGCGGCGCGCGACCGACCGCGACCACCCCGTCCACCGCTTTTGTGAAGGCCCATCGTCATCACCGCGCTCCTTTAGGAGCGGGAAAGGTGCACCAAAAAATCATACGTCCTTCTCCAACTCACGGCTGAGCATGGCGTGAAAGCCATCGCCAAAGCGCAGCAGCCGCGCCTCTATCCGCCCCAGCGCATGGGTGAAACGGTTATAACCGATGACCGCCGGGATCGCGGCAAACAGCCCGATGGCGGTGGCAAACAGCGCCTCGGCTATGCCCGGCGCGACCACCGCAAGGCTGCTGTTGCCCGCCGTCGCAATCGCCGAGAAACTGCGCATTATCCCCCACACCGTGCCAAACAGGCCGACGAACGGCGCAACAGACCCGACGGTGGCAAGGATGTTGAGGCGGTCGCCCAGCCGGTCCATCTCCATCCCGATCGCGCTGTCGAGCGCGGCGGAGATGCGGTCCCGCACCCCCTGCCTGTCCACCACGGGGCGCGCGGTCGAACGCCGCCATTCGCCAAGCCCTGCGGCCAAGATGCGCCCACTGGGGCTGTCACCGCGCTGCGCGTCGGTACTGAAACGATCAACATCGCCCGCGCGCCAGAAATCACGTTCAAAGATTTCGGCATCGCGGCGTGTCTTTGCCAAACGGCGGCCATGACCGACAATAATCGTCCATGTCACAATCGATGCGAGCATCAAACCGACCATGACGACCTGAACGACTATGTCTGCCTGTAAAAACAGACGGATGGGCGAAAAAGTGGCGGGTTCAAGCGCGAGTGTGGTGGGCATTCAAAGGCTTTCTTTAGCGGGAAATATGAACTCACCATCCTTGATGGCGAGATATTGGCCATCCTTGATGGCGCGAAAACGGGCAATCCAGTCGGCGGGTTGGCGGCGTGCGCGCCCTTGCGGTGAGACAAAGGCTGCTGTGACACGGCCATGGGTCAGCACCACATCGCCGCACCGGATGGTTTGGGCAATGTCCACGCTGGCCCCGCGCACCGCTTCGACCACGCTTGTCACCAGCAGCTCATCGTCGAGCCGTGCTGGCGCATGATATTTGATCGACAGGTCCGTGACCGCCCACGCGCCCTCCCCCGCCTCGTTTGCGGCGCGCTGGTCGATCCCCGCCAGTCGCAGCATATCGGAACGCGCACGCTCCATATAGCGCAGATAATTGGCGTGATAGACGACGCCCGACAGGTCGGTGTCCTCGAAATATATCCGCACCGCAAACAGATGGCGCGGGCCATCAAAGATACCCGATGGCGCGGTGGGGAGCGGGGCGTTGGTCACGCTCCACCGCATAGACGAGGGAGCGAGCGCGTGCAAAGGGCGGATTGGCCGCGCGGGCTGGAACGAGTCGCGCGAAGGGCAAACCGTGTCACTTTGCGTCGAATAGCCCGTCCTGCGCCCCCATGGGCGGCTCCAGCCCCAGATGTTTCCACCCCGGGCCGTTGAGCGCACGCCCGCGCGCAGTGCGGGCAATCAGGCCAAGCTGGAGCAAATAGGGTTCGACCACATCCTCGATCGTGTCGCGCGGTTCGGACAGGCCGGCCGCCAGCGCCTCCACTCCCACGGGGCCACCGCGATAAATATCGGCGATCATCGTTAGGTAGCGGCGGTCCATCGCATCGAGGCCCAGCGCGTCCACCTCTAGCCGCGTCAACGCAGCATCAGCGGCTTTGGCATCGACCATATCGGCGCCCGCAGCATGGGCAAAGTCGCGCACCCGCCGCAGCAAACGTCCCGCAATCCTTGGCGTGCCCCGCGCGCGCCGCGCAATTTCGCGCGCGCCGTCATCGGCGATGGCAAGTCCGAGCAGACCAGCGGCGCGGCGGATCACTTGCTCCAGCTCGGCGTGGCTATAAAAATTGAGCCGCACCGGAATGCCAAATCGGTCACGCAGCGGCGTGGTCAGCAACCCAGCGCGGGTCGTCGCACCAACCAGCGTAAAGCGCGGAAGGTCGATACGGATCGAGCGCGCCGATGGCCCCTCACCGATCATAATGTCGAGCGCGCGGTCCTCCATCGCCGGATAGAGGATTTCCTCGACCGCCGGTTGCAACCGGTGAATCTCGTCGATGAACAGGACATCGCCGTCTTCGAGGTTGGTCAGCAGCGCCGCCAGGTCGCCCGATTTGGCGATGACCGGGCCCGACGTGGCGCGAAAGCCGACCCCCATTTCGCGCGCCATGATCTGCGCCAACGTCGTCTTGCCAAGCCCCGGCGGGCCAAAGAATAGCACATGGTCGAGCGGTTCGCCGCGCGCCTTCGCCGCATTGATGAACACCCGCAAATTGTCGCGCGCCGCTGCCTGCCCGACAAACTCGTCGAGCGTCTTGGGCCGCAACGCCGCATCGGCATCTTCCGCTGTGCGGGATGGCGTTGTAAGGTTAGCGGGAGTGGTCATTCGCTTCCCTTACCCCTTCTCCCCTTGCGGGAGAAGGATAGGAAGCCTTGCGCCAATATGGTGCTAGGTGGACTTGGATGAGGGGTGATGCACATC
>ERZ1292630.457-Hain-H41-02um-R3-457-length-43194-cov-7_pt2 | contig 11846 bp, 4 predicted proteins | sample MGYA00564408_ERZ1292630 | MGnify/ENA primary metagenome ERZ1292630 (study PRJEB36523, sample SAMEA6512641) | groundwater metagenome | collected 2019-01-08 | study: AquaDiva: Metagenomics assemblies of 32 groundwater samples | reverse complement strand
TGCTGCTGCTTTGTCACATCATTGGGCATCCGAACAGCTGTTTCTCCCCCTGCACGCTCCTGTCACCTGCATCCACGGTGAGTTATCGTAATGGTCAGCAAAAACATCTGTGGCATACAGTATGTCACTTTCTGGAAGCTGACGGAGACGGAGACTGGCCCGGGCTGATTCCGGCGGATGGCGTATTGGGGGGTCGGTGCCATTAGCCGAGGCTGTCACGATCACCTCACCGACCGGATAAAATGCACGACGAATGCGGAGGCCGCGAAGCAAACGCAACTCAAGGAAAAAATGGATACGAAACCGGCGTAGGTGTACTGGACGCTTCCCACGCCGCCGTGGATGTGGTGGTGCGGCGGGGAGACCATTGCACCGCTCAGGCTGCCGCTGCCACTCCCCCCCGCTCCAGGGGGCGGTGCAGCGAGGCTACCCATATCGCCATTCACAGCGGCGAACCAATCCAACAAAATCCCGAAGATGATTTGGCCCACGAGCTGACCGATGGTGGCGCTCATCGCGAAGACGCCCAGGTCTTTCGCCGCGTCCATCGTGTGGCCGGATGACGAGGACGTTCCCCCCGACGTGGGAGCCATGGTGATCGAAGCCCCGGCACCAGCGTGTGCGAGGGCCGGCAAAGGGAGGCCGAGTGGCGCAGATTCCGACGATTCGTTCCCGGAAGCCCCACCGGCAGCACCTAACAACTGGGCCGTCGTACACGCCGTCGATGACCCATTCACCCCACCGCCTCCCGCGCCACTGCTGCTTCCACTCCGATCCGTGGAGTTACCTCCACCGACCGCCGTCGTCGCTCGCCCGCCTCGGGGGTCGCCGTGCTTGTGGTGCTGCCTCGGTAGCGTTTGAACGCCCAGTGCATAGTCGACGGAGAGATACGACACATTGCCGATGCCGTAGATCAAGCCCGCGAGCTGCAGTTGTAGGGTGGTGCGGAGGGCGAGGAACGTCAGGAGCGACAGGATGCACACCGCGACGGCGACGAAGATGACCGGTTTCTTCCCGTAGCGGTCGGACAGCAGGCCGGCGGGAAGGGCGCCGACAAGGGAGCCGACGAGCGCCATCACCGCCATGAGGCTCGTTGCGGCAACAGGGTTCGGCAGCCGCAGGACGTCGCGAACGTAATAGACGAGGAACACCTGACCGGCCAGGCCCATGTTGAACAGGGCGCGGCCCAAGCACGCGTAGAAGAAGTCCGGGTACTTTTTGGGAGAGGGCATGGACAGGCTGTGTGTCACTTGCTTCAGGCACGTCATCGGCGGCAACGGCACAAAGTGCGTCCCCGATGCAGGCGCACCGCTCGGCGTCGCGTGTAAGCTCGCCCCACCACTAGGATGGCTGCCGCTCGCCAGGCGGCCGGCGGCGCTATGGCGGAAGGAAGTGCTGCTGCTAGGGTTCGCGCGGCCCACTCCCCCGGGTTTGACGTTTCCTATGCTTCGGTTCGGCGGGTCCTTGGTGATCGGTGAACTGTTCATGCCTTCGGGCGGAATCGCCATGACCGTGATGCCAAGGCACGTAACGCACGCCAGGATGTAGCTGCAGTAGCTGTAGTAGAGCGGTGCCTCCAGAGCGAACATGGCGTAGCCAGCGCCGCTCCCGGCCACGGCGAGGATCGCCATCGTCCCGCTGCCTTTTCCCATCTGCTCGTCACACACATAGTCGTTGAGCATCGCGGTCACCATGGCGTACTGCACGCTCAGTCCGAGGGTCGTCACGGAATGGGCGACGAAGAGGAGCACCAAGCTGCGCATGGTCGCCACCATCAGGAATACCACGACCCCAGCAATGGCCACGAAGGTCCCGTAGATGAGAAAGCTGACACGCTGACCGCTGCGATCACTCAGGGACCCGACCACGGGGGTCGCTAGTTGGCACACGGCCCCGAGCGCCATGACGACGCCAACCCAAAGCGACTGCCTTGTCGACGCCAGTCGCTCGATCTCCTTCGGCACGACGATCGTCATCACGGTGTTGAAGACGAAGGCGTAGCTGAAGGACACACTAAAAAGGCACAGCATCTGTGGCAGGGTGAACTTTCGGCGGACCGGGGCGGCCGAAATCGAGGGCGCGCAGGCGACCGGTGCGCTGACCGTACTGCTCGCCGAGCCGAGGACGTTCGAACCTGTAGTGGACGAGCTTGCGTAGGGAGGGTGTATTAAGTGGATGCCGGTCAACGCCGCGTTGTTGTGCATGGCCGCCGCGGTGACGATGTCAAAGGCCGCCGTTTGCGGGTTCAAACAGCCGCTTGGCGTGCCTAACAGCGGCCTGCCTTGGCCTCGGTGCGAGCAGCGAAGCGGCCCGCCGCCCGCGCCGCTCGATGATGGCGCCTCTCCCCCGTCGTGCGTGAGGAGGGGATCCGAGCCATTCGAGTCCGGAGACGATCGGCTAGAGTCACCGCCGGACGACGACACGGGCGATTTGGTCGGCCCAGCGACGAAGCCAGATGCCATGGGGAGCGACGGTCCCTTTGGTGCGGGGGTGGAGGCCGCCAGTGTGATGGGAGTGGACATGGGACTTCGAGTCAGCAAGCTTACAACAGCGCTTTGATCTTCAGTTGTTGTTGCGAGGCAAGTCAACGCGGTGTCGGTGGGCCGGTTTCAAACTTGAAGCCTAGGCGGGTTTTTATTCACACACACACGCATCATGCCTGAGAGCAATCGCTTTTGTTCACTGCACCCGCAATGGTCCAGCTCCTCGAAACGGTCGATACCCTTTGGAGCGGGGCCACCGCCGCCACTGAGCGAAAGCGTTGGAACACTCTTTGTCGCACACGTCCGATTTCAAACCGACGTTCTCACCTCGAGAAAACGTTTCATGAAGAAAATCTGCACCACGCCCATAACGATCAGCGCGCCCGTCTCGATGAGCGACCACAACAGCACCCGCTCGTTGCTATCTTCGACAGTGTTGCGGTGGTCGTGCTCGACAATTCGGACGGTCTTTTGTGCGGCCAGAAGGTCCTCGGTCTTCCGGTTGATCTCCAGGACCTTCTTTTCTATGGGATCCAGCTGCTCGACTTTGACCGCTAACGGGTGGAGGCCTTCCCGGAGAGAAAACGACACCCACTTTGGAGTGAAGCGTGCCATTTCGTTACTGAAGCAAATGTGAAACTTGGTGTTGGTCGCGTCGCCATGGAGGCCCCACTCACCGGAAGACGCCTGCTTCCAGATGTGAATCACCCGGTTGCTGCCGTCGCGAATCGTGCAGTCCAGGTCGAGCAAGCCACCCGCGGTGACGCGGAACTGAAACCACAGGGGAATGTCTTTTCCGACTTCACGTCGAATGCAAAACTCCTTCCCTGCTTCAATCCGCGTGGTCACCGCGTGAGCACCTCCTGTGGCCGCGACGAGGAGGACGACGACGAGAACGATCGCGACGGCGGTCGCCATACTTTGGTGGAAAGTAAGCCCTTTGCTAACCAGAGTAACTGTCGTTAGCATTCGCAACCATGAAGTTCCCTCGTGAAATTGTACGACCCCCGAAGTGGCATGAGTGCAACAAACGTTCTGTGTGGAGGGACGCTGAGCAGACGGTGCCATGCAGGGGTGGGAATTGGGGGGGCAGATGACGTTATCCAGCCGTTGCCCGGAGCCGCCGCCGTTGATGGGTGAAGCGCCTCCCTTAATATCATTCGGTGATGGTGCGTCAACCATCCGGGGGGGGAGGGGGGCCTCACGCCTCGAGACTCTTAACCGCCATCTGCAGCGCACCCTCCTTGCTGAGGTTGCCGCCGATGAAGCCTGTGACGTGCACAAAGACGCCGCCGGGAATGCCGGACGCTTTGGACAGCTCCTCGTCACGAAGCCCGGCCCAAAGTAAATTTTTCCGGTTCGCAAAGCTACTCCCCTCCTTCGGAACACACTGCACGCGAAAGCCGTTCTTGACGTCCGGAAACATGACGTAAAGCGTACGGCCCACTATGTTGCGTTCCTTCTCCAGGTCGGTCAGATGCTCCTTCCACGGGCACCCGCCGTTCGGAAAGACGACGATGCCTCCCGAGGGGTGAACAGTCTCCGCAGCGGCGAGTGCGGACTCAACCACGCACCGCGCTGGAAGCCACACTCGGAGCGCGGCTTCGACGCTGTGCAAAAATTCCGTGAGCGTGATGCGCATCGCCTCCAGGAACGCGACACCATCAGCATCCTCCACACGCTTGTCGTCGTTCCACCGTGGCATGAGCCGACCAACGCGAGAGGAGAGCGATGAAGTCACGCGGTAGTTGCGCTTAAGCGGCTGACCTTTCGCGTCGCCCGTCGAGGAGAACTCTTCGACGCCGTTGTCGATGCCGTCAACGTGTTCGATGAAATCGCGGTAGACGAAGTCGTACACGGCCCGCGCATCGGCCTCCGGCATGGCGGCGGCGCCCGTACCCGTTGAGGTTGCGAGGTAGTCCGCGAAGGCGCGGATGGCGTCCGCGCCGAAGTGCTTGTAGACGAGTCCCGCGGACGACAGGCGGGTGTCGTACCCCTTCGGGGCGGCCGAGGCTAGGGCCCCGGGGGTGGTCATGGTGCCGGTGAACTCCTTCTGGTGGTGATCGTAGCGGTGGCGCGCGGGATCGTAAACGGCGCCGACGTCGAGTGCCGCCGCGGCCGCGTCGATCCAGTCGGGCTTGCGGGTCCGTAGCACCGCGTCGGTGTGAAACGGTGTCGATCGCGGGCAGCGCAACAACGCGCAAGCCAACGCCTCGTCGCAGTGGAAACTCCCGTCGTGTGTCGCGATGTACTGCGCGGGGGCAGCGGGCGGCTCCCGGAGCACGCGAACGCCGGTCAGCGCTTGCTCGACGAAGTTTTCGATGAGCCGCACATGCGAGAACACGTCTCGGTATGAATCCCTGAGTCGCTTGTCACCCGCCGAGGATGAATGATTCGGCAGGGCGGGGGACGACGACATGGAACGGCGGCTTTGATGCGGCGGCGGCGGCGATGAATGAGCACAAGGAAGGAAAGAGTCGTGAGGGGGAGGGGATGATGGTGGGCCGTCTGATGCCGGAAGGGGACACAACAAGCGGCGCCATTGGTCGCGACGGCTGCCCGCGAGCGACGAACCGACCAAGATCGCCGCCGCGGCCCGGGTAGACCTCGGCGCACCCGTCGCCACGATGCGGCTAGCACGGTGGAACAGAAACATTGAAAAGAAGCGAGAGACCGACCAACGAGAAACGAAAAATCTGCGCCGTCTCAGGGGAAAAAAACGCAATCCCGGGGGCTTCGCCTCGCAGCCGGAACCCCGTTGCTTTTTTCGCGGACCATCCTGTTTTTCGTCCCCTAGTTTTCCGTGTGTTCGAGTCGTCACGCGGCGAACTGGTGCTTGACCGATTCATAGCGTCGGAGGTCAGCTTGGCTCACGGAAGGCGTCAGCTTGTCGCGCGCCGACAAGAAATGTCGTTGCAGGATGGGAAGACTTTCGCCGGCGCTCGCATCGGACGCGCTAGCCGCTGGCACGGCGGCATTGTCGGTCGGCATCGTCACAGCCGCCGCAGAGGTGGTGGTGGTCACGTTGGCCGCCGCGATCATTTCGGTGACCGCCATCATCATCGCATCCGAGCAGAGGGCGAAGTAGTCGGCGCCGGTGAACAGCCGTGGCTCGAGCGGCTCGATGATCGCGTCGATGTCGACATCGGCGGCTAACGTCATCTTGCGAGTCAACGCAACGAGTAAGCTGCGTTGCTCGGCTTTCGTTTTCGGAGGGCCGAGGTAACAGAGGCGGTCGAACCGTCCCGGCCTCATCAGGGAGGCGTCCATCAAGTCTGGCCGATTCGTCGCGCCGATGACAAACACGGATGCGTCGCGGCCGTCCGCGGTGGTCTGTGATGCGACTCCGTCAATTTCGCTTAGCAGCTGGGCGACGATGCGGTCCATCACGCCGCCGGCATCTCCCTTCGCACCTCGACTTGGCGCCAGGGCGTCAATTTCGTCGAAGAACACGATACATGGTGAGCTGTCGCGCGCTCGTTGAAACAGTTCGCGCACGTTCCGTTCACTCTCTCCGACGTACTTATCGATCAGTTCCGGCCCTTTTACGGCAATGAAGTTCATATCCATTTCCGTGGCCACCGCCTTGGCGAGGAGCGTTTTACCGCAGCCGGGCGGACCGTACAACAAGATGCCTGCGCGGCGTTTTACACTTCCGGGTCCACTGCGGAATAACTCTGGAAATCGCTTGGGCAGGTAGATGGCGTCGATGATCTCCTGCTTGGGTTCCTCGAGTCCACCGACGTCTTGCCAAGCGACAGGCTGCAGCTTCGTCGAGGCTAGCACGTGTCCCTGCTCCTTCTGGATCAGCTTCAACACTCCCTCGAGCACCGCCATATCAATGACGGGGCGCGGTGGCGCCGCAACCGGGCGGAAGTGAGAGGCATCCTTGCCGCTCGATGACGACGATGTAAACGGGGCGTGAAAGCAGTTGGCCCTTGCCACCGCGTCAGCTCGATCCACCCAGGCAGTGAGGTCGGCGGCCGCGAGGCCCACCGACCAGGAAACGAGCTTGTCGATGTCCACGGCGGCGGAGAGATGCGCCGTCGCATGGGGCCCGATGCAGCGCCACGCGAGTTGCGTCACAAGAATAGAGCGGCGCGTGGCGTCGGAGGGCACGGGGACGTGGATCGTGGCCAACGCGCTCGAAGCCACGGTCGCGGGAGGCGCCGCCTCGCCCCACTCATACACGGCGACGACGACGACGGCTCCTCCCTGATGGTCGTCACCTTCGTTGGCCGTCCCCCCGACGCTGCCAAGACCCATTAGCCAACGGCCGAGATCCGTATTGGGGCCGCATTTTTCGCAGCCGCTCAGCAGCAGCACGGCGACATTGTACCTTTCGTGTGCGGGACCACCAGCGACTGTCGCCGTGCGGAAGCGCTCGCGGATGAGCCGCAGCGCGGATTCAAGGACATCAACGTCGATAGAGCGGGCATCGAACCTCGCGAAGGGGACGCCGAGCGCCGCCAGCGATGCCACGCACGTTTCATACGGCAAATTAGCTGGTTGACCACTTACCGTCATGAGCGACACGTTATGGTGGTGTTGGCCGGTGCCCTCGGCGGTGTAGGCTTTTTGGGGAAACAACGTGGATGCGAGATGCTGGCGAACGGCGACGAACGCAGGCTGCGCGAAGGCCGTGCGGCAAAGCGACCCGTTGGTCACGACGTCGATCGGCGCGGGTGGCAGCGATCGGACGCCCTCTGCCTCCTCGATCGCCACCTCGGTGACGGTGGGGTCCAGCGAACCACACCCCGGAAATGACACGCCGCCGCCGGCGTTTTCACTGGCGCACTCGACACGGACGCATTCCAAGACGATGGAAAACGCATCGGCATTGCTGTGCCGCCACAACCCATCGACGGAGAGCGCTGAAGGCGGCCCTTGCGGTCGCTTTGCTTTTGCCGGCTCACCGCTAGCATTGTGCCGAGCGGTGGCCGCTGCGGGCTCTTTCGCCGCGTTGCACACATTGGAGCAGGTTAACGAGACTAAGTCTTCGAACAGCTGTTCGTTGACGCCTTGCGACAAGGCAGACCGTTTTCCCGACGTACCGTCAGTCGGCAGACGTAGCGCCGCGTCGAATTCTTCGAGAGCGGACTTTAGCGAGCAGGGGAACATGCCTCCCGGCGTGAACACTACCGACCGGCCGGTCGCTGCATTCGCGCGACTAGCGGCTGCCAGCAGTGATGCTGGGTCGGCGGCCGGCACACTTCCCAGGCTTGGAAGCAACGTGATTGGTCGTAGGGTCAGCTTCTTGCAAGGGGAGGATGCGGCGGATTCCACGTGGTTGGGGGCAAAAGCGATCATCGTCACTGATGGTCCCAGCGCGGAATGGTCAACGATGGGAATCACTGCGATGCACGTATCCACCATGCCGGCCGCTGCGGCTCGGTCGATACGGGGAGCGCCCAATGCGGCGGTGGCGGCCCCCAGATCAATCCACGAGTCGCGTACGCGAAGGAACGTTGCGGCCGACACAAAGACCGGCACCATTCGGTGGCTCTGCGTGCGAGGCGATGCCGGCGGCCACAGGTCGTCCATCGAGCACAGAAGGGACCATAAGGCATCGAGAGGATGTTCGCAAGGGTCGGGGGGCAGCAATACGTCGGGGGGCAGCAATACGTCGGGGGGCTGCAATACGTCGTCACCACCGCGGGGAGAAGCGAGGGAAGGTGGGGCGTGGCACTGCCAGAGCGCCATCGGGGCCGGACGCGGCCCGTCGCCGGTGGCACCTGCGGGAAGCAGCGCCGTCCAATCTCCGCTGGCGAGTTTCAGCTGGTGCCGCCAACGGGAGGATATGTACGCGGCGTGGTGCTCGTGGCAATGCTCAGGTCGCACGTGGCCGCACAGAATTGGCACTTCGAGGCAGAGACGCAGAAGCTGCAAACTCGTGTCGTCCGATGGGTCTTGTGCGACGCGAGGCAGGACGAAGGCAGGAAACAAGGCCTCCCTGTTGATCGCGACGAGTGACCAATGGTCCGCAGCATCGTTGTTCACCTCTTGCACGCACGGCGCAGCCGGCAGATACACCACACGCAGGGTGGGCGGGTTCCGACCCCGTTTGGCAGGAAGCGGCAAGGCCTCGTCGTCGACACCGTCAACTGCAGTCGACGCCGTTACGTGGATGGATGGCCGCGGCCCACCGTCGGGGACAGCGTGGACGATGACGATCTGGCTAGCCGCTACCCCCGGGGGGTCGGCCACGCTGCTGAGTCGACCCCTGCTGCAGGGCAACGTCTCCAGCACCCGAAAGGTCAGCACGCGATCCTCCTCGCACGCCCCATCGACGATCTCGTTGAGAAAAACGTCATTCAATGAGGCGAACGCCGAGTCGCCCGTAGACACCCAACCGACCCCGAAGACCCGCCGCACCACGCGGCCGCTCATCTCGGCAGTGTTCGTCAAAGCGCGGCTGTGCGCTTCAGTCATCCCGCTCACTTCGACCACAGCTCGGGAAAGGGTGATCATTGCAGGACGGTCCTTGTTTTATGTACAGGGGGAAGAAAATGGGACACGAATTACCTTTCGCTGAACCACAATCACCAACAGCATGTCCTTGGACCGGAAGATGATAGAGCCCTGTCGGAGATCCGTTTGGGAGCTGCAAGGGAGCGTCTCCCAATCCCCCCACGTGAAGTGATTGCTTGTTGTGCGCCGTGGGTGGCGGGGAGAGAGCGCCATGGAAGGCAGGGAGAGAGCGAGTGAGAGAGGGCGTCAGCCGCCGGTGCTCAGGCCAAAGTGGAGTGGAGGATGTCTCATCCTTGTTAATCGTCGTCCGCCTCGTCTTGGGCATCGGCCTCGGCCTGTAGCCGGCGGCGGGTAGCAAGCAATTGGCGCAACTGTTCCATTTCCAGCTGTTCCTGGCGCTCGACCACCGCCAGTTGTTCTAGCAGCGCCGTCGCCTCGTCGTAGCGCACGCGGCAATATGTGATGGCCTGCTTGCGGTGCTCCCTCGGGTCCACGCGGACCGCGGGGTCACTCCCTGGCGGTGCAACAGCGGGTGCTGCAGTAGGAGCAGCCAAGGCATCGGCCGCCGCCTGCATCCAGAATGCCTCCGTTCGCGAAAAAAAGTCCCGCAGCGCTTCTTGTGGCAGCGGCGTGGGGACCAGTGCGTCGGCCGACAGCTGCTCCTGTAGTTGCTGCTTGTGGTTCTGCATCCCTTTTTTCCCCTGCACCTTGGAGCGGCCCCCGGCCTCGGCGGCGGCGCCCCCCGCGTCTCGCAAGGTCACCTTCTTCGCAGCGGCTGCTTTGGCGACCCTGGCCGCGAGATTGGATCCGGCTGCCGGGACAAGCGGCGGAGCGTCGTCACTGTCCGATGAGGTGTCGTCGTCTTCATGATCCGATGCGTCGTCATCGTCATCGTCTTCGTCCATTTCCTCGGCGCGCAGTTGTCGCTCCAACGCGTCGAGGTCGGCGACGGTGGAGCCGTCCTCCCAGCTTCCCTGGTCACTGTCGCTGTCGTGGCCGAGCCACGCGAACGCGGACAGGTCGTGCGGTACGAGGCACGTGTAGGTGTCCATGCGGTTGAGGTTCAACACGTAGAGGTCGCGGAGGGTGACTTCCTTCTTCCCCACTTCGTACTGTCCACCGAACACGATCAGGGTGTGGCCTGAGACGATCATGGCCGCATTCATCCTGCGGCAAGGAACGACTTGGCCGGTGGGCAGCTCCACGTGCGACATCCGCAGCGTTGCGGCGCAGGCGTCGTCGGCCAGCGGACCGGTGCCGCCCGATGCGCCGACGCCTCCCACTACTTGCGCCGAGGAGGAGGCGGCCGCGGACGCTGCGACGCAGCGGCGATCGATGAGGTCGTCCTCCTCGTCGTCGTCGTCGCTCGCCGCCGCCGCCGCCGTCCCATTGGCACCGCTTCCCAATGTGGCCAGGTCGCGCGCCAGGGAGGATGAGGCACCGTCGTCGGTCCCCTCGTTCGAAGCGCGGCTCGGGGGGGCTCCGCCGACCCTTTCTTGGGCAACGACCTTTTTCAGCACGAGGGGGAAGAACTTCGTCGAGTCAAGGTGCAGCACGAAGAGGTCGTTGTCGAAGCTGCTGTTGGTGCGGCCGCCGGTCCCATCGATGTCGACGACGCCACCGAATAGATACATCTTCTTATCCTTGACGGCGAAGGCCATTCCAGACCGGATCGGCGGCGGAATGCCGCCCAGTTTCACTCGCGTCCAGATCGGGGTCGGGGCGGCAAGGGGCAAGGTCCAGAGGTCGCGATGCACGGAGGCTTGGGTCTTCTGGAACCGGTTGAGCTTCTCGGTACTGTATCCGCCGTAAATGAACAGCTGATCCTCGTGAACGGCGACCGCGTGCCCGCTGCGCGGGTGGGGCTGTTCCGTGTGCGGTGGAGTGAGCACGGGCTGCCACGCGCCCGCTCCGTCCAAATCGGACAGCACCCAGACATCGTTGTAGTACCGACTTTCCTGCGCGTTGTCGTAGAACCCTCCCATTAGCACGGCGGACCGCCGCCACATGGCGACGCGATGGCCGCTGCGCGCGGACGGAACCGGCGCGCCGCGGACGGTGCAGAGCTCGTCCCAGGAGCAGGTGTCGGTATTCAGCCTCCACGTGTCCCGGTAGTGGTGAAATTGGGCTTGCGTGCGGGACACCATTTCGCCGCCAATGACGAAGAAGTGCTGCTTGTAGGTGAATCCCTGCGCAGAGGAGCGCGGGCACGGGCCCCCTGGCGCGACGATCTGTCGCCAGTGATTACGCTGTGCGTTGTACGTGTAGAGGTCGTTATAGACGTGCGTCTCCACGCCGTCCCACAATTCGCCTCCGAAAATGATCAGTTCGTTGCCGCCTCGCAGGGGATGCAGCGCCACGACGACGTTGGCGCGCGGTGTGGGGGGCCCCGCGAGATCGCGTTCGATGACTTCCCTTTTCTTGTCTTCCAGTCGCTTCATCTTTGCTACAGTCACGACGATATCCTCCTCGCCGTCCAGTCCGCCAGTGCCGCCGGCTGCGTCGCCAGCCTCGTTGAGCCGGCGCTCCCCTCGGCTTGCCTTCTCCACTTGGCGCTCGTGCCGCTTTGCCGCCTTTGCGGGATCCTCGTGCTTCTTCCGCTTGTCGCGACCCTTACCCATATTACGGATTATCGGTTTTCGAAAGCGGTGTCGGAATGAACACGATCTAAAGTGAGATCGTGTTTGGGGAAACATTCACGAAAAAACAATAACAGCGTGCGCCCAACACAACTTCATACACATCACATCCTTTTGGTCGCCTCTGACCATTTGAAACGCTTGCGTCGAAAAATGTAACGTAACAAACTCCCGGGGAAACTGAGTACGGGGAAATGAAGGAAACAAAGGAAACGGGGGGGGGGGGGGGGGGGGGGGGGGGGGGGGGGGGGGG
>ERZ1292630.2763-Hain-H41-02um-R3-2763-length-15925-cov-7_pt1 | contig 11848 bp, 4 predicted proteins | sample MGYA00564408_ERZ1292630 | MGnify/ENA primary metagenome ERZ1292630 (study PRJEB36523, sample SAMEA6512641) | groundwater metagenome | collected 2019-01-08 | study: AquaDiva: Metagenomics assemblies of 32 groundwater samples | reverse complement strand
TCGAAAGGAAAAGAAAGGGTTCGGTCACGGCCGCGATTCGTAAACCTCCGAGTCGGCGTTCGCAAGCAACAGCCCCTGCGCCAGTTGAAACAACAACCCGTGGCGCATCGTCTTTTCCTCGAAGGTTACGTGGACACGGGCGACGTCCTCGTCGCGGCCGACATCGCGGATCGCGGCGTCGATGCGTTGGCCCCATTGCTCTGTTTTCAGCGCGGCGCAGTGATGGCTCAGTTCCGCGTACTGCCGTCGCAACTCAGTGATGTGTTCCTCGTAAGACTCACGGAGGTCACGTGAGCCCACCATCGGAGGGACTGCCTCTGAATCCTTCGAAATAGAAGCGTCGCCGTGGTGTCCGCGCAGGGATGCGACGAGGTCGTGCCTGCGGCTGCGGTCGGGGGACGACGACATCGGCCGCTCCGTCGTCGGGTTCCGCGCAAGAGACCGCACGACCGTGTCCAACATGGAAGTGCCACCTGGCCCGACATGGTCTCCCCCTGGCGCCGAGCGCAACGACGCTGCGTCGAAGGTCGCCACGATGAGGGGCGGTACACTCCGAGGATTCGACCACGCTGCTCCACCTCCGTCGTTGCTCGCCTGGGAATGGGCTCCACCCGCAGGACGCGCGACGTCGAACGACGGCATGAGTACGGCGGCTGTCACGTCCGGGAGCGCCGTCATGGGCTGCGTTTGCGTGGCGGCGTGACTGCGGGCAGGAGCGGCAGCCACGGCTTGTACCTCGTCCTCGACGCGCATCACCCAAACGGTCGCCATTAGTGGGGCCATCATCGGCCCGAGCACGTGCATGAGGCGCCGCAACACACTGGCATCCGGCACGGCAAGCTGAAAACAACTCCCAGACGACGCCGAGAGCGACAAGTCAGCGGGCACTCGCCAGGTGGCGGGTGCGATGCCACCGCGAGACGCGAAGGAGGCCCGTTCCTTTACGGCGTTGCGACCGATCGCCGGTAACGAGAGTGCCGATGACGATGCCGCCAAGGGGTCCGCCGCCCGTTGCTCCGTTACTCTGGCAACCAACCGGTGCTGCAGCGCCACGACGTCTGATACCGTGAAAGAAGCAACGGCGTCGCCGACGACTTGCCGCAGGACCAGTCCGTCGAGCGCCGCGCCGACCCGGTCTGTCGCCAACACGGACCCCAGCGCCGGGCTTCGCGGGGACGCCATCCCCACCGACACGTCGTCCAAGAGTCGCGTGAGCACCGCGGCGGCGACTGCGGCGGCCGTGAAAAATGCCCTCTGAAGGACACCGCCGCCGGGTAGCATCGCGCATGAAGCCGCCGTGGATGAATTGTCGCCGTGGACGTGGCCGTGGTGCGTCTGCGGGCCACTCCCGACGAGTCGCACCAACCTCTCAGGTAGCCCATCGATGACGCGCGTCATGAGCAGGGCGAACGACAACGGAGACGTGGTGGTTCCCGTGGCCGTCGCCGCCGCTGTCCTTCCCGGAGAGTTGGCCCCTCCGCGCGTTGGCGGCGACACAGAAACCGGCGAACGCAGCGGGGTGGTCGAACGCCCCGACGGGGAGGCCGTCTTGCTCGTCGTCTCGGCGGAGAGGTCCAACAGCGCCCGGTCGATCAACACGGCGAACGGCGACCAGGAAAGCCCCGAGATTTGCCCTGTGGCTGGAGCTCCCCCATCGGCGCCGGCCGCGGCGGCATCGATCGCGCCTCGCACGGCGGCAGCCAGGGTGACGAAGGCGAAGGACCCTAACGCCGTAACGACCACTTCCGATGGCGATTGGCTCGTGACTGCGCCACTACGACTACCCACTTCGTCGGGATCGTCATTGGCGGCGAGGTGCTCAAGACAAAGGTCCACCATGGACCAACGAGCCGCGGCGGCCGGAAAGCGGCCGGCGAAAGCCGAGTCGAAGCCGCGCAACAGCCGCTCGGCGATTTCATCCCTGTGGCGCTGGTCGATGGCCGCCGCGGCCATGGCGGACGCGGCATCCCACCACGACGCCGCAGCGCTATCATCTGCGGTCGACGCCGATGAGCTGCTGGCGCCAATCTTGGCGGAAGAGGATTCCGCCGCACCGCTGGGGGCGGCCGATGTCCCCAGCAGCGTCGCGGATCGTCCCAGAGCATCCCAAAAAAGCCGCAGTGACCTACCCACGTCCGCGGCTGCCTGCCGTTCGACCATCCGGACGAGCCCCCTATCGGCTAAGCGCAACCAGCCGTTCACATTGCCCCGACCGGCGGCGCTCGCCACGAAGGCGGCTGCGACCGGCCGGTAGAGAAATCGATCCAGTGCCTCCATCAGCCGCTCTGTCTCGAGCATGAACACATGCCACACCACGACCATCACGTAGGGAACGTTCGTGAGTGACGACGAGTCGTCTCGGCATCCGTTGCTGGCGCCGAAGGGTGCGGAGGACGAACCACGCGACTCCACACTCGGTGAGAAAAGGGACCCGGCTGCTGCCCACCACGGCACAGCGGCCATCGTGCCGCTAGCGCTGATGTCGATGTTATGCCGCGGCACGATCGCAGGCGTCGCCAAGATGGCCACGCGTTGAAGGGCGAGGAGAACATCGCCCCCACTGGGTCGCCCCCCGCATGAGCCCCAACCCGACGGCCCCTTCGACACATCACCCGAAAGGAGGGTGACGTCGCGGTGACTCTTAGCCGCGAGCACCGCCGCGACCAGCGCGTGCCGAACTCGCAGCGCCACCGCCGATGGGAGTCTCAGCGAAAAGTAAATCGACGGCAGGGGCGAGTCACACAACGCCCCCTCCTCTTCGTTGGAGCCGCCGCCACCTCTCAACGCATCCTCGTTGAACAGCACTCCGCCGCCAGTGTCGGTGCCATGCGGCCGCGCGTTGAGGATCACCGCGATGTCCCTTGCATTCGCGTCATCCAGCACGAGCGCCGTGACGTCCGTGAGGCACCATCGTTGCCACTCCACGACGTCGCATCCGAGCAGCGCCGTGCTCGATGCCGGGGCGACGACCTCCTTGAGCAGGCAGATGTGCTTGCTCGTCACCAGCAGACGCCGCGCGCGGGTGACGGCTTTTGGTTGAGGCAACGCGCCGCCGCCACGCTGCGCCGATGCGGCCGACCGGCTGTCATCCAAACCGATCACGGCTGACCACGTCATGGCTGCCGCGTCCCTCCATAGTGCCGGCCCCAGCATTCCAGCGCTGCCGCTTGATGGAAAGACGGAGAAGTCGATGGGCGATCGCGGCAGCTTCGGTCCTCCACCCGCGTCGTCCCCGGCAGCTCGAGCGAACGTTGCGTCGACATCCAGCACGCGGATGGCCGCGTTGACCGTCCAGTCCTCCGTGGCAAAGAGCAGCTCGAACAGCGAGTGCGACAGTTCACTGACCGCGGCATACACGCCGTCGGCGACACCACTCGGGGCGGGCGCCACGTGCGCCTGGATGTGAGCAAGCAGCCACCGACGAGTGTAGCCAACGCAAAACAGCCGGAAGGCAGCCAGGTTGCCCAAAGGATGGTGCGCGCCCCCTTTGCGCAACTCAGACGCGCCGGAGGCACTCTGGTGGCGCTGCAACGAGGGTGCGGAAGTCGACGGCGCGGGGTCGTTGTGACTGCTGCGGGGCTGAGCGGCGCTCCCATCGAGGAGCACACTGCTGCGTCGATCGCCACGCCCCCCACCGTTGGGGTCTCCGGTGCTCGTCGCCGCGGAGGCCGCGTGCCCAGCCACCGGAACCCCAACGACCAGCAAGCAGGGGGACCCAGAAACGGCGGGTGCTCCCGTGACCGCAGAAGGCAGCAGCGACGCGGCTCCACCAGCATTCGTGAGGCCAATCAAGCGGCTCCGCGCGATCGCCAGTGTCACGTCGACGGCCCGCGGCAACATATTGCGGCACAGCAGGTACTGCACGAAGGGCGCGTCCGACCGCGTGACCATGATCCCGAGAGCCGTCGCGTGAGTCGACAACGATGATGCCGTTGACGTCGTCGTCGTCGTTGCGATCGCGGTGGGTGCCGACGAGACAGACGACAGCACGTGCGGGGCCATAGGATAAGCGAGCAGCCGCACCGCGCGGAACGGCGCGCACCACATGAGCGACTGGGTCGAGCGACCGCCCGCCGCGACGACGGCGAGGTACGGCTCGTCGCCTTGCTCATGGCTGCACAGCACCACGAAGGTCGCCGCGAAGTAGCCCGCTGTGCCGCTCGACGCCTTGTCGGCCGGGCCTTGTGCCTTCGCGTCGAGCACGCACGCGCAGGCAGATGCCGTCAAAATGGAAGGCGCGACGATGCAGCCACAGTAGGCGGCGAGCCGCTGCTTGGAGTCGAACGTGAGCCACGTGGCCGCGTCCAAGCTCGCGCCAAGGTGGTGCGCCATCGACGCACCTCCACCCGCCGTGGACATTGGTGTTCGGCTGCTCTAAATGACGCAGCGACGAGGAGGAGGAATTGGGAGGCCCTTTGATGTCTTTACGAGGGAATGTAAAAACAATCGATGTGCGTTGTTCGCGAAAAAAGACACAAACTCAATTCTTCATTTTTTCATTTGATTGTTTTTTTTAGCCACAAATTCGAAGGTATAGGTCACACGCAAGGGAAGGAAAGAAGGGGGATGAATTTGAGAAGGCGACGAACGCATACAATCGAATGCTAGTGCGAGGAAGAAAGCCGCGACGAGTGGTTTGACGGGGGCTCGATGGACAACCCGACAACAACCCCCCTCGCCGTGTTCGACACTGCCGTCATCGATCTTCCGCGTGGGTGCTTCTCCCTTTAAGGAACACAACGCCAATACTCTCCGCTTCGTGTGACAGATAACAAACTGTTTTCAGTGTATGCCAACGAACTTTGGAGAACTGTTCAGGGCTGATCAAGGCAGCCACAGGATCCAATTTCCCCCCACCTCTCCCGATGTTGTTCTATGTTTTCCTGATGTTTTTTTTTCAGTCGATCCGCAAGATAGGAGTGAATCAACGAGGGAAAGGGGAGCGACCGCTTATGCAGACGAGGAGTAACTACGCTCGTCTTTCGACACCAATCCGACGCGTTGCTGAATGCTGTCGTCGACTGCCCCGGATGCGATGCCGTGCGTGATGTCCGAGCCACCCTCTACGCGCTTCTTCGCCTCGCGCACACAGAGTACGACCACCGTGATCAACGACACGCCGGCTAATACAAACGCCGCGGCCGCGGAACCGAAGAGTGCGTCCTTCGGTAAGATGACGCGGTCGAAGAGCACGTCGGCGAAGGCGTCCGATAAGGTCATGTACTCGTTCATCCAGGCGACGGGGAGATACGTCGAGTTGAGCCCGGTCGTGATGCTGCAGGGCTTCGTGTCCCCGTCCATGATGTAGGGGCGGAAGTCAACGTTCACCTGCATCGCTTTGCGCGCCTTGACCGTCTGGCCGCTCATCGGCTCGACGTAGACGCGCGTCTGGAGGTATTCCAGAGCAGGCGCGGGACTGGGCAGCTGCACCAAGCACCGACTGCCGTCATCGTCATTGAAATACGGCTCCGAGTTGAAATAGGGTAGCATCAGGGTGGGCGGCGTCGGCATGATGCCCCGCTCGGTCATGTTGAACCCTTTGTTCCACGGGTTGATCGACAGCGGCTGTTTTTCAGAATCGCATAGGCCGTAAAAGTACGTATGGAGCCCCTCGATGTCCGCCTTTCCCTCGTAGCACAAGGTGATTGAGCGGTGCAGCGAGCCGACGAAGGCCGTGATGGACTCGCCTTCCTCGAGGCCAGGGTGGTACGAGGCACCGTCGGTGCCGTTAATCATGTTGGCCTCGTCGCTGAACCACCAGTCGAGTTTCCGGCGCCCTTCCCACATCGTGTAGCTCAGCATCGATTTGGCCGGCGGCGTCGGCTGCGTCGACGAGGCCGCGGCGCCGGTGTAAATCTCGTTCATCGGCAGCGGCCCCGAGGGGTCGTCGTTCGCGTTGATGGCCGCGAAGGTCGGCACTTGCTCCACGCCGAGCTTGAAGGCAATCTGACACAGCATCCAATAGGTGATATTTCCCGCAAACGCGTCGTTGCAATACGTGTTATTGATCAAGAGCATGGTTTCGTCGTAGTAGCCATACAGCCAGTCACGCGCCGGCCGCGTGCTAATGATCTGCTCACCGGTTTGCGCCAAGGCATCCTCGACCGCGCGCGCCATCCCCGTCGACGTCACCCCGTGGCGGATGAGAGCCAGAAGGCCCATGTTGACCGACGTGATGTTCATGTCAAGTGTCAACGGCGCGCTCTCCTCCGGCAAGAAGCGGTAGTAGTACTTATTGTAGTACCGCAACGTGCCATTCGGCAGCCACGCCACGGAGTCCTCCGGTCGCCATTTGACGTACTCAAACACGAAGGGGCCGATGTCGGCGATCTCGGGCAGGGCACCGTCGTCGATAACCGCGGGCGCGTTCGTGATGTTGAAGAGGTTCCAGCGGTAATGCGTGTGCACACCGATTTTCGTCGAGTTCCGCCAGGCTTGGTAGCGGCCAGCGACTGGACTGTCTATTTCGAGTGCGGTTTTGATACGAGTCGGTAGCCAGTCAGGAACGAAGCCGTAGATGAAGCCGCCGTAGGCAAACAGAAAAATGGTCACCACCGCAAGCACATGGGCAACGCGCAGCGCCGTTGTCACGGCCATAAATCCGGCGACACGATAGGGTCAATGAGGTTCTCCGTGAAGGAAATAACTGGCGAGAAAAAATCTCTAGGGAAAACGCGCGAAAACAGTCCATCTATTTCGCGCCAAGTAGTTTTGGTGCAAAGCACAACCTTGCCTTTTCCCGTCTGAATCTCTTATTTGTTCAATCTTCGACTACCAGCACCTCCACGGCACGCGTCGCAGAGGCCACCACCAGGCAGCTCCGATTCCCGTTGCCCCCAGCCCCTCCTCGTCGCGAAGTGCGTGGAGCATGCGTGGCCACTGACAGCACGTTGGATGATGCCGCCGCGTCCATATCGGCGAGGATCTCCTCCCCTTCGTGCGGTGGAGCCCCAGCAACGGTGCCATGACGCCGCCGCCGCGCCATCTGGCCCGCGGCGGCAGCATCATGGCACCCTGGGAGCCTCTGGCTGAACCCATCGACATCAATTGGACCCTCCGCGACCGACGTGACGGTCGTTGCAGGTGGGCGCCGCCAACCGTTGGGAACGACGACGAGGGGCTCATCGCCATCGCCATCGCCCTCGTCATCGGATGGCGCCATTAACAATGCATCGCTGTCGTCGTCGTCGTCGTCGTCACTGACAATTCCAGATGAGGTGTCCGAACGATGCCCTTCGCTATCGCAAGGGCTCCCCTCGGCGTCGATGCATACAACGTCCGTCGGCCGGCGCGGCTTGCTGTTGAAGGCCGTCTGGGTGACCTGTCCTGCCAACAGCCACGAACGAGGGCGTCGCCGACGCAGACCAAGCACGGCCCCCGGAAATTCCTGCGCCGTCCGCCTGTGGACCAACTGAGACAATGTCAGCTGCCTCGATTCGTCGCTGCCGCCACTCACTGTCGCGGCGGCGGCTGCATCTGCAGCACCCCCTCGCCGCAGTGGCGGCCCTATTTCACAGAAACGGACGCCAAGGAGACGGAACTCCCCGAACAGCCGCCGGATCGGCCGCGCCAGCTCCGCGAATGCCTGCCGCAGTGTTCTCCGATCGTTTGTCGGCTGCTTCAGCCGCAGCGAGTACTGCTTGACAACGAAGGACCGGCGTTTCGCTTTTAACACCAAAAGCGACGTCGTCGGCGTTTTCGTCGGAGACGGTGTGCGCACCGCACGTGAATTTTGCGTCGAGGGGGGCGACAAAGGACTTCCGACATCCCCCTGGACGGACGTTGTCGCGGTGGCGCTCGACTTGCTTGGGGTGGGCTCGTCATCATCGCTTTCCGAGACTTCTCGGAGCGCACCTTCACCGGCGAGCGGAAGGAAGTCGCTCCGCCGACCCCGACGCTTCATCGCGGCCGATGCCTCTTCACAAGACACCGTCGCGGAGGTCGTCGCGGCGCTGTCCATCGCCTCCTCTCGCTTATCATTGAATTCAACGCCTTGGGCGGTGCCGCGATATGGAGCAAGAAGCGGGGGTCCGGCAGGGGTTGGCCCATCGTCGTCGGAAGCCCCACTCCCCATCATCACGTCACGCTTCGTGATGGGCGCAGCTCGCTGAGCAGGGGTCCCGCCGCTGCTGGCGCCAAAGCGGCCTTGGTACGTGCCCTCCCCTTCGTCAAGGAGGTCGTTATACGCGGTGTCGAACACCTTGTCGATCACGCGGTCGAATTGCGCGGCGGATCGCAGCGGCGCGAAGGTTCGCTCGCGGCCAATGGAGTGGCTCTCCTGCGCGTGCTCGCTCCAGGACTTCGACGCGCCGAGCGACGCCGCGAGAATGAAATCGTATGTTTTCGGTGTCATGACGAAGCATAGACGATGCTTTTCGCGCACCACGTCGCCGCAGGTCTTGACGTTTAGATTCGCGAGCAACTGCTCCAGCACTTTACCGACGCCAGGAAGTTGTCGCACACCAAGTGGGGCCACGAAACGTTTCACGTCGTCCGCGGTGCACGCGCGCAGTTCGAATTGTCCATCTGGCTTGTCGTAGTTGGAACACATTTTAGAAATAATCGGCGTCGGACCAATACCGGCACTCGCGGTCAACCGCGTGGCGTGCTGGATGCGGCGCCGGATGTGCCGTGTGACCACCGCCGCCAGTGACGTCGGGGGTGCGGCGCCGGGCGACGCGGACAAGGCTCCGTTGATGGCTTGGGCGGCGGCCTCCGCGGCCGTCGGCACCACTCCCGAGGTGAGCGCGGCCGCTCGTTTGGCAGCCACCTCCGCCGCGAGGTATGCCCGCAATTGCGGAGGCGGATCTCGCGAGCTCAAATCCCACCACGCTGGCACGACGCTGCCGCCAGATTCGTGCCCAGCCGGGAGCCGGAGATCGTTACCAGGAGTGGGATCAGCCCTGGCAGCGGCGCTGGATACACCACCAGATGCCTCCTGCTGCTTCGTGTCAGCCTTGACGGCGGCGAGCTCCTCGTCTCCAGAACATGCCCTCGGCGACCGGTGACGGCTCAGCGCAGCTGCGCCATCATGCTGAAGCGGCGACGCTTCCGCCGCCCACAGGGAGGAGTCGGTCCGCGCGGCCAGGTCAGACAAGTATGGACCGAGGTTCATACACAGCTCGTCCAACCCACCGGATGCGAACGTGGGGTCGTACTCGGCGGCGATACCACGCACAATTTCTGCGGCCTCTTGATACAGGCTGCCGTCGGGATTCACGAAGACCAGCTGTGGACACAGCTTCCGGGCAACAAATCCCGGCATCCCCGCGCGCACGCCAAACCTCCTTGCCTCGTAGTTGCTCGTGCACAGCATGCCCATACCGCCTACCGCGAAGGGAATATGCTTCAGCGACGGATCGTCGCGTTCCGCCACGGCCGCAAAAAACATGTCCATGTCAAGGTGGACGAACGTGCCCAGGACCCTTTCCGCTTCGATTTTCCTCTCCAGAGCGGACACGCGCGCGAGCCCATCCCGGGACGGCACGCACCGCGCCGCCTCGAAGACTCGGTTTTTCTCGAGCATACGGTGGATGATGTCCTTGCGGTTGGTTGCCTTTTGCCGCTCGCGTTCGTAGAAGCTGCTTCCCGCCGACGCCTCGTTGATGATGCGCTCGATCTCGGCCTTGTCGAGCCCCGTCATGCCAGCCTTTCCGTCGTCGAGCTGAAGAAGCGGGGTGGGAGCCGCCGCAGAGGACGACGACGACGGCGGTCCGGGCACCACGGCGGCTGCAGGAACCACAGAGCCGACCGGGTTCCCGGTGTTGTGTTCGGCCTTCAGCATGTGTAACTTGGTCACCACATTCCGTTGCCGCTTCTGTCAAAACAGCTAAGCAACAAAGCTGCAGCACTATCTACAGTGTATGTGCAGAACAGTCACCCACACGCTGTAACCCCCCCTTGCCCCTGTTCGCACGCACTTTTTCTCCCTCTTTTCATTTTCTCTACAGAATGAACCGTTCGCCACGCGCCGCTGCCTCCGCGATGGTGTCACGCGACAGGGCGGCCTCGCCGGGTCGCGCGGACGCAAGCGGCCACCACGGTTGCCAGCGATGCACGATGACCCTCGTCTTCGGGTGCCGCACCGCATGGGTGCCCTCCTCCGGCACATCCACGGTGTCGAGCACGAGGTGATACGGCACGCAACCAGCTGCGGTTGCGGCCGCGACTGCAGCGGGGACAAGAGGCCCATCTTTGGCGTCCTTCGACGGCGTCATGGCCCCTCGCGAGAACGAGGACGGCCCCACCGGTTTGTCGACGATGCCGTTGACACGGCGCAGAAACACGGCGCAGTGGTCGACGGTACATCCCGCGACGGCGCTCACCCCGATGCAGAAGGCACCTGCGTCCACCAAGCCCGTCTGGTCGAGGTCCATCAATTCGAACGACTGTCGCAACGTTGTCTGGCGGTCGTAGAGCGTGTTGACGAGGCGCCCTGACACCACTGCGGATGATGCCTCTCCCCCGTCGCGCTTCGCGTCGGTCGTCACGTCCTCCGGCCAGCACAATCGATGGGCGAATGCCGGGCAACGCTGCGCCGACACGAGACGCGTGACGTTGATCAAACCAGACTTTTCCTCACCACCAGTGACCGTCACCGCACCAAAAAAGGTGGCAAACTCGATGACCTGCGCGACCGTGGCATTGGCGAGGAGATCGCACCCCAGAAGTCTGCAGCCCCGGAGAAACGCATGGACCTCGCAGCAATGCGCCAGCAACGACGACGACGACGACGATTCCGATTGTGCAGTTGACGACGCACCCACCGTAAAAAAGTCCAGCACGTCATCTAAGTGGCGTCGATGCCTGAGCAGCGCCAACCCGAATTCGCTGAGCATAGGCGGTGCCCAGTCGGGAAGTTCACGAGACTTGCGCCGCTCCTCATCTATCCGCGCCGCGGTGTGCTGCTGCTCGATTTCATCCACGTGACGCACTTCGCGCTCCCACACGTCCGGCATCGGGGGCGGCGCCGGCGTGTTTCCGTTCGCGAGCGTACTGTTGACAACCAGTTGCCGTTCAATGCGGCGTTTGAGCGGCTCGATGATGCAAGTCTCGCGCGAGACGTCGCAGACCAAGATCCGGCGACGCCTCATGAGCAGCGCGACCAAGGCTTCGCCGACAGCGGTGCCCAGTTCGTTGGAACAAAGATTCACGCGGACCACTCCTGGGTGGGGCAACAGTACGTCGCGAATCAAGGCCTTGGCCGTCGCAGCCTTCATCCCGATGCCCACCAACGACAAGTCGGAAAGCCGAGGACAGGCGGCAATCACGGGCAGCAGGGCGAGCGTGCCGCGATTGCCCAAGTAGGTGTTGTCGAGACAAAGCGACTGAACCAAGTGTCTTCCGAATCGGAGAACCGACAATAATGATATTTGCGGATGGCATCGCGCCTGCTCGGCCAAGAGACGCAGCGACTGTTCGTCGTGAGACCCACCAATTGTCGAAGGAGGCAACTGCCGCAACACGACGTCGCTCGGCGCTGTCGCGCGCTTTTTCAACGGAAGAATGGTTCCGAACACCGGGTCCGTGGTGGCCGCGATGCATTGCGCGCTGATTTCGGCGCATCGCGTGATGTACAGGTCATGTAATGGCTTCGTCTCCAGCTGCTCGGAGCTAAAAAGCAGCACGGTGGGAGGTGTTGCGAGGTCATCGATCAAGCTGGCTGCCCCTGCGTCAACAGTCTTCCGCACTTGCTCGTGGTGAGAGGCGGCAGCCGTGTGAGCCGTCGCCGTCATACTTCCTTGGTGACAAATTCTGGACGGATGACCAGAAAAAATAAAAGACACGAAGAGTTTGCTACCCAGATTAACTCTGTGGTTAGAATCTTCCTACCCTTTGCAGCCCACCA